>Ga0079992_154020_pt1 | contig 16812 bp, 19 predicted proteins | sample FaiFalFF_MnMetaG_3_FD_69197 | JGI IMG/M metagenome (GOLD analysis project Ga0079992, IMG submission 69197) | Freshwater microbial communities from Yellowstone National Park, Wyoming, USA - Fairy Falls B (FF_Mn_B) MetaG (SPADES assembly) (version 2) | ecosystem: Environmental > Aquatic >... | reverse complement strand
CATATAACAGACAAAGAACCACAGTAGACACACCTAACACCACCAGACCATCTAATCTCCCTCAAAAACTAGCAGCATAGGCCTCAGAAATAAATTATAGATAGAAGGTCGGACAGCATCCCCAACCGTAATAAAGGCCGTAAAATAAACCCTACAACCACCAACACAAAATGGATTAAGAGCGTGACGTTTATAAGCATCCCGGAAGCAGTTTCACCAGTATGTCGGTGGACATAGACTATACATGGGTTCTACAGAATAAGCGGTTCTTCTCCAATCTCTTCAGAGGTAAATATGTAGCGGTTATTGGGAGGGAGGTCGTGGGTGTCGGCAAGACGATCCAAGAGGCTTACGAGAATGCTAGGACTAGATGTGGAGACAGTCGGAAGACACTCTACTCACTGGAAACCCCAAGCCTGTCCAGCACCCTGCTGGGCACACGGGGTGTCGGTGAAGGCGGCGGCTCACCCCTCGCAGCAATAGCGTCAGTCATCGAGGATGCACTTCATAGAAGTGGTGTCAAGATAACGACAAGCCACATTAAGCCAGTTCAGCTCTGGGAGAAGCTGGCTAAGGCGAAATGACCTACGACTTCATTGTGATCGGGGGCGGCGTCAACGGGCTTACAGCCGCCTCATACCTGGCCAAGAGAGGGTTCTCGGTAATTCTGCTGGAGAGGAGTGACGAGCTGGGCGGCTGTGCCATAACAAGGGAGCTGACCATACCTGGTTTCAAACACGATGTGATGGCCACATCCCTCAACATATTCAAGGCTGGACCTGTTAAGGATGACCTGGAGCTGGAGAGGTTCGGGTTTAGAGAAGCACTGCCGGATCCCGTTACAGCCCACCCACTACCCGATGGCAGGGCCCTCTACATCTACCGCGATATCGGTAAGACTCTGAAGTCCGTCGAGGTCTTCTCTAAAAGAGATGCCAAGAGGTTGGGTGAGGTTTTGGAGATGTTCAGGGAGTCGAGTGAACTGCTTCTAGGCGGTATGCTGGGGCCGCCAGCGCCACTCAGCGCAATGGCATCCCTTTTGGAGGAAAGTGAGGAGGGGCTGGAGTTTCTCAGGCTAACATTTCTCTCGGCCCGTGATTTTTTGGATGAGAATTTTGAGAGTGATGAGGTGAAAGCCTGGCTTTCGGTATGGGTGAGTAATCATGTGCCCTTCCCACCTGAGGAGCCTGGGACAACCCTATTTCTCATAGTCTTTCTGGGACTGCTCCAATACCGTGGATGTGGTGTGCCGATAGGTGGTATGTCGTCCCTCGTCCATTCACTGGCCAGATGTTTCCAGCACTATGGGGGCATTGTACGAACAGGGTCCATGGTCTCCAAGATACTGGTGAGGGATGGCAGGGCAGTGGGTGTACAGCTCTCAGCGGGTGGGTCGATTGAGGCGAGAAAGGGAGTGCTGGCAAGTGTGGAGCCCAAGAGCCTGTTCCTAAAGCTTGTGGGTGAGCAGCATCTACCCAGCACGTTCATCGAAAAGGTTAGGAGGTTCAAGTTCTCGACGGTGAGTCAGGTGATGATACACGCGGCCCTGGATGACTGGCTCCGCTATAAGCAGGATGATGTCCGACGGGCTGGCATCGTCCAGGTAGGTGATTCCATAGAATCTGTCTCAAGAGCCTACAACCAGTGTGTCAATGGCCTCCTACCTGAAGAGCCTTTTATGACCATAGACAATACGACCCTCTATGACGGTAGTAGGGCCCCTCCTGGCAAGCATATCCTCTGGGATTTTGTCAGAACACCGGCTAGACTGAGACATGGTGACTGGGAGGATGTCAAGGAATCCTTCGCCGACAGATGTATCGATGCCCTCGAAAAATATGCCCCAGGTGTCAAGAACTTGATTTTGAAGAGGGTTGTCCTCTCGCCTGCCGACCTTGAAGCCATCAACCCCAATATAGTCAACGCAGACCCGGGTGTGGGTAAGGCCAGCCTAGACCAGTCCCTCTCCCTCCGTCCCTTCCCGGGCTACAGCAGCTATAGGACACCGGTCAAAGGCCTATACATGTGCGGAGCCTACACCCATCCAGGAGGCGGTGTCAGCGGGATTCCCGGCCGGAATGCAGCCCTGGCAGCCATCGAAGATCTTGAGAAGGGTGTTATCTAGAGATGCTGTCAGCCAGAACCTCGCAAATATCCAGGATCTCGAGTCCCACGTGATTTTTACCAAGGCTGTTCCTCAGATGTAGTAGCTCCGGCGGCGAGGCTGTTATCAGCTTATCTACACCCAATTCAGCAGCTTCCATGATGAGCTTCTCAGCCCTCCACCTAGCTAGGTCGGGGAATGACCATGGTAGGCCGCCGCACTCTCCCACACACCATGTCCACCTCCCCTTATGCCGAAGCTCAACAATCTCCAGACCTGGAATCCATGATAGGATGCGGCGTGGCTCCTCGATAACCCTGGCACCCCTGGCCGACCTGCTGCCGGCATGTCTTGCGAGATAGCATGGATCATGGTATGCGGCCCTTCCCGTGTATCTTCTGAGGTTGGGCTTGGTCTTGGATGCTATGAATGTGGTGATGTGGTGGACCTGTATCTCCCCACCCAGCTCCCTCTTGAGAACATGGTAGTCTTGGGCGCCTAGGCAGACTAGGGTCTTGACACCATTCTTCCTGCATGCGTCTCGCACCTTCTCCCACTGGGCCTTCGCACCCTTGAAATCCCCCGCCATCTCCAGCTCATAGCCTGAGTTGGGTTCATCCTTCAGGGCCGTGAAGCCTACATTCAACATCTTGAGAACGTTTGCAGCAGCCTGGGCTATTTGGGGTAGCTTATAGTATGCTGTGTCGCCAACGTATAATAATATCTCATTTTTTCCACCCTCCTCAACAGGTTTGACAACACCGTCACCCCAGAACCTTCTCTCCCGGACACCATAGATATTCCCAGCCTCTCTCACATTCTTCACAATCTCGGCCAAGCCCCTGAAGGGCCCGGTCCTCTCATAGATCTCGGCCCTGAATACTCGGAATATCTCCGAAAGCCGTTGATCGCCCGCCACTATCCCACAGACCTCATCACATAAACCGCATTGGGCGCAGGAGAAGAGCCGGACACGCACCTCCTCATCTATGGATATCTGGCCGTGATAGTATTTTGTCGCCAGCTCCCAGAAGGATGATGGAGTATAGCTTCTCCATCCATAGTAGTCGAAGGGGACACATTTCCAGTCCGCTGTATTGTGTTCGTCGGCTAGCCAGTTGGCCGGCCCACGCCCATAGCAGTTTCCACATGCTACACAGCCCGCGCTCGGGTGTATGTCGACGGCGTAGAGCCATCTCTTATATGGTTCAAGTAATGTGGCCATCTCCCTCACCTCTAGAAGAGGGTTCCCGGATTCATTATTTGGTTGGGATCCACCATATCCCTCAGCCTCTTCATCCACTCATAGAGGGGACCGAGCTTCTCCATAGCTGCTTTGCCATGGAACTGGATTGTAAGGCCGTGGAAGGAGGCTCCCTTCTTCACTATGACGGGGAAGAACTTTCTCAGGTACTCCCCAACCTTCTTCATATCCTCGGGGTTGTAGGGATTGTACATTATGAACGTCTCGGTTTTGAAGGAGTCCCTGCATGCGAAGCTATCATGCCAGGGTAGATATCTCTCACTCCAAACCCCAACCTCCTTGCAAACCCGTTCATGATGCTCGTAGACCTCGTTGAAGAATCTATATGGGAAATGCTGTGATGTGGTGAACCACATGCCCGAGTTTCTCGTGTTTCTGGAACCCCAGGAGTCATGTCCCACCAGATTCCATGCGGGCCAGGGTTCAGCAGGCTGTCTCTCATAGTCTGGCCTCCACCTCGTGGGGCCCACCAGCTTCTCAGCAGCCTCCATATTCTCCTTTCCACCATACTCGTTCATCACAGACCTGCATATTTCCTCCTGCGCCCTGAGCTCAGCATCCGTCCTACCGAAGTTTATTATTGAGATGTGGAACCACGCATCCTCAGGCATATCCTTCACCACGCCCTCCCATATTGCGGGTAGGACCCACCATCTATCGTTGAAGTGTACATCGAAGATCTCATGTCTTACCAGCTTGAATATGGCCTTGCCACAGGCGTCTAACTGATCCCGCCGGAAGGTGAAGTACTGGGTTGCAAGCCACTCTTTCTTAAAATCTATTGTCTTGAAGGCCAGTCTGGTTATGACGCCGAAGTTGCTCTCTATCTGGGTCCAAAGGCCGGTGAATTCAGGGCCATTGGGATAGCGGTAGAAGACTCCAAATTCTGTCGCCTCATTGGCTAGGGCCCCTGTCCTTATGATCTCGCCGTTGGGGAATGCTATCTCGGCGCCTATGCAGAGATCTGCGACGACACCATATCTAGTGGAGCCATATCCGTGGCTAGGGTTGACAAAGGCCGCGCTTGCAACAGCAGCCGACTCATATGTGGGCCAAATCGGGACAGTCAGGTCGTATTTACGGAGGTCGGCCAGCATCTGATGCCAGCTGGCGCCAGCCTCCACAACCACCACCTTATCCTCAGGATGGACCTCAATCCTGTTGAGTGTTGTCAGGTCTATGAGTATGCCGCCCTCCAAGGGCACGCTTGCACCCTCTCCGATGCCTCCCTTAGCCACCACTGGAACCTTGTGACGGTTGGCTATCCTCAATATTTGGGCGACATCCATAGGCGACCGTGGCCTAACCACCACATCTGGAAATTTCATGAGGAACGGCCACGCTAGGCTCCTCGCATACATGAATCGCTCAGTCCAGTCCGTGCTCACGTTCTCCTCTCCCAGAGCTGTCTTCAACTGGCTTATGACCGATGGCGGCGTAGAAACTAATCTACCCTCCTGGAGATCGCGCAGACTCATGTTAAAATATTAGACAGAACAGGCTTATATTTCTTTCGCAGATTAAAGGAAGGATCCTGTCAACTTAAAGTTTTTCTCTTTATGGTTAGATCCTGTCGGCTAAGTAATACGCCTCCTTGGGTCTTTGTTAGTGTGGTTAGGTTTCTGATTATTGCTATTGCTGTTGCATAGTCTTCTACCGACTTGATACTCCATGTGTTTATGTTGTTGTGGAATCTTCTTGTTCTCCGTTTTAGGTATCCGAAGAATCTTTCAACAGAATTCCTTAAACCGAACATTTGATACTGGTACTTTAGTCCAAGCCTTTCCAGAGCCCATCTATACCAAGGGCCCCTATCGACTAACATGCATAAGAATAGAAACCAGGCCATAACCATAAAGAGAAAAACTTAAGAGTAAAAGTTGACAGGATCTCATGCAATGGCTGAGAAAAACTTGAGGTTCAAGACACCGGTCCCCATGCCACCCGGTCAGGATCTTGAACGCATGGTCAAGAGATATCTCAAGACAGTTGTTGTACAGCTTAGGAAGATTCCTCAGGTGAGCTGTCTCATAGGCCCGGCTGATGAGAGTGATGAGAAACTTGCGGCGAACGCTGAGGCTGTTCTAAGCAGGGTTGTGGAGAAGCTGGAGAAGAGGATGCGTAATATCGGCAGCATATACTTGAAGACTACGATGAGAAAACCTTTCAGCGTAGAGATCAGAATGTGAGGCCGCTATGCCTCCCCTCCTAGAGTGCCATGATGTTACGGTGAGGTTTGGCGGTGTAACAGCACTGAAAGGCTTGTCCCTCGAGGTTGAGAGAGGTGAGATCCGCGGGTTGATTGGACCCAATGGAGCCGGTAAGACAACCTTCTTCAACGTCCTCACGGGTGTGGTGAAACCGGCGGCGGGTAAGATAGTCTTCAATGGTAGGGATATCACAGGACTTAAGCCGTTTCAGATTTGCAAGCTAGGCATAGCTAGGACCCATCAGCTGATCAGACCGTTCAAGAATATGACGGTACTGGATAATGTGCTGGTGGGTTCATACTACGGAGTTGACGGCAGGCCCAGCAGGGATGATGCTGTCCGCCAGGCTAGGGAGGCCATTGAGATGGTTGGCTTGAGCGGATATGAGGAGAGGACAGCTGGATCCCTCGATGTGCTGAACCAGAAGCTGGTGGAGATAGCTAGAGCCATAGCAACTAGGCCGTCGCTACTCCTCCTAGATGAGCCGGTAGCTGGGCTGAGCATGCGGGAGACAGATAGAATCCTCAAGATAGTGGAGGCTCTTAGAAAACGTGGGGTCACCATAATACTCGTCGAACATGTTCTTAAAGTCGTCATGTCCACCAGCGATAAGATAACAGTCCTCAATAATGGTGAGAAGATTTTTGAGGGAACGCCCCGGGAGGTGGGGGTGGCGCCTCAGGTGGTTGAGGCTTATTTGGGTGAGGAATACGCATCAGGTGTTAGACGATGATGCTGGAGGCCATAGACCTAAATGCCGGATACGGGAATATTCAGGTACTCTGGGATGTGAGCCTTGGGATAGGCGAGGGTGAAATCGTAGGAGTCTTCGGACCAAATGGGGCTGGTAAGACAACTCTGCTGAGAACAATCATGGGTTTGAATAAGCTGACCAAGGGAAGAATCATCTACGATGGACGGGACATATCAAAACTCGGCGTGAGGGAGAGAGGTCTGCTGGGAATCTCATACATCCCGGAGGGGAAGAGAGTCTTCTCCCAGATGACCGTCTATGAGAATCTGGTGCTGGGAGGCACCAATCTAAGGGATAAGGGCGAGCTTAGAAGGAGGCTGGAAGATATCTACAGCTACTTCCCAAGACTGGCTGAAAGGTCTGATCAGCTAGCCGGAACCCTCAGCGGTGGTGAGATGCAGATGCTCACCATCGCCATGGGACTGATGTCCAATCCCAAGCTCTTGATGCTGGACGAGCCCTCCCAGGGAGTGGCTCCTGTTTATGTGAGGAGAATACTCCAGATACTGCGAAAGCTCAATGAGGAGAAAGGCCTAACAATATGTCTTGTGGAGCAGAAGGTTGCGGAAGCCCTTAAGCTCTGTACCCGATGCTATATTATCGAGTCGGGCCGGGTGGCTCTACATGGTGACCCGGCCAGCCTTGAGAGAAACGATTATGTGAGGGAGGTCTACCTAGGTATTTAGCGGCGCCGCCACAGGGACCCGGCCAAGCCTTCTTCTAAATCTAATACGTACCACTCCCTGAGGGGCGAAAATCGCTACTAGGAGTATTATCAGTCCGTAGGTAGCTAGGTGGAAGAATGGTATGTTAAGCCATAGAAACTCTTGTATGAGGGTTATGAGGGAGCCTCCCAGTATGGCTCCGGTGAGGGAGGCGGGGCCGCCGAATATCGTCATAATCAGGGGTGCGAGGGCTATCTCAAGGTTGAGAACTCCGTCAGGGCTCACCACCCCTAGGCCGAAGCCGAAGTTGGCTCCCAGCAGCCCGGCGTACATTCCGCTTATCACATAGACGAGCCTCTTTACAGCGAATCCGTTTATCCCATACTCAGAGGCAACATCTTCATCCTCCTTGATACTTCTCAAAGCGAGGCCCACCCTGCTCCTACCTATGAGATGATGCGTTACTGCAGCAGCCACTGTGACCGCCATAGCTATGTAGAATCCTGGAAGCATTCCGAAGAACTCTGTGATGACTATCTGGATGCCGCTGGCCCCGCCTGTTATGGTGCTGAGATTTCTCGCTAGGTTGTACATGAGTGGTATTAGGCCGAATGTTGCTACTGCGAAGTAGGCTCCACGAAGCCTTAGGAAGGGATAGCTTAGGAGGAACGCGGCCACGCCGGAGAATAGAGGTGCTGCTATGAACGCTATTATGGGATGGGTTTGGAAGCCCAGCCTGCCCAGGCTTAGGATTGGGAATGTGTAGGCGCCTATTGCGAAGAATGCGCCGAAGCCGAGGTTATAGTATCCGCTGAAGCCTCCAAAGATGTCATACGCTATGGCAAGCCCCACGAATGTGAATAGGAAGAATAGTAGGCTGATGATGTAGGGGCTTGAGTAGAGGGGTATGGACGCGACAGCCGCCAATGCTACCGCTGTGACGGGGATAATTGTTTTCCAAAGATTCATCTTCTGCCACCGAATATGCCGCTGGGCTTCACCACTAGAACCGCTATCATCACGATTATGGCCACCACCCTAGCCCAGTTGGTGCCCCAGAGGAATGCGGTATAGGCCTCAGCGATCCCAATTACCAGTCCGCCGACTATGGAGCCTGTGAAGCTTCCCAGCCCGCCAAGTATAACTACCGTGAGAGCTATGACCGTGAACTGTAATCCCTGGAATGGTGTTAGACTGGTTATCATGGCTAGAAAGAGGCCCGATATACCTGCTAGGGCTGCGCCAAATCCAAAGCTGAGGGCTGACATCCTAGACACGTTGACTCCCACAACCTCGGCCAACTCCCGATCCTGTATCGTGGCCCTCAGCCTCCTTCCGAATGTTGTTGACTGGATTATCATTCGTGCTGCTAGTGCTAGCATGACCGTGGCTATCAGGGATATGAAGCGGGTGGTGGGTATTATGAATCCTAGAATGTTGATGGGTTGGAGGAAGACCTGTAGTGAGACATAGTTGAGTCCTGCTTGGCCAAGTCCGAAGAACGATATGTCCTCCACGATCATGGCGAAGGCGAGTGTAGCCAGTATGGATACCGCCAGAGTGTTCTCGGTATTCCGCATTATCACCCTCCTCACCATCGTCTTCTCAAATAGGATTCCAGCCGCGAAGAAGAGGGGTGGGATCAGGGGGAGTATTAGGAAAGGGCTTTGGCCTGAGAGGGTTGTGACAATGAGCCCGAAGATACTTCCTAAGATGACAAAGTCTCCATGTGCCACGTTTAGAATCCTGGATACACCAAAGACCATCGTCAGCCCTAAAGCTATCAGCCCGTAGATCCCGCCTAGAAGAATTCCTCCCAAAATAATGGTGAGGTGGGTTTCTACCGACATTACCTAGCCCAGGGTGCCGGGTAAACCCACTCTCCGGTAGCTAATTCAGGCGGCCAGAGAACCCTCTTAACCCCTCCAATGTACTGTATTGGGACGGGCAGTATTGTCCCTCGGCCGGCGAACTCATCTGGCGGTCTAGCGGCCTGCCATACTCCGCCGATGGTCGTTATCCTCATCCGGTAGAGCGCGTCTCTTATCTTCTCTTTGTCTAGTGAGCCGGCTACCTGAACCGCCTTGAGAGCTATTTCGAGACAGACATAGTGGATGGTCTGCCATGGATACTCATCATGCTTATATCCTGCAGCAGCCTGAACCTTTTCATAGAACCTCTTCCCAAGATCCGATTCATACGGTAGCTCTGGCGGCACCCAGTCATCAGAGGTTATACCGTCAGAGAGCTGGGGCCCCATCGCGTCCCTGACAGCTTTTAGAAGCCCGAAGGCTGGGTGGAAGTCTCTCGGCCTCAACCCGAGTTCGAAGGCTTGCTTCCAGAATACAGCCTGCAAAATCCCCACTGGGTCTGTCATTATGATGACGTCTGGATCTACTGCCTTGAACTTGGTGATTATAGGTGTGAAGTCTGTCGTGTCAAAAGTATATTTCTCAACCCCTACCACGCTTATCCCCCTTGCTTCAGCCAGCTTAATCCCATAGTCGGTTACCTCGTTTCCGAACGGCTCGTCTGAGTTGGCGAAGGCAACTGTCTCAATCTTGTATCTCTTGTTCTCCTTGTACCAGTCGACCATCTCAAAATACGCCGTCAACCATTTCTCCACGAGGTCTAGGGATCCCACAACCCATTTCTTGTTGAAGATGGGCTTTTCAGCCGCCGCGCCATCAATATAGGGAACGCCGAACCTCTCCGCAATCGCTGATGCGGGGATGGCGTTTACAGCTGTGAAGGGCCCGATCATTATATCCACCTGATCCTCAGTCGCAAGCCTCGTGTAGAATCTCTCTGTCGTGGCCGGGTCGCTCTTATCATCGTAGTAAATTATCTCGACAGGAAGTCGCCGGCCATACTCCTCCACATATATTCCACCGGCCTGGTTTATCAGCCGCTCAGCCGCTTTGTAGGCCTTGCCCAGAAGCCCAACCGAAGCCGTCAGTATACCGGTCTCGCTCACTGTGGCGCCGATCTTAATCTTTCTAGGAGCATCCTCGAGACCTCCTACGGTCCTCGTCACAGTCTGGGTCTGGACCGCAGTAGTCGTCACTGTAACACCGCCCACAGTGGTTGTCTTGGTCACCGTCTCAGTTCTAGCAGGGCCAGCCACCGACTGTCCTACAAAATATCCAGCCAAGCCGCCAGCAACAAGCCCACCAACCACGCCGCCAGCTGCAGCAGCGGAAGACACAGCTAGAAAATCACGTCTACTAATCCTCTTTCCCTTATCTCCTTTCATGCAATAAGGTGATCCTGTCAACTTTTACTTAAGTTTTTCTCTTTATGGTTAGATAATGTTCAAATAAGGCTTTAAATACCCTCTGGGGGCGCCTATTTTGACTCGCAAGGCTACTATTGGGGGAGGTCTTCAGCTATATAAACCCGTTATTTGGACACTATGTATCGGGGGATAGTGTCCAAATAAGCATTTTTGCTCACCTCCCTGTCCTCGCGGCCTGATAGTATATTGTGAATAGGTTTGGGAATAGTTTTAGGTTGTTTATTCCCTGTATGTGGTTCTCGAGCTTAGCTTGTGGTGGAATACTTAGGTATCTGAAGAACCTTTCTACCCTGTTCCTCATACCGAACCTCTCATGCCTATACTCTCAAACGCCCATCTATACCATGGGCCTTTGACTAGTACATCCCCTATACCTAGGCTCCTTAGCAACCTTTACAGAAGATACATTCTTGGCAAGGTAGTGTACCGCTGACATGCTTATAGGCTCCAAAGCCAAGCTAAGAACCTTAGAGACCTTCCTACAGCTACCATGAAACATATAGCTAAGACCTCAACCACCCAATTTTTTTATTACGCATAAAACAGCCAGAGACACAACATCCAAACAAACAAAACACAACAACCATCCTTTAAACATAACACCTTAATTGGACACTATGAATACGTTGATAAAAATTTATATTTCAGGTTGGATGATGAATTGATAGATGAATGATTCAAGAATCCTTGAGATTTCAAATCTAAAAACTTATTACTATACATCCCGAGGGGTTGTGAGAGCGGTAGATGGCGTTACATTGGATCTGAGAAAGGGTGAGTCGCTTGCAATCGTTGGTGAGTCGGGTAGTGGGAAGAGCACACTCGCTTTTTCAATCATGCGGCTACTCCCAGATAATGCGCGGATCATTGACGGAAGCATATGGTTATATCCTGAAAAGATAGACTTAGTTAGGCTTTCTAATGATGATATGAGGAAAGTGAGGGGTCGTAGAATAGGAATGGTTTTTCAAGACCCTATGACTTTCCTTAATCCTGTAATGAGGGTCGGCGACCAGGTAGCTGAAGCAATAATGTATCATCATGGATGTACGCAGAAGGTAGCTAGAAAGAGAGCAGTTGAATTGTTAGAAAGACTTAGAATCCCGGATGCTTCTAATGTTGCATTGAGATACCCTCACCAACTAAGTGGAGGGATGAAGCAGAGAGTTATAATTGCTATTGCTATCTCATGCAACCCAGAAATACTAATAGCTGATGAGCCGACTACAGCTCTAGACGTAACCGTTCAAGCTGAAGTCTTAGAATTATTAAGGGGGCTCATCCATGAGTTAGGTATGTCTCTTATCCTCGTCACACATGATTTAGGTATTGTAGCGGAGATTTGCGATAGAGTAGCCATCATGTATGCTGGGAAAATTGTTGAAATTGCAGAAACTTACTCATTATATAAGAGTCCAAAGCATCCTTATACTGTTGGTCTACTTAAAGCTGTACCTAGAATCCATGAGTCAAATAGCGGAGTGGGCGGTATAAGGGGGAGTCCACCAGACTTAGTGAATCCACCAGCGGGTTGCAGATTTTATCCGAGATGCCCATTTGTTTTTGAAAAATGTTTAGGTGAAGAGCCTCCTCTAATACGAGTGAATAATGATAGAGCTGTAGCATGCTGGCTAATGATGTGATGGTTTATGGGAACGTTTCCATCACTCAAAGTTGAGAATGTAAAGAAATATTTCCAGGTGGGAAGAGCGGTCTTCGGCAGGGGCAAGCAGTATGTTAAAGCTGTTGACGATGTAAGCTTTACTTTAGATGTTGGAGGATCCTTAGGGATTGTAGGTGAAAGTGGTTCCGGTAAAACAACTCTCGCTAAAGTTATATTGAGGCTTCTTGAGCCCACCTCAGGGAAAGTCTATTTAGATGGTGTCAACCTTTTCAGTTTAAATAATAAAGAGCTTCGAAAGCTTAGGCCTAAAATGCAGATGATCTTTCAAGACCCTATGGCATCTCTCAACCCTAGAAAGAAGATAATGCACATTATCGGGCAAGTATTTAAGATTCATACGGGCATCAGTGACGTAGAAATCAGAGAAAGAGTTATAGATTTATTGGCGAAAGTTGGTTTAACCCCTCCGGAACTTTTCCTAGATAGATACCCCCATGAGTTAAGTGGTGGGCAGAGACAGCGAGTATGTATAGCTAGAGCCATAGCTCTAAATCCTAAATTATTAATTGCAGATGAGCCTGTTTCAGCTCTCGATGTATCTGTTAGAGGACAGATAGTGAAATTGCTGCTAGAAATTTATGAAAAACATATAAACGAAATAGCTTATATCGTCATCTCCCATGATATAGCTCTTATTAAGAGTCTCTGCAAAGATACAATGGTAATGTATCTTGGGAAAGTGGTGGAAAAGGGTGAAGTTAGAAGAATAATAGAAGAGCCTTTACATCCATATTCGCAGATGCTTATATCCTCCATACCTGTACCTGATCCAGAGATCGCTAGAAATCGGAAGCGTATACCTATAAGCGGAGAGATACCTTCTTTGATAAATCCCCCTAAGGGATGTTACTTCCATCCTAGGTGCCCATACGTTATGGATAGATGTAGGGAGAAGACACCTCCGTTAATTAAAGTTGATGATAGACTAGTATCCTGCTATCTCTACTCAGAATGAATCCTTTTCTAAGTATACAAGAAAACTTTTTTAAGTATGACTATTTCCTCATTGTCGGATGACTCAATTACTAGTTTTCATCATTAGGAGATTGACCCAATATATCCCTATGATACTGGCCGTCATAATAGTTACGTTTCTATTAGTCCGTTTAGCTCCCGGGGATCCTACATACATACTTGTTGGAGAAGTAGGAGATGAATCATTTGTTAGAGCTGCAAGAGAGAGGCTAGGATTAGATAAACCACTATATGAGCAATTCGTAATTTACATTTCGAATGTTTTCAGAGGCGACTTGGGATATTCATATTTGAGGTCGGAGCCTGTCGCTAAGCTTATAGTTGAACGCATACCTGCGACCTTACTGTTAGTACTAACAGCAATGTTTATATCAGCATTAATTGGGATCATAGTCGGAACTATCGCAGCAGCAAAAAGAGGAGCAGCTGATCTAACTTTATCAACTCTTTCAATCGTGGGTATCTCGATCCCCTACTTTTGGCTAGCACAGATAATACTAATAATCTTTGCAGTATGGCTCGGCGTCTTCCCTCTAGGAGGAATGGTCTCAGTCGGACATGAATACCAAGGTTTACAATACTTTATTGACGTCGTATACCATTTGACCCTACCTGCAATGACTTTAGCTATCTTTAACATAGCATTCACTACTAAGATAACGAGGGGGAGCGTTCAAGAAGCTTTGACTCAAGATTATATACTTACTGCACGTGCTAAAGGAATTCCTGAATCAAGAGTGGTATTCAGACATGCTCTTAGAAATGCATTGATACCCGTCGTAACCTACACAGGATTCAACACGGGAGTCCTCTTAGTAGGAGCAATACTAACGGAGACGGTATTCGCATGGCCTGGAATGGGCTCCCTACTATATGATTCTATTAGATTGAGAGACTACCCCGTCGTGCTTGGAATCTTTATCTACGGCTCAATAATCGTGGTACTGGCAAACCTACTCGTAGATATACTCTACGGTATACTCGATCCCCGGATACGTTTACGGTGACAAATATGAACAGGCAGAAAGCCGCATACGCAGGTATAGGTTCCCTCAAGATTGTTGGGTTGCAGTTACTATATAAGACCTCAAAATCTTTCAAGGTTAATCCACGATTCACAGCGGGTTTAATAATATTATTGGTGGTTGTAATTTTAGCCATGGTAGCTCCACTCATTACGTGGTATCCGCCTCTGAAAACCTTGGTAGGTAAGCCGTTTACTCCACCTGTTGCCTTGCATCCTTTTGGAGTAGACGACCTGGGTAGGGACATTTATACTAATGTTCTCTATGGGATAAGGACTTCCTTAACTGTTGGTGCCAGCTCAGTTATAATCTCATTAGCAATTGGGATACTGATAGGAGTCGTAGCTGGATATTACGGTGGAATTCTCGAAGATGCTTTAATGAGAATAACAGATATGGCGCTGATCATACCGCAGTTCTTGCTCGCGTTAGTTATAGTAGCTATATTTGGTCAAAATCTCCAGAATATCATAATAGCAATAGGTATTGTTAGCTGGCCTGGTATAGCACGAATGATGAGAGCAGAATTTCTATCGATAAAAGAGCGTCCTTTTATAGAGGCTGCGAGAGCTGTGGGACTAACTGATGTAAGGATAATCTTCGAGGAGATTTTACCAAATGCGATACCAGCAATTATCCCATATGCAGTCCTACAAATAAATACTGCCATACTTGTAGAAGCTGGGCTGGGATTCCTAGGGATAGCTGATCCCAACGTCCCAAGTCTTGGGCTTATGTTAAATACTGCTCAACAGTACCTTGTCAGAGCTTGGTGGATGGCCTTCTTTCCAGGTCTTGTGTTATCAATAGTTGTAATTGGACTTAATTTATTGGGAGATGGATTAATAGAATACTTGAATCCTCGATTGAGGAAGAGATGATGGATAGACTACAGAAATAGGTTATGACTTGAACTCGTCTCCAAATTCCGTATCTTAGGTGTATGATTATTGATGCTATCGTTACTAGGGCTTTGCATGTTGATGCTAGCCTCTCATACCTTATGACTATTCTTCTGAATGATTTTATCCATCCGAAGAACCTCTCTATGGTCTAGGCTTCCTGCCATTCCTAGGGTTTACAGGTATGTTAGGCTCTATACCCATGGACTCTAAACCCCTCCTTATGTTCTCCGTGTCGTATGCTGCATCCGCATAGAGCTCCCTAGGGCTCTCAGACAAGCCATCTACCAGCTCCTGAAGCCTCCTAGAGTCATGCTCATTATTGTGAAGTATAGTGGCTTCGACAATGGATCTACAACCGCATGTATCTTAGTTCCTTTCCTATGCTTGAAACCGTCATACCCTACAAGACCATCAGCCCTAGGACTACCAACCCTAGACCTAGGAGGAAGAAAAGGCCTAACCACCTCCCACCCATAATCACTAATCTCCCTAAACCCCATACAAATTGCATTAAGAAGGAGGCCTAAATAGTTTTGAGACCAGTTCTCTGTTTATTCTCTTATGCGTGTCTTGGATTATATCGTGGATGAGTTGTCTAGGTTGTTCAGGTTTAACAACTACCCGTTGTATGAGAATGTCTATTCTGTTATGTTTTATGTTGCTGGTCTAAGCCCTAATTACTGGCGACAGTATCAGGCTTCTGCCACTAGGCTTTTTTAGGAGAGTTAGGTGGTCTGAGGGTGTGGGGTGTGCGTGTGGGGCTGAAGCAGGACTCTTTGTACAGGTACATGGTTGCGAAATGGGTTTATGGGTATTCATTGCCTCTGGAAATACTCAGTCGTTTAGGTGTTCGGAAAGGTTCTCTACTGGTGTTGTTTGGTTCGGGAATGGGTTTGACGGCGTTTCTTGCCGCCAAGCGTTTTGGATGTTATGTGGTAGGTGTCGAGAAAAACCATTTCCTAGTTCAATACTCAAAAAGGAAAGCAGGGAAAGAAAACATGGTAGATAGAGTGACGTTCGTACACATTGATGATAAGGAATTTCTGAGCGAAACAAATCCCGAATTCGTTTTCTACGAGTCTATTCTGAATTTTCTCCAAAACCCGTCAGACATTCTAACTAGGTATGTTTCGTCAGCGGAGCGCATAGGTGTTTTGGAGCTTTCATGGCTTCGCCACAATGTACCCAATGATAAGAGAGAGGCCCTCAAGTCTATTTTCGGTGGGGATGCTAGCTTTATGCATGTTGATGCATGGTTAAAATTGTTTCATGTCATAAGGTTTGAGGTCTTAGAGGGGGGTGTTCGGACTATTGGTTTGGTGAATAAGTTTTGGGACGACTTAAGAGTTGAACCGTTGGGGACCATTACCGGAATCGTTAAGACTGCCTACAAAACCTTTACAGACTTGACGGCGAGAAAGTACATGACAAGCTTCATAAATTTTCTTAGGCAGTATTCAAATGACATGGCCTGTGCTTACTATATATTGAGGCCGCTGAGTTAAGCTGGCGAACCTACATTAAGTCTAACTATTAGAATGTCGCTAGGGTGTTCTATTTCTTCTCGGCCCTGTCCATCTCCGGTATAGGCCGTGTTCCACACCTAGAACGTCGAGTATCTTTCCAACTACGTGGTTGACTATGTCGTCCAATGTTTTTGGTTTGTGGTAGAAGCCTGGCATCGCTGGTAGGATTATTGCCCCAGTCTCCGCTGCTAGTAGCATATTTTTAATGTGGGGGATTGCTAGGGGTGTTTCGCGGGGAACCAGAACAAGCGGCCTCCCCTCCTTAAGAGTTACTAACGCGGCCCTAATCAAAAGATTTTCTTCGTATCCATGGGCTATGCCTGCTAAGGTCTTCATGCTGCATGGCACCACAACCATCCCATCAGTTTGAAAAGAACCGCTTGAAATCGCTGCCGAAAGATC
>Ga0079992_127798_pt1 | contig 16887 bp, 16 predicted proteins | sample FaiFalFF_MnMetaG_3_FD_69197 | JGI IMG/M metagenome (GOLD analysis project Ga0079992, IMG submission 69197) | Freshwater microbial communities from Yellowstone National Park, Wyoming, USA - Fairy Falls B (FF_Mn_B) MetaG (SPADES assembly) (version 2) | ecosystem: Environmental > Aquatic >... | reverse complement strand
ACCGCCCGTACCGCCCCCTCCCGAATCTCCACCTCGTAGCTCCGCCCCGTCCGATTGTCAATAATTGTCAGAGTGTCCGCAGCCATACCGTCCTCCTTTCCCGAGCGTCCCGCGCGGGCGCTCGAAAGAATCTTCATTCCGTAAAGGATGAAGCAATTTCCGTTCCCTCCCTCCACCCCATCTACACGAGCTTGCTCAGAGAAACCCTCGTGTCACGAGAAGTTGGAAAGCAAGGGAGTCAGTGTGACGTCCTGCAGGTCGGAGCTGTCTCCCGCACTGGGATATTTGGCGGATCAAGGGGGAAATTCCCCGACCCGAAGGGGACCCGGAAGCGGTCGGATCCAAAGGGGGAGCACGCCCACAAGGGGACCTTCGGGCTGAAGCGCGACTTTTCCCGCAGCGACGGGCAGTTTTCCCACAGCCGACGACGATAAGCGAGAGGAATATCCGGCTAACTCTTTATGCTTCAAGATCCAAATCGAAGGTCCCTTTGGCACGGATCTTGCTTCTCCGGAGATCGGGGCCTCGGGGAGTATGCAAGAGATCGAAGCCATCATTGAGCGATACGGAGCCGAACGGCGGCACGCGATCTCCATTTTGCAGGATATTCAGGCGCGGTTTCACTACCTGCCTAAGGACGCCTTGCGACACGTCGCTGCTCGCTTGCGCATCCCCCTGATGGACCTCTACAGCCTCGCGACCTTCTACAACTGCTTCTCGCTCACTCCACGTGGAGAGCACGTCATTCAGGTCTGCCTGGGAACAGCCTGCCATCTGAAAGGTGGGACGCGCCTGGTCGAAGCCTTAGAACGGGAGCTTGGTGTCCGAGAGGAGGAAGTAACGCCCGATGGGCGATTATCTTTCAAGACTGTTCGATGCCTCGGGGCCTGTGCCTTGGCTCCGCTCGTCGTCATTGACGAACGGTATCACCCGAAGATGACGCAGCGGAAACTGACGCAGATCCTCGCCCGGTTGCGAAGGGTGAGAGAACCGGCAGAGGCTGCTCGATGAAAATTCGCACGCTGGAACAATTGCTGGTGCTTGAGCGCGAACTGCGCGCGGTGCACGATCACAAGCCGTGTGTGCGGGTGTGCGGGGGAACAGGCTGTCGCGCGCGGGGTAGCGAGGATGTGCTCGCGCGATTTCAAGAGCTTTTGGAGCAGAAGGGGCTCCGCGGATCCATTGAGCTGAAGTTCACCGGATGCCATGGCCTCTGTGAGCGCGGTCCTTTGGTTTCGATCGCGCCCTCGGAGGTCTTCTATCAGAGTGTCGAGGCTGACGACGTCGCGGCTATCGTGGGGGAAACGCTCGAGCACGATCGCGTGATCGAGCGGTTGCTGGCTTCAGATCCGGTGACCGGTGCGCGCGTTCGTCGGGAACAAGAGCTCCCTTTCTACCGACGGCAGCACCGGATCGTTCTCCGCCTCAATGGCGTGATCGATCCCCTGGACATCCGCGAATATCTGGCCTTCGGCGGATACCAGGCGCTGGCCAAGACGCTGGAGCGCTCGACCCCGGAGGAGGTGATCGAGATCATCGAGCGGTCCGGACTGCGGGGGCGCGGCGGAGCTGGCTTTCCAACGGGGAAGAAATGGCGGTTGGCTCGCGCAGCGAAAGGGACGATCAAATATGTCATCTGCAATGGGGATGAGGGAGATCCGGGGGCCTTCATGGATCGAAGCCTGCTCGAGGGCAATCCGCATAGCGTCCTGGAGGGAATGATCATCGGCGCATATGCCGTCGGGGCCACGCGCGGGATCATCTATGTGCGCGAGGAGTACCCTCTCGCCGTTCGAACCCTGCGGGTCGCACTGGAGCAAGCGCGCGAGTACGGATTCCTCGGTGAGACGATCTTCGGTTCCCCATTCTCTTTTGACATCGAGATCGTGCGGGGCGCTGGTGCGTTCGTCGCCGGAGAGGAGACGGCCTTGATCGCAGCCGTCGAAGGGCGGGTGAGCGAGCCGCGTCAGCGCCCACCGTATCCCGTCGAGCGGGGCGTATGGGGCTGCCCCACAGTCATCAACAACGTCGAGACATGGGCCAATGTCCCCCTGATCATTGAGCACGGGCCGGACTGGTTCGCGAGCCTCGGGACGGCGACGAGCAAGGGGACGAAGATCTTCTCGCTCGTCGGCAAGATCCGGAACACGGGGCTGGTCGAAATTCCTATGGGGATGACGGTGCGAGAGCTCGTCGAGGAAATTGGTGGTGGTCCTCCTCCCTCGCGAGAGATCAAGGCTGTGCAGATCGGTGGTCCTTCAGGTGGATGCCTGCCTAAAGACCTCTTCGACCTTCCGATCGATTACGAGAGCCTGGGGGAAGCAGGCGCCATGATGGGGTCCGGCGGACTGATCGTCATGGACGACCGCACCTGCATGGTAGACGTGGCGCGCTATTTCATGGACTTCTTGCGCGATGAATCGTGCGGGAAATGCCTCCCCTGCCGCGAGGGGACGAATCGGATGTACGAGTTGCTCACCCGGATCTGTGAAGGACGCGCGACCGAATCGGATCTGGATCTGCTTGAGGAGCTCGCCCAGGTGGTGAAGGAGACCTCGCTCTGTGGGCTCGGCCAAACGGCATCGAATCCCGTCCTCACGACCCTCCGCTACTTCCGTTCGGAGTACGAAGCGCATGTTCGAGAGCACCGTTGCCCCGCCCGAGTATGCAAAGCGCTCATCCGTTACGTCATCATGGCCGATCGGTGCACGGGATGCTTGGCGTGCCTCTCTCCCTGCCCCTCGCAGGCTATCACCGGGCAGCTCAAGCAGCCTCATGTCATTGATCAGAATCGGTGCCTCAAATGTGGTCTGTGTCTGGAAGTCTGCCAGTTTGGAGCGGTTGAGGTTGTATGACGCGACTCTTCATCAACGGCATCGAGACAGAGGTCCCTGAGGGGACGAGCGTGCTGGAAGCCGCACAGAGCCTCGGCGCGGAGATCCCCACGCTCTGCTCCTATCCCGGCTTGAGTGCTTACGGAGCATGTCGGCTCTGCGTGGTCGAAGTCGGCGATCCGAGATCCGGCCCGACGAAGCTCGTCTCCGCATGCACGTATCCGGTCCAGGAGGGGTTGCGCGTGCGCACGCACTCGCCGCGCGTGGAACGAGCGCGAAAGATGTTGATCGAGTTGTTGCTCTCGATCTGTCCGAGCTCGAAGCGGATCCAGGATCTGGCCGCCGAATATCAGGTCGAGCGCGTTCGCTTCCCCGTGCGCGATGAGCGGTGCATCCTCTGCGGATTATGTGTACGCATGTGCGCGGAGCAAATGATGGCTCGGGCCATCGGCTTCGCTCACCGCGGATATCGGCGGAAGGTCACGACGCCGTTCGATCTGAGATCGGAGGTCTGCCGCCTCTGTGGGGGATGCCTCTACGTCTGCCCTGTATGCGAATTGCGCTGCCAGGGACCTGAGGCTCCGGATCCCATCTGCGGGTCGTGTCAAGCGCCGACATGCCTCTCCGCACGGGAGGACCTCTCAGGCGCTTGGGAGGTGACCGGCGGCGACAGCGTCCGGATAAAAGCGCCGCGAGAGGCGGGAAAACGATCAGCAGGAGGTGTGCCATGAGCTTCTCCCGACTCAACGCTTCAGCCGCGACGTTGACGAAGAATCGGACTCTCGAGTCCATCGTCTCTTTGAGCGGGATGTGTGTGACCTGCGTGGACGGATGCACCGGGATGTGCGAGATCGGGAAATCCGCCTATCGTGGATCCGAGGTCATCTACCCCCAACCGTTTGGAATCATCACGGCGGCTTCGGAGAAGCGATATCCGGTGGATTTGTCGCACTTCACGATCCTCGGGACGGTCGTCGGCGCGTGGGGCATCGCGCCCGATCCCGATCTCGCGATCTTTCCCGCTGTTTCCTTGGAACGGCGCATTGGTCGGGACAAGGGAATCAAGCTGAAGCTCCCAATCATTATTCCCGGATTGGGCTCGACGGCGATCGCGAAAAACAACTGGGACGGGTTGGCGATCGGAGCGGCCATCACGGGCATCCCGCTCACGATCGGGGAGAATGTCTGCGGAATGGACGAAGAGGCCGAGTTCAAAAATGGACGCGTCGTCCGCTCCCCGGAGATGGTCCGTCGGGTGAGGCTCTACAAGGAGTGGCAGCACGAGGGATACGGAGCGATCATCGTACAGGCGAATGTGGAGGACACGCGATTGGGGGTCCATGAGTACGTCATCTCAGAGCTGGGCGTGGAGGCCGTCGAATTGAAGTGGGGCCAAGGAGCGAAGGACATCGGCGGAGAAGTAAAGATCAAGGACCTCGGGAAAGCGCAGCTCTTGAAGCGCCGCGGCTACATTGTGCTGCCGGACCCGGAGGATCCCGAGGTCATTGAGGCCTTCCATCGGGGATCGTTTCATGAGTTTGAGCGCCATTCGCGTATCGGTATGGTGGACGAGGAGAGCTTCCTCCGGCGAGTCGAAGAGCTGAGGCGCGCAGGAGCGAAGTATGTCTTCTTGAAGACAGGTGCGTATCGGCCGGCTGATCTGGCGCGCGCGGTGAAGTTCTCCTCGCTGGCAGGTATTGACCTGCTCACAGTGGACGCTGCCGGAGGCGGCACGGGCATGAGCCCCTGGCGGATGATGAACGAGTGGGGGATCCCACCGGTTGAACTCCATTCGCTGCTCTATCGGTATGTCCACCACCTGGCTCAACGGGGAGAATACGTGCCCGATATTGCGATTGCCGGAGGCTTTGCCTTCGAGGACCAAATCTTCAAAGGCTTGGCCCTCGGCGCTCCGTACTTCAAGCTCATCGGTATGGCGCGTGCCCCGTTGGCCGCAGCGATGGTGGGTAAGACCATCGGGCGTCGCATCGAGGAAGGGGATCTCCCCGTCTATGTCGCCCGGTTCGGCGAGACCATCGAAGAAATCTTCATCACCGCGCCGGAGCTCAAACGCCGCTTCGGATCGGACTTCAAACGAATCCCTCCGGGCGCCATCGGCCTCTACACGTACATGCAGCGTCTGGCGCAAGGCCTGCGGCAGCTCATGTGTGGAAGCCGAAAGTTTGCTCTTGACTACATCAGTCGCGAGGACATCGCGGCGCTCACCGAAGAAGCTGCGCGCATCAGCGGCATCCCTCACGTCATGGAGGTCGATCGAGCGCTGGCGGAACACATTCTCAACGGGGCTGTGGAGCCTTCACAGCTTGCCGAACGAGAATTCGCCCGTTAAAAAGCGGATACCGAACTGCGGAAAGCCTCTCTCGGTCGCCCGTGGTGATGGAAAAAGCAGCGTGACGACCGCTGCCCTGAAGGTCCAGGAAGCCGAGGGGCGGCGCGCTTGGCACAGCCGGTCACGGATCCCACGCGCCGGGTATTCCACGGAGACCTCCGGGATCGTGAAGATCGCACGAAGCTCCCGGTTCGGTGAAAAGGCACGTGCGGCTGCTCTCTTCATTGCCTCGTCGAGTGCCCTCTGACTAAAATTACGCGCTCTGCAGAAGAGGGCTCCGCGCGCGGAGATTCCTCGCGCGCCTACGGCCCCGACGCCGGAGAAACGAACTATGCGAACGATGCGTTCTTGGGACAGGTTCAGCGGTGGTCTTCTCCTCGTTGCGCTTGCCGCGTGGATGGTCTCCGTTCGAAGCGAGATCGAAGCGCCACGCGCCCAACGGACGCGCGAAGTCCCGTCCCGCCTCGCACGCATTAAGCTCAGCGGAAAATGGGGATACATTGACCGAGCCGGGAAGATTGTCATCAACCCGCAGTTCGAAGAGGCGGGCGACTTCGCCGAAGGCCTGGCCCGCGTCAAGACGGGGGGGAAATGGGGTTACATTGATCGCACGGGACGCTTCTTCATCAACCCGCAATTCGAGGAAGCGGGGGACTTCTCCCAAGGTCTGGCGCGGGTGAAGCTCGGAGGAAAATGGGGATACGTGGATCGAAAAGGTGTGGTCCTCATCCCTCCGCAATTCAGCGAGGCAGGCGATTTCCCTCGTTCCCCGTGAGCGTCGAAGTCCGCGCCGGCGACGATCCCCGACAGAATCATCCGGCAGCATTCGAGAAAGAAGGGCAGCAGCCGGGCAACTGCTACCCTCTGTATCGGGGAGCTTGGAGAGGATGCCAGAGGCGTGGTCTGATTCAAATCTCCATCACAACAGCCTTGGGCTCCGTGAAGAACTCACGACTGAACAGCCCTCCTTCGCGCCCGACACCGGAGTCCCCGACGCCGCCAAAAGGCGCCCGAAGATCGCGAATGAAGAAACAATTCACCCATACGGTGCCCGCCTTCAAAGCTGCAGCCACGCGATGGGCCCGCCGTACATTCTCTGTGAAGAGCATGGCGTTCAGTCCATAGGGGGTATCATTGGCCAAGCGAATAGCTTCCTCCTCATTGCGAAAGGGAGTGACGACCACAATAGGACCGAAGATCTCCTCACACCAGGCACGTGATGTCACGGGGAGATCGACGACGACCGTAGGTCTCACGATCCATCCTTCTCCCACACCTCCAGTCACGATCTTCCCTCCATCTCGTTCGATGACCTCGAAGTAACTGCTCACCTTACGGAAGTGCTGTTCCGACGCAAGCGGACCAATTTGAGTGGCCGGATCCATGGGATCTCCAATTTTCAGAGCTTGAGCAGCAGCAACGAAGCGTTCCAAGAACTCCTCATAGATTGGGGCTTCGACAAGGAGCCGGCTGCCGGCCAGACAGACCTGTCCAGCATTAGAAAAAATTGCCTGTATGGACCACGGAACAGCCTTCTCCAAGTCCGCATCAGCGAAGACGAGATTAGCCTCCTTGCCTCCCAACTCAAGGCTGACAGGGACAAGGCGTCGCGCGGCCGCCTGCATAATCACGCGTCCCGTAGCCGACTCCCCTGTGAAGGTGATTCGATCAATGCCCGGAGATTCGACAAGGAACTGTCCAGCCGATTCTGGACCGAAACCATGCACGACATTAAGGACACCAGGAGGCATGCCCGCCTCTAAGGCGAGCTTAGCCAGGAGCGTCGCTGAGGCCGGACTGTCCTCAGCAGGCTTCAAAACAACTGTATTTCCCCAAGCTAAGGCCGGCGCGATCTTCCAAGTTTCCAACATAAGCGGGAAGTTCCATGGTGTGATAGCAGCCACAACGCCAGCAGGTTCATAGCGTGTGTAGATATGATGACCTGTATCGGTGGGGAAAGATTCGGCGGCCGCTAAGCGAGCGAAGTCGGCGAAGAAACGGAAGTTCAAGGCGGCGCGGGGCACGTCCTTCGTTCGCATATCCGTGATGGGCTTACCCATATCGCGCGTATCCGCCTGGCTGAGCTCGTCACAATGCCGCTCGATCAAATCGGCCAGACGGTGAAGAATGATGCCCCGCTCTTTGTATCCCAGACGCGGCCACGGTCCTTCATCAAACGCGCGACGCGCCGCTGTAACAGCCCTTGCTACATCCTCACGTCCTCCAAGGGCGACTTCCGCCCAAGGTTGACGCGTCCAAGGGTTGATACTCACAAATCGTTGCCCATCGGCAGATTCAACCTCTCGCCCATCAATGACATGACGGATGACCTCCATACCCCTCATTCCCTCCTTCGTCGTTCTTCCATGGTCTCGCCTCCAATGGCCCAATGGGTAGCCGGAACCTCACGGATGATGACACGAATCGTCTCGCGCGGTACGCGCAAGCTCTCCTGGACGGCTGACGTGACCGCCCGAATTAAGGCGCGCAGCATCTCCGGCGAACGTCCCTCGATCAGGGTGATCTCAACTAAGGGCATACGAGGCTCACCGTTCCTAAATGTGTGAAGTGAGCTTCAACGATATCTCCGGTTGCTAGTGGGACAGCTTCAGTTAATCCTCCGGTCAACACGATCCATCCCGACTCGATAGCCATCCCCTGTTCGGCGAGAAGGCGCGCAGCGTGAGCCACGGCCTCGGCCGGATGCCCCATCACAGCCTCCCCTCTTGCCCGGCTCACAATCCGCCCGTTCACCTTCAGCGAGCACTCCTCCTGCCGAAGATCGCAACCCGAGGGTGGAACCTCTATCCCCCCCAATAAGAAATAAGCAGCCGACGCGTTGTCTGCGATCACGTCCGGCAGCGTGAAGCGGAAATCGGTATACCGGCTGTCCAGCACCTCTAATCCTGCGCTCACAGCACTCACAGCATGGAGCACATCCTGAGCAGTCACCGTCGCACCGCTCACGCGCTTGCCCATGATAAAAACGATCTCCGGCTCCACCCGAGGGTGAATGAGTCGCTCCCGCGGCAAGGGGGCTCCCATGGGCACGTGCATGGCATCGGTCAACCATCCTATGATCGGCGTGCTCACGCCCACCTGCTCCTGCTTAGCCCGCGACGTGAGCCCCAATTTCATTCCAATAAGCCGTTCCCCCCGCGCCAGCCGCTGCCGTATCAGCTCGGATTGGATCGCATATGCTTCGCTGATGCTCAGATCCGGCCACCTCTGGCTCAAGGGTGCGATCGTTCGGCGCTCCGCCGCTGCCTTCTCGAGCAAATCCTTCGCCTGGAAGATGCGTTGCTCTATCCTCACCACTGCCCCTCTCCCAGGAAGTCCGAGACCAAACGGTGAAAGCGCTCCCGATATTCGATTTGAACCCAATGCCGGCGGCGCAAGGGGAGCAAGGTGCACGCCCTGGTGGCGCCGCCGGGCTTGCCCTCGGCCATGGCCATAGGCCCTGCCAACCGCAACGATGCTACCGCACCAGCGAGCTGATAGGAGGCTGCGGCTTGGGGGCTGGAGGGGCAGGCCCAGGACGAGGCCAGAGGAGCTGTGCGCCGATGGCGCCTACGACACCAGGGAGATCCGCCGTGATCTGCGCCGGCGGGGCATCGGGGCCAGCATATCCGAGAACCCCAGGGGGCAGAGGCGGCCCAGGCGTGGTAGGGCCTATCGCTTCTGCCGGGCCACCTACCGGGTGGCCAGGGCGGCGGCGGAGCGTTTCTTCGCCTGGCTCAAGGGAGGGTTCTGCAGGCTGGCCCTGCGTTACGAGCGGCGGCTAGCCACCTTCGCCGCCCTCGTCCACCTGGCTTGCTTCATGATCGCTTGGAGAGTTCTGAGATGAGTTCACTCTCTCTTTTACCTTCGGATGCCCCGGTTACACCTGCTCGCCAGTTTGCGCCACTCCACAATGCAAAGGTCAGGCTTGAAGAGGCGTTCCTTGGTCCATCCCTCCCCCTCCGTATAAGCATCTTCAAGCGCTTCACGAGCCCAGATATCATCGTTGTTGAACCCCCGCAGGGCTAAATCCTCCCATAAAGCGGACACTTCTTCACGAAAGATCATGGCCTCCTGTTCACTTTCGACTCGCTTGGCGAGGACCTGCCAATACCAATGCGTGTTCTTCTCTTTCGGGACATATGCCTCATACTGAATCATATCCTCGACGGGCCACGGATCGACCTTCAGCCAGCAAGGTAACCACATGGAGACAGTGGGCGGGGGAACCGGCCTCGGATTAGGAACAACGCGCGCAGAGACTACAGTTCCCTTGATAGAGGCTTCAAAGTGCGGGATATAGTTCTCAGTGAGGCGATCAATAACTCCTTTTGGTCCAGGTCCTTCGACAATCTCAACCGCATAGCGAGTAGAGGGAACGAAGCCCAAAGGGAAGACGCGCCGCGCACCCTTTAAGAGCTTAGAATGGCGATGGATATAGACATGGGTCGTATCAAAACCATTCTCAGCACCCCACCGCCAATTCGATCTCACCTCGCGCACAAGGCCCGCCATGGCTACCCCAGGATCGAGAAACCCTGGGGGCACATCCTCTGATAAAGGTGGAGGCTCAATGTCCCCGAGAAAGAGGAAGACAAGGCCTTGGGCTTCCTGAACCGGATAGGTCTTGACGCGAACTTTCCCAATGAGGGCTGATCCCGGCTCGGTGAGAATTTGAACGAGCTCCCCCGTTGTAAAGTCAACCGTCCATCCATGATACCAACAGGTGATCGTGTCTTTCGTGTAACACTCAATCTTCGCCGAGAAGGGAACGCGCCGATGAGGGCACCGATCTTCAATGGCCCACACGCGCCCATCAATGCGTCGCAACAGAATCCGCTCCCCCAAGAGCTTCACGGGCTTAGGATCCTCCCCCACTTCGTGGCTCCAGGCCGCTGGATACCAATGGTTCCAGAACCCTAAGTCGGCTTCATAATAAGCGCGCCACGCTTGCCTGACCGTCTGAGTGTTCAGCATCTCCTCCATAATGCCTCCCTCCTTTGGTAAGGTCACCCATTTCTCGACCGACATGCATATATGTGGTTGTCCGCATATTCCTGAACTTCGGGCCTTTGCCCCAAAGTCAGAAAGCAGGCTACCTGGGATCCCCACGCGATGTGAGCATCGCGTGGGGTACCCGACCGGGGTCACCTACCAACCCGGCCTCGGAAGCCGAAGCTCCCGAGAAGTTTCCCGCATGAGAGCATGCCTCCTGACCATCGGGCGCTTACCAGCATGCCCGATCCCAGGATAACGCCAGAGGAGCATCCAGTCGGCTGCGTAACTGCTAGACAAAGCCCACTTGTCCACGCAACAGCTGCGGACTACGTGAGTACCACCCTCCAAGGGAACTCCTCTCTCACCAAATCGACCATCCTCCATCAACGACAACCACACTTCCCGTCATATAACTGGACTCCTCCGAAGCCAGGAACAGAGCCACCCGCGCAATGTCCTCAGGCTGAGCGAAACGTCGCAGAGGGATCTTCTCCAACATCCGTTGGCTCACTTCCGCATCGCGAAGGAGAAACTCCGTTGCCGGTGTCACCACTAATCCCGGAGCTAAGGCATTCACCCGAATCCCATACGGAGCCAATTCCAAGGCTAACTGGCGAGTGACCGCGATAACTCCTCCCTTTGTCGCTGCATGAGCTGTATTCCCAAGCCCTGGAAGGGCGCGCATTCCGGCCACAGAAGCCGTGTTAATAATACTCCCTCTGCCAGACCGCTTCAAAAGGGGAAGCGCCTCTTTCACGACAAGGAAGATGAGATGCAACTCGTTTCGAATAGTAAACTCCCACTGTGCCCAACTCATTTCTGAGATAGGAGCGAACTGAGCAGCTCCGGCGTTGTTGTAAAGAATATCCAGCCGCCCATATGTTTTCTCCACAAGACCAAGGAGCCGCTGCACGTCCTCTTCGCGCGCCACGTCCACGGGCTCCAAAGAGATCATCTCTCCCCCCGCCTCCCGAACAAGACGAACCGTCTCCCGATTCTCTTCCACCTTCACATCGCATCCCACAACCCAGGCCCCCTCCTGAGCAAAGAGCACAGCCGCTGCCCTCCCCTGTCCCCCCGCCGTCCCCGTGATGAGAGCAACTTTCCCGGCTAAGCGTCCCGACATATTCTTCCTCCTCGGTTCGATAGCGCTCCCCCATAAGCTTCCTTACGAGGTCGCTAGTTGCCTCCCATAGTCCTCAGCATCCCTTATAAGAAACTCAGCGAACTGCCGCAACTTTGTCTCTAAACGCTCCCGATCAACTGGAGCAGAAAAATACTTCGACACAATATAACTCCAAACCATCGTGCAATGGCGATACTCGTCAGGAGCGAGGAGTTCCATGTACGGCAACGCAAGCTCCAGATTCCCGTTTCGCATCGCAGCTTTCCCCAAGTTGACATGGTGGAGGTAGTGCTCACGCTCGAACGTAATCCCAAAAGCGACAATGTCTGCAAGGTCCTCTGTCGCACAGAGCAATTCCCATCCCTCTTTAAAAACGGGATTCGTCTTATACTCATGGACATTATATCCAAGCTTCTTCAACAAAGGCTCCATCGCATCTAACGCCTTTTGCTCATCCACCAATTGACGCGCCCAAATAGACCGAAGATCCGGATACCGATCTCCGAAACGATACATCCACATCCCAATAGCCGGCATGGATTCGATATCTCCTCGCAAATTTCTCAACGCTAGCCCTGCGAATGCCTTGGGATCATTCGCCAGAGAATCCACGTCGGCTCTTCGCAATCGCTCTATGTGACCTCCCTCCCGAGACCAAAAGTCTTGCCAGAACTGTTCAATCCACTCGATGTAAAACATAACCTACCTCCTATTTTGTTTTCACTAAATCCGAATCCTCTCTACTTCAACAAAGAAAGCGCACTCTCCTATCTTCCTCTCATCTCACAGAACAATACTGAGCGTCCGCGGCAAGAGCGCTTGATCCAAGATGATCTTCCGATACGCGAGCTTCCACTGCCCGTCCTCCCGACGCAACCGATCCTCGCGCTTTCCCACGTAGAACTGCTCATAGGTTGCATAACGGGATTGAAAGACCAACACATTGGAATGAACCTCCACTTCATCCCCCTCATCCCTGACGATCTCCACATTCATCACAAAGTGGCGCGTCCGCGAAGGAGGCTCTTCAGCCCAGGCTAAGCCCGTCCCCAAACGCTTCACCCGCAGCTCCAACATCTTCTTGTCGTCGTCCACATAGGCCATCTCCCCCTCCCCGCACACCCCTCCTCCATACCGCGTCTCTCGCACGGGAATCCAATACCGGATATCCTCACTCAACAGGTTCAACCACTCGTCGAACTTCCGCTCGTCCAACAACCGAGCTTCCCGATAGAGGAACTGTTCGATCTCCCACTGCTTCTCGCTTCGCATATCCCCCACCTCCCTCATGCCGTCATCAATTCGAGCCACCGGCGGTAGAAGTTTCGCTGCCCCCGATCCGAAGGACGAGGTCCGATGTTTCCTGGGCGCCCCTCTATCTGCACAGCTCCTTCTCGAGCCAGTCCACTGCGATAGTCAAGCCATTGCCTCTGTCCAACGATCCCTCGAAGCGCTTGCGTCATGCCCCAGAAGTTATCCGTATCATCCGGCGTGAACGTCCCTCCTGCTGCTTGCCCCATTATAAAGTCCCGACGCAGGATCTCCTTCACGACTTGAGGAGCACGACTATCTTGGAGATGAATAGCCCAATATTCATGCCGCTCCGGACCCCGAGGACGCATAAAGTAAAATCCCGCCGGGAAGAGACATCCGAAGTCCAAGAACATAAGGTTCGGGAAGATCAGTCCCGGCCCTAACCCATAGACATCAGCTTGTTCCGGAGATTTCCGCGTGCGGACCTTCTGATAGCATGCTTCCACATACTCGACGGCTTCAGGTCCCAGCCGTCGAGCCGCTTCCAAATCTGCTTGATAATACTCTCCGTGATACAACACATCGATCATCGAGTGTCCCTGTTCAAACGTCACAACATGCGCAGGGAACTCCATATACAGAGGGAGCGACCCAAGCGAAAAGAAGGGGTTCAGCCCTGGCCGCGTCGCGAAAGCGTGGGTCAGCAGCACATGATAGGAATCTCCCCCGAAATTCTCCGCATGGAGTTTCCAATTGCACTCGATCACACACCGCTGCACTCCGGCGACGACTTCCCACTCCCCCAGTGCTCGTTCCAAGAATATGTCGAAGTACCAGCGAAAATCCCCCAAGTAGGCCTCCAAGCTCTCCGCGTGCTCGTCCCAACATCCAAAGATGAATCCCCCATAGCTTTCCACTCGGGGGACCTCGACCAAACGGATCTCCTCCTTCCTCAACTCCCCATTAGGATAGACCTTCTCCTCAAAAGGGACCCCTACAAGCTGTCCCTCTGTCGAATACGACCACCCATGGTAGCGGCAGGTGAACGCTCCCGTTCTCCCCGCATCGGCATGGCAGACCAGCGCTCCTCGATGGCGGCACATATTGAGATACGCCCGAATCTTCCCTATTCGATCCCGACATACGATGATCGGATCTTCCCCTATCCACGTGGTCACATACTCTCCACTCTCTCGAATCTGAGACTCGTGAGCGAGAAAAATCCAGCAACGCGCGAAAATCTTCTCTAGCTCCAGACGATAAATCTCCGGATCTACAAAAAGGCGGGGACTGATTCTCCCTTGATCCAAATCTACCAAAGCAGCTAAATCACAACGCTCGACGTCTCGCATAGCCCCCCTCCTCAGTCCAAGTGTTCAGAGCATGCACACGGGGCAACATGCCCCGCCCACGCTGCTCTCTCCCTCAAGCGAGCAGCCCGAGGTCACTTTTGACCTACTCTCTGCATTCCCGCCACCCACAAGGCCGCCCAGGCATCGAAAGGCAAATGGGAAACGCCGGATCGCTCATAGTGGGGCATAGCCGCCTCCATCTCACTGTACATCCGCTCCAGATCCTCCGGAAGCTGATAATCTAACCACGCCCCATAATCCCCAAACCCATGATCATAATTCCATTCCGGCACGGAAAAGAGCCGCCCCGTTACCCCACCCCCATCCTGAGTGGCGAGAAAGAGCACGATGGGAAGAACATGCTCAGGAACAACAGGACGAAGAAAGTAAATCATCCCTTGTTTATGCCACGCGCGCGCGGTGGCGTCAAACCACGAGGCCCGAGTGTGCCCCGGCATAATGGCATTGACCGCCACCCCCTCCTTCCACACCTCTTCGGCCAAATAAAACGTCAACGCCATCACCGCCGCTTTCGTCGCTTGATACGGCATCTCCACCGTCCACGGCCTCAGGCCAAAATAGGCTCCCCCCTGGTGCGAAGGAAGCACCCCACTACTTACCACATTAATGATGCTCCCTCGCTTCCGCTCTAACATCGGCCTGATGAACCGCCGGATCGCTTTGACCACCCCAAACACGTTGACGCGAAACATGACCTCCCAATCGCTATCCTTCGTCTCCAGTGTCTTCACGTGGCCCGTGGGAAAGAAAAGCGTCTCCGAGACCAAAGCGGCGTTATTCACAAGCACATCCACAGTCCCAAACTTCTCCAGAGTCGCCGCATAAGCAGCATCCTGCGCAGCATCCTCCCCCACATCCATGACGAGGGCTAAGCCCCGCCCCGTCTTCTCGATCTCCTCCCAAAAACCTTCTGCCCCCTCCCAACTCTTATCGGCCGCTACAACACGAGCCCCCGCCTCTAATAACCCCTCCACGATCGCTCGCCCAATCCCTCGCGCTCCCCCCGTAACCACAGCCACACGATCCCGCACACCCTCCCCCCACCACGCCATCGCTCGCTCTACCATCTCCTTCTGTCTTGCTCTGTAACGCTCTCGATCCTCACTCATATCTCATCCCTCCCGCTGCTCGATAAAGGGGCGATGCACCAGATGGTGCCCCCAGAAACTTCCAGAGCGGTATGTCGTCACCTGCCAGTGCGTATCATCCACCACGCGCCCTCCCCATCCGTACTCGATGTAGAACCCCGAGGGCGTCTGCATGTAGAAGGAAATCATGTGATCATTGGTGTGCTTCCCCAAGCTCATCCCAATGGGGATCTCTCTCCGCTGACAGATGTCGTACGCCCGCCCCACATCATCCAGCGACGCCAACTCCACCATGATATGATGCAACCGCTTGGGGAAGGGGAATCGCCCCAAAGCGATCGAGTGATGCCGCCCATTGCAATGCAGGAAGATCAGCAAACCCTCTTCCGGAGGAAGCTGAAGCTGCTGGCTCATATCAATGTAATCGCTGACGCGGAACCCCAACAGCTCACAATAGAAGGCACGCGTGCGCTCAGGATCCTGGCTCCGCACAACAACGTGCCCCATCCCCAAAGGCCCCGTTCGAAATCCCTGAATCGGACGGCCGGGCATGAACGGCTCCTCCGCAATCAAAGGCCCGCAAAAGATCTCGCTCGGATGACCATCCGGATCCTCAAACTTATACAACGCCGCCACCTTCCGACTCTCCACCTCCGCCGATGTCCCCCGACTCACCTTCACGCCCGCCCCCTCCAACCTCCGCCTCACCTCCTCCAAGGCTACCTCCGTGGCCACCTGCCACCCCACATAGGCCAGATCATCCTGCTCCCCCGGATGCAGCACAATCCGATGGTGGTACTCGTCCATGCGCACGTAGAGCGTCCCATCCTCACCCCGCTCCATCACCTGCATGCCTAAGACCTCCCGAACAAAACCCTCCCACCGAGAGAGGTCGCTCACGTAAACCCCTACATACCCCAGCTGCGTTACTCCCATAGTGTCCTCCTCCCGAGTAATATCTCGGCTCAGCGGCCGAGGAAAAGAGCTACTACCTCGCAGAATTCCTCCGGATATTCGATCATAGCCCAATGCCCACAGTTGGGGATGAGGTAAAGGCGAGCATTCTCCAACAATTCCCACATCCGATAGGCCATCGAAGGCGGAATGACCTTGTCCTCTCTCCCATTGACAATCAACACGGGATGCCTCACCTTCCGAATCTCCTCCTCCGGGTAAAAGAGCCCATGCTCGGCCACCCACCGAGTGATAGCGCGATAGGCCTCTATCGCCCCCGGTTGTTGCATGAGCTGATACCGATACTCGATCATCTCCTCATCAATGGGAAATCCCTCATGCGTCAACACCTGCACCAACTTCCGAAAATACTCCCGCGTCGGCTCCGCTCCTAAAATCACTCGGATCGACTCACTCATCTCAAAGCGCAGTCCAGCACTTCCCATCAAGACCGCCTTCCCCACCAGCTCTGGCCTCCTCATGCAAACCCCCAACACCGTCGCTCCCCCCATGGAATTCCCTACAAGATGAACCTTCCCTACTCCTAATGCCTCCAAGAAAGCAATGATATGCTCGACCCGTGCTGACTGACTATACTCAAACCGAGAGGGATCCGGTTTCTCCGTCTTCCCAAATCCCACCATGTCCACGGCCACAACGCGAAACTTCTGAGCTAAGCGCGGAATGCACCCCTTCCAATTCCCCCACGCATCCGCCCCCGCTCCCCCACCGTGAACCAACACGACGGTTTCTCCCTGGCCTGCTTCATAATAATACGTGTGGATTCCGCCCGCGGTGATATACTTCCCTTCCATAGTCTTCTCCTCCTTTCTTTTCTTTCAGAAATGGATCCGCAGTGCGATTTGGACTTGGCGAGCGGGTCCGGTCAGAGCCGGGGCTCCGAAACTCG
>Ga0079992_140824_pt1 | contig 16894 bp, 19 predicted proteins | sample FaiFalFF_MnMetaG_3_FD_69197 | JGI IMG/M metagenome (GOLD analysis project Ga0079992, IMG submission 69197) | Freshwater microbial communities from Yellowstone National Park, Wyoming, USA - Fairy Falls B (FF_Mn_B) MetaG (SPADES assembly) (version 2) | ecosystem: Environmental > Aquatic >... | reverse complement strand
CGGCTTACCGAACGGAGCTCACCAACCGAGATATTACCGTTCAGGTAGATTATTTGGCTGTGCCCCCCTTGACCAACCGCGTGGCCGTGCTGGTGGACCCGATGCTGGCAACGGCTACCAGCATTTTGACGGCGTGGGAAGCTTTGCGCTTTCGGGGACAACCGAAGGCTCTGTTTATCTTGGCCCTCATTGCGTCGGAGTATGGCGTTACTCGCCTTCAGAAGCACCTCCCTCAAGCGCACCTCATCGTAGGAGCCGTGGATAAAGAGCTTACCGCCAAAGGTTATATTGTACCCGGCTTAGGCGATGCAGGAGACCTCGCTTACGGCCCCCTTCACCATGGCTGAGGAATGGGGTCGGCTCCTGCTGTACCTGAGCATCTTCCTGGTGAGCGGGGTGAAATTCATGGTGGGGGTAGCCATAAGCTTAGCGAAGGGACTTTCTTTTTGGGAGCAGTTTTTATGCACGACGGCGGGGGGGATTGGAGGAAGTGTGTTTTTCACTTATTTAGGGGATGCGGTTCGGGGATGGATTAGTAAGCTGCGGGGGCGTCCGCCGAAGCCGCTCTCGCCGCGCTGGGTGCGTTTTTGGGAGCGGTATGGGCTGTGGGGGGTAGCGCTGCTTACACCGCCGATTCTCAGTCCGCCTATTGGGACAGCTATTGCTCTGGCATTTCGTACGCCGCGGGGGGTTTTGGCTTGGCGGCTAACTATAGCTATGGTGCTTTGGGGCATCGTGTTTGCAGCCTTTGGCGAAGGGCTCCGAAGCCTCATCCAAATCTTAGGAGGCTAACCCCGCCCAGCGCCGCCCCCGCATAAACTCCCTTAGCCCTAATTTTGGTTAGTAAAGGCTTTGGATGTATCGCCTGTATAGTCGCCAGCTTATTCCCCAGCCTTTAGAGGCGATTTGGCCCTTTTTCCTGCGCCCAGAAAACCTGGCTCGCATTACGCCTCCCGATATGGGCTTTGTTATTCGTTCGGCCGTCCCTTCGGAAATGACGCCCGGCCTGATTATCGTCTATACGGTGCGGCCTCTTTGGGGTATTCCCGTCTCGTGGGTTACGGAGATCACGCATTTACATCCGCCGGCGGCGGATCGGGAATGGGCCCTCTTCGTAGATGAGCAGCGGTTTGGGCCTTATCGCTTTTGGCATCATCGGCATATCTTCACTCGTCAAGGCGAAGCCACCCTCATGGAAGATGAGGTGCATTATCTCCTTCCGCTGGGCGCAGTGGGGCGGCTAGTGCATCCTTTTTTGATTCGGCCTCGTTTGCGGGCGATTTTTACTTACCGGAGCCGAGTCATAGAATCGCTGTATGGGGCTCAGCCGGCGGAGATTACTTTTGAGCGGGTGTGAGCTGGACGGAAGAGCTAAGCAGAGAGATTATAGCTTGTCGGGCGTGTCCGAGGCTGGTGGCTTATCGGGAGGCGGTGGCGCAGCGGCCGCCCCGCCGCTTTCAGGGATGGTCTTATCATGCGAAGGGGGTAGCGGGATTTGGCGATCCGCAGGCGCGGCTTTGGATTATTGGGCTGGCGCCGGCCGCTCATGGGGCCAACCGCACCGGCCGTATGTTCACCGGCGACCGCTCCGGCCAATGGCTCTACCAAGCCCTCTACGAGATCGGCCTCAGCTCCGCCCCAGAAAGCAAAGGCCCCAACGACAACCTTAGGCTCTATGGCGTCTTCATTTCAGCCGTAGTGCGATGCGCCCCCCCTCACAATAAACCCCTCTCCGAGGAAATCCAGGCCTGCCAACCTTACCTTCTGCGAGAATGGCAGGAGCTCCGAGCCTCTCTAAGGGTCATCCTTGCGCTGGGAGCCATAGCCCACCAGAGCGCCGCCCGCCTATTAGACCTTCGCCCCAAGCCCCCCTTTCATCATGGAGCGCTTCACGAATCGCCCAGTGGCATCAAACTGCTCTCTAGTTATCACCCCAGCCAGCAAAATACTTTTACAGGCCGACTCACCTGGCCCATGTGGAAAGAGATATTTGAAATGGCCCGCGCCCTCATGGAATGAGGAGCTTTTGACCCGGATGGATGGCCTGGTGAGGAGCGAGATTATTGAGACGTCGGAGGGTCTCTACACTGGTCTTGTACTGCTGAGCAATACTCCAAAGGGATTCGCCGGGCCGCACCTGATGATACCGACGCCCCGAAGCAGAGGATGGAGCAGTCGCCGAAGGAGCGGAGAAAGACCCCTGACCCGTAGGAATACGCAGGGTCTGGCCCGCCCGAATCAAGCTCCCCCGCAAGCCATTCGCCTGCTGAATAGCCCGCACACTTACCCGATAACGCTGAGCTATACTCCCTAAGGTTTCCCCGGGACGAACCTTATGATAGATGTAGCTGGGTTTAGGGGGGGCATAGGTTTGGGGAGAAACGTTGTAGGCGGGCGAACGAGCTTCTCCCCACTGACTGAAAACTGGCGTCGCCGGGATAGGGCGCGCTACCAAGAGCGAGTCGGGTAAACTCACACCACGCCCCTCTTCGGCCGGCGGTGTGAGCTGGTTAGTGAGATATTTCCAGTAGCCATGCAGAAAAGCCCTTACATAGAGCTGTCCTTTGTGGGCATAACCTGCAGGCAAAAGATGCACCATGTCGGGGTGGGCCAGACCGCGCAGCCGCCAATCCTTAATATCGCCCAGCAGGGCGGCCGCATCCCACAGGGCCACTCCTTTTTGGACACAGACCCAGCGCGCAATCTGAGAAGCAGCTTTTAGCTCTGCTACTGGCCGCATCCGCCGATAAAAGCTCATTGGCGTCGTCACCAAAATCGCCACCTCACCCAAAGCCTGCCGAATCGTATCTATGGAGGCCTCCAGAGCGGCCTTGTACCCTACCAGCCCTCCCTCCAAGCCATACAAGTCATTCGTCCCTAAATCTATCACCACCAAGTCTGGTCTCAAAAGCCGAAGACTCTCTTTGAGCAGGGGAAGGGTCGGAAGGTCTTTCAGACGAGCGCCATTGACGCCCATGGTGTAGTAAGAAACTCGGCCCGTATCTTCCAAAAATATCCCTTGTAGCTCAGCATATCCTAAGCTATCCCCTCCCTCCCATGAGAAGCGCCCCTCCAAAAACAGGATATCTTTTTGGGGAGTTAGCCAAGAGAGCTGATACCCCGCCGGAAGGGTCGCTGTAATGGGAGCGGCACTATCGTGATAGGTGAGGCGAAGTTGGATTTCTTTTAGGGTGCGAGTAAGGAGGCCGATTTGGGTAGAGGGTGAAGCGACAGGGGCATATTCGGGGGCCCAGCGCAGTCGCCACACCGCAGAAGAATCATACGTGCCAATCGCTATACCCGTCACGCCTAAGGGTAAGGCGGGCACCGGGTGTACACTACGCGCATATAACCATTGCCCTTCACCCCCACTCACATAATCATACGCAGAGCTGGTCCCCGCCAACGCATACGGAAAGACATACCCTCTTCCCCCCACTCCCCACAGGGCATATAACCTTTTTCGGATTTCCCGGCCCTGCACATCCCCCTGAATATGCGAGTCCCCAATATGGAGAATACGCACTTTCTCTCCAGCAGCAAGCTTCTGCCAAAGACGTAATAAGTGGGCCGCTAAAAAAAGGGTATCGCGCTCCACCTCATAAAAGGGATACAAGGTGTCCGGCCTCATCTGGCGAAGGACCAGGGCAGTATCTCTCCACCGGGGAGGGGCCTCGGAAAGAGTCTGCCCCCAACAGCCACTTAGAAGTATTAAGCCGAGTACGACTCGCTTACCCACGCGGATCGTAAGCAATGCCGCTTATTTCTATGCGAGCGCCTTTGGGTAAGGCCGCCACGGCCACCGTCTCTCGAGCCGGATACCGCCCATCAGGAAAAAGCTTCTCATACTCCGCATTCACCATCGGAAAAAACGCCATGTCCGTGAGAAAAATAGAGACTTTTACGAGGTGCCTGGGCTCTAAGTTAGCGGCTTTGAGCACAGCTTTCAGGTTGGTCAAAACCTGGGCGATCTCGGCCTCTAAGGTAGTACGAACTAACTCGCCTTGTTCGTTTAGGGCGATTTGGCCGGAGAGGAATACCCACGGGCCTACCCGCACGGCTGGGCTATAAGGGCCCACAGGCGTCAAACCTGCCGGACGAAGCACCTCCATTGATGCAATGTTAGGGCTTTTTATGGAAAGAACAGGGAGCTTAGAAGCCGACCCCTCCCAAGTCAAAAGTTTTTGCCTACCTTTGGGCAATGGCGTGGCTCATCGGCATCCTCGTAGGACTTTTAGTGATTGATGCGATTCTCTTGACGCTTTTAGTGCTCATTCAGCAGGGGAAGGGAGGGGGTTTAGCGACGGATATTCAAGGGGTGGCGCAGGCCTCACAGCTCTTGGGGGTTCGGCAGGCAGCCGACTTCGCTGAAAAAGCGACTTGGACCCTTTTTGGCGCCCTTATTGTGCTGACTTTTCTCATTCACGCCGTGTATAGCCTCTCTAAGAGTAGTTTAGATGAACGGCGGCCCCGGGTGGCCGATGTTGTCAATACACAGCCTTTCACGCCTCCATCCGGTGGCTCATCTCCAGCTCCAGCCCCGCAAAATCCCTGATTTATGGCTACCGTAGCGGTAGATAAGCCCCTCTTCCACTACGACGCTACGGGCCTGGACGCCGACCTCCTATTACGTCTCTATCGGGAAATGCTCTACGCCCGCCTGATAGAGGAAAAAATGCTCTCCCTCCTGCGCCAAGGCAAAATCAGCAAGTGGTTCTCCGGCATCGGCCAGGAAGCGATTGCCGTCGGTGCTACCCTCGCCCTTTCTCCCGAAGACTATATCTTCCCTCTGCACCGCAACCTCGGGGTCTTTACCGCGCGGGGCATGCCCCTGCGCAAGCTCTTTGCCCAGTGGCAAGGGAAAGCCTCGGGTTTTACCCGGGGACGGGAACGTTCCTTCCATTTTGGAGCCCCAGAGTATCGGGTCATTGGAATGATTTCGCACTTAGGGGCTATGCTACCCGTAGCCGATGGCGTCGCCTTAGCCAGCAACTTAGAAAATGCCTCCTACATCGCCTTAGCATTTATTGGGGATGGAGGCACGAGTGAAGGCGACTTCCATGAAGCGCTCAACCTCGCCAGCGTATGGGACCTCCCCGTGCTCTTCCTCATTGAAAATAACGGCTATGCCCTCTCCACCCCCACCAGCGAACAGTACCGATGTAAGCGCCTCTCCGACAGGGCCGTGGGATACGGCATGGAAGGCTACACCATTGAAGAAGGCAATAATGTCCTGGCCGTCTATAAGACGATTCGGCATTATGCGGAGCGGGCTCGGCAAGAACGGCGGCCCTTCCTCATAGAGGCTATAACCTTTCGCATGCGGGGCCACGAAGAAGCCTCCGGCACAAAGTATGTCCCTAAACACCTCTTTGAAGAATGGGGCCGAAAAGACCCGATTCTGAACTATGAGCGCTTCCTGCTTTTGGAGGGGCTTTTAACGGAAAAAACCATTCAGGACCTTCGTAAGGAGCTGCGGGCGCATATTCAGGCGGAGATAGCGCCTGTGCTGGCAGAGCCCGACCCTGTACCTGATCCCGCCTACGAGGAAGCCAGTGTGTATGCGCCCCTCACAACGCCTTTGACGCCGCCTCCCCCCGAGCCCGGTCAGCGGGTCCTGCGCTTCGTAGATGCCATCTCCGAAGGCCTGCGCCAAGCCATGGAAAAAGACCCCCGCCTCATCCTCATGGGACAAGATATCGCCGAGTATGGCGGCGTCTTCAAAGTAACCGAAGGATTTGTGGAACGTTTCGGCAAAAGCCGCGTACGCAATACTCCCATTTCCGAGTCGGCTCCCCTGGGCGCTTCGCTCGGCCTAGCCCTGCGCGACATCCCCAGCATGGTGGAAATGCAGTTTGCCGACTTTGTGAGCTATGGCTTTACCCAGATCATCAATAACCTCGCTAAAAACTACTATCGCTGGGGTGTCCCGGCCAAAGTGGTTATTCGCCTGCCTACGGGGGCAGGTGTAGGAGCCGGACCTTTCCACTCTCAGAGCTTAGAGGGTATCTTCATGGGGGTGCCCGGCCTAAAAATCGTCTATCCCGCCACCGCCTACGATGCCAAAGGTCTCTTGACCACCGCCTTCTTAGACCCCAACCCCGTGCTCTTTTTTGAACATAAGGCCCTCTACCGCAGCGTCCAAGACCCCGTCCCCGAAACCTATTACAACCTCCCCTTAGGCGTAGCCCGCATCGCCAAACCCGGAAAAGACCTCACCCTCATCACCTACGGCATGGGCGTAGTCAAAGCCCTCCAACTCCAGCAAGAAATGCCCCACGTAGATATAGAGATTATAGACTTACGCACCCTCCTGCCTTGGGACCGAGAACTCGTCTCTCAAAGCGTACGCAAAACCCACCGAGTCCTTGTGCTGTACGAAGGCACCTATACGGCGGGAGTGGGCGCTGAAATAGCCGCCTGGATAGGGGAGTTTTTATTTCAGGAACTGGATGCGCCGGTCGTGCGGGTGGCTTCGCTGGATACGCCGGTGCCTTTTAGTCTGACACTGGAAGCGGCGTTTTTGCCTTGGGGTCGTCTGCAAGCGGCCATTGAAAAGCTATTAGCCTTCTAATATGCCAAAATGGAGTAGCTACATTGGACTCTTTTCCGGCACGCTGTTTATAGCGTTGGGGGTAGCTTTGCGATACCTGCCTATGCCGGCCACCGCTCCCTGGATACAGGAAGTGGTCCCCTTATTTCTGATAGCCTATGGAGTTTTGCGAATAGGTATGAGTGTGTACTTTTTATGGCGCCGGCGGCGAGATGCCGTTCTTCCCGTTGTAGGCTTGCTTTTCTTTCTGTGGCATTGTAGCAGCGGCCCGGAAGACAATCTCCACATCCGCTTTCCCTACGATGGCGAATGCGCCTCTTGCCCCTTAGCCCGCATGGACTCGCTTTTACGATACTACTTTCCCAAGGCTATCGTAGGCGTCTCCTACGACTCCACAAACCATGAAGTGCTCCTCCTTTTAGACTCCCACTATGTGCGCGTAGATACTCTGATTCAGGTTCTCTTGGCGTATGGGTATGAGGTGAATGACCAGCTACCTTCTGATCCCCTGCTTTCTCCCTGCTGCACGCCCCTGGAAGCCGCCATGCAAACAGAAGGAGCAAGCCTCTTTGCCGAAGCCAATCCGAAGGAGGAGGTTTCGTCCTTGGAACAAGAGTTAGAAGCGCACCTCTCGGAGGAGCCTTCTTTGCCTCACGAGGACCTTTCTCTGGATGAGGACATAGGGGACTTAGAGAACTTTGACATTCAGGAGGGGGGGGTGGATGTGGGGATAGACGAGGGCTTAGACGATCTTGGGCTGGATGAGGATTTGGACTTAGATTTAGACTCTAAGCCGAAGAAGGGCTCTTCTCAGAAGCCGCAATAAGTCCAGGGCGAAGGCGGTTTTGGAGCCAGAGGAGGATATAGTTTTCTGGCAGGAGATGGGGGGGCCAGTGTAGGTCGGCTAAGCGATAGAGGGTGCGACGTTGCTGCCAGAGTTCATACCACTCTGTTTCGGGACGGGCCTGTAGAAGGGGGCGAGGGGTTATCCGCAATCTCGCCAGCAGCCAGGGCCAGGGCGGATCGATCCATAGGAGCCAGCCGGCTTGTCTGAGCTTTGGCAGGAGGTCCGGTATAGTTACGCTTCCCCCGCCTAAGGCCACCAGCAAAGGCGGCTCTTCTTGCAGGATGGCTTCTATGGTCTCGGCCTCCACCTGCCGAAAAGCCCTTTCGCCACACTCCCTTATCCACTGCTCAGGCGAAAGCCCGCTCTGCTTAGTTATCCACTCATCCGTATCCCGAAACGACACCCCCAGCTGCTGCGCCCACCGCCGCCCATAAGTACTCTTCCCCGAAGCCGAAAACCCAATCAAAAACACCCGCGCCGGCCGACCCCCCATCAAACTACTTCCTTACTTCTCCTGCAAAAGCGACTCGTACACACTGTAATTCGTAGGATCCAGCTGCTTCATCACAGCCACAAACCGCTGCCTCTGATCCACCGTCGCCTTCTGAAACATCTGCATCAGCTCCGTGCTCTTCGCATCTATAAAGGCTCTCGTCAAAATACTATTGGGTTGATTCTGCTGAAAAGAAGCCAGGCTCGCCAGCGTCAAAAGTATTTTTTCGCGAGCGGCCTGAACATCCTCGTGCATCTTATCCAGGCCCTCCCGATGATAGCGATAAAAAATCGTATGAAACTCCTTGTAGCTGCTATTGAGGAGATTTTCCAAAAGCCAGTACCGAGAGCGCAGGAAGTTACCCCCGGGCTGCCAGCCCGGCTCACTGCTATTGGCAGCAGCTAAGTTGAGCACTTGCTGCGCCTTTTGAAAATACGGAATGCCCGCCTCCAGCCCAAAACTATCATAGTCCATCCCCAAAATCAAATATGCATAAAAGTTCAGCAGGGAAGTGAGATTATCCACATAAGCGTTTTCAGAAAACTGGAGCGTTTGCGTAGGAGAGTAGTTGACTTTGAAGTCGGGGTCGTTGAAGTTGAGGGTGAGCGTTTCGTAAGTGCTGCCATAAACGGGCCGAATAGCCTGCACTTGCATCGTACCCTCAAATCGGGTCGGACTGGGAAGGGCCGTAAGGACAATGTTGAAAAAGCACTTGATACGTTCATTAGGCGCAAATACATCGTCTGAAAAGCGGTTATTGCTTAGGTATTGCTGAATATCTTGCTGCATTTGCTGTAGGACGCTTCTATCTATGCCCTGAATACCCGGCGCCTGAATATTGACCACAGGCAGAAGCTCTTGGGCCCAAAGCAGAGCAAGGCCCAAATTACACCATAGACGCATGCGCATGGGCAATAAATTTAAGCATTTCCAGTGCGACGACAGGTTTAGGCGCAAGAGGAATGGTATATTCATGCCCGAAGCGGCTCAGGAGCGTAAGGGCATTCGTAGGAGAAGCCATGCCGGTTTGGGGGGAGATGAGGTTGTGGGCTATCCAGTCGGCTCCTTTGCGCAGAAGCTTTTCTCGGGCGAGGTTGAGATCAGGCTCGCTTTCTAAGGCAAAGCCAATCAGGACCTGATCCGGGCGCTTATGGGCTCCAGCCCAAGCCAAAATATCTATGGTAGGCTGCAAAGTAAGCGTAAGAGAATCCCCCGTTTTTTTATGCTTGACGGGTAGTCGCTCCGTGAAAGTATAATCACTGACCGCCGCAGCCAGGATAAGCCAGTCATAATCTTCATACACCTGCATGAAGGTAGTAGCCATACTTTCGGCGGTGGGGGTATGGGAGACAAGGTAGGGTTTTTTGGGAAGGGGAAAGTCGGTGTGGGCGGCCAGCAGATGGACTTTATCTGCGCCTAAGAGGTAGGCGGCTTGGGCTAAAGCTAAGCCCATTTGGCCTGTGGAAGCATTAGAGAGGAAACGTACCGCATCCCAATATTCTCGGGTGGCGCCCAGCGTGATAAGGATACGGCGGCCTTTGAGAAGGGGATGCGTAAGGGCTCGCTCTACAGCTAAGACGATCCGCCGAAGGGAAGCTAAGCGCCCTTCACCCACCGCCCCACTCGCTAAATAGCCCCTGCCCGGGGGAATAATCGTAACATGCGGCAAGCGCGATAAGCGCCGAAGATTGGCTTGCACAGCGGGATGCCGATACATCTGCGTCTCCATGGCTGGCGCTAAAAGCACCGGCCGACGCGTCGCTAAAAACACCGCTGATAGAAGATCATCACAAAACCCGTGAGCCAGCTTAGCTATGGTATGAGCCGTCGCCGGCGCAATAAGAAATGCATCCACCTTTTGCGCAAGGTCAATATGCTGCGTCCAGGCGGTTTCGCCCCCTGAAAACCGTTCCCATAAATCGCCCAACACCGGCTGACGAGAGAGGGTTTCTAAGGCCTGGGCCGAAACAAAAGTAGCCCCGCCTCTCGTAAGGAGCACCTGAACCACGTGGCCCCTTTTTTGGAGCGCCCGTACAATCAAAGGAGCCTTGTAAGCCGCAATACTGCCCGTAACCCCTAAAAGAATACGCCCCACCCCACCCCGCAAGGATTAGTCCTTCCCCTCCTGCGATGGATATTCGCCATACAGCGCTTCCCATATGGCTAATAACGCAGGCTTAGGAAGCGCCCGATACGAGCTCACCTCCTGCCGAATCGCCTCTATGGCACTCTGATCCGTGCCCCCCAACCGCAATACATCCTCCTGCATGTCCAGCTGCTCAATCCGCTCCCGAAGCTCCGCACTCACCTCAGATACAATCTGCTCGGCTTTCCGGGAAATATCCACGCAGTTCTGGTAAATATTATTCTTAGGATGCCTCTTCAAGAGAAGCCCGATCGGGATCGGTTCAATCTCCTGAGGCACTTTCAGCTGTTTCGCCCGGGACTCGTAGTAGTCTTTTCGTGTGCTCATAGGCTGATTTCAAAGTTGGAAGGTAGGAACTTTTCGGATAGGTCTGGGCAAAGATACGATAAAGCTCTTCTGCTTCACGGAATCGGGGGAGCTGCTTAGTCTCTATGCTTTGTTCGGCCATTTTGAGGGCGGCAAGGGCTCGCTTGAAGGCGGCTTCCTCTCGCAGCTGGGCATCCATGCCCCGATTTAGATAATCCGTAAATAGCACCACCGCGGACCGATACCGACCAATCTGGTAAAATACATCCGCCGCATGGAAAGCTTTTTTCTCTAACTTATACTCTAACTCTCGGATTTTCTTTTCTGCTTCGTCGGCATGGCTCCCGGTAGGATAAAGGCTGAGGTAGATTTGAAACTTTTCTATGGCTCGGAGGGTTTCTCGCTGGTCAAAGTCATAATCGTTAGAGAGGCGGTAGTTTATTTCGGCCTGCATGAAAAGGGCCTCTTCAGCGTATTTACTGAGCGGATACTCCTCAACGACTTGCCCGAAGTACTTTTCGGCAGCATAGTAGTCTTTGAGGTAGTACCGACAAAGGGCCAGGTGATAAAGCACATCGGCCCCCCGCACACTTCCACGATAGAATTCCAATAGCCCTTCAAAGAGCTGGGAGGCAGATTCGTACTGCCGCTTGCGAAAATAACCGAAGGCGGCCGAGTCCCGATCGGAGAGCTTTTCGCTTTTAGCAAGCTTGCGATAGGGGTCACAGGCTAGAAAAACAACTATTCCCAAGCCATAGGCAAGCACGCGGCGCATCCCCCAAAGGTATAACTATCTATTCGGTGGGAAGGGTCCAACTTTTCAGGGCTTCTAAGCAGCGTTCATCTCGCACTTCTACAGGCACATTGCGCCGGGCCCGCTCTAACCACCTCTCAATCGCCCGCTGTCGCTCTATCTGCAGGGCAGCCTCCGCAAACCGATCATAATCCAGCTCAAGCGACGCCCGATGAGGCGGATACCGCCGCATCAGCCACACGATACGCACCGCTTTACGCCCCGTAGGCGTTGTCCATACTACCGGTTCAGAAATCTGCCCAGGCTTAAGCTTATCTACAATAAAGTACAACTCCGCATCCAGCGCATCCAGCGGAATACGGTATTTCCCCGTTTCCCTATCTACCAGCCGTCCCCCCGTCTGCCGAGTCTCTACATCCTCCGAAAACTCAATGGCCGCCCGAGTAAAACTTATACTATCGCGCAAAATCTGGGAGCGTAAAGTCTCCAAAGCGGCTTTGGTGCGCTCTACATCGGCCTCCGTAACAGAAGGTTGGATGAGAATATGCCGAGCCTCCGCCTTATTCCCCATACGTTTCTCCACAAGCACAATATGAAACCCAAAAGGCGTCTCAAAAACAGGGGACACTTCCCCAATCGGCACCGAAAAAACCATCCGCTCAAACTCTGGCACCATCTTGCCTCGGGTAAATTCTCCTAAGTAACCGCCTTGCCGAGCCGACCCTAAGTCCTGTGAAAAGGCCCGAGCCGCCGCCGAAAACTCCATCCGCCCCGACACAATCTCCTCCCGAATCGCCTCTAGCCGCTCCCGAGCCCGCGCCTTCTCCTCCTCCGACGGCTTTACATAAAAAACTATCTGACTCAGCTCCACCTCCGCCGGTAAATACGGCAAACTATCCACCGGTATCTGCGCAAAAAAATCCCGCACCTGCTGGGGAGTCACCTGAACCTTCTCAGTAATCTTCTGGCGCATCTCCTCAGCTAAAAGCTGCTCTCGCACCTCCTCCCGCAGCTCGGCCTTGAGAAGAGGTATGGGCTTACCATAAATCTCCTCCAGCGCCTCCCTGGAACCCAACTGACTACTCATGAGATTTAGGCGCCGATCCAACTCCCGCTCCACCTGCTCATCAGTAACCTTCAAACTATCCAACTTAGCCCGAGCTACCAAGAGCTTTTGAATGATAAACTGCTCTAAAACCTCACAATAAAGTCCGCCTTCATCCGGATAGCCATTCTGTTTGAGATAAGCATACTGCTGGGCCACTTGCGACGATAGGATGATCTCATCCCCCACGACAGCGGCAATGCCTTCTAAGGGGATTTGTGCCCAGGAAATGAGAGTCATTCCGCCTATGATCAGAAAGTTTCTCAGGTGCCTGAGCTTAGTGTAGAGAATTATGAAAGGCGTCAGATGCATCTGGTATTAGAATATGCGCACTTCGGGATGGGCTAAGGCTTTTTTATAGACGGCTTCTTGGAAGGAGTCCAGGCGGGCTTCACTGGCCTGCTGAATGAGGATGCGGCGCAAATGCTCCTTAGCCAGATCATAGGGTAAGACCTGCCCAGCGAGGATTTTCCCCGTCAGTTGAAAAACAAGCCAGTAAGGCTGGTCTTTTTCTATGCGCTGCACCTGAGCTGTACCCTGAACCGGCAAATCCGATAGCCGCACAGGAAAGTACGGCTGAAGCGAGTCAAGCCGAGGAGTCCAACTCGTTTGAATCCCCCCCTTATACTTTTTTTGCTCTATCCACCGCATCCAAGCGGAGTCAGAAAGGGCCAGGTTTTGCCGCACTTCCCACTGCGCCGCCCAAGTAGCCGGCACTTGTACCCAACGCCACCGATAAAGAGGCTCTATAGCCCGAAATGCCTGCGCCTGCGCCTGATAAAGCGCCTGCATGGCAGAGTCAGATACTTCCCCATAAGAACCCTCCTCCAATAAAAGCCGAGATAAGTACAAGATCAGCAGTTTATTGCGGTAATCTTGGACCTGAGCCTCAATCTGAGCCCGAAGAGCGGGCAAAAGCGCATAGGCCGTCTCAGCCAGCGCTTGCTGACGAACCCACCCCATCGCATACGCCCGAATCAGCGCCATCGTATCCGCCCCCGACGGCACCACCATCCGCTGTAATACCTCCTCCCGCGTAAGGTATTTGTCCTTGTACCGAGCGGCTAAAGGTTTCTCCACAGCCGAACGACACCCCAAAAGCCACACACTAACGGAAAAGCCGACTAAATACTTTCTCATCCACCTTAGCGGGGTATCTTTTTTCCAGCTTATCCAACCAATCTGCTTCAAGCTTTTGTTGATAATGCTGAATCAGCTCCACCTTAACTTCCTCAAAGGTTTTATAGCCAGCGGGGAGCTTCCGAAGGACAGCATAGAGCCGCCATTCCCGACCGCTGCCTACGGGCCCCACCCACTGCGGAAAAGCCCCATTCCCCTCTTGAAAGAGCCGTTGGAGAGGGGCCGGGGCTTGAGAAGACTCTATGTACTGCGGAAGAATACGCCAGTTATACCGACCAAACTTATTCGCAGAGTCAATAGCAGAGAGCGAAGGTTCGGCCACGCGCTGAGCTAGATCCGCCAGATTTAGCGAGTCAGACCCCTGCACTTCTATAACTTCCAATCGCGGACCCGCCGGATATTCGGTTTTTCGCTCCTCATAAAAGGCCCGAAGGCCTGCCGTATCTTCTACGGATTTTCGCCAGACTTCTCGCTCACTAACCAGGAAAAAGAGCATTCCATAATAATATTCCCGCTCTAAAAGGCTGTATTCTGGATAGCGCTTCCGAAGGTTGGGTATCTCCAGATCCAACACTTTTTCCCGGGCATAACTGCGCAGGGCCTCTTGAAAACCTTCCCGGCTCAGCCGCCGCTCTAAAAGAAGCGCCCGATTTTGTGCCCAGTAGGATAAAAAGTCCTGCACCGTATATTTTTGTTTGCCCAGCGTGAAGAGGGTAGCTTTGAGGAGGGAGGGGGGAAGTTTGGAAAGGGCCCCCTCTAAGTCCGGATAAAGGGTATCTAAGGCCTTGAAGAGCGTTTCGCGGGTAGCCGGGTTTTCCTCGTAGTTGTACGCTTTGAGACGCTGATCAAAGTATTGTTTTTCGGCGGCTTTATAGCGCTCGTCGCGCTGGAGACGGGCTTTGATTTCGGAGCGCATCTCCTCAAAGGAGCGGATGGGTTTGACTTCCAGGACTTTGAGGATGTGCCAGCCAAATCGGGTCCTGAAAGGCATACTCACCTCCCCAGCCCCTAAACGGCGCTTGACAACCTCCATGTCGGGATGCAAGCGCATCCACCCTAACTCACCCCCCCGCGCCGCCGAAAAAGGATCATCCGAGTAGTTCTTAGCCAGCTCCTCAAAAGATTCCCCTTTTTGAAGGCGCTCATAGATCTCCTGGATACGTTTGTAGGCTTCGGTGCTGTCCTTAGCGGCATAGGTGGGTCCCCAGCGCACAAGGATATGAGCTGTTTTGCGAGCCCCTGGGTTAGGCCCCCGCTCCCGAACATACACCAAATGATACCCAAACCGAGTAAGCACCGGCATACTCACTTGGCCGACCGGCGTCTGGTAAGCCGCATCCTCAAATGGCGCCACCATATCAAAAGCCGAAAAATAACCCAGGTCCCCCCCCGTTTCAGGAGCCGCAGGGTCGTCCGAATACAGCCGAGCTATCTCCGCAAAAGACCGCCCCCCCTTCACCACCGAATCCCGCAGCGCCAACGCCCGCGCATACGCAGCCGAATCCTGCCCCTTCACCAAAATATGAGAGGCCCGCACCTCCTCCCGCATGCGCTCGTACATCTTGCGCATAAGGGTATCCAATACCTCCCGCTCCAATAAAAACGGCTTCGCTAACTGCCGAATATAAGCCTGATACTCCTCCCGAAAGCTGCGAGTCGTGTCTAACTTTTCCTCTTGAGCCTGAGCTACCTTGCGCCGAAAGTTGATATACGCCTTAAGATAGTCGCGCCACTGCTCGGGAGTGTGGGTTTTGGCTACATCCCAACCGCCATTAGCCTTAGCATAAGCATATTCAAACTCTGCCTGGGTAATGCTAATATTTTTCCCAAGTTTGACCAAAGTTGCTTGCCGCTTGGACCAGTCCTGTGCCCATAGGAGGGATAAAACCGCAAGCCCACTTACTCCCACTATCCACCGCATGGGGCAAAGTTACAGGATAGCGTTCTTTGCGAGATGAGAAAGATGATTGACTAAGAGGGTGATGGCAGGCGAAAGGTCTCCATAGTGATTTTGAATGACGATGTGGGCATAACGGCGAAGGGGAGCCACATACTGCTCATAGGCGGGGAGGACCTGCGTGAGGTACTGCTCTATGATGTAAGTTCGTTCGTAGCCGCGTTCCTGTTCATCCCGCTCTAAGCGCTTGATGAAGCGATGAGGTTCGGGTGCTTCCATGAAGATGCGCAGGTCAAAAAGCTCTCGGATAGGCGCCCAATAGAAGAGGAAGAGTCCTTCGGCTATAAGGAGGGGGGCTGGGCGAAATTCCAACATACGAGGCACGAGGAGGGGATTATTGAAGGTATATTCCCGCTGATAGACGGTCTGGCCCTGGCGCAGAGCTAAAAGGTCCTGATAGAGTTTTTCGGCGTCTATGGCGGCGGGAGTGTCAAAGTTGATACGTCCGTCTGGGTCGGGCGGAATCCGGTCCCGATCCTTGTAGTAGTGGTCGGTGGAAAGGAAGGTAACGAGGTTTTCGGGGAGGGCCTTCTGGAGGGCTTGCAGCAGAAAGGTCTTCCCCGAGGCGCTAGCCCCCGTGATGCCGACCCAATAGGGCATGCAGCAAACTTCTGAAAAAACAGAAAATAAGGAGCGGGATTAGGGAGAGGAATGTGAAGAGAGCCAAGCGGCAAACTTCCGAAAGGCTTGACTGCGGTGGGAATGCTGTGCTTTGTAAGCAGGTCCCAACTGAGCTACGGTTTGCTGGGCCCCCTCTGGGATAAACACCGGATCATAGCCAAACCCTTCGGTGCCTGCGGCCTCGGACGCAATTTGCCCCCACCACACGCCCGTAAAGAAACGATAGGTGTGGGGCCCTTCGTAGGCAAGGACGACAGCGACAAAGTAGGCCTGACGCTGAGAGAGGCCCTTCATGGCTTCTAGCAAACGCGAGGGGCCGCCATAATGCGCCGAATACACCCCCGGCAGCCCCCCCAAAGCCGGCACAAACAAACCACTGTCCTCCACAATAAGAGGCAAAAACCCCAGCCCCGCATAAAAACGCGCCTTAGCCAGAGCATTCTCATAGAGGGTGGCATGAGGCTCCGGCGCCGTAGGAAGGCCCGCAGGAAGCGGCTTCAGCGAAATAAAATCGGGCAGGAGGGCTTGGGCCTCGGTGAGCTTGTGGGGGTTCTGCGTGGCGAAAGTCCAGCTTTTAGCCACCGCTGCGCTTGACATGGTGGCCTTCCGCTTTGAGGAAGGCCATGGCCCGCTCTATGCAATCCCCCTGTAAGACGATGATACCCTCTTTGAGGGTGCCGCCGGTGGCGCAGGCGGCTTTGAGACGCCGGGCCAGAGCCTCCAAATCCGCCTCCCGCCCTACGAAACCTTGCACCTCTACTACCCATTTGCCTCCGCTCACCCGCCGCCTCTGGAGCGTAAGCACCTGCCGAGTAGGCGTAACCGGCTCCTCCACAACCGGCTTCACCGCCCGCGTCGTATAGACCAAACGCGGCACATCCGCATCTTCATGGCGCTTCGCCATAGGTCAAAGATACAGCCAGAATCCCTTACAGCTACGAAGCAACAAGTAGATGTTTTGGGCGGCGGCCA
>Ga0079992_137917_pt1 | contig 16916 bp, 15 predicted proteins | sample FaiFalFF_MnMetaG_3_FD_69197 | JGI IMG/M metagenome (GOLD analysis project Ga0079992, IMG submission 69197) | Freshwater microbial communities from Yellowstone National Park, Wyoming, USA - Fairy Falls B (FF_Mn_B) MetaG (SPADES assembly) (version 2) | ecosystem: Environmental > Aquatic >... | reverse complement strand
CGCCTCCGGAGTCTGAGTGACCCCATGATAAAACCATGCGGCTACGCCGGCCATCCCGGAATGGTTGCCGTAAGGTCCTCTTGGCAAGTCGGATGACTGGCCGCCGGGTCAACCTTTTCTGACACGGATCCGGCTGTCCCGCGGCCTTCAGGGCTTCGGCGGCCGCCGTCCGGAGGAAAAGATGGGCAGGGACCATGGGTCCCCGTCGAAGTCCGAAGGACTTCGACGGGAGCCCGGATGACGGAGACGCCCGAGGCCGTCCCGTCCGTCGCCCGCATCCTCCGGCCCGCCCTCTCGCCCACGGTCGTCCGGGAAACGCCGGATTTCATTCAATGGGAGGCGGGGGATATCGGCGTGGACCCCGCCGTATTCCCGGACCCGCCGGTCCGGCTTCCCGAAATCCCCCATCTCCCGGTCGCTCCCCTGCCCGTCCTGGCGGCCTCGAAGGCGGCGACCCTGGCGGGGAGGCGCACCCTGCGGGACTACATCGACGTATACTTCCTGCTTCGGGCGGGCATTCCTCTTCGGGAGCTCCTGAGCCTGGCGGACGCCGGGACGCCGGGTTTTTCGGCCTACGACTTTGCCCGGGCCCTGCGGGAGTTCCGGGAGCGGGCCGACGACCCCGCCGAGGCGGAATATTGGTCCATGGTCATGCAACCCGTCACGCGGGATGAGATGGAACGGGTCTTTCGGGAGGCCGCCGGGCGCATCGAACGGGCTTACGCGAAGGCGGGTTGGCTCCGCCCCGTCCGGGACCCCCTCGAAGCCCTCCGGCAGGAGGCCGACCTTCGGGGGCGGCCGTCCTCGGCCATCCTGCCGTATATGGACACGGACGATGACTAACCCGACCGGTGCTTCCCGGCCCGGGAAGACGTGACCCGGCCCGGCTTACTCCGAGTCTGCTTCCCGTGCCCGGCGAACTCCCTCCCGACCCACTCCGCCCACTCCGTGAGGGAGTTGATGAGGAAGGGAATCAGGAAAGAAGTTGCGTCGACGATTTCCGGCGGATTCCAAAGGTCCTCCCCCGGGGCCGTATCCTTCCGAAGACGACGCGAAGACTTGGCCTTCACGACCGAACCTCCGTCTTGGGCCGATTGCCGGTACTCCGGGACGGACGGGTCCCGCCGGGCGGCGGCCATGCCTCCCGGTTCCGGTATGTTAACGCCCAAGCGCTATTGGGTCGAGGCATCCGACACGGAGGCCTCCATCCCGAACCCGCCGGCCGGACCCCCGCCTCAGAACCCCCCCAAAATGGTCCGGCAGAGACGCCGTAGACGACGCCGGAGGCCGGGGGGATACTTTCCGGATACCCCCCGACCCAAAGTATCCCCGAAAACGGCCTTCGCCGTGCCCATGGTGGACCTGCCGGTCCACCATGGCCGTCCGGACCGGCCGGGCGGGTTGCCGGCCGAACCGGCCGTCCTTGCCTTTATACTCGATATCGAGTATAATGGCATCGGGATGCGATGCATCGTCTGTCTCAAAACCCGTACCGCAACGGTCCGGGGCCGCGGGGACTGCGCCGGCCTCGGACTCTGCTCCGAATGCCTGCTCCGGGTCCTGAGGCGCGAGGCCCTGTCCCTCCCGCAGGCGGCCCGGGAGGCCGTCCGGGCCGGGGGCCGGCCGGGAACGTTCCATCCGGCCAACCTGAGGCGGGCGGTCCGGCGGGGCGCCCTGCCCGGGGTCAAACTCGGACGGAACTGGACCGTCCTGCGGACGGACCTCCGACGGTTCGTGCGGAGACGGGTGGAGAAGGGACGATGACGGCGACGGTCGTGGACCTCTTCTGCGGGGCCGGCGGATCGGCCCTGGGGTTCCTCCGGGCCGGGTTCCGGGTGGTGGGCGCCGTCGACCGCGACCCCGATGCCTGTCGGACCTACGCCGACCTGATCGGCATCGAACCGGCGTGCGCCGATCTGGCCGACCTCCCCCCGTGGGAGGCCGCCGCCCTGTGGGGGATCGCCCCCGGCGAGGTGGACGTCTTGCTCGGGTGCCCGCCCTGCCAGGGATTTACCCGGTTCCGCAACGGGGACGGAATCGACGATCCCAGAAACCGCCTTATCTTCGTCTTCGTCGATTACGTTCGATACCTTCGCCCCCGCTTTGTCGTGTTCGAGAACGTCCCGGGCCTGCTTCGGCCGAACTTTCGGGAGGCCTTCTACGGGCCGTTCCGGGACGCACTGGTCGGATCGGGGTATCGGGTAGGGGAGCGGGTGGTGGACGCCGCCGATTACGGGGCGCCGCAACATCGCCGCCGTCTGATCGTGGTCGCCGCCTCGGCCGATGCGGGCCCGCCGCCCTTCCCGAAGCCGACCCACGGAGATCCCCGGTCCATCGAGGTCTGGGCCGGAAGATTGGCCCCCTGGAGGACCGTGCGGGACGCCGTCGGTCACCTGCCCCCGCTCCGGGCCGGGGAGGCAGACCCGCACGACCCGCTCCACCGGGCCCCCCGCATGGGGAAGAGGGTGGCCCGCTTCCTGGCCCTGGTCCCGAAGGACGGCGGGAGCCGTACGGACGTGCCGGAGGCGGAATGGCTCCCCTGCCACCGTCGGCACGACGGCCACAGGGACGCGTACGGCCGCCTGCGTTGGGACCGTCCGGCCGGCGTCATCACCTCCGGGTGTTGCAACGTGTCCAAGGGACGCTTTGCCCATCCGGAGCAGGACCGGGCCATCACGCCTCGGGAGGCCGCCCTCCTCCAGGGATTCCCCCCGGGAGTCCGGTTCTACGGCTCCCTCGCCTCGATCTGCCGCCAGATCGGAAACGCCGTCCCTCCGCCGCTGGCCGAGGCGGTCGCCCGGGCGATCATGGACCGCCTCCGAAGGAGCAAAGCTCCCGAAGCGGGCATTCGGGACAGCGGGGCGCCCGCGGGCGACAGACCGTTCTCAGAAAGTCGAGCAGGACGGGCGTCGGAGGACCGCCGCCGTGAGGCCGTAGCAGGGGCAACAGCCCCCTCAGCGCGGCCGATCCCTTAGTCGGATGTCCCATCGGCAGACCGGTCAGACGGGAGAGGAACCGGAAGACGTTTACGTCGGCCGGAACGACGTCCTCCCCGAAGGCCAGGGCGGCCACCGCCGCGGCCGTGTACCGGCCCAATCCCGGCACCTTCTTCAGGGCCTCGACGTCGGCCGGGACCTCCCCCCCGTGATGCTCCAGAAGGTAGACGGCGGCCTTCTTCAGATAGGCGGCCCGCTTCCGCAGTCCGAGGGGCGCGAGGGCTTCGGCGATCTCTTCTTCGGACGCCCGGGCCAGGGAGCGGAGGGCCGGGAAGCGGGCGAGGACGTCCTCGAAAACGCGGGCCACCACGTCCCAACGGGTGCGGACGAGCATGAACTCGGCCAAAAACACGCGGTACGGCGACGGCTCCCGGCGCCACGGCAGGGAGACGTCCTCGGCCGGCCGGAAGGCGGCCAGAATCCGGGCCGCACGGCGCACCCTTTCGTCCGGAGGCAGACCTTGCGGCCTCATCGACGGTTCGAATAGCGGGACCTCAGCATGGAAACGAGCCGGTAGATCTCGTCCTTCACAAGCCCTTCGACAAGCTCCATCTTAAATTTGGCGGCATTGTCGGCCTCGACGACCGCCCGGGGTACCAACGGCGGCAGGGTACCGCCGGAGGGAAGGGGGCGGGCATGCCTGAGATCGAGTTCCCCATGGCCCGCACAGAGCCAGGCCAGCAGTCTTTTCAACGCCTCATCGGCATGGCCGGGGTCGTCCGGGCGTGCCGCCGCCTCAAGGCGCGGAATAAGGAAATGCCCCCCTTCGCCCTCCGTCAAGGGCCGATAAAAGGTACAGGGAGCCCCGTAGGCCATAAGCACCCCGGTACGGGCGCACAGATACACGAACGGCCGATAATCCTCTACGTCGATCGGAAGGTGCCGACCCTCCGCCCGGGCCCTCTCCGTCCGTTCGCGGACGTACTCCCACCATTCGTTCGGATCGTCTTCATCGATGCGGCGTCCGTTAACCTTGGGCGGACGCTCGTTCCGGTCGAGGGCGATATCCGAAAAGCGTCGGATCATCCCGAAGGTGCAAAACGCCCGGCCCCTTTCCGCCGTAACGTCCGGACGACTCCGGGCAAGCCCGAGGAAGAGCAGGTGGGCCAGCACCGGATCCGGGAAGGGGGCCCGGTACACGTGTTCGATATCGTCCAAAACCCCCTTTTCGTAGAGGAACCAGAACACCGCCGGCGAGAGCCAGGAAAATTCGGGCTCCTTGACCACCCCCGTATAGGCCACATGGCCGCAAGGGCCGTCCGGACGCACGAGGTCGACGACCTCGTAGAATCGGCGGATCTCGTTGCGGACGAGCCGACCGTAGAAGCCGTCCTCCTCGAAGTCTCGGAGCCGATGGACGGTCGGAAAAATGCGGCCGTCGCGAACGACGAGCTCCGTCCGAGGCGGAAGCCCCAGGGCAGGCCTGTCCCCCAGGGGTCTCCAGCGGGCCTCCCCCCGCAGAACGCGCAGGTCCTCCTCGTACTGACGTAGCGAAAGGGCCGCATATCGGGCATGGCGCAGGTCCTCCTCGCCGAAGAGTCTCTGCAGGTCGGGGGCCAACAGATAACCCGCCTCCGCCGCCTTTTCGTCGTCGTAGTATCGGATGTGCTCGGGGAAGAGGTCGTAATCCGTATAGAACGCCCCCCTCGGCGGCGAGGAAACCTCCAGGGCGGCGGCGGCCGTGAAGACGGAGACCCGGGCGGGCGGCAGAAAACTCCCCTCGCGAGGCTCCAGCTCGATATCGGCGACGGAGCCGTCGGTGCCCGCCCCCGCCTGCAATCGGCATCCGACGTCGCCCAAATCCAAAACGGCCAGAACCCGTTTGCCGCGGATCCGGGTCTCAAGGCGTCGGCGGACCTCGGCCTCGTCGAAGCCCGGACGCTGCCAACGCCCCTCCCTGCGCAACTCCGGAAGGGAGGGCAGGTCGACGTCCAACCCCCACAGGTCTACGAAGTAGCGGCGGATCGCCGAAACCCGGTCTTCCAAAAGCCTCATCGACCGGTCGGCCTCGTCGTACGCCCGCCCGCGCACCCGAAGGAACTTCTCGGCCAGCCCGTCGACGTCCTCCAAAAGACCCCGAAGCATCGAGACGAGAAGGTCGACCGGGTCTTCTTCGGCCAAAAGGGGGGCGGCCTCGATGACGGCCCGGGCCAGTCGATCTTCTTCGACGAGCCCGGTCGCAATCCGTTCGAACAGGGAGACGGCTTCCGCAGACTCCCGCCGCCTCCGCTCTTCGTCGAGGAGACCGACGTCCTCCTGGGACTCCGGAAAGGGGAGCTCGTCGAGCGTCCGGACCTCGGCCTTTTTGACGCCCGGTGCCGCCTCAAAGATGGAGGGTTGCTTCGGAAAGAAGCGGCGCAGGATGTAGACCCGTTCCGGACGACCGGGTCCGGCCCGGGATTTTCGGACGGTCGCAACGACGGACCCCTCTTTCAGGAGGTCGTCCAGAACACGACGGACCGTACGTTCCGAGACGGGCCTTCCGGCCGCCGACATCCGGGCCGTCATCTCCGCGAGGCTCAGGCCCGAGGGACCGGCCTTCTCAAGCATCTGAAGGACGTCTTCCGCCTTCACGGCCCGACCTTCTTCCCGGCCTTCCATCGGCGTGCCTCCTCGATCAGATCGGGAGTCGGGGCCCCTTCGGGGGTCATCCGGGTACGGATCCGAATCTCCACCGGGTGCCGGACGATATCCTGACCGGAAACGAGGAATGCCCGGCCCTTGGGAAGCCTCGCGATCCGACCGACCACCTCCTCGGGCAGGTCTCCCATCATGCCCGAGATGAGACGCAGATCCTCACGGTCCAGGGCAAACACCAGGCGGGTGTTGCACGTCAGCAGGGCCTGTTTATCCATAGAACTCGGGCTCTGGGTAAGCAGGACGATTCCGATTGCGTCGTGCCGGGCGGTGCGGACCAGCTCGCGGATGACCCGGGTGGACGGCGTCGTCTCACCGCCCCCGGGCAGGAAGAGATGGGCCTCGTCCAAGACGAGCACGAAGGGAGGAACCCGGCGCCTGCGGCGCAGGATCTGAAGGAGGCGGGCCGAGGCGCCGACCGCCAGGTTGCGGAGTTCCTGACTTAGGTGGCCGAGGTACACGTTGACGACCGGACGATCGGCCAACCGTTCGGGCCAATCTCCTACCTGCTCTCCCAGGAGGGGCGAGCGCCGGACGGCGGCCTCGACCCGTCGGGCGGCCCGCTCCCCCACCGGCCCCTGACCGAAATCCCCGGCCACGCCCTTGATCCGGCCCAAAAGTTCTTTCAGGGGTATGTCGACCCTTCCCGAGGTCTCCAGTTGTTTCAAGGCCTCATTGAAGACTTCTTCGTAGGCCAGCGCCACCAGCTCCGACTGGTCCCGGGTCAGGTTGGGGATAAACGAGAGAAACTCCGCGAGGCCGATGAGGGAGAAGGGGACGCGGAAGTCCTCTCCGGCCTTGTAGTCGATCCCGCCGAGGGCCTTCGTCATCTCAAGGGCGTCCCCGAGGACGTCGAAGAAGAGGACGGGAACGCCGCGGTCTACCAATTCCTCTACGAGGACGTGGGCCGCATACGTCTTGCCGACTCCGGTGCGGCCTACGATCGCGATGTGGCGGGCCAGGACCTCGGACGGCAGACGGCAGGGCACGGTCGTCCCGCCGGACGAGATCTCTCCCACCGTAAGGCCGTCCTTGGGAAGGCCGAGGAGGGCCGAAAGGACGTCGGCCGGACATTCGTAGACCGGCGCTCCGGTGCGGGGCAGGAGGGTCGGCTCCCGGAATTCGAATCCTTCGGGACGCAAGACGACCTCCCCCAGGAGCTCCGCCCTGGCCACCCGGGCCCGATGGGGGGAGAGGTCGCCGAACTCGGACCGGAGCTCTTGGCCGTAGGCGAGGCCCCGCTGGAGCCTCCACGGATCCGTCATCGGATTCTCCTCGATGCCCCCTACGATGCGGCCGTAGTGGTAGTGAAAGACCGATCCGTCGTCGTTCCGTCCGATGAGGACGAACGACCCCAGGGTCGGCTCGTATCCGGGCTCGACATGAAACGGCACCGCGTCGTAGGTCGGGGAACCGGAGAAGGGAGACGAGCTGACCGTTCCCAATTTTTTGACGGAAGCATTTACCGGCATAATTTGCCTCCCACAATTGAAGTATAGGCCGCCGGACCCCGGGCGTCAACCCCCGGCACCGTCTCATAGATGGATTGAAACGCGGCAAGGATCGTTTGCCCGACGGAGCCGGATTGAAGCGACGGATACTCGGGCGGGAACGATGCGGAAAGACGGCAGGCCTTACCCTTCATGACCTGCCGGACGGAATCGGGGGACGTGCGGGGGGTCGACGGGCCTCACCCGGACCCCAAAATCCGGGAGTTTTCCTATTAGGCAAACTCCCGGGAAGGTCTTCCCGGAGGGGCCTCCGGGCCGAGGGATCCGGGAGCATGGGGGATGGAATCCGGGAGGAAGGGGAACTTTCATCTCGGATTCCGAACCCCCAAAAGGGGCCGGCCCGAATGCGGGACTCGGGCAACTTGTTTGGTATTTACGGATGGGTTATCCTGGAAGGGTCGTAAGCACCCAAACGGACACCAAACAAATACCGGGGCGGGGTGACCATGGAGATTCTCGCGCTACTCGGCTTCCTCCTCATCATAGCCGTGATCCTTAAGTTTCTTTCCGGCGGGCGATAACCCTCGGGTCGTCGCCTGCCTCCTCTCGGAGGCTTCCCCGTAAGGGCTGGACGGCTTAGGCCTCGGAGGAGGTCGGCCCCCGGGACCCCCGGGTCGGCCCGAACCCTTCACGGAGCCTACGGATATTCGTCGTACTCTCTCCGAAGCTCCTTCAGTTCCCCCTCCATGATGAGACGGGCATCCTGTTCGCTGACGTCGAAAAACCACACGTAGTTTCCCTCCACGACCGCCGCGACCGGCCGGCACTTCCGGTACCGTTTCGCCTCGTTCCTAAGGGCCGGGGCTTCGGCAATGGCCCGCCGGAAGGCCGCCTGCGGGTCGCCGCCGGAGCGGGTGGCCTTCACCTGGACGAGCCAACATTCGCTTCCACGCCGGGCCCTCAGGTCGAAGGCGCCCCGGCTGTCCTGAACCCGCTCCCATTTAAAGCCACGTCTCTCGAGGAACTCACCAACCTGGAGCTCCTTCTTCGTCCCGTAACGTTTGTCGGACATCCTAAATGCCGCCATGATGGATCCCTCCGGTCACGAAGATTCCTTTCATCTCGGATTTTACCTCCCCGGGGTGAGGACCGGCTCCAAGGACAGAAGCTCCCGGAGACCCCGGAGGGCGTCCTGCGGGAGCCCCAGGACCGTCTCTACAGCCCGGTCGATCTCGGCCCGAACGGGGTCCCCGGCCGAGAAAGGGGTTGAAGTTCCCGGTCCCGGAGCCGGTCAAAGCACGCCGCCAGGGACCTCAGTACGTTCCGGTCGGGCACCGGCATGTCCTCCAGGTTCGACTTCTTGAAGCCGACCCAGGCACCCTCGGTCTCCGTCCGGTGGGCCAGAAGCACGATGAGCCCCGGGGTCGAGTTGAGCCATATACATAGGCCCTTCTCCTCGTCCGGGCCGATGTCCTGCGGCCGGGGCCGGCAGGGCCACCAGACGTTGCTCAGAACCGGACGGTCCGTCCATCCGGCCGTCAGCCGATGGGTGTTGAGCCGGAGCCGCTCGGCGATGAGGAGCCGGCCGGCGCGGTCCCAGAGCAGGTCGGCGTACCTTAGGGGTCGACCCGGGGCCCGCTTCGTTCGGGACACCAGATGGGCGTTGGGGCTCAGGACCAGGCTCAGGTTCGGACATGAGTTGGGACAGTCGGAGCCGCACGGCCACGCTTCTCATCTTCAGGCTCCCCCGGCCATCCCTTCCCCCGACCCTGAGAATCCTCCGGCCCCGCCCCGGCCAAGCCGGTCGGGACGGAAATGGAAGCGCTACTCCGGTCTGTTCGTACTCCTCATGCAGAAGTGGTTCGTGACGCCTCAGCAGTGGCGGGCCATCGTCCGGGCGGCTTTGGCTTCCTTCCTGGCCATCATCTTTCCTCCTGTCCCAACTCATGTCCGAACCTGAGGATGCTCTGTTGGCAGTCATGGCTCCCTATGATAGCCTATCCAGAGGCGCTAAATTCGAGGCCTGAGATGCTTCAGGGGCACGAGGTTCTGGATTCCAGCGGCGGCCGGGCCAGGCAGGCAGGAGTCAGGGTCACTGAAAGCGCTGTGAAGGAAGTTCGGCGAAGGCTCATGCAGTGGTGGCGGCTCCGAGGTTTGAATTACTCGTGGCGCCAGTGGACTGATCCCTGGAGGATTCTGCTGGCAGAGATACTTCTGAGGAAGACAAACGCCGAAAAGGTTCAAAGGCTTATTGAAGATGTTGTCTCTGTCCTTCACAGCCCGCAGGCCGTCCTGCAAGCGTCAGAGGAAGAGATCAGGATGCTCCTGCGGCCGTTTGGGATGCAGAACAGAAAGGCGGCAGAGCTACGCGGGCTGGCTCAGGTTCTTGTAGAGAAGCACTCCGGGCGCGTTCCGGACAGCCGCGAGGAGCTTGAAGATCTGCCGGGCGTCGGTCGATACATCGCCGGGGCAACGCTGGCAGTAGCATACTCCAAGGCGGAGCCCGCAGCAGACACTAACGTTGTCCGAGCGATTGTACGCATATTTGGGATTGCGCCTTCGAGGAAAAGGCCGCGTGAGGATCCCCAAGTGTGGGATCTGCTTCGCCTCCTGCTTCCGAAAAGTGGTGCGAAGCAACTTCTGTGGGCTCTGCTCGATCTGGGGAAGAAGGTGTGCAGGCCGGAGCGGCCCCTGTGCGGCGACTGCCCCATAGAGCAGATCTGCGCACACGCGGCACAGGGCAGGCTTCGTTCGAGAAGCTGAGCAATGCCGCCTTCGGAGAGAACTTCAAGAGCGGCTGGTTTAGGCGGCGGATGCCGGTAGAGCTCGACTCTTTTGTCGAAGATGTTCCGGAGCAGATTTCGGCTTCTCAGAACGCCGCGCATGAAAGACCTTAGTGCAGAGCTGCTACGTCATCCATTATGAGGGGCTACTTCTATCCCCATGACCGACCCCCTTTCCCAGGGGTGATGCCCAAAAAGGAAATTTGGACGGAGCACTACTGCCCTATTCGGATGTCCGTGGCATGGCAGGAACGGAGTGCACCTGCAGGGCCTGTACCCTGCAGTTCTGGGGAAAGTAAAAGGCACATCTCAAGTGAGGCTGGCTCATGCCTTACAGCAGGTTCGTCCGCCTGATCGAGCGTTGCTTGAATGGTATCCCCGCCTTCTGTGAGAAGCTGAGTTGCATCGAGTCCACCAACCTCAAGGCCCGCAACGCTATCTGTGGGACTTATGGCTCAGGTTCAGACAAGAGTTCGGAAAGGGGGCGGATGATGATTCGGGAGAAGGCCGAAGTCGCTCCGGCGACCGTCTGCGATACTTATGTCCGAGCTTGAGCTGTGGCTGTTGGCACTAAGGAGAAGGGTCATTCAAGCTTACTGAGATGCCGGGCGTCACACCGATATCTCCGCAAGGAGCTCCGCACACGCAGACGCTATCCTTTTACCAAGAAGAGGAGGCACCGCCTCGCCTATCTGAGCTCTGATCTCTTGGCAAGTTCCGGAGAAGCGGAACCAGTCGGGGAAAGTCTGCAGGCGCGCCCGCTCCCTGTGGGTCAGCTTGCTGAGACTGCGCTCATAGTGGTACCCCCAAGTGCCCCCGCCGCCGTATGCGACTACCGTATATGCCGGCTTCAGGGGGTGCAGTCTGCGGTAGATGAGGCTGATGCCCCTTCCCTCAACCTCCCACCTGGTCCCCCTCACGAGTTCGTGGTTGCCGTCGGGGGGAATATGCTTCATCCGCTCAAGCACGGCGGGCGACTCTCGAGGGCGCTTGGTCGACCCGTCCGGCAGGTTCAGCTCACAGACCCGCTTCCCAAGCCAGCCGAGCTCGCGCAGAAGCTGTTCATGCTGCTCAAAGGCTGACTCAACCTCATCCCAAGAGGAGGGGTCTATCCTGTTGGCAGAGAGGTAGTCATCCAGGACGGACCACCGCTTTCCGGCTCCCAGAATGTCTTCATATTCAGACATCACCTCCCGGTACTTGTCCTCAAGCAGGGGAAGGGGCAGTCCTTCGAACGCTTCAAGGGGAGTCAGAGGGTATTTCGGCAGCAGAGTGCCTCTGCCGGTGAGGCGGTCTCTGAAAAGATGATGGGCTCTGCTTAAGCTTGTGCGCTTCAAAAGATCCCTGCGCAGGCCGACAATGATCAGCCTCCTCCGCCTCTGCGGAACGCCCAAGAGGGCGCAGTCCACAATGTCCGCAAAAACGACTGCCCAACCCGCCTCCTGAAAGCCGTCCAGCACGGCCCGGTACGCCCAGCCCCGATTAGCGCTGATGAGTCCTGGAACGTTTTCAAAGACAAACAGCTTCGGCTTCAGAGAGGTGAGAGCCCTGATGAACTGGAGGTAGAGCCGTCCCCGCTCGACCCGAATGCCCTGCCTGTCCCACTCCGGGCCGCGGACAACTGAAAAGTCCTGACACGGGGGCCCTCCTGCCAGAATGTCCACGCCGCAGACGGCCGGCCCGGAAAAGTCAATCTGCCCCACGTCGCCCTCGTAGACGGCCCTGCCGTTGGGGAAGCCGACCGCAGGACATACGGGGAGTCCGAAGTTGTCGGAATATGTTCTTGCAGGCGCTTTGAGAGCTTCCACCGCAAACTCAATGCTGAAGCATCCGGCAGATAAGAATCCGAGGTCGAGACCGCCAGCCCCGGAAAACAGCGAGCCGAATCTGAAAATATGCGCCTGCGCGTCCGAACCTGAACGGCACGCCATGTGCCCTTAAAGCCTCCTTATAAGGCCCTCCCAGTTGAAAGCAAGTGCCCCGCTGTTTGCAAGAAAATGCGGATTATCTGTCAGGGAGTCGATTATGGGATCTACCACGATCGGAAGCTTACCTTGAGGATCCAGCCCCTGTATTTCGCGAAGGCTCCGAAGAGTCGTCCGAGAGAACAGACCAACGCCGGCGACAATCTCAATTCGCTTTCTCGTTTTACCCTTCACCCTACATTCTACTCGATGAATCGGTGTGGAAATTTTTTCCTTTTCTAAAAATCCTGCAATGTATGCAGGAATCGGAGTAAATTCTGGGAGATCGCCCCAAAGTTTGCTTGCCTCTTCCTCATTCAGCTCGCCCAGCTCACGGGCCAGGGGGATCAGCTTGTCCATGATAAAGCTGATGTGCTTGAGAAATGACAGAAAGTGGGTGCGAGATATGCCAAGCTTGACAAGCACGAATACATCCGAATGTTCGAACTGCTTTCCTGGAAGGTCGAGCCACCTTCCATTAAACTTCGTGGTTTTAATGCTTAAATTGAGACGTGGCTTTCTCCAAGCGCCGCCAGGCTCCTGAATTTTGTCAATGTCGGAGGGTAAAAACTCCTCAAGACTGCCTCTTCTGGAACTAAGCTCCACCAAAACCCCAAAGCGGTCCCTGAGAAACTTCCGGAAAGCAAGCTCACCCAAGAACCCTCTGGCGGCATCTGTCCAAACCTGGGCTAGATCCCTCTGCCGGGATGTTCCAAAGTCTGTCCCAGCGAATCTAGGAGCCAGCCAAATGGAGCGAATGAGGGCGCGGCTGTAGTCATCATGGTCCAGCCAGACAAGGTGGCAAGCAACTCGCTGAATCCATTTTTCTTGACTCGACTCATCATTAGATCTGAACTCGCCTCCTAATTCTCCGCCCTTCAGAAGCTGTCTTGAGAGATCTTCCGCAGCGCGCGAGCTTAGCAATAGCTCCCGCAGTCTGCTTTCAATATTAGCCAGCTTGCCCATAGCATCCCGCTTTGTGTGTCGTTTTGTTTAGCGTCCTTAGGTCATGAGGTGTCCCCACAGGGGAATGAGAGGGCAAACCGCATCCGCAGGGCATCCGCATCCTGCCCCAGGAGGCAGGCGCCTCGCCCGGGGATCCCGGGCCCACAGCCGACGCAGGGTGACAAAAAGCATGCCCCGGGCCATGCCGCCCGGGTACTTGCGCTTGTCCTCCCAGAGCCTCCGGCGACGCTCCGGGTCCGTCAGATGGGCGTCGTCCGGCTTGAACTCGACAAGCAGCCACGGATCCCCCTCCGGGTCCAGAAGGACCAGGTCCGGATAGCCTTCCCCCTCCCTCACCTCCTGGCGAATCCGATCTTCCGGGAATCCGAGGAGGCCGCTCAGGAAGCGGGCAAGGTGCGGATAAAACGTGCGCTCCGCCGCCCCGGCAGGCTCCTGCTTAACGGAGAGCCATTCCCGAAGGAAATCGCGGGCGCCCATGCCAGCCCTCCGGAACCCAAAAGGGGAGGGGGTCCGGCCCGGACCTTGAGGGGAGGGGTCCGGGCCGGCCGAATGCAAGACCTGCCGCTTCATGATGACAAAAGTCTATCCCACGCCTCCCCGCCCCGTCGAGACCCACGACGGGACGGGTCGAACCGTCTCACTCCGCAAATTCGTTTCGAAATGGGAAAATCGGTATAATGCCGACGTGTCCTTACCGGGGCCATCCATGCGCGTCATCCGGCGAATCGCCCGCCTCATCCGGAAAGCCGTCCGCCGCCTCCCTCCCCTCGAACCTTGGGAGATGGCCGCCCGGGCCTCCGGCCCGCCCGCAGGCCCCGGCCGGGAGTGGCGCCGGGAAGACCTCCATGAGCGCACGTAAGACGGCGGAGGAGCGCCCATGTTCGAGGACGCCCTGGGACGCTACCTGATGGAGATTGCGCGGCTCCGCCGAACCGGTGCCTCGGAGGCAAGCATCCGGGACGCCTTCCTGCGATTCCTGCGGGAGGCCTTCCCACGCCTGGAGGAAGCCTCGCCGTTTGACCTCGAAAGGTACATCCCCGCCCTCCGGACCCGGGGCGGCTTCGCCGACGCCATCTACGGCGACCTGATCTTCGAGTTCAAGCGCCGATTGGACGAAGCCTCCGTGAAGATGGGAAAGGATGAATTGACCCGATACCTGCTCAACCGGCCGCAACCCGAACGCTTCTTCGGCATCCTCACCGACGGCGAAACGATGGAGGTCTACGCCCTGCGGGAGGGCCGATTGGAGCGGGTGGACGGTCTTCGCCTGGACGCCCAAAGGGCCTCCGAGTGCCGCCTTTGGCTGGAGCGCTACCTCTTCCACGACAGGAGCATCGTGCCGACGGCGGAGGACCTCGCCCTGCGCTTCGGCGAGGACGGCCCGACCTTCCGGGGCGCCCTCCGAATCCTGCGGGACGCCTGGCAACGGAAGCGGAGCGACCCGTCGGCGCAAACCCGGCTGGCCGAATGGCAAAGCCTGCTCGCCATCGTCTACGGAAGCCCCGTCGGCGACGAAGACCTGTTTCTGCGTCACACCTACCTGGCACTCCTGGCCCGCATCCTCGCCTTCGCGGCCCTAACGAGGCGGGCGCCCTCCACCTCCGAAATCCCGAACCTCCTCACGGGCGAGGCCTTCTCCGCGATGGGCCTGGACAACTTCGTCACCGATGACTTCTTTGCGTGGGGAACGGGCGACCCCGCCGTCACGGACCTGGCCGGCTCCCTCGCCGCCCGCCTGACGGCGACTTACAACCTGGACCGCTGGGACCAGGACCTGCTGAAAGGGCTGTATGAACGGCTCGTCGACCCCCAAACCCGCCACGACCTCGGCGAGTTCTACACCCCCGACTGGCTGGCCGAACTCACCCTGCGCCGGGCCGGCTTCCCCTCCGATTCCGCATCCCTCCTGGACCCGGCCTGCGGCTCCGGAACCTTCCTGGTCACCGCCATCCGCCTGCTGAGGGAAAGCGGTCGCTCGGGCGCCGACCTGGTGAGGTTTTGTGTCTCAAACCTGGCGGGCATCGACGTCCACCCGCTGGCGGTCGCCATCGCCCGCACCAACTTCGTATTGGCGTTGGGGAACGACCTTCGGGGTTATTCCGAGCGCATCTTCGTCCCCATTTACATGGCCGACGCCCTCAACCTCCCCGGGGGCCTCGGACGATTCCTGACCGTCCCCGTCGACCTGCAGGCCCTGACCGGCATGGCGAACAAGAAGCCCGATCCCAACCTCCCCGAGGTCTTTTGCCTCCCCCCCGAAACGGACCCCGACCGTCTCCACCGGGCCATCGATGACCTGGTGGGGTACGCCGACCCTTCCCTCCCGGAAGCCTCCGCAAGGGCAGGATTTCGCAAGCGTCTGGCCGTCCTGGGCATCCCCGACGAGCAGTGGGGGGTGTGGCTGAACAACCTGCGGCTGATGCGCTGGCTCCTGAAACCCCCGGCCACCGACACCGTCTGGCGCTTCGTCCTCCAAAACGCCTACCGGCCCGCCCTGCTGGCCCACAGGCGTTTCGACTTCGTCGTCGGCAACCCGCCCTGGCTCGCCTACCGCTTCATCCGGCGTCCGGACTACCAAAAGCGGGTAAAAGGGCTGGTGCTGAAGCACGAACTCCTGTCCCGCCGGGATGGAAATCTGTTCCCCCACATGGAGTTGGCGACCCTCTTTTTCGCCTTCTGCGCCGAGCACTATCTCGCCCGGGGCGGCACCCTGGCGTTCGTCATGCCCCGAAGCGTCCTGACGGGCGCCAAGCAACACGCCGAATTCCGCCGAAAGTTCGTCTCCACCGCCCGGCTGATCATCGACTGTGAAGGGGTGGCGCCCCTCTTCAACGTCCCCGCCTGTGTCATCGTATGGACCGGGGCGCAAGGGACGCGGAGCGGGTCCGTTCCCCTGCTACGGTTGAGCGGCGGGCTCCCGACCCGCAACGTCTCGTGGCCGCAGGCCCAAAAAGCCCTCCGGCAGTCCGTCGGGACCTTCACGCCTCCCGCGGCGCCGCGCCCCGGCCCGTATCTGCAACGGGTCACGCAGGGCGCCTCCATCGTGCCCCGCTGTCTGTGGTTCGTCCGACCGAACCCGAACGCGATGGTCATCGACCACCGATGCCCTCAGCTGGTAACCGACCCGCGGGTCGCGCCGCAGGCCAAACCGCCCTGGAAGGGCATCTCCATGGGGGGAGAGGTGGAGGCGGAATTTCTGTTCGCCACCCTCCTTTCCGACGACCTGCTTCCCTTCGGATGGCGCCGCCTTTCCCTCGTCGTCCTGCCCCTCGCGGCCGGCGGTCTCATCTCCGCCGCCGACGCCGCCCGCGAGGGCCGTCCGGGCTTGGCCGACTGGCTGAAAAAAGCCGATAACCTCTGGCAAAGCCACCGCGAATCGGAAGACCTATTGGCCTACATCGACTGGCAGGGCAAACTGACCTCCCAGCGGCCTTCGGGCGTTTACAAGGTGATTTACAACGCCGGCGGAACGCACCTCTGCGCCTGCGTCGTGGACGCAAGGGACGTCGGCGGACTGCAGGTCCACGGCCTGCCCGTTCGGGGCTTCGTCGCCGACACAAAAACCTATCGGCTGGAAACGCCGAACGAAGATGAAGCCTACTACCTCTCCGCCGTCCTCAATGCCCCTTGCGTAGACGAGCTCATCAAGCCGTACCAGACCAAGGGCGCCTTCGGAGCTCAAAGCGGAAAGGGCGAACGGGACATCCATCGCCGCCCCTTTGAGGTCCTCCCCATCCCGCCCTTCGACCGGAGCGACACACGGCACCGGCAATTGGCGCAACTCGGCCGGGACTGCCATGCGAAGGTGGCCCGATGGACGGCGTGCATCTCCCCGGACATGCTCTCGAAGCAACCCATCGGACGGCTCCGCAAGCAGGTGCGGCAACTGCTGACCCGGGAGCTCACCCAAATCGACTCCATCGTCCGGACCATCATTTAGGTCTCGGGCTTGCCGGGAACCGAAGCTCCGGCGAAAATAAAACCGGCAGGGACCGCCCCCTGCCCCGCCACTCCTCTGCAACCCTTTTTCGGACCCGGACCCGCCGATGACCGTAATCGTCTACGCCGACGGCCTCTGCGAGCCCGTCAATCCCGGCGGCGTCGCCACATACGGCTACG
>Ga0079992_134889_pt1 | contig 16940 bp, 16 predicted proteins | sample FaiFalFF_MnMetaG_3_FD_69197 | JGI IMG/M metagenome (GOLD analysis project Ga0079992, IMG submission 69197) | Freshwater microbial communities from Yellowstone National Park, Wyoming, USA - Fairy Falls B (FF_Mn_B) MetaG (SPADES assembly) (version 2) | ecosystem: Environmental > Aquatic >... | reverse complement strand
TCATTTTCTTCAATTGCTTTAAGTGCAAAACCTAACTTTGAATTATAAATTATTAAAGAAAAAATATAAACTGTAATCGCAATTGTAGCTGTAAAGTAATATATTAAAAATTGATAATTTGGGATTCCTGCTGTTATTAAGGGTTTTGCGAAAAGACCATCCCATCCTCCTGTTAAATACTTCAATCGTTCGTCGATAAATATAGCTTCAACTATTATTGAAAAACCAAAAGTAACCATAGCTAAAAACCATACCCTTAACCTTAAGACCATTAATCCCAAGCCTAAACCAATTAATGCTGCAAAAAGTGGACCAGCAAAAATAGTTAGAAGTGGATGTAGCCCCATGTTTTTTACCAACAAAATTGAAGAATACGCACCTAATCCTAAAAACGCTGCATGCCCAAGAGAAGCCTGACCTGAATAAGCTAAAATATTCCAGCTTATTGAATATATTGTTAAAATCAGTATAAAAGAGAAAAGTTGCATGTAATATGTATCAGGGAAATCTATTCCGTATAGTGCAGAAATTCTTTCGCCTAATAAAATTAAAACTGGGATTAAAAGTAAAATCGATATAACTGTAATTTGTACCTTGCTAAAAATTTTTTTGATCATTCTTTTCCGAAAAGTCCCGAAGGTCTAAAAATTAATACTGCTGTAAGAACTATAAATGCTACAGCTTCTCTCCATGCTCCGCCTAATGTAGCAGCAGCAATATTTTCTGCTATACCTAAAACTAGTCCTCCTATTATTGCTCCTGGAATACTTCCAAGTCCTCCTAATATAATTATTGCGAAAGCTTTTATTGCAGGCAACGTTCCTGAGTATACATCAAAGCTAGTTATAATTCCTAAGAATGCTCCTGCCATTGATGCTAAAGCTGCTCCTATTCCAAAACTCAACATATCTATTCTTTCAACATTTATTCCCATCAAATTTGCTGCGCTTCTGTTTTGACTGGTAGCTCTTAATCTTCTTCCAAAAGGTGTTTTATATATTAATATAAAAAATAAAAGTAGAGAGATAAAAGCTATAACTAAAATAGTTACGTAGTGCAAAGGTAGTTTAATTGCCCCAAATTCTATAGATTGATTAGCTAAAGGAGTAAACATTACTTTAGGTTTTATCTCTTTGTCTGCTTCCAAAATAATCTGTAGAAGCGAATTTTGAATTATTAATATTAACGCAATGCTAATTAGTATCTCATTAAGTTTCGTAGTTTCCTTTACTGGTCTGAAAAATACTCTTTCAATACCCATGCCCAGTAGACCTACGATAACCATTGAAATAGGTATTATTAAAAAAGGATCAACTTTAAGTAAAGATGATACATAAAATGTCAAATACGCTCCTATAATCATAATTTCTCCATGAGCAAAATTGACAACTTTCATCACTCCAAAGATAATATTAAGTCCTAAAGCTAAGAGGCTATAAATTATTCCAATTACCAATCCCCAAAATAAAATACGAGAAATTAGCTCTAAATCAAGAGATAAAAAAATTATCATATTAAAAAAATTATTTCATTAATTATTCACCAGGCTCAAAACCAGGAGGTATCTTGAAATCTGTTTCCTTAATTGATGCTGGCCATATAATTTTTGGTCTTAATTCTTTAGCATTTTCATCCCAGAATAATTGAACTCCATATAAATCAAATCGTTGTTGACCTATATCTCCAAAATTAATCTTGCCGCCTGGAACAGGTATCAACAATTGATCGATCGTCATGCTTCTTAACGCATCCCTTATCTTTGTCTTATCTAAAGTACCTGCTATTTCAATAGCTTTAGCTGCAACATAAACTGCATCATAAGCTGAAATACCTTGAGAACCAGGTAATACACCCCATCTTTCTTTGAATTTTTGCATGAAAGCTTCAACCTTTTGTTTTACTGAAGGATGACTATGATATGGCCCAAAATATGTTTGAATTAAAGAATATTCACCTTCTTTTCCTAGATCTCTATAATAAGTTACATCTTCCACACATACACAAACTGGACCCCAAATCTTTTTTAAACCTAAATCTCTAACTCCTTGTTTAATACTATCAATAGTTTCTGCGATAAATCCTATTGGAACTATAACATCTGGTTTAGCTGCAGCTGCTGCAGACAACAAAGCACGGTAATCTTTTTCTCCTACTTTAAACTTTCCTACATAAACTAATTTCAACGGTAATTTTCTTTCAACAATTGTCTTATTTATTCCTAAGAAGAAATCTTCACCGAAAGGCGAGTCTTGATACAATACCGCTACCCTTAAATCTCTGTTAGGTGCAACTACAGGCTTTACAGCTTCAGCTAGTATTAATACAATTGATTCACCATGTTGAGGACCAGTTGCTTGATAAAGAACGAACCATTTTGTATCAATATCTGTTCTTTCAACTACTCTTGGTGTAGAAACTCCTGTTATTACATAAGGTGTTTTTGCTTCTGCAATAACAGGCTGTGCAGCAATTATGAAAGCACTTCCAAAACCTCCAACAATTATATCTACATTATGGAAATTGACCAATCTGCTAGCAGCCTCAACAGTTTTATCCCTGCTACTTTGCTGATCTTCAATTATAAGTTGTAGAGGTATTTTTTTATTAAATTCTTTTACAAAAACACCACCTTCTGCATTTATTTCCTCAACGGCTAATTGGGCTCCTCTTAAAATGTCCAGTCCTGTTGGTGTTACTGGTCCTGTTAAATGTGTTAATAATCCTATTTTTATTGTAGAAGGAGCAGTTGGAGTAGGTTTAGTTTCTTGTTCAGAAGGAGTTAAAGTTAAAAAGGCTACTCCAATTCCTACAGCAGCAATTACCACAATTGCTGCAATTATTATTGCTGTGGTTTTAGTAATAGCACTCGTATCTGCCATATAATAAAATTAATTAAAAACTAATATATAAATTTAATTGTTAAGTTTGTTTATTGTTTATATATATTATAGAAAGATTTTTTGATAACTAGAAAAGATTTTCTAAATTTGATTAATTGAAATATATATATTCATTCTTTCGTATATATTTTCAAATGATTCGGTTTATGCCACCTAGCATGAAAGAGCTACATGAAATAGTTCATGCAGACGTTCTATTACAGATATTATAAAAAATTGTTATTCTATAAATTTGTAAATTTTATTTTTATAGTTAAAAATAAGCAGAGAAATCTTTCATTTTTAGAATGCATATTATACTGTCCTTAAATATAAAGGCAAAAAAGAAAAGAATATTTTATTATTTGCTGAAATTATACTTATAACAGAATGGTGAATTCAATAAGAGAAGAAGCTCTTGATTAATGGAAAGAAGCATTGTATAATTTAAAACAAGCAAAGAAAATATTTGAAATAAAAGAATTTAGTGTAGCATCTCTTTTATCCCATCAAGCTGCTGAAAAAGCTCTTAAAGCATATTATATAATATTTAAAAAAGATTGCCTATTAAAGGTCATAATTTAATTAAGTTAGGAAAAATACTAAATGCTGAAGAAATAATAAACTAGCTAAAATTCCTTAATCCTCATTATACTATTTCAAGATATCCTAATGCTGCCAACGCTGCTCCTTCGGAAGCTTATACTGAAGAAACTGCTAAAAAATGTCTGAAGCATCTGAAAGAGTTATAAACTGAATTAAAAATAAAGCAAATCTCAGTGAATTCATATGAACATAGAAAAGGGGCTTGAAAAAGTTAAAATTTCCAAAAGAGAGAAAAAGGAGTTAGCTAAATTATTGAAGAAATTAAAGGATGAGCTAAAAGTTGAAGAAGTGTATATATTTGGCTCAAGAGTTTATGGAAACCCATTAAAAGAAAGCGATATAGATCTATTAATTGTTTCAGAAGAATTCAAGAATAAGAGCTTTATAGAAAACATGATAAGAGTAAATATGTTACTTGATGGTAATTTGAATGTGGAAATCTTTCCTTATACACGTGAAGATATTATAAAATATAAAGGAAAAAAGATTGTGATCACAGAAGCGTTGGAAAAGGGGTTTAAAATTGAGTTGAAATGATTCCTTAAATCTTTTTCAATTAAATTTTTTACCATAAATTTACAAAATGAAATAATGGAAGATTATAATAAATAAAATTTAAAATATTATTAAAGCTTTAGCATATCTATATTTTTCATGAATAAAATTATAGGTATTACAAAACAATTGATAATGAATCTTTTAGAATTTTTTAAGTTCAACTTTGCTAACTTTTTATATATTTTTATAAAAGTTTAATATATTACAATTTATAGACTAAGAACCATAATTTTCTCTAATTATAATATTATAAAAAAATAGTTTTTAACTTTTAAAAATTATATTTTCGGTAAATAAGAAAAGTCTATAAATCCTGGTTCGTAATCTTTTAATGTTCCTTCAAGATATTCACTATATCCCTGAAGATCAAGTAAGCCGTGCCCACTTAAATTGAAAAGTATAACTTTTTTGTCTTTTACATTTTTAGCAATATCTATAGCAGCTTTAACAGCATGAGCACTTTCAGGAGCTGGTACTATGCCTTCAAGATTTGCGAACAATCTTCCAGCTTCAAATACTTCTGTTTGATGGTATGCTACTGCACTTACAATTTTTTCATTTACTAATAAACAAAGTGTAGGGGCATCTCCGTGATACCTTAAACCACCTGCATGGATTGGTGGTACTCTATACTTATGTCCAACAGTATACATCATTAAGAGAGGTGTAATTCCAGCTGTATCGCCGAAATCATATGTATATATTCCTTTGGTTAATGATGGACAGGCTTTTGGTTCAACTGCGATGAATTGGATATCAATGTTATTTTTTAATTTCTCGTAAACGAAAGGATATGCTAAACCTGCATAATTTGATCCGCCCCCTACGCAACCTATTACATAATCAGGATATTCTTCTCCTAGTTCATTTAATTGCTGCTTTGCTTCAAGACCTATTATAGTTTGATGCAATAAAACATGATTTAGAACACTTCCTAAGCTATAACGTGCTTTTTCATCATTAAGCACATCCTCAATTGCTTCAGAAATAGCTATTCCTAGACTTCCAGGATTTTCAGGATCTTTTTCAAGTATTGATCTTCCAAACTTTGTAATTTTTGAAGGACTAGGTATTACTTCTGCACCATAAATTTCCATTAAAATTCTCCGATAGGGCTTTTGGAAATAACTTGATTTTACCATGAATATTCTTGCTTTCAAAGAGAACATACTTGCAGCTAAAGATAAAGCAGAACCCCACTGACCTGCACCTGTTTCTGTTGATAATCTCTCAATACCTTGTTTTGAATTATAATATGCTTGGGCAATTGCTGTATTTACTTTGTGGCTTCCTGTAGGTAAGACACCTTCATATTTGAAGTAAATCCTTGCAGGAGTATTAAGAAATTCTTCAAGTCTTTTTGCTCTTATTAATGGAGTTGGTCTTCCGAGCTCTATTAGCTTTTCTCTCACTTCTTCAGGAATTGGAATGAAGCGATCTTGACTCATTTCTTGTTTAACTAGTTCTTTTGGAAACAATCTTTCGAACATTTCTTTTGGAGGTATTGAGCCGTCTAAAAGTCTAGGGGGAGGCAATGGCTTTGGAAGGTCTGCAACAATATTATACCAGAACTTAGGTACAATATCTTCGCTTTGGCTTGCTCTTATCCTGGCCTTACGGCCAAATTCCATTGGCGGGCCATGGCACCCTTCAATTTATTATTGTCTAAGTAGTATATAAATCTTTCTTTTAATGATTTTCTTTCGTTTAAAATAAGAAAACATTGTATATTAGCTTTAAAACTAATACAATATTAGAAGCTTTTTAGCTTTTGTGCATCTTTAAAAAATGATAACGAAACTAAGATTAATTACAAATTTGATTAAAAAATAAATTAATTCAAATTTAACTTTTCTATTTCGCTCAAGGACTTTATTTCAAAATCTGGCTTATCTGCTAATGGGTCATGCGGCAAATTATACCTATTTAGATAGATAGTTTTCATTCCTGCATTCTTCGCTCCTGCAATATCAAAAGGATTTGAAGAAACAAGATAAATCTTTTCTCCTTCAAATTTGTTCATAAAGACCTGATATATACTTGGAGAAGGTTTATAAAATTTAACTTCTTCAGCTGTAAAGATGCCGTTGAAATATTGTAGCAAACCCGCATTTTTTAAAAGCTTCCTAACACTCATAAAGGTACCGTTTGTAAGCGCATAAATTTTGTATTTTTTTGCTGAGAATTTTTAAGTATTCTACATCATTTAAAAGGTTTTAATTTTGTCCATGCTTCAAGAAGCTCCTCTTTAAACTCAAATTTATACTTTGAACTTAAATATTTAAGAGCAATAGCTGTTATTTCATCAAAATTAAGCCATTTTCTCATTAAAGTTATTCGCCAAATAAACTCCATCTGAAGCTGTCTCCACTCTTTTAATATCTCTTCTTTTAAGTCTGGAATTTTTATCTCAAAAAGGGTACCATATATATCAAAAGCCAATATCAATTATACCACCTCTATTTATTATAATATTTAAGCTTATAATAGATTTTTATCAAAGCATATACTCAATAAATAGAGGCCATATTGGGTTCATTGAAAAATTTATGGGAAAACAATTAAATTATATTAAATTGGTAAACTTAACCTTTTAATGTTGTTTTTCCTATTAGCAAATATATAATGAAATGGATTAATGAAAAAACAATTTATATTGAAAAAGTGCTAAATGAACTTGATAAGCTTCTTTTAAGTTTTATTAGAATTTTAGAAAAGTATTTTGAATATGTAATAGTTGCTGGTTATGTTTCAATATTATTCGGAAGATCAAGAGCAACAGAAGATATAGATATTTTAATAAAAGAAGCTGATAAAAAAAGTTTTGAAAAATTTTGGAAAGAAGTGAATAAAAAATTTCGGTGTTTAAATTCCAATAAAGAAAATGAAGCTTTCAATATACTAAAAGAAAGTGCATTAAGATTTGCAAGAAAAAATGAAATAATTCCAAACATAGAAGTTAAACTTTGCAAGAAAAAAATAGATTTTTTAACTTTAAAAGAAAAGATGGAAGTAAAATTTTCTAACAAGCGATCGATCTTTATTTCTCCAATAGAAATTCAAATTGCTTATAAAGAAGAAGTTTTAGGTAGCGAAAAAGACTTAGAAGATGCTTTACATTTGAGAGAAGTTTTTAAAGAAAGAATCGATAATAATAAAATTGAAGAATATAAAAAGGTGATAAGAAGTGAATAGAAGAGAATTTATAATTTTTTGGGCTAATTATGTAAAAAGTCATAAAGATGAAAAATGGAGTAGACAACAAAAAAAGCTTATAGATTCTCAAATAAAAAGCGTTAGAGAATTTTATAAAAAAAATCCAGAAATAGCAAATATTGTATTAAAAAGACTTTTACGCTAATATTCTTTAGTTTTTTACACATTTTTCATCTTATAAAATTATTTGAAAAATAAAATGATAAAAGTTATATGTTTTACTAGAATATAAATAAAAGTTTATTCTAAAAATTTATTAACAAATTAACTTAAAATAATTTAATGTGTAAAATTTTTTACAAAGAAATTTATTTACTTAAACTTTGAAATTTAATATTTTAATATTTAAAACAAGTATGAAAATTATACTTTTTATATTTATATACTCTTTTTTTATTTTAATAAATAAATTAATTTGTTTTTATTTATTTGTTTTTATATTTTATTTTCCTTAACCATTCTCCACTTAATATCTAGATCGTTTAATTCCATTAAAGCTTCACTCAAATAGTTATAAAATAAAAAATAATTTTTAACAATTATTTTAATTCCCTTACTAAGTGCAATGTATCTAAGGAGAGGCGAAGATTCATCCAGCGGTATGAAATCAACTGGAATTCCAATTCTCTCCTCAATTTCCGTTGAAATGCTAACATATTCTTCAAAGCTGAGCTTAGGTATAGCTATATACCCTATATCGATATCTCTAACCAGCTTTTTCATTGTAGCAGAACCGAATATAACAGCTATGATAATTTTTGGATTTTTGTTTAAAATGCTTTTTGATATTTCGATGACTTCTGCAAGATTTACTTCAAAGTAATTTATGCTCATATTGTTTCTTCAATTTTCTTAATAAAATTTTCTATACATTTAAAATTTCTTTTAATATTGTCATAGACCAATTCATCTTTTATAATCCAATATCTATGAACAAGCAAATTTCTTAATCTAGTTAATGAGATTAGATCTTCATAACATGAAACATTTAATCTTTGAGAAACTTCTCTAAAACATTCAGAATAAAATCTTGGACTTAGGTTAAAATATTTCGAAGCAATGTAAAAGCATAAAGAAGCTAGAGATTCGACAAGAATTATAATGTTGTATCTCATGGAATATATTTCATCGATGCTCATTTCACCATAACTTTTGGACGTAATTCTTCGCAACTCAGCAATAATTCCTAATATTTCGTTTATTTTAGCTCGTACAATTTCTTTATCAAGAGACATATATGTTTAAATATTACTAAAAAACAATAAAAATGAAATGCCCTTATGCTTATAGATTAAAAACTTAAACCTAGTTAAAAGAAATTAATGTTGTATTTTATCGACTAGAAGTTTAAGGATTTCTTTGTGCAACAGTGAGTTTAGGCTTCCAAGCCAATGCAAGAATGCTACCTATAATTGAAAGTAATACTCCACCGAGAAATCCTAAAAAATAACCATACTCATATCCATGATATCTATCACTGATTGTAAATAGCGAAACCATCGCAGTAGTTAAAACAATTAAACCACCTGTTCTTATGTTTTGAATTCGATCTGTAGAAATCAATAATGCACCAATTATTACTAAAGTTCCTAAAATCATAGAAACAATAATATTTATTATGATCACTCTGTCAAACAGTAATAATTTTCCTATCATCATAAAAATACCTCCTAAAAGACATAAAACGAAGGCTACAAAAGGTTTTTCTTCTGACATTTCTAAATATTTATTATATTTAGTCTTATTAAATTTTACAAAAAGAATAAGATAAAGTTGCGTGTAAACAATCTTAGAATAAAAGTTATTTATCTTTTTTAACGAAGTCTTAAGAAAAGCAATATGATAATTCTCAAGCTAGTAACCTAAGAATGAAATTATAGAAATAATGAAGAATTTGAGCAACATATTAAACAATTTGCTAAATAAGATTTAGAAATCTAATTATTTGAGACTTGATCATTATTTAGTTCTTTAGTAATAAAAATATCAAAAATTGATGCATAAATCAAAACCTTCAAAAATATATAGAAAAATATCTAAACATCATTTAGTCTCTTATTGTTAATTTGTTTTCTTTTTGTTCACTTTAATTAACAAAATTTTAATATTTTGTTTACTAAATTTAACAAAATGGTAGAGATTTCAAAAATCATTGAACAAAATCCATGGTGTAAAGAGAAAGAATTTCCATTTTGGAAATATGATGAACATCTAAGCAATTATGATAATGCTAAGTATAAAATTAAAAGAAAATTCATCTTTGCTCAATACAATAAAATATATTTAATCTCGGGTGCTAGGCAGGCAGGTGAAGTAGTCTGGATCAAGTCAATTATTTGGCATCTTTTGGAATTAAAAGAAGTCAACGCTTCTACCATTTGTTATTTATGTTGAAAATTTCTTATTTCCTTTCCAAATTTTAAAACTCTTTTGCTTTTACTTTTTATTGGCATTGATTATGTTATTTTTGTTAATTTTGCTGAATCCATAAATTTTTTATTAGAATAAGAAGTTTATCAGCATGTTTATATCTTTATTCGATGCATTGGTTACTGATATATAACTTATAACGAAGGAGATTCCTTTAATAAGAACATCTTCAACTTTATTTAGCTTTTAATGTAGCGAGATCAACTTTAATTGAATGAAAATATTTAACTGTATTGAGCGAAGCTATTATGGGCCTCTCTTTTTCCTATAAAACATTAGAAAAAGCAAGGCTGTTAATAAAATAGCTATTACTATAAAATAACTTAAATTATCAGTTCCCGAAGATGAAACAGTAGTTGTATGGAATATAGTCTTAATACTAATAGTTGTATAAGTCTCAGTTTCTGTTCTAGTTACAGTTTGTGTGGTAGTTATTATTTCTGTTGTAGTATAAAAGCTTGTAGTCGTTACAGTAGTGATCGCCATCTCTGAAGGAATTTTCAGCAGTATTCGACCTTTAATATCAAAATAGGCTGGCGCCTTGATTCGTTCAAATAAAGGCTTTATAACTGTTATTTGGCCTTCTGTCACATTAACAAATGTACGATAGGGCTTAAATCCTTCGATGGCAATAGTTACATTTTCTTCATATCTACTGTAACTTTTAATAGAGTCTTCTTGTATTAACGAGTTATAGAACTGGTATGTATTAAAGTTAAATAAACTTAGAGGTTCCAAATTAGATTTAAGAGGAAAAGGTTTAATGATAACCGAACCTGTTATTGTATGCCAGAAGAGACGGCTAAGCCATATACTATGATATATTTTTTTACAGTATTCGATTTCTTCCATATAATTTTTAATATAACATATTCCTGGTAGATACTGGTCAACTAAACCAGGATATACGGTGACTAATACCCTTCCAGCCGGAACAGGAATTAAATAGGGATCGAGGTTTTTCATATAATAGACTTGTGGAAGTTCAATCACATTAAATTTATTATAGTAATTCCAATACGCATCTGATGTCTCATAATAATTCATATGATAAAACATGAACTCTGTTGGAAATATGTCATAAATGCTTATATTTGAATATAAGTCGCTAAAATCATATTTAATATAGCCAAATTTTAAATTAATAAAGATGTCACCTACATTTAAAACGGTTCTGTTCGAAGCTATTAAAATTGTTACATCACTATCAAGATGTCCAGTTACTAAGTATATTACACCTTGCTTAAGATTCGTAGACATAACAAATTTACCGTTTGAATCTGTAAGAGTGCCGCTAGTAGTTGAGTTCGTATAGACTGCATAACCAACAGCATACTCATCTTCAAATTTGAAAAATTCACCAGCATATAGCCAATAATTCTTCACCGGACGTCCATCTTTATCAATAACTCTGCCGTATATTACTGCAGACTTGCCTAGGTTTATGTTTACTTTGAAATCTTTCCTCAGATCTATATCATTAAAAATTAACTCAGTTCTAATATAGCGATTTTCCATTTTCTCTGGTTCTGTTTGAAGTAAATTATAATTGCTATAAAATAATAAGAATGGTAGTTCAACTCCAATAATGATTTGCCATGAATCAAAATTTGCAAGATCAGTTTTACAGTTTATCCAAGGATGTAATACAAAGTAACCTCTTTCATTAGTAAATGCCGCACTACTAATACTATACTCATAGCTTATCGTATCATTAAATTTAGGAGCGGCAATAATCCATACCATAGCATTACTTACAGGTTTTCCGTCATATCCTTTTACATATCCTTCTACTTTTGCAGTAATAATTTGATCTAAAATTATGTCTCCCATATCAAATACCAACCTGCCATTTTCTTCCTTTAAATTTTGAAAAACATAATCTCGTGAAAGTTCAAGCTTTTTAGGACAAAATTTATAGTCACCACTTGAATGAAAATATCCTATTAATAATGTATAGTTTCTATTCTCATATGGAAGAGGTACGTTGTAGATACTGAATATCCCAGTTGAATCAGTAAATATGAGTCTACTGATGGAAATTTTAATATCTGGAAAGCTACCACTAATATACACATTTAGATAACTTGCAGGTATAATAACATGGTCCTCAGAAGCATTATTAAATCGCAATGAAAAAAAAGATACCAAAATAATTAAAAAGGAAACCAAAATAATTTTATTTATATAGATTTTGGGCATACCATTAGTACGGTTATTATTTTGTGAGCATATGGAGGAATAATAACCGAACCCATTTGGATATATGAAGTTGTTTCAGAGCAATATGTACGAGCAATATAATTAACTTTATACGCATCTGAATGGGAGAGAAACTGAAAGTGGGCAAGAATTCTAATCCAGCTATAGGGCACACCACAATACTGTTCATATATAGCATACCTAAAAAAGTCATCTCTATATCTAGAATAATCTCCGTATTCACAACTCACGCAGGGCAATAAAGGTTCATCACGTATGTTCATACCTAAAATAATAACCCCGCTACCTACATCAGGACTCGAATAATATTTACCGAATATTTTGCTGTAACTATTAAAAGCACGGTCGATATCCCCGCTATTAACATGAGTATAACCTTTAAAAGTTAGAGCCCAAAAGACATCAGGCAGATAGTATGGCTCATCAGGTACTTCTGGCGGTTTGCATAAACGTGGGTCGTCCAGACAAATATCTGATGATAATACAGGAGTCAAGGTTAATAATATAGCGTCACCAAATTTCTGAGATGAAGTATAATTTGTGTAAACCAAACCTATTTCCGTGATGGTGTATGAGTTTATAGACTTTGTAATTTCGGTGCCGTTAGATATTATATGTAAAGTAGAGGTAACGTTATCAATTCTTTTTCTCCATAATAAGAGATTGTTATAAGTAGAGATGCTTAGATCAAAAACTCCATTATCTACAAAGTTGCTATTTAGATAAGTATTGTTAAACTGTCTTGAATAATTACCCCATAAGCTAAAAATTGCATTTATGTATTTTATATTTTGATAAGCGTAACTAGTTGGGTAAACGCGATAATTTGTATCATTTTGCCAACTTAATTCATGTATTACATCTGTGAAAATATTTTCTGATGATAAATAGAAATCATACTCTTTTAGTATATATTCTGTTGAATTTAATACCGCATAAACTTTTGCATGAACATAATAAGAATCATTAGAAGAATCATAAGATAAGAATCTTATTCCAATTGTATAATTCGAATGATAACTATAGTTGATTTCATTACCATTTGAATTTATTTCATTATAATTAGTAAATTTATTCACATAATATACAAACGAGCTATTTACCAAGTTAAGTGGATCTCCGTCTCCTGAAGTTTTAGGTAAAAAACTAATTAGTATCATTAAGCCCATCGTCAATGCTAAAATCTTAACAGAGACTCTCTCTCATATATTATTGTAATAGTTTAAATAATATTTAAATTTTTGTTATATAACTACATTAAATTTAACGTAACCAATAACAATTTTTTAACATTCAAAGATTTTTATTAATAACTCTTTCTCGATTATTATGTTTATCTCCTTTCTTAGACCTTATCAACTTCCCTTAAGCTTTTAACAAAAGCTAAAAGAAGCCAATAATTGAAAAATTTTTTCTTTCATTGCTATAAAAATTTGCTCGCCGAGAACATGTCTTTTAACAAATTTCCTAGAAATAGTTGAACTGTAGCTGCTAAAGTAATAGCTTATATTTCTTAAAATTTCCATTTAATTTAAATTATGTAAAAATACGGATAAGCTAAATTTTTATTAATTCAATAAATAGTAAAATTTTTATTTATACAGAAATAAAATGTGAACAAAGTTTACTTTATTTGCTTCGAAAACAAACTAATCGCATGAGTGAGTTATAGGGTAAGTAAAGAAGTTAAACAAAATTAATTAAAATTGTAAAAGAAATATATCAAAAAGTTAGTTTCTATGATACCATTAGTTTTCTATTAGAATGTATATAAGAATTATTTATTAGTTTTCAGCATGTGAGCTACTCCGCCCTAAAGGGCGAAGCTTCTTACAATCAACATCCCATTTTAGTTAAGGTCATGAATTATGCTCCGCCCTAAAGGGCGAAGCTTCCAGCGTTTAGAGTAGGGTTTACCCATAGCTCCTCATTTGCTGGTTTGGGAGGCTCACAGCTTCCCCATCCCATAGATCTCATTAATCTATGGGCTATTTCTCTACATTCTTAGGCAACATACCCGCATTTATTAAAAACATCTTTTTTAAAATATTTAAATCTTTCTATCCCCGCCTTAAAAGACGAGGTTTCGTTTTACTTTATAATACTTTACTTTTCTAAGACCTTTATCCTTTACACTTATTTCAACTTCTCCTCTTAGTTCCATATTTTTAAGGGCTTTATATATTCCTCTTAGAGTATAATGAGGATACTCGTTCCAAATTTGATAAGCTGTCATAGGACCCTTTTCTTTTAAAACTTTTATCACATTATCCCGAAGAGATTCCTTTTTAACACGAAAAGTTGAACTTGTTTTAAATCCCATTGTTATTATTGCTACAGAATTCTTCAAATTCTCTGCTACGATATAGCTCATTGCTGAAAGAGGCTTTGTTTTAATTCCTTTCTCATACAGTTTAACAAACGAAGTAATAATTTCCTCGTTATCTACTTTAATGATCTTTATATCTTTGAGATTCATAATGATATTAGGCTGAGAAACATCCCGAGACATTACAGCAATTATATTATAAGATGCATCTAAACCTGCATCGCATAGTTCTTTCAAACCTTTATATAATGAAAATGCTAAGATTCCTGTTTCTGCAGGCACAACAATATTTTCTACGTTAGCTTTTTTCTCATATATTTCAAACAATATAGTCTTCAAGCCTTCTACAGTAAGAGGATTCATATATTCAAAGACATTTATATCTTCATTAACATACGACTTGGGTTTTATACTTATTTTCATACTTAGAAATTTGGTAAGTTCATTAAGATCCATTTTCATTATATCATCTACAAATATTTCTATAGATCTATTGTTAAGATAATAAACTAATGACAATGTAAAATCTTCAGAATACAAAATACCGATCCTTTTAATATCATTTTCAGAAATATAAGAAGCTATTACTGCTGAAGATCTGTCTGCATAAGTTCCTGTAGGATTATATTTCTCATTTTTTATGTATACATTATTCTCTTTATCAATCTTAACTAGTGGTGTTAGACCTTCTCCTTTAGAGATCAAAGTACTAAATTCTGGTAAAAGGGAGCTATACCTCCATATTCCTTGCCTCGTTTTATTAACTTTAAATTTTAGAGATGAATATTCTATTATTATTATAAGCCCTTTACAATAAGAACACTTGCTAAAAGGTTTGTCAAAAATCCTTTTGCAAGAAATACATTTATAATGATAATTTTTGTTCACATTCTGATTATTTCCTAATCATGGAAATAATATATTGATATAATGCTTTCTCGCCTGTAATTTCTGGATGAAAAGTAGCCGCAATAAGGTTATCTTGTATCGCTAAGACTCCTATTCTTCCTGTAGCATAATGATCTATATATCCTATAATTTCTGCTGGTAGCTGAGCATCTATTATACCTGGCGCTCTTATAAATGCAACCCTTAACTTTCCTATTTTAGTTTCTACATCCTTAATAAAAGAGTCCTTCTGTCTTCCAAAAATGTTTCTAACAACGGTAATATTCATAAGTCCTAAAGTTTTTTGACCAGTTTCACCAACAACTCTATCCATAACCTTTTTAGCAAGCAATATTGCTCCAGCACATGTTCCTAAAATAGGCTTTCCTTCATTAGCGAATTTTATAATTTTTTCATCAAGTTTTCTGTAGAAAATAAGATCTCCTATTGTAGTTGATTCTCCTCCCGGTATTATAAGAGCATCAATATCTAAGAGGTCTTCCGATTTCTTTACTATTATCGGCTTTACATTCTCTATTTCTTTCAATAGCTGTATATGTTCTAAAAAATCTCCTTGTAAACCTAATACTCCTATTTTGTAAATTGCTATCTACCCCTAACCTGCATTAATTGCTCAGGTTTTAAAGTTCTTATATCAATGCCCAACATGGAAGCTTTCTCTGAGACCATTTTTTGAGCTTCCACAACTGTCTCTGGGTCATCGTAATAAGAAGTTGCAAGCACTATTGCTCTTGCTCTTGATGAAGGATCAGAGCTTTTAAATATTCCTGAACCTACGAAAATACCATCAGCACCAAGCCACATCATTAATGCAGCATCATCAGGTGTTGCAATTCCTCCTGCTGCAAAATTTACTACAGGCATTCTACCAATTTTTCCTGTTAGTAAAGCAAGCTCATAGGGTACTTTATTTTCCTTTGAATAGAGCCATATAGATTCTAGATCATTATTAAGGTAATAGCTTCTTAATTTAGATATGCCTCTATTCACGATCTTCATATGCTTTACAGCTTCAGCAACATTACCAGTTCCAGGCTCTTCTTTGGTTCTCATCATGGATGCTCCTTCAAATATTCTTCGAAGAGCTTCAGGAAGATTACGTGCACCGTTTACAAAAGGTGTCTTAAATTTCCATTTATCTATGTGAACTTTTTCATCTACTGGTGTAAGAACTTCGCTTTCATCTATAAGATCGACTCATATTTCTTCAAGAAGGACAGCTTCTTCAGCATGTCCAATTCTACATTTAGCTGAGACTGGAATTGTGATCGTGTTCATAACTTTTTGAATAATGTTCAGATCAGCTGTTCTAGCAACACCTCCAGCCATTCTTACATCATATGGAAGCTTATCTAAAACCATCACACCTATAGCACCTGCATCTTCAGCTATTTCAGCCTGCTCCTCGTTAGTAACATCCATTATGACACCTCCTTTTAGCATAGATATAAATCCGTATTTAACTAGCGGTGTGCCTGTTCTAATAGGTATGGATTCTGAAGCACTCTCTTTTACGTGATCTCTATATTCTAGAAGCTCATAGATCAGATCTCTTAGTTTCTCTAAAAATATATATGAATCTACTAATTTCATAGCTTCAATCTATAATACCATCCTAAAATAATTAATTTTTTGTTGAACGTTCACCAAAAATTTTCTTATTCGTAAAAATAACATAAGCTAAGTCTTTAATAAAAATTGCCATAACGGTACGCATGTGATGTTAACATTATTTACTTTAATTTCATCCTCGTAATTCCACGTAATAATTAAAAGTTCGGGATTATCAC
>Ga0079992_120046_pt1 | contig 16980 bp, 15 predicted proteins | sample FaiFalFF_MnMetaG_3_FD_69197 | JGI IMG/M metagenome (GOLD analysis project Ga0079992, IMG submission 69197) | Freshwater microbial communities from Yellowstone National Park, Wyoming, USA - Fairy Falls B (FF_Mn_B) MetaG (SPADES assembly) (version 2) | ecosystem: Environmental > Aquatic >... | reverse complement strand
GCGTTTACATCTACCGCCTGCCCGAAAAGCGTTGGGTGACGAAGGAAGTTTTGGGTCAAGCCAAGACAGTCGTGGATGCTTTGCTTGAGTGAGGATGGCAGGGCAGGAAGTAAGGGTGTTCGGAAAGTCACGCCTTGAATAACTGCCGTTCGTTGCAGCCGAACATCGCCATTGCCATCGTCGCGGCTGATAGCCGCTCCAACAGAGAGTCGGATGGCGTGTTGGCTTTTCAGCAAAAGGCGAAGGAGGCGTCAGGTTGCTCATCTATGTTGGAGTGGCTATTAGCCACGACCAAAGGGGCTATTAGCCACGACGCACAAAACCGATTTCATGACTTTCCGAACACACTCGTGACGGCTTGACAACCATCCATCGGGGCGCCACAATTTTTGTGGTAAGTCCCAAAATCCGATTGGACAATTCGGAAAAAGGAGGCGGTCACGATGGCGGACTACGCACGCCCTGATGTGTTGGTGAGCACCGAATGGGTCGCCCAGCACCTCGGCGACCCCAACATTCGCCTCGTGGAGGTGGATGTGGACACGAGCGCTTACGAGCAGGGGCACATCCCTGGCGCCGTCGGTTGGAACTGGCAGAAGGACTTGTGGGATCCGCTGCGGCGGGACATCGTGAGCAAGGAAGCCTTTGAGGAGTTGTGCAGCCGTTCGGGCATCAGCAACGACACGACGGTCGTCCTTTACGGCGACAACAACAACTGGTTTGCGGCGTGGGCGTTCTGGCAGTTCCGCATCTATGGGCACGACGAGGACAAACTCAAACTGATGAACGGCGGGCGAAAGAAGTGGCTGGAAGAAAATCGTCCGCTGACGACGGAAGTGCCCCAGTATCCCCGCACGACTTACCGCGCCAAAGACCCTGACTTCTCCATCCGCGCCTTCTTTGACGAGGTGCTGCAAGCCATCCAGACAGGCGAAGTCAAGTTGGTGGATGTCCGCTCGCCGCAGGAATACACGGGCGAATTGCTGGCGCCGCCGGGGTTGCCAGAGGGCGTGCCCGTGCGAGGCGGGCATATCCCCGGCGCCATCAACATCCCTTGGGCGCAAGCCGTCAACGAGGACGGCACTTTCAAGAGTTACGAGGAACTGAAGCGACTTTATGAGGGCAAGGGCATCACGCCCGATAAGCCTGTCATCGCTTACTGCCGCATTGGCGAACGCTCCAGCCACACTTGGTTCGTCCTGAAGTATCTTTTGGGCTATCCCATCGTGCGCAACTACGATGGGTCGTGGTCGGAGTGGGCGAACCGTGTGGGAGCGCCAGCGAAGGTCGGCGCAGAGCCCTGAGGGCAAAGCAAGTAAGTGAGGCGGTTGCTGCCGTCATTGACAGACGGGGCGCCTTGGCACCTCAAGGCGTCCCGTTTTTTTCTTGACGCTAAAGGGTTAGGCGTGTCATCATTAGGCAGCGTCGCATCATCGGCTCACAGGAGGCGAAGGGCATATGGTGGATTTGGAGAAACTCATCCGCTATGCCGTAGAGGTCAACGCTTCCGACATCTTTTTGAAAGTCGGCGCGCCCCCGTGCTTGCGGGTGCACGGGAAAGTTTTTCGGCTGAACGCCCCGCCCCTGACGGTCAATGACCTCAAGTCCATCGCCGAAGCCATCCTGACGGAAGATCAGATGGCTGCCTTTGAGAAGCGGCACGAATTAGACTTGGGCTTCACTTTCCCTGGCGTCTGCCGCTTCCGCGTCAATGTCTACCAGCAACGGGGAAGCCTTGCCATCGTCATGCGGGTGTTGCCCTTGCGCATCCGAACGGTGGAAGAACTCAACTTGCCCATCGTCCTGAAGCGGTTGGTGACCGACACCACCTACCCTGGCTATGCCACGCAAGGTTTGGTGTTAGTGACAGGTCCGACGGGTTCTGGTAAGTCCACGACCTTAGCGGCGATGTTGGACTTGATCAACCAAACCCGCCAATGCCACATCGTCACCATTGAAGACCCCATTGAGTATGTCTACGAGGACAAACTCAGCATCGTCAGCCAGCGAGAAGTCGGCTATGACACCGCTTCTTTCACCGACGCCCTCAAGTATGTCTTGCGGGAAAGCCCCGATGTCATCCTCATCGGTGAAATGCGCGATGTGGAAACTTTCAACGCTGCCCTCATGGCGGCGGAGACGGGACACTTGGTCTTCAGCACCGTCCACACCCCGTCCGCATCGGAGACGATGGAGCGCATCGTCAACATGTTCCCGCCCCACGAGCGGCGGGAAGTTTGTCTTCGGCTTTCTCGGTCGTTGTTGGCGATCATTTCCCAAAAACTCGTCCCTCGCACCGATGGCAAAGGGCGGTTGCCTGCCGTTGAATACATGGTCGTCACTCCGACTATCGCCAAAGAGATTGAGGAAGGGCGCACAGGCAACTTGTATGGCTTGATGGCGAAGGACAAGCAAGAAGGCGGTTACTGGGGCATGCAAACGATGAATCAGTCGCTGGAAGAGTATGTGCGTCAAGACTTGATTACGCCTGATGTCGCTTTGCGGGCGTCCACTAACCCCAGCGAGATGCGTCACATCCTCCATCGCGTCTTGGAGGAGAAACGGCGCAAAGCGGAAGAAGCCCAACGCCAGCAGCAACGGGCTGCCTTGCTTCGTTCGCCCCAACAAGGTGGGGCATCCCCGTGAAGGGACGAAGATTGACCCGACTTTTTGACGAGGGGGACGCAATGCACCGCGACGCTGAGCGAGCCGCTATCCTTTCCGTCATTGTCACCATCGTCTTGACAGGGACGGAACTTGCCGCTGGCTTCTGGAGCGGCGCCATCAGTGTCGTCGCCAACGCTGTCCAGTCGGCGATTGACCTTCTTTCCGCCCTGACGGCGTGGGTTGCCATCCGTCAAGGGGCAAAGCCGCCCGATGCCGACCATCACTATGGGCACGGCAAGTTTGAAAGCCTTTGGGTTGTCCTGCAAGCCCTGATGATTTGGGCGATCAGCGCCTTCATCGCCGTAGAAGCCATCCAGAAATGGCGGGCAAATCTCCCCGTCACTCATCCGCCCATCGCCGTCGGCGCGATGGTCTTTTCCGTCGTCCTCGGTGGCTTGACATCTCGTTACCTTTTCGCCGTCGCTTCCCGCACGGGTTCGTTGGCACTAAAAGCCGATGCCTATCACCTTTGGGCGGATGCAGGAGCGGCGGCGGTCATTTTGGTCGGGCTGATTATCTTGGTGGTGACGGGTTGGCAATTCGTGGACTCCCTTTTGGCGCTGATGCTTTCGGTTTGGATCGTTCGGTCGGGCTGGCAATTGATGCGGCAGGCGATGGCGCACCTTTTGGACACGGCGTTGCCCTCCGAAGAGGTGGCAGTTATTGAACGCATCCTTCACGCCCATGCCGACCAGTTTCTCAATGCCCATCGGTTGCGCACCCGTCGGGCAGGCAATCGCCGCTATGTGGATTTGCACCTCGTCGTCCCCGATGCCATGACTGTTCAAGAAGCCCATCACCTCTGCGACGCCATTGAAGCCGACATCCACAAAGCCTTGCCCAACACCGATGTGACCATCCATGTGGAGCCTGAAAGCGCTTTCCGCCAGCAAGGCATGGAAGACCGAACAACTTTCATCGTCGGGCGCTACGAAGCGCCAGACGAAGGGCAAAAGGGGTGGGAAAAGGAACGGTGAAAGGCATCGGACGAGCCATCCTGATGGTCGTCATCCTTGTCGGGTCGCTCACGGGCATTTTGATTTGGCGGGCTTGGAAGGCACAAGAGGGAAGACCGCAAGGGCAACCCTCTCTCACTCAACAGCCTCAAACTCAACAGCCTCAAAAAGTTGCGCCCTCTCCTTCACCGCCCCTTTTGTCTCCGCCCTCGCCCCCGTCGCCTCACCAAAAAGCGAACCGCCCTTCCCGCCCATCCGTCGCTGCCATCCTTTGCTATCACGACCTCGCCGAAAAAGGCTCGCGCTATTCGGTGACGCCTCAGCAATTTGAAGCCCATCTTCGCGCCCTCAAAGCCAACGGTTTTGCGTTCTTGACTGTCAGCGAGTTGATGGCGCTGTTGGATGGCGAATGGGGCGATGCCGTCCCGCAACGGGTCGTCGCCATCACCTTAGACGATGGCTTTCGCTCCGCCTACACCGTCGCCTTCCCCTTGCTGCGCAAGTATCAAGCCAAAGCGACGCTGTTCATCTACACCCGTTGGATTGGCGAGACCAAAAACGCCTTGACATGGGCGCAACTCAAGGAGATGGCGCAATCGGGGTTGGTGGAGATTGCTTCCCACACCGTCACCCATGCCTATCCCGCCAAGTTGCGTCGGGCGCTTCGCCCCGTCGCTTACCAGCAGCGTTGGCTCTGGGAATTTCAGGCTTCCAAGCAAACTTTGGAGCAGCGGCTGGGCATCACCGTTCACGGGCTGGCTTATCCCGGCGGTCAGGTGGACGAAACGCTTCAACATCTTGCCAAGCAAGTCGGCTATGCGTGGGCGGTTGCTATCAACCCCAAACCTGTGACGCCCCGCTGCGACCGTTACGCACTCCCTCGCTTCGGCATGGATCGGACAATTTCCATCAGCCAAGTCTTGGACTGGCTTCACATAGCGCCCAAAACCTCCCGCCATGCCCAGCGGCTGATTCGCCTTGCCCCCTCGCCATCCCCCAGTGGGAAACGCCGTCGCCTCAGGCATCCCTGAGTGTCCTGTTGACGCCCCCTTGCCCCCGTGCTACCCTTTAGGCGCTCCCGCCAGATTTCCCCCCACCTGCGTGGTGCGGGCAATCTTGTGTGGGGCAAAGGAGGGACGAGGGGATGCTTGCTTTGGCAAGACGCAAGGCGTTGGTCTGTCTGGGGCTATTGGGTTGGGGAGGGGCAGTCTTGTGGTGGGCAGCAGGGCAAACGGGTTCAGAAAGTGATAATCAAGTGCGACCAACCGAAAGGGTCGTCGGGTTTGCTGATGTCATTCAAGAGCGCCGCCAACAAGTCGTTGCCGACTCGCCCGCTCCCTTTTCCTTGCCCTCAAATAGAGACCAATGGCTGCGGCTCTTGCGCTCGCTCCACTTTCATCCCCCAGAACGCCCTGAAGGTTGGAAATTCAGCACCTACAGTTGGCGTCGGTGGCGTGGGGCGTTGGCGTCGCGTGGCGGGTTTGTCCGACGATGGCAGGTGCGGACGATGGAGGCGACGGCGTATTGCCCGAAAGGGTGCTGCGGCTCGGCGACGGGGCGAACGGCGACGGGACGGCGCGCCGAATATGGCATCGCTGCCGTTGACCCCCGCGTCATCCCCTTGGGCACGGCGCTTTATGTGGATCGCTACGGCTTCGCCATCGCTGCCGATGTCGGGCGCGCCATCAAAGGCAACCGCATTGACCTTTGCTTCCCGACCCATCGGGAAGCCCATCGCTTCGGGCGGCGTTGGGTGCGGGTGCTCATTCTTCACTGATGGGCTCTAAAAGCCGCTCTAACCCGATGGCGCGGGATGCCTTGAGCAAGACGACATCACCCGCCCTCAGCCATTCCTGCCACGCCCTTTGCGCCTCTTCCAAAGTGGCGAAGCGGACGACGCGCTCGGACGGCATTCCTGCTGCCAGCGCCCCTTCGGCAATCGCCATAGCCCCTTCGCCGACGACGATGAGCAAATCAACCGTCTCGGCTGCCACTTCGCCCACTTCCCGATGCCCTTGCTCATGGAACGCGCCCAACTCCAACATCTCGCCCAAGACGGCGATCCGCCGCTGGGCAGGCAGCGCCTTCAGCGCCCGCAACGCTGCCTTGACCGAATCAGGGTTGGCATTGTAAGCGTCGTTGATGACCCAACAGCCGGGCGGGTCAAGCCATTGCCGTTGAAGCCGCATTTTCGGCGGTTGGAACTTTTCAAGGGCTTCCGTTGCGATGCCCCAATCAATTCCCAAAACTTTTGCGACCGCCAATGCCGCCAAAGCGTTGCGGGCGTTGTGTTCGCCCAAAGTCGGCAAACGCACTTGAATCGTTTGCGTCCCGTCCGTTGCCGTCAGCGTCGTTCCGTCCCAGTCCATCTCGCACCTCAACCCTCGCACATGGGCGTCGGGCGAAAAGCCAAAGGTAATGACCTCGCCTTTTGCCCGTCGGCGTAAAAAGTCGGCGAAGTCGTCATCGGTAGGCAAGACTGCCACTGGAGCAAAACCGTCGCCTTCGTCCCAGAGCAAAATCTCCGCCTTCGCTTCGGCGATGGCTTGACGCGAGCCCAGCAAGCCGATGTGGGCGGTGCCGATGTTGGTGATGACGGCGATGTCTGGTGGGGCGATGCGGCAGAGGTATTTGATGTCGCCCTTTTTGCGCATGGCGTATTCCAGCACCAACGCCCGATGGCTCGGTTCCGCTTGCAGCACCGTCAGCGGAATGCCGATTTCGTTGTTGAAACTTTCAGGCGATGCGACGGACGGCATCACGGATTGGACAACGGCGGCGACCATCGCTTTCGTCGTCGTCTTCCCACTGCTACCCGTGATGGCAACGACGCAAAGGTCGGGATTTTTCTCTCGCAAACAGCGCAGATAGGCGGCGGCAAGGTCGCCCAAAGCCCGCAAGGTGTCGGCGACCAAAACTTGCGGGATGGCGGATGCGATAGGGCGTTGCACCATCGCCGCCACTGCTCCTTTCGCCACCGCCTCGGCGACGAAATCGTGCCCGTCAAACCGCTCGCCTTTCAATGCCACGAACAAATCGCCCCGTCGCACTTTTCGGCTATCAGGGCAAACGCCCGTGACCGTCTCATCACCTTGCGCGTTGTGCAGTCGTCCTTTTGTCCAGTCCGCAATGTCCGCCAACCTCAACGGCAACATCATTCGCACGCCTCCTTGAGAAACATGCGGTAAAGCCCCTCCACTATCGCCTGAAATATCGCCCGATCTATCTTGTCGTGCATCTTGCCGTGCACCAGCAAGCGGTAGCGGAAAACTTTGGGTGTGTCGGGTGACAATTCGCACGCTTGATGGCGGAAATGCGATGGGCAAAACCAGCCGTCATCGCGGACATGCCACGCAGGCGGGTGACCGAAGTTGTCGGGATGGTCAAAAACAGCGATGCCCTCCCAAACGCCCTCGTCCACCCAACCCGAATAGTCGCACCAAGCCGCAGGTTGCGCAAAGGCTTGTTCCTCGTTGATTTGCCCGTTGGCGTTTAAAATTTGACCGCCCCCGTCCCGAACGCTCAACGGCTTGGCGACCCGCACGCCCAAAAGCCCAAAAGGCGTAGGTCCCAGTGTCACCGTCCCCTCAGCAGCCCTCAATTCGCTGGTGATGTCCAGCCACCAAAAATCCCGATACAGCGCACGCTTGCTGGGAGCAGGTTGGTTGCGAGGGTAAAACACCGCTATCTTGCGTCGTTCGTGAATCACGCATCGCCCATCCGCTGTCACCCAATCAATCTCGGCGACGCACCACGCCTGCTCCGCGCCATCGCCGAATTCCACGAACCGCCGATGCACTTGTCGGTTGCCACTTTCGTCCGTCCAGAAATCCAACCCGTTCACTTGCGCGCAACCGAGCCAGACGGAATAGTGATGGCGATGCCCATGCGGGTCATGGGGATGTCCCATGCGGGTGAGCCATCGCCCTGACGGTCCGACGACGGGAAATAGGTAGGGGCGAAACGCCTCCCGTCCCGTCCGATAGCGGGTGAGTTCCACGCCATCCACCTGAAACGACACGCCCTCTTCCCCCAACGGCACCGCCTGCACCCGGAAGGCAAAAGGCGTCGGCTTGCGCAAGGGTTGCTCTTCTTCCGCCTTTTCCGCCTTCAACTCCATAAGCCGTTGCTGCACCGCCTTACGGCAGACGCCGTATTTGGCAAGGATTTCCGCTGCGATCCCTTGCTTTTCCCACAGCAAACCCAAAAGCAAGTGGGCGGTGTCAATGTGGCTGTCGTTCATGAACTTCATCTCTTCAGCGGCGATGACCAAGACTTTTTTGGCGGCAGCGATTAGAGTGGGTGGACCGATAGGGGCGTGAGGTGGGATGGCGGCTTGCAGTTGGCTTTCCAATTCCGTCTTCATCCGCTGAATGTCTACGCCGAGCCGTTTCAGGACTTGCACAGCGAGGGTGTCTTCTTCCTCCAGCAAGCCCAGCAAGATGTGCTCCGACGAGATGTGGGGCGACTTCAGTCGGATCGCCCAATCTTCGGCGTGCAATATGACTCTGCGCGCCCGCTCGGTGTAGCGCTCCCAAAGCATCGTTTCTCGCCTCCCGTTTTCGTGCCCGCCAAAGTGGACACGAATTCAGGCGACGCATCGCCATCACTTTTTTGGCGACGCCTTCAACGCTGACTCAGCGTTCGTCGGTCGTCACTTTAACTGGCGGGTGGCAGGGGCGGCATCTCTTTGTCGTCGCGGAGCAATTCGTCCAGCGTCACCCGTCGCTTCTCGTCCATCGCCTTGCGGATGAGCAAGCCCACCAACGAAGCGGCGACGCCATTGTCCATCCCACAATAGACTCGCTGAGGGTCGCCTTCTCGCACAGCGTCAAAGAAGTTCTGCAGCAGTTCCCGCGTGTCGCCCGGTTGCCCCTCGCCCCGAATAGGTTCGCTTTGCCCGCGCACTTGGATGGTGCAACCGAGGATGTCCGCCGCTCCCTTCGTCCCGATGAGATGCGTGGCGATGCCCGTGTAGCCTTGCGGGTTGATCCAACTGTGGGTGTAGTGGACGGTCAAGCCGTTGGGATACTCAAGGACTGCCGTGTAAAAGTCGGTGACATCGCGTTCGGGATTTTCGGGCTCCACGATGTTGCGGCGCCCGACGGCGTAAGCGGCGACGGGATGGGTTTGCGTCACCCACCAGAGCAAATTGAACTCGTGGACGGCTTGCTCCACCATCCAGTCACCCGACAGCGCCCGCTTTTTGAGCCAGCCCCGCCAACCCGAAAGGCTCGCCCAGCCGTTGTGCCGCCAGAACCGCCCTTCAACCAACTCGCCAATCAACCCGTCCCGAATTTTCCGCACGATGTCCGCCCGCCCTTGATGGGCTGCCCACTGGAAGCCGATTTGCACGACGACATTGGGGTAGCGCTTCCGCGCCTCTTGCAGCAGTTTCAACTCCCGCACCGTGATCGCTAACGGCTTCTCGCCGTAAAAGTGCTTGCCCGCCGCCATCGCATCCAGATACATCACGCCGTGCCAATTGCACGGCGTCGCAAAGACGACGGCATCAATGTCGGGGCGCTGCAAAAGTTCGCGGTAGTGGTAGGGGTGCTTGCCGTAAGCGTCGGGGCGTTTGCCTTGTGCCTGCTCCACGAGTTGGCAGGCTCGCTCCAAATGGCTGGGTTCCACATCGCAGATGGCGACAACTTGAACGGCGGGCAATTGCAGCGTTTCTCGCAGCAACACGGTGCCTCGCCCGCCCACGCCGACGAAGGCAACCCGCAACGGCTTGGGTTGCGCCGACAAATTGGACACCGAGCGAAACGCCAACGCTGCCGCCCCCAACTTGACGAAAGTGCGCCGCGTCATGCCATTGACCATCACACGACACCTCCCTTTCGTCCGAAGTTCGTCGCCCACAAAATTTTGCGGTCACCGTTCAAAGCGCGCCCTTAGTCGTTGGAACGCCTGTCAGGCACGACGGGAAAAGGTGCAAATTGACGGCAAGGGGGAATTGGTGATGACGAGTTCATCGGTTCGGGTCGGATTCGTCGGTTGTGGTGGCATCGCCCAACAGCACTTCAACGCTTTGTCGCAAATGGACGGCGTTGAAATGGTGGCGTTTTGCGATGTCGTCGCCGAGAAGGCGCAAGATGCCGCCCAACGCTTTGGTGGGCGCGCCTTCACCGATGCGCAAGCGATGTTAGACAGCGTGGAGTTGGACGCCCTCTTCTTTTGCCTTCCGCCCTTCGCCCACGGTGCCGAACTCCTCGCCGTTGAGCGGGGCATCCCGTTCTTCGCGGAAAAGCCCGTCGGGTTAGATTGGGGGCTGATTCGTGAAATTGCAGCAGCGGTGCGGGCGAAAAACTTGCTGACTTCCGTCGGCTACATGAATCGCTATCGGCGGGGCATCAACCGAGTGCGGGAGTTGCTGCGAATTGATCCGCCCATTTTGCTGTTAGGCGGTTGGGTCGGTCGGACGCCCCAAGCGCGCCCTGGGGAAGGCATCTGGCGTTGGTGGATTCAGAAGGACAAAAGTGGCGGTCAGTTCCACGAACAAGTCACCCACACCGTTGACTTGGTGCGCTACTTGGCGGGTGAAGTCGTGGAAGTCCACGCCTACGCCGCCAAAGGGCTCAACCGCCTCGCTCCCGAAGGTTACACGATTGAAGATGCCGTCGCCGTGACGATGCGGTTGGCAAGCGGCGCTGTCGCCAACTTGTGGGCATGTTGTTCGGCAAACGGCGGAGGCGGTGGCATCACCTTGCAAGTTTTTGCGACGGAGACGACGGCGGAGTTTCGGGGTTGGGAGCATTCCCTGCGTCTCTATCGGCGGGGTGAAGACATCGTGGAAATCCCCGGCGAGCAAAACATCTTCGCCCTTGAAGACGCTGCCTTCATCAACGCCATCCGAACAGGTGACGCTTCTTTAGTGCGCTGCCCTTACGAAGACGGGGCGAAAACGGCAGCCGTCACTTTGGCGGTTAACGAATCGCTGGCGACAGGCAAGCCCGTTTCAGTGCCCGAACTTTGACGGTCACTCCGTGCCCAAATATTCGCCTTGCAACTTTTGCAAACTGGGGTCACTTTGCCAACCGTCGGCGCGAGTGACCCGCCATTGACCGAGCCAAGTGCGTTCCAGTTGCAAAGTCACCGTCATCGGACCCAGCGGCAGGGAAAAACCTTCGGCGCTGATGATGCCCTGCACTTGCACGGTCGCCGTCGCTTGCCAGAAATTTTGCAGGTGCACTCGCTGCGGTTGCACCGTCAGCCACACATGGGCGTCCTTGTTGCGACACCAAGAGAGCACCATTTGCTGGATGTCGCGGAAAGTCAGCCCGCTGCCGTCACGGTAGTTGGGCGAGACGCAGCGCATCACCGCCCAAAAATCCTTTCGCTCAATCCCTTTAGCGGCGCTTTGCACCATCGCCCGAATTTTCGCCCCCGCATTTCCATAGCGCCACCAAGCGACGGCAAGCAAAGCAAGGCAAAGAACCCCTCCGATCACCCAAGCAGGTGAAACCCGCAAGGGCAACCCTTCCATCTCGCCCCGACGACGGAATGCATTCATTGCCTTCTCCCCTTCCTGTGACGGGGAATGTTGCGCCCTAAAGTTTGCCCGTAAAAATGTCACGGAGTGCTTTCATTCTCCCGCATCGGCGAACCCTTCGCGTGACAAACTTTTAACCGCCGATCACGCCCAACTGCGTCCACATCGGCTGACACCGCTTCGGAGGTGATGGGCAATGGATGAGCGCTTGACCGTGCCCGAAGAAACGGTCACGCCACAAGAGACGACGCAGCCTTCACCCGAAACCGTCGCAGAAATCGCCCAACAAACTGAACCGATTGCCGAAGAAGCATGGCAGGCGCAAATTGCCGAACTGCAAGAGCGCCTCGCCCAAGTGGAAGCGGAAGCGCAGGATTACCGCGAGCGATGGCTGCGCACCCTCGCCGACTACCAAAACTATCGCAAGCGGGTGATGCAAGAGCGGGTGGAGGCTTACAACGAGGGCAAAAAGGAAGCCATCTTGGCGCTGTTGCCCGTCTTGGACAACTTGGAACGGGCGCTGGCGACGCTGAAGGAAGGCGCCGATTTGGCGGCTTATCGGCAAGGCTTGGAGTTGATCGTTCGGCTCTTTCAGGAAGCCTTGCGCCGTTTGGATGTAGAACCCATCCCCGCCGAAGGAGTGCGTTTTGATCCCCATTTCCACGAAGCCTTTGAACGAGTGGAACGAGAAGACTTAGAAGAAGGCGTCATCGTCGGCGAGTTGGAGCGGGGCTATCGGATGGGCGAGCGGGTGATTCGTCCCGCCAAAGTGCGCGTCGCTGTCAAGCCCGCCCTGCCCCTGCAAGCACCTGAGCCGTCCACAGACAACGAAGATGGAGGAGAAGGGCAATGACCCGCGACATCTTTTCCGAACTGGCACAGCAACTGGGCAAGAGCCGAGAAGAAGTCGTCCAGTTTTTCCAAGTGCTCTGGCAACTCGTCCCGCCTTCGCCAGAGACGCAACCCTACTTTTTCCGCTACTTAGACGAACGCTTTGGACGCATAGAAGACCGCTACGAGTTTTTGCACCAGGAGTTGGAGCGACAGATAGGCGGGCTGCGCAAGGAGATGGAGCAGCGGATAGACGGGCTGCGCAAGGAGATGGAGCAGCGGATAGACGGGCTGCGCAAGGAGATGGAGCAGGGATTTGCGCAGGCAGCGGAACGAGATGAAGCCTTGAGGCGGGAGATGGAGCAAGGATTTGCGCAGGCAGCGGAACGAGATGAAGCCTTGAGGCGGGAGTTCCAGCAGCAGATAGACGGGTTGCGCAGGGAGATGGAGCAGGGATTTGCGCAGGCAGCGGAACGGGACGAAGCCTTAAGGCGGGAGTTTCAACAGCAGGTGGAAGGGCTGCGGCGAGAGTTCCAGCAGCAGATAGACGGGCTGCGCAGGGAGATGCTGCAACAGATAGAAGGGCTGCGGGGCGAGTTGCGACGGTTTGAGCGACTTTTCCTCGCCTTCACCGTTCCCGTCATTCTTTTGCTGGCAGGCATCCTACTGCAAAACTTCATCAAGTGACGGAGTGAACAAATATGCCGACGGGGCGCAAAGACTACTACGCCATCTTGGGCGTTTCGCGGGACGCGACGCAGGAAGAGATCAAGCAAGCCTATCGGCGCTTGGTCAAAGAGTGGCATCCTGACTTGCACCCAGAAAACCGCAAGGAAGCCGAAGAGCGGTTCAAGGAAATTCAGGAAGCCTACGAAGTTTTGTCCGACCCCGAAAAGCGCCGCCAATATGACCTTTTCGGAACCGTCGGCACTGTGCCAACCGCCCCGACGGGCTACGACCCCTTCTCCGACCTGTTTCGGATGGTGGACGAGTTTTTCGGCTTCCGCGAACCGCCCCGAACTTATCGGCGCACCACCCGTTCAGAGCGGGGCGAAGATGTGGAAGCCGTGCTTACCCTCACACTGGAAGAAGCCTTCAAAGGTGGCGAGAAAGAGTTGGAAGTGGAAGTTTGGGAGAGTTGTCCCGAATGTTCGGGCATGGGCACGATAGGCGGTTATCGTCGTTGCCCTGAATGTCGGGGCACGGGGCGCATCGCTTACTCTCGGCAAATGCAGGGCGTCTTCTTCCGTTCCGTGACCACTTGCCCCACTTGTCAAGGCATGGGCGAAATCCCCTCCGAACTTTGCCCTGAATGTCACGGCGTCGGGCGCATCCCAATCCGCCGCAGGGTCAAAATCCAAGTTCCGCCCGGCGTGGACGATGGCATGGTCTTTCGGTTGTCGGGGCAAGGCAATGCGGGCAAAGCGGGCGGTTCGCCCGGCGACCTTTATGTCACCGTCCAAATTGCGCCTCACCCCGTCTTTCGCCGCGATGGCAACCACTTGCACATGGACTTGACCTTGACTTTCCCTCAACTGGCATTGGGCGATGTCGTGAAAGTGCCGACCATAGACGGCGATGCGGAATTGACCATCCCACCTGGCACGCAACCTGGCACCGTTCTGAAAATCCCCCGCAAAGGGTTCGTCAGCATGAAAAGCGGGCGACGGGGCGATTTGTTTGTGCGTGTGCAAGTCAGCGTCCCGACCGAGTTAACGGAAGAGCAGCGCAAATTGTTACGGCAACTGGCAAAGACAATGGGCGTGCAACCCAAAGGGGCTGAACCTTCCTGGTGGGAGCGCATCAAGGAGCACCTGCTGAAATCCTGACCGCAAGGGGGCAAAAGGGATGGCAAGTGAACCGCAAGGGAAAGGACAATCTCGCCGATGTCGCGTGGCAATCGTCGGGGCGACAGGTTACACGGGTGGCGAACTGGTGCGGTTGTTGCTTCAACACCCGCACGCCGAACCCGTCGCTTTGTTGCGGTTGTCGTCCGAAGAACCCTTGCCCCTTCACAAAGCCCACCCCCATTTGCGCAAGTTGACCCAATTGGAATGTGTGCCTTACGATGAGAAGTTGTTGGATGGCATTGACGCTGCCTTCCTTGCCGTCCCCAACGGCGTAGCGATGGAACTGGCGCCCCACCTGCTGAAGCGAGGCATCAAAGTTGTTGACCTGTCGGCGGACTTTCGCTTCCGCGAGGCATCAACCTACGAACGCTGGTATCGCAAAACCCACGCCGCTGCCGATTGGCTTCCTCGTGCCGTTTACGGGTTGCCCGAATTGCGCCGCCCCCAAATTCGGGAAGCCCAACTCGTCGCCAATCCCGGTTGCTACCCCGTCTCCGCATTGTTGGCGCTGGCGCCTTTAGTGCGACGCAAACTCATCCGCCTTGACAGCCTCATCATTGACAGCAAATCGGGCGTGTCAGGCGCGGGGCGATCCCGCTTGGAAGTCGGTTACCTGTTCACCGAACTGGACAACGATTTTCGTGCCTACGGCGTGGCGGGGCATCGGCATATCCCTGAAATGGAGCAGGAACTTTCCGCCCTCGCTGGCGAACCCGTTCGGGTCACTTTCACGCCCCACCTCGTTCCGATGGTGCGGGGCATCTTCACGACCGCCTACGCCACTTTGACCGAACCGATGAGCCTGAGCGACCTTCGTGCCCTTTACGACCACGATTACGCCGACGAACCCTTCGTGCGGTTGCTGGAAGCGGGCGAATTGCCCCGCGTCAAATCTGTCGTCGGCTCCAACTTTTGCGACCTTGCCCTTTTCGTGGACGAACGAACCCAACGGGTCATCGTCCTGTCCGTCCTTGACAACCTTGTCAAGGGCGCAGCGGGCAACGCCATTCAATGCCTCAACTTGATGTTCGGCTGGGACGAACGGGCAGGTTTGTGGCAGGGCGGGTTCGCCCCGTGAACTGCCTAACTTCGTGAACGAGGACGGATGCGAACCGATGTGGTTCTGGTTGCTCCTCATCTTCGTGACGGTCACAACCTTTTGGCGCTTTCCCGCTTTGCGCCGTCACTGCGGCACTGCCGAAGCATTGGTGCTGTCAACCTTCCGATTACTCGCCCTCGCTGCCATTGCCCTCCTCGCCTCGCCCCTTTCTTTCCCTGTCATTCGCTCCGTCCGCACCTTGCCCCGCATCGCCATTCTCTTGGACGCTTCGGAAAGTGTCAACCGAAAGGCATGGCAGCAAGCCGTTCAAGCGTTGCTGCCGACATGGCGCGCCCATCCCGAAGCGGTTAGCGTCTGGTTGTTCGGTAGCGACCTTCGCAACATCACTTTATCGCAACCTTTGCCTCACCCCACAGCGACACAATCTCGTTTATCGGATGCTGTGCTTCGGTTGGCAGAAACGGTGCGCCCCGATTGGCTCATCCTCATCGCTGATGGTCAAGACACTGAACCCATTCCTGATGAGCGCGTGCTCGCTGCCTTGCGTCGCAACGGCACGAAAGTGATTGCCGTCCCGCTCCCCGCCAACTTGCCACCGAATTTGAGCGTCAGCGCCTCCCCCACGCAAGTCACTTTGTTTGCTGGCGAAGAAGCGACAGTCACCGTGACCGTAAAGGGGCAAAACCTTTCGGGAGCGACGGATGTGCCGTTGCGCGTTTGGCTTGGGCGACGCTTGATTTCGCAAACTCGCTTGCGCGTGACGCCGCGCACGGTTGTCACCCAAACGATTCGCTTGCGCCCCAATGCCTCTGGGTGGCATCGCTACCGCATAGAAGTCGGGACGCTTTCGGGCGAGCGATGGGCGGACGATAACGCCGTCGCGGTCACCGTCGGTCAATCGCCGACGAAACTGCGCGTCCTGCTTTTCGCCAGCCAACCGACTTTTGAGTTCAAATTTGCCAAGCAAAGTCTTGAGCGGGAGCCGAATTTTGAGTGGGTAGCAATGACCACTTTGCCCGACGGGACGCGCTACCAGCAAGGTAACCCTTCCCTGATGCCCGCCTCGTTAACTCGGTTGCAACCTTTCCATGTCCTCGTCGCCTTAGCACCGACGCCCGCCGATTTCAGCGCTGCCGAAGTTCAAGCCATTCAAACTTTCGTCCAAAACGGGGGCGGTTTGCTCCTCACCCTCAACCCTGTCGCTGTTGCGTCACAAAGTTGGCGACTTTTTTGGACAGAACCTTTGCGCGCTGCCCCGTTGCCATCCCCCGCCCCGTTGTCTTCTGTGCCCGACGATTTGTTGGGCAAGGAACTGGGCACGCCGCCACCCGCCCCTGCCGTTTGGGCATTGAGCGCCCAAGCGCCGACGAATGTTGCCTTGAGAAGCGGTAAGGAGCCCGTCCTGCTGTGGCGATCGGTGGGGTTGGGCAAGGTGGCGATCTTGGGGATTGACGGCACTTGGCATTGGGCGATGGACGCCGCCCGCAAAGGCGAGTCACCAACCACTCACCAAACTTTCTGGCGAAAACTGGTTCGCTTCCTCGCCGAGCCAAAACTGCCACCCCAAAGTGCCTCGGAGACCGAACGGCGACTTTACCGCCAACCGCCCGCCGAATGGGTGGTGCCGCCCGACCCGACCCGATTGACTCGTTGGGCAAAACAAACGCAAGGCATCGTCATCAAGCATGAGCAATTGGGCGCTCAGATCGCTTCCGTGATGGCAGCAAAAGAAATCGTCATCACTGAGCGGCACCCAATCTCGCACTCTCCCCTACCCTACCTTTTGCTCATCGCCGCACTCACCATTGAGTGGTGGCTCATCCGCCGCAAGGGCTTGCCTTAACCTGTCCTCGCCAATGGCAACCGCTTTGAGTCCTTGACGACAAAAAAAGCGCACTAAAATGAAAGCGCACCAATCATTCCCAATTCTGGTCAAGGAGGGGGTCAAAGATGATGCAACGAGAGGAGCGCCGTTGGCATGACCGAAAAGATGTCGGGCGACGGTCAACCTTCATTCGTGGAGTTGCAACTGCGGTGGGTCATCGTGTCGGCTTCACGCTAATTGAGTTGCTCGTGGTGATAGCGATAATCGCCATTCTGGCGGCGATTCTGTTCCCTGTG
>Ga0079992_128690_pt1 | contig 17000 bp, 14 predicted proteins | sample FaiFalFF_MnMetaG_3_FD_69197 | JGI IMG/M metagenome (GOLD analysis project Ga0079992, IMG submission 69197) | Freshwater microbial communities from Yellowstone National Park, Wyoming, USA - Fairy Falls B (FF_Mn_B) MetaG (SPADES assembly) (version 2) | ecosystem: Environmental > Aquatic >... | reverse complement strand
GCTCAAATGTCCTGCAATCCATCAATAGGAGGTTTGGGAAAAGGACACCTCGTCAAGGAAATAGATGCTCTCGGAGGAGAAATGGGAAAAAATACAGATAAAACGGGAATTCATTTCAAAAGGCTCAATACCTCAAAGGGACCGGCAGTAAGAGGAACTCGGGCTCAGTGTGATAGAACCCTTTATAGACATCAGATGCAAAAAACTCTATGGCAAACTCCAAACCTTGAAATAAAGCTCGGACATGTCGTAGATATATGGGTTGAAGAAAAAAACGGAAAAAGAAAAGTAAAAGGCGTAAAGATAGATCTTGGAGTTATATTTTTAGCAAAAGCTGTTGTAATATCAACAGGAACATTTCTTGGAGGGAAAATTTTTATCGGACACGATTCATTAGAAGGTGGAAGACTCGGAGAAAAACCCTCAATAGGTCTTTCTGAATCTCTAAGAAAACTTGGATTCAAGTTAGGTAGATTGAAAACTGGAACCCCAGCAAGACTTGACGCTAATACAATTGATTTCTCTTCACTACAAAAAGAAGAATCAGACTATCCCCCACCCCACTTTTCCTTTTCAACAAAAAAAATAACTCAAAAGCTAATTCCAGTTTACATAACTCATACAACACCAGAAACTCACAAAATAATTCTTGAAAATCTCACAAGATCTGCCATGTATGGAGGTTTGATAAAAGGAATAGGTGTAAGGTATTGCCCATCAATTGAAGATAAAGTTGTAAGGTTTGGACACAGAGATAAACATATTGTTTTCCTTGAACCAGATGGCTACGATACAAGAGAAATTTACCCAGCCGGAATATCAACAAGTCTTCCTTACGATGTTCAGCTGAAATTTTTGAGAACAATTCCAGGACTTGAAAAAGTTGAGATAATAAGACCTGCCTACGCTGTGGAATACGATTTTTCCGATCCAACACAACTTTATCATACACTTGAAACAAAGCTTGTAGATGGATTATTTTTTGCAGGACAGATAAACGGGACAACGGGTTATGAGGAAGCCGCAGCGCAAGGTCTTATTGCAGGAATAAACGCAGCTTTGAAAGCCAAAGGAGAAGAACCAATAATAATTCCACGAGAGAAAGCTTATATTGGAATACTTATAGATGACCTTGTGGTGAAGGGAACAGATGAACCTTATAGAATGTTCACATCAAGAGCAGAGTTCAGGTTGCTCTTGCGTGAAGATAACGCAGACCTGAGATTAAGGGAAATAGGTAGAAAACTAGGACTTGTTTCAGACGATGAGTGGAAAGAATTTTGTGAGAAGAAAAAGAAAATAGAAAAGCTCCTTGAAATTCTTGAATCAAAAAAGATAACGCCAAAGAAAGAAAATGTTGAGAAACTCAAAGAATTAGGGATTGAAGGAGAGCTTTCAAAACCACTGACCTTAAAAGATTTGCTAAAAAGACCTGGAGCAAATCTTGATAAACTCAAATATTTCGCAAATGAAATTGACGAGTTTGATGAAGAAGTAAAAGAAGAAGTAGAAATATCTGTAAAATATGAAGGATACATAAATCAGGAGATTGAAAGGGCAAGGTATTTAAGGCAACTTGAAAAGTGGAAAGTTCCCGACGATCTTGATATAGATTCCATTCCAACCTTATCAAATGAGATAAAAGAGAAGCTAAAAAAATATGCACCTTCTAACCTGCGTGAAGCGAGCTTGATCCCAGGAATGACCCCAGCCGCAATTTTGAACCTACAAATATACATAAAATACCACCAAGAAGAAAAAAGAAAAGTTTCGTTTTAAAGTCTCATTAATGGAGCAGATCTCCTTTCTTCTGAAACTGATAGAGGAGAAAAAAATAAAAAAGAAAAAACAAGGAGAGGAAAAACAATTAGAGGAAAAAGAACAAGGAGGATCAGGAAAGTCAGAACTTGAATCACGAGAAAGCGAATCATTAAAATTAATGTGGAGTGAAACTTCAAATGGAATAAAATTTTTAAAAGCCCTCTCCCCCTCCCAGAAAATAGTCATAATAGCAGAAGTAAAAAAAGCTTCACCCTCTGCTGGGAAAATAAAAGAAACTGATGTTGTAGAACAGGCAAAAATTTATCAGAAGGGAGGAGCAGACGCAATTTCTGTCCTGACAGAGGAAAATTATTTTGGAGGTTCAAAAGATGATCTTTTCAAAGTTGCAAATTCCATAAATCTTCCGGTATTGAGAAAAGACTTCATAATATACGAAGATGAAATTTATGAGACAAAAAAATTGGGAGCAAGTTCAATTTTACTTATATCAGAAGCACTTGAACACAAGAAACTTGAAGAATTTATAAAATTAACTCAAAATGTAAATCTTGAACCTCTTGTCGAGTGCTTTTCAGAAGAAGGAATGGAAAAAATAATTAAACTGAAAAACCAACCAAAAATCATCGGGATAAACAGCAGAAATTTACACACGCTCGAAGTTGATCTCAATAGAATAAAACAAATCTATAAAAAGTTCAGGAAATTTCTTGAAAACAAAATAGTTGTTGCCGAAAGCGGAATCAAAACAAAAAAAGATATATCATCAATAGTGAAAGAAGGAATAACAAGATTTCTTATAGGAGAAACTTTGATGAAATCTGAAAACCCAGCAGAAACTATAAAGGAATTCAAATCCGCTTTCTCTGAACAAAAATAGATATCACACCAGAAATTACCAAAATTTTGCACAACAGACAGAAAAACAAGTAAATTAAAATGATATGACAGGAGCAAGAAAAATTAAAATAGAAGCTCAAAGAATGACAGGAGCCAAAATAATAGTTGAAACTCTCAAAAGACTTGGAATAGACACTATATTCGGTCTGCCGGGAGGAGTTGTCCTTTTGCTTTATGACGAACTTATGAAAGATGGAAAAATAAGGCATATTCTTGTAAGGCACGAGCAAGGTGCAACTCATATGGCGGAAGGATACGCAAAAGCATCAGGCAAACCAGGGGTAGTTCTGGTAACATCAGGTCCCGGAGCTACTAATACAGTAACCGGGATTGCAGACGCTTATATGGATTCTGTTCCTTTATTTGTAATGACCGGACAGGTTCCAACCTATTTTATGGGAAATGACGCTTTCCAGGAAACAGATTCTGTTGGCATAACGCGTCCAATAACAAAATACAATGTAGTAGTAACCAAAACAGAAATGCTCTCATATGAACTTATAAAAGCGTATCAGATATGTCAGATGGGAAGACCAGGTCCAGTTGTAGTAGATCTGCCAAAAGATGTTATAACTGCGGAAACAGAATTTATTTTCCCAGAGAAAATCAATATACCAGAAAAATTCAAGTATGAAGGAAACGAAAAGCAGATAAAAATTGCAATAGAAACTCTGCTCAAGTCCGAAAAACCGATAATATATGGTGGAGGCGGAATAATAGCCTCAGGAGCCCACGAGGAGCTTGAAGAACTTATAGATATTCTTGGAATTCCAGTAACTTTAACCCTTATGGGACTTGGCGGATTTGACGGAACAAGACCAGAATTTTTAGGTATGCTTGGAATGCACGGAACTTACACAGCAAACATGGCTATAAACAACTCAGATTTGGTGTTCGCAATAGGTGCAAGATTTGACGACAGAGTTACAGGAAATGTAGAATATTTCGCTCCACTCGCAAAAATAATACATATAGATATAGACCCAGCCTCAATATCAAAGAACATAGATATAGACATACCAATTGTTGGAGATGCAAAAAATGTACTTAAAAAAATGATTCAAATAATAAAAAGCGAAGTTCCAAAATCTGAGATAAAAAAATTCAGAGAAAGAATTGAGCCTTGGTGGATGAAAATAAGAGAGTGGCAGAAAAAATTTCCTCTCACATACCAAAAATCTCAAAACATAATAAAGCCACAAGAACTTATAGAAACAACTTATGAGCTCACAAAAAATGAAAGTGTGATAATAACAACAGATGTTGGACAGCACCAGATGTGGGCAGCTCAGTACTACAAAATAAAAGAACCAAGAACATGGATAACATCAGGGGGGCTTGGAACCATGGGATTTGGATTCCCAGCAGCAATAGGAGCAAAAATTGCAAAACCTTCAAAACTTGTTATATGTTTCGCAGGCGATGGAAGTTTCCAGATGAATATGCAAGAGCTTGCAACAGCATTAGAGGAAAAAGTAGGAGTCAGAGTAATAATTTTCAATAACGGAGCACACGGAATGGTCACACAGTGGCAAAGAAAATTTTACGGAGGAAGATATGCAGCATCTCGCTTTAAGGTTCAGCCCGACTACAAAAAACTTGCAGAATCTTTCGGAGCAATAGGCTACAAAATAGAGCATCCCTCCGAGCTCAAAGAAAAGCTAACAAAAGCTATATTTGAAGAACCGGAAGATGTTCCGGTAATAATAGATGTGAAAATTGATCCAGAAGAAGACGTTTATCCTATGGTTCCTCCTGGCTCACCCCCAACAGAGATGCTTCTTTCATAACAGCTTCGGAAAGTACTAAAAGCTCTTTTTCTTGAAAAAGCTTCACAACTGGATGATATGAAAGAAAGAAAAGGGAAAGATAAAGAGGTTTTTATGAAATATGCTCTCTTGCTTGCGAAAGTTAATGCCGGAAAAACTGCTCCTAATCCCTGGGTTGGAGCCGTTCTTGTAAAAGAAGATAGAATAATAGGTGAAGGATTTCATAAAGGCGCCGGATTTCCTCACGCTGAAATTGAAGCTGTTGATGATGCTATAAAAAGAGGATTTTCACCCGCTGGTGCTGAACTTTTTGTCTCTTTGCAGCCCTGCAATTCTTATGGTAGAACTCCTCCGTGCACCTTACAAATAGAAAATTACGGAATAGAAAAAGTTTATTTTTCTTTGCACGACCCAAATTTAGACCAGAGTAATTATCGTGTGAATAACTTTGAGGGAGGAATACTCGAAGATGAGGGAGAAAAAATTTTACTACCATACATAGTTTCTGTGAAAGAAAAAAGACCTTATGTTATCGTCAAACTTGCTCTAACTTTGGATGGAAAAATCGCAGATTTGGAGGGGAATTCAAAATACTTGACATCTCAGGAATCTTTACAGCTTGTTCATATTCTCAGAGCTCGCACTAATTTTATACTCGTTGGAAAAAATACAGTCGAGAAAGATAATCCCTATCTTGACACAAGAAATTTACCAGCTCAATATGTCAGAAAGATAAGAAAAATAAAAATGCAGGTGGGTGGAGAGTATCCAAATCCTGTAAAAATCGTTCTTGGTTTACCTTCATATACTGACTCTCTTAATATTTTGAAAGGGAATAATGTCGTTTTCTTTGTTGAGGAAAAAGATAAAAATCTTATGATTTCAGAATTCTTTAAATCTGAATTTATCAAAAGTAAAGAAAATATCTCATTTTTGTTTCAGAAAGAAAAGAGCGTAAAGGGGGTTTTAGATTTTGTCTTTCAGATGGGAGGAATGGTTCTTTTGGTTGAGGGAGGGATTAAAGTTGTGTGGGAATTTTTGAAAGATGGGGTTGTTGATGAATTATGGTTATTTTTTGCGCCAAAGATTTTTGGCGGGGGAAAAGGATTTGATTTTCCCGATGCTTTCAGATTAGGAAATCATTTAAACCCGAAAATTATTCAGGTAAAAAAAATTTCAGATGATGTTCTCATAAGATGTTCTCTGCGAAAAGATGGAAAATTTTGGGATTTATTTTAGTTTAGTTTTAAATTAATTTTCTTTTTTTTGACCTTCTTTCTTTTATATTGCAGATTCTTTTTCTTTGTCTCTATGGGTTAGGATAACTTTTGCTTTTATTTCATTTTCTACGAATTCTTTTAATTTTTCCGCAAATGCTACGGATCTATGTCTCCCTCCTGTACAGCCTATGGATATCGTCGCTATGAATTTTCCTTCTTTTCTGAATCTTTCTGTCAAGAATTTGATCATTTCTTTTATCATTTCAAGGTATCTTCTCGCATTTTCATCTTCAAAAATATATTTTTGAACTTCTGGATGAGTTCCGTCAAATTTTTTAAGTTCTGGGTCAAAATTTGGGTTTCTGATAAATCTTACATCAAAAACAAGGTCTGATTCTTGCGGGATTCCGTATCTGAATCCAAAAGAGTATATTTGAAATGTGAGTTCTACTCCTTTTTCATCTCCGAAAAGTTCTCGTATTTTTTCTCTGAGTTGATAGATGTTCATTTGCGTTGTGTCTAATTTTATATCTGATATATCGTAGATTGATTTTAAAATTTCCTTTTCCTTTTTTATTGCCATATCTATTGACTTTATCTCATCTCCGAGAGGATGTTTTCTTCTTGTTTCCTTATATCTTCTTATTATAACATCGTCTGATGCTTCAAGGAATACAAGAATAACTCTTCCATCTTTTATTTCCTCTTTTAATTTGCTTATAATTTCGGAAAATTTTTGAGATGTTTTTTCGTCTTTGAAGAAAAGCGATAAAGCCACATCATTTATATTTGCTTTCTTCGTAAGAGAGATAAAATCGTATATCATATCTATTGGGATGTTATCTACTGTATAAAAACCTATGTCTTCTAATGTTTTGATCGCCGTCGTCTTCCCCGAACCTGATATTCCAGTTATAAAAACTATCTTCATTTTTTCTTCTTTCTTTTTCTGTTCTAATTTAATTGTTTCTTACTTTTTCATAATCACATAGATTGTGAGCGATATAATTGAAACCCAAAAAATCACATACGCAGAAATAACATATGGTGCATATTCCATAGTAGTATAATCTTATTCTGGTGAGAGAAGAAAAATAAAATTTCGCTATTTTTTGAAAAATGGTCAGATATTTTTTTCTCTTTAATCCTAAATTTGTAATTTTTTCTTACATTTTTAAATTGATGAACGATGAGAAAATTATAGGTGGATTTGCAATAAGTAATTTTTTTCGGGGGCTCAATACAGAGCAGATCAAATACCTTCTACCATATATGCAAAGGTTTGAATTCAGAAAAGGAATGGTGATATTAAGGGAGGGAGAAGTAGCTGACTCACTCTATTTTGTCCTACAGGGGGTTGTTGGTGTATATAAGAGAAAAAAAGGTACAGTGAAACCTGATATAGTAAAAGATGAGTTAGGACAAAAAATTGGAGAAGTTAGCAAAGGAGAAACTTTTGGAGAGCTTGCTATATTTGATAATTTCCCTCGCTCTGCAAGTTGTGTTGCTGAAACAGATTGTACAATTTTTATTTTCCCAAGGAGAAACTTTGAAAAACTTGAAAAAGAAAACAAAGAAATATCATATACTCTCCTGAAAAATATTGTAAAAATAATTTGTATGAGGTTAAGAAGAACGGATGAAAGGCTTGTTGAGTTGTTGTGAAGATTTTATGTTAAAAGCTTTTATCTTTGCGTTTTGAGAAGGAATTAGAAAGAAAGTATTGAATGAAATTTGGTTTCCAACGATGAAAATAGGAGTGATATGTAATGCTAATGCTCAGCGAGTTCCTCGTGGATTAAGTGAAAGGATAAAATCTATACTTAAAGATAGAGCCGTTATAGTGGCAGAAACAAAGAATCTGGAGGAAGTAGTTGAAATAATAGATGAAAACTTTAAAAAAGTTGATTTATGGTGCTTTGTTGGAGGTGATGGAACACTGAATAAAGGTATGAATCACCTTTGGTATAAATCTGGAATGAAAAATGAACTTGAAATTCCTATATTGCACGGAAAAGCAGGATCGTTGAATGCTATCCCAGATAAAATACCTCTGAAGGGAGATTTAGACGACATAATGATAAGATTTAGGGACCTTCTTGATTCCATAAAAGATAATTCATCTATACCACGGGACAACATAAGAAAATTTAGCACAATAAAACTACATATAAAGGGAAAAGAGAAACCAGAACTTTGTTTCACCTTCTTTATGGGGGTTCCTTTCCTTATTTCTAAAAAAATAATAGAAGACAGATTAAAATCCAAAGCAAAAATTCTACAAACTATTTACACCATAATCGCTAAGTTTGTAATAGGTGAGGGAAAAGATAGTTTCTTGAAGAAAATAAAAGCTGAATTTTTTATAGACGGACAAAAATATCCTTATTTGCAGCACTATGTTGTGGTCGGATCTGTTTTCAGGGAACCTGCCTTATTTTTCAGTCCATTTGCAGAAGTTGATAAATATAAACATGGTTTTTTCTTTTTTGTATATTCCGGAGATGTTTGGACTGCTTTGAGAAATTTCAGAACTTATGCTACCGGAAAAAAAAGACCTCCGCATTCTTTCAGCGATATTGCGTCAGAAGTGATAATAAAAGCCTATAATGCAGGTATAAACTATGATGGAGAGATCCTTGAGGCAGATATCCTTGAAATAAAAGCTGAACCAGGTCCAGTTGTAAATCTTATAAAGGTGTAAATCTTTATAAAATATACATATAAATAAAAAGGATAAATCTTATTGTTTAGTTTTGTTTTTTCTCTCTTATAAAAATCAAAGTTTATTTTAATATCTTATGGGAATATGGGAAAGAATTTTCTCAAAGATACTCGGAACGAAAAGCGAAAGAGAAGTAAAAAGAATAAAGAATAAGTATTTCAGTCATATACTTGCTGCTGAGGAAGAATTTGATAAACTTACAAACAAAAAATTGAGAGAAATTGCCCTTGAATACAAAAGAAAAGTTATTGAAGATAAAATCTCACCAGACGATATATTGCCAGAGTATTTCGCTCTTGTGAGAGAAGTTTCAAAAAGAGTATTGGGGAAAAGACATTTTGATGTCCAAATAATAGGTGGGGTCGTTCTTTATGAGGGGAAAATAGCTGAAATGAAAACGGGGGAAGGTAAAACTTTGGTTGCTACATTACCTCTCGCTCTCCGAGCCCTTGAGGGACGGGGCTGCCATCTTGTGACCGTTAACGATTATCTTGCACGGCGTGACGCAACTTGGATGGGTCCAATTTATAAATTCTTGGGTTTAGAAGTAGGTGTTATAAATCAGCTTGAAGTCTCATATAAAGTTGAGTGGCAGTTTCCAGATCTTGTTCAGAAAGCAATTGAAGAGAATATAAGAGCTTGGCCTCCCGGACACATAATAAATGACCCTCTACCACCTGAAAAGATAAATATGGACGCTATAAGTGCGTTTCAGACAACTTTGGTTTCAACAACAAGGAAACAAGCTTACTTGTGTGATATAACTTACGGTACAAACAATGAATTCGCTTTTGATTATCTCAGAGACAATATGAAATATTCAATAGAGGAGATGGTTCAGAGAGAACTTTACTACGCAATAATAGATGAGGTTGATTCAATTCTCATAGATGAAGCCAGAACCCCTCTTATAATATCTGGGCCAGCAGAAGAAGACATATCACTTTATTATCAAGTTGACAGATGCGCAAGGCTTCTGAAAAAAGGTGAAGATTTTGAAGTTGATGAGAAAACCCGTCAAGTTATTTTAAAAGAAAGTGGGATATCAAAAGCTGAAAGGATTTTAGGAGTTCATAACTTGTATGATCCAGTGAATATAGAAATACTCCACCATCTCATTCAATCTTTGAGAGCTCATCATCTTTTCCACAGAGATGTTGATTATGTAGTGAAAGATGGGAAGGTTATAATTGTAGATGAATTCACAGGAAGACTTATGCCGGGCAGAAGATGGTCGGACGGACTTCATCAAGCAATAGAGGCGAAAGAAGGACTAAAAATAGAGGCAGAGACTCAAACGCTCGCTTCAATTTCATTTCAAAACTTTTTCAGAATGTATAAAAAACTTGCAGGTATGACAGGAACTGCTGAAACAGAAGCCGCAGAGTTCAAAGAAATTTACAACCTTGATGTTGTTGTTATCCCAACTCACAAACCTATGATAAGAATTGACTACGACGATGTTGTTTATCTTACTCAGGAGGAAAAATTTGAAGCCGTTGTGAAGGAGATAGAGGAATGTTGGAAATCAGGGAGACCTGTTCTTGTTGGAACAACATCAATAGAAAAAAATGAAAAGCTATCTGAGATTCTCAAAAAGAAGGGAATTCCTCATCAGGTTTTGAATGCAAAAAATCACGAAAGAGAAGCCTACATCATAGCTCAGGCGGGAAGATTGGGGGCTGTAACTGTTGCTACAAACATGGCAGGAAGGGGAGTTGATATAATACTTGGTGGAAACCCAGAAATGCTTGCGCGTCAGGAGGTAGGATGGGAAGCCACTCCGGAGGAATATGAAAAAGCTCTCAAAAAATATGAGCAAATTTGCAGGGAGGAGAGAAAAAAAGTTGTTGAGCTTGGCGGGCTTCATATAATAGGAACAGAAAGACACGAGGCAAGAAGGGTTGATAATCAGTTGAGAGGAAGAGCGGGAAGGCAAGGAGATCCGGGTTCTTCACGATTTTATGTCTCATTAGAGGATGACCTTATGCGTATTTTCGGTTCAGATAGAATAGCTCCGCTTATGCAGAGGTTCGGGATGAAAAGAGGAGAACCAATACAGCACAAATGGGTCACAAAAGCAATAGAGAATGCCCAAAAGAGAGTTGAAGCATATAACTTTGAAATAAGAAAGCATCTGCTTGAATATGACGATGTTATGAACAAACAAAGGATGACCGTTTACTCTCTCAGAAGAAAAATCCTTGAAGGTAATAATGTAAGAGAAATTATTTTCTCAATTATTCGTGAGGAAATTGAAAGTCTTTTTGAAAAGTATATCCCGAAAAAAGGGGAATCTGATATTGAAGGATTAGCAAAGGAGTTTGAAGGTACATTTAATCTGCCTTTTCCTGAAATCTCAGATTTTTCAGATGTTGAGCACTTGAAAGATGAGCTTGTATCTTTTCTGATACAAAAGTACGAAGAAAAAATCTCTTTGATGGGTGAAGGTGTAGCTCATATGATAGAAACCTTTCTTCTCCTCAACACTCTTGATACTATGTGGAGAAGACATCTTTATGCTATGGATCAGCTCCGTGATGCCGTTGGGATGAGAGGATATGGGCATCTTGACCCTCTCGTTGAATACAAAAAAGAGGGATTTTTCCTTTTCGTTGATATGATGTCAAAATTCAGAAAAACTGCGTTATCTAAACTTTTTGCTTTCAGAATAAAGGAGGAAAGTAAAGAAGAGGAGGAATTAGCTGCTGCGTGGAATACAATGGCAAGACGCTCTCAAAGAAATATCAGAGTTTTAAGATTATCTCCTATATCAGGGGGAGTACCGGTTGGAGCAGGTATGGGAGGTGAAATTTCAGCGTCGGCTGAACCTTCTCAATCTGTTGCATCTTATTCATCTCATTCTCCTTATGTTCGTGGAGCAAAGGTAGGAAGAAACGATCCTTGTCCCTGTGGATCGGGTAAAAAATACAAAAAATGCTGTGGAAGAGAAAATTGAATTTTATAGATGTAATGAATTCTTATATGGGGAAAATTACCGAAAGAATAAAGATTACAAGTTTTTTTGATCCTACCAAATCTTTGGAAATAGATGCGGTTGTTGTTACTGATGCCACTATGTTAGTACTGCCAAAAAATATTGTTGAGGAACTTGGTCTCAAAAAAATAGAGGAAGTAAAGGTGAAATATGCTGATGGAAGAGTGGAGAAAAAAGAAGTGTATGGAGCGGTTAAATTAGAATTGAAGGGTAGGGTTGGAATTTTTGATGTTCTAGCTGAAAATGAAGGTTCGCAAGCTCTTATTGGTCAAATAGTCCTTGAAAGATTGGATTTGATAATTGAACCTTCTACAAAAAAACTTATTCCAAATCCAAGGTCTCCCGAAATGACTATGATTGAAATATTTTCATTATCGCTCTTTTCCCCTTTTTTGTTTCTTTATTTCTTTTCTTTTTTTTTAGTTCCTTCTTTTAGTTTTGCTGATCCAAAACAGATTTTTATAGAGCAAAGGTGTATAAAATGCCACTCGGTGAAATCAGAGGATATAAAGCCTCTTGAAGAGTCTTTGCTTGAAGATAGGAAGATAAAAGATCAATCGGATGTTGGTCTGAGAAGAGATAAAGATTGGATAAAAAAATGGTTGAAAAAGGAAATAACAAATGAAAAAGGGAAGAAACACAAGATTAAATGGAAGGGAGATGAGAAAGAGCTTGACGATCTTGCAGAATGGCTGACTCAGCTCAAAACAAAAATTCCAGAGCAAGAATTGCAGTTATGGTATGAAAGTCTAAAAAACCAAATCAAAAAAAGGTAAAGGAATTTTTTCTTTAATTTGATCTGTAAAAATTTCTGTAATTGAAAATTTCCAGTAATCTTGAAAAATTTGCTCCTTGCTTAATATATTTTCTGGTATGAAGAATGTAAATCTGCAAGCTGTAAGTAAGTTTCTTGAGGATACAAAAAAAGATGAGAGTTTGCTCAAAAGAAAAATGCAGGTCAAAGTTGTGTGGAACTTTGATGAAAGCCTACCTCAGATGTTTTCTGAGCTTGAATTTCCAAAAGGTAAAGTGAAAATAGAATGCGATGGAGCTCCATTTGCAGGTGGAGGAGGTAGAGCGCCTAATCCAATTCAATTTTGTCTTTTTGGTATGGCTTCTTGCTTTCTTGGAACTTTTGCAGCGGTTGCGTCAGAACACAATCTCAAAGTTGATTCAATAGAAGTAGTAGCAGAAAACGAGGTGAATTTGAGGCGACCTTTGGGGCTTTCTGATGATCCAGTTGTTGAGAAGATAAAAATGACGGTTCATATAAAGTCAGATGAACCACAAGAAAAAATAAATCTTGTAAAAGAAATTGCAATTAAAAGATGTCCGGCTGTGTACTGTATTACTAATCCTATTCCGCTTGAAATTGATGTTTCAAGAAAAAAATAGAATTGCTTGGTTAGGGTGTATGATTATATTTCCACAAATGTAAGTAGATTCAAGTATTTTTCGTCTTGACCTCTTGTGACTTTGAAGAATTTATCTTGAATTTTTCTTGTTATTTTGAAATCACCGTTCCCTATTTTTATTCCATCTACTTCTCTTATTGGAGTTATTTCAGCTGCTGTTCCTGTGAGGAAAGCTTCATCGGCTGTATAAAGCTCATCTCTTGTGAATCTTCTTTCTTCACATTCTATACCAAATTCTTTGAGAAACATCATTACGACTTTCCTTGTGATTCCTGGTAAAATTGAGTAAGGTGGTGGTGTGATAACTTTTCCATCTTTGACTATGAAAATATTTTCTCCCGCACCTTCTGCTACAAAGCCTTCTGTGTCGAGCAAAATTGCTTCATCATATCCGAGTTCTTTTGCTTCTCTTTTTGCGAGAATTGAATTAACATAGTAACCACATACTTTTGCTTTCGTCATCGATGCGTTAATATGGTGTCTTTGGAAAGATGAAATTTTGGCTCTTATTCCATTTTTCACTCCCTCTTCTCCAAGGTAGGTTCCCCAAGGCCAGGTAGCTATTGCGACGCTTACAGGATTTGTATAAGCGTATAGTCCCATCTCCCCATCTCTTATAAAAATTATTGGTCTTATGTATCCTGACCTTACTTTGTTCGTTTTCACAGTTTCAATAACGGCTTTTTCTAATTGCTCTTGGCTGAATGGAGATTTTATTCCGACTATTTTTGCGGAATCAAGTAACCTTTTTATGTGCTCTTTGAGACAAAAAATTTCAGATACTTTCTCATTGACTTCATACACCCTTATTCCTTCAAATACTCCAAGCCCATAGTGGAGGGTATGGCTCAAAACATGTATCTTTGCCTCTTCCCATTTTACAAATTTCCCGTCAAACCAAATAAATTCTGTCTTCTCCACCTCATTTTCCCTCCTTCCTTTTATTAAGGAAAAAGTATAAAAATAAAAAAAGTAATAAAAAGTAAAAAAGTAATAAAAAGTTATGTATTTTTATGTGTTTTTTGGTTTTTCAAAAGAGAATTTTGCCGTATTTAAATAGATAGTAGATGAAAAGATGTCTTGTAACCGGGGCGAATGGTTTCGTTGGAGCAAATGTTATAAGAGCCCTAATAGAAAATGAGTATAATCCAATAGCTTTTGTAAGACCGAAGACAAATCTTGAAAATTTAAAAGGTCTTGAAATAGAAATAAGAGAAGGAGATCTGCGAGATAGAGATTCTGTTTCTAAGGCTATGCGTGGTATAAATTATGTTTTTCATGTTGGTGCAGCATATCTTTTTTGGGCAAAAAATACAGATTTGTTTTATGAAACAAACATCAAAGGAACCTTAAATGTAATTGAGGAGGCTTTGAAATCTGGTGTTGAAAGAATAGTTTATACAAGTACAACAGGGGCAATAGGATTATCACGGGATTCAAATCCCATAGATGAAACTGCACTTGAAAATCCACCAAAATGGTATTTTGACCCATGGAATTTGGGAGATCATTATGCTCGGAGTAAAATTTTGGCTCAAAAAGAGGTTATAAGAAAAATAAAGGAGGGTGCTGATATTGTGATAGTTTGTCCTTCTGCTCCGATAGGTTGGGGAGATTACAAGCCAACTCCAACGGGACTTCTCATACTCAAATTTCTCAACAGGGAAATTCCTTTTTATTCAGATGTAGGGTTTTCTTTTGTGAATGTAAAAGATGTTGCTCGGGGGCATGTTCTTGCTCTTGAAAAAGGGAAAAAAGGTGAGATTTATATTCTCGGAGGACATAACATATTTTTATCTGAATTTTTTGATATTCTTTCTCGCATAACCGGATTGAGAAAACCTTTGAAACTACCCCGAGGTTTGTCTTCTTTTTTAGGGCAGATTGTTGGATTTATTCTTGAATTGTGGGCAAAGATTTCGGGAAATCCACCATTGATAACCCGTGCACAAGCAAGGGCGTCTCTTCTTAACCTATTTTACTCGTCAGAAAAAGCGATAAGGGAATTGGGATATACAATATCTCCTATTGAAGATGCAGTAAAAGATGGGATAAGATATTTTCTGGAAAAGGGGATGGTCAAAAGAAAAATAAAGGAGAAAATTGAAGGAAAAATTTGATGGATGTAAAAACTTAATAATAAAGAAAGAATGAAGCCTCATCATATTTATCGCAAGACCTGAAAATTTATCGCAAGACCTGAAAAAACACTCGCCTAAAATTAAATTATTCATTTATTTAAAAATTTCAGAAGGAATTTATTCAAATGAATAAGGAAAGGAAAAGAAGGTTAGAAGAATTGGCCGGATTATCTTTGCTCACATCTTCTATAATTCATGATATAAGAAACTATCTTACTGCTATAAAAGGGAATGCTGAGATAGGAGCTCAAATAACAAGCGATAGCAAAGCAAAAGACAAATTTTTGAAAATCGTTGAACTTGTAAATCAGGCATCTGATATGGTAGAAGCTTTCCGAAAACTTTATAAAGGTGAAGAAGGTTTGGGGCAGGAGGATTTTTATATAAGAGATTCAGTTGAGTTTGTCAGAAAAATTCTTGGGAAAAGGCTTTCTGGAATAAATTTTGAAGTTGATATACCTGAAATAAAGTTAAAAGGTGAAAGGAAGTTAATAGATCAGGTTTTTATAAACCTCATATCAAACGCCATAGACGTCCTTGAAAATTCCCCAGAAAAAATAATAAAAATCTTTTGCAAAGAAAAAAACAATAAACTCTCTATCTTTATTGCTGATTCCGGTCCTGGGATCCCGGATGATATAAGAAAAAAGATATTTGATCCTTTCTTTACAACAAAAGAGGGAGGAACTGGAATGGGACTATATATAGTGAAGAAAATTTTATCAAGAATTGGTGGAAAAATAAGATTGCTCAATAGCAATCATTTGAATAAATTTATGAAAAAAGATTATATTATAAAAGAAAACCTTGAAAATATGAGAACGATTTTTGAAATAATCTTGCCCAAGGAGGTGGTAAAAGATGGCTAAGGTCCTGATAGTTGATGATGAGAAAGATGTAGCTGATGTTTTAGCAGAGATATGCCAACTTGAAGGATATGAGACGGATTGGGCACCAACTGGGGAGGTTGGATTGAGAAAACTTCAACTTGATAAGGATATAGCGGTTGTTTTGTTAGACAAGAACTTGCCGGGAATGAGCGGACTTGATTTTGTCAAGAGAGCAAAGAATGATTTGAAATCTTATGCCCAAATAGTTCTCGTGACAGGCTACCCTTCTCTTGAAGCTTTCAAGGAAGCTATAAAATCAGGAGCTTACACATGTCTTAAAAAACCTTTTGATATGAACGAGGTTATAAGAGTTGTAAAAGATGCACATAAACATTATGAAAGAGCTAAACAACTGGGACAGCTTGTTGTAAGAGATGAAAATAAAGCTTTACAAGAATCTTTAGGGAGGCTCAGAAAAACATTGGAGATTCTCAAAAAGTGACATTAAAATAGCTCCCGCTTTTTAACAAAGGAAGTAAAAAGCTAAAAAAAAGCAAAAAAGAAAAAAAATAATAAATTGTAAGTATGGCTAAGGTTTTAATAGTTGATGATGAAAAATATGAAGCATACACATTTGATATGAGCGAGGTTATAAAAGTTGTGAAGGATACGCATAAACATTATGAAATAGCCGAACAACTGGGGCAGATTGTTGTAAGAGATGAAAATAAAGCTTTATAAGAATCCTTGGATAGATTCAAAAAATGATCAAAGTGTAATTAAATTTTCATGTCATGAAAGTAAAAGTAGCAGTATTAGGTCTCGGAACAGCAGGTATAACATTCATAACCGAGCTGAGAAGACTCAAAGCTAATTTGAATTGTGATGTAACTCTGTTTGAAAAAAGAGGAGCAAAAATTTTCCATCCATGCTCAATTCCAGAAGCACTGGAAGGAAAAATAAATCCAGAAGATTTGATAGAACCTATAAATCTCAAAGATATAAAAGTTATTCAAGCGGAAGTTTTAGAAGTTGAACCAGAAAAAAGGGAAATCTCATTCTTAAAAGACGGTGGGGTAGAAAAAATGAGCTTTGATTTTATTTTCATAGCCACAGGAGGTGAAACACCAATCCCAAAAGATCAAAAATTTTCAAACAAAGTTTTCAAAGCTACAAAATACGAAGATGTTGTTGAGATAAAAAAAAGACTTCAAAATGCAAAA
>Ga0079992_132428_pt1 | contig 17001 bp, 27 predicted proteins | sample FaiFalFF_MnMetaG_3_FD_69197 | JGI IMG/M metagenome (GOLD analysis project Ga0079992, IMG submission 69197) | Freshwater microbial communities from Yellowstone National Park, Wyoming, USA - Fairy Falls B (FF_Mn_B) MetaG (SPADES assembly) (version 2) | ecosystem: Environmental > Aquatic >... | reverse complement strand
CTGGCAGCGGTGCATGCCGCCTGGGAGGCATGCCTGCGCCATGCGAGCCACCCCCGGGCGGAGGCCTACCTGCGCCGGCGGGGCATCAGCCCCGAGGCAGCGCGGGCCCTGGGCATGGGCTACTGGGCGCCCGGGGTGGCCGCCCGCCTGGAGGCCCTGGGGCTGGTGGAGGCAGCCCTGGCGGTGGGGCTGCTGCGCCGGCGTCGGCCCAGGGAGGAGGGGAAGGAGCCCGGCTACTACGAGCCTTTCCGGGGGAGGATCATCATCGCCGACATCTCCCGGGAGGGGAAAGCCACCTGGCTCACAGGCCGCGCCGCCGATGACACTACCGAGCCCAAATACCTGAATGTTTCCCTCCCCAAACCCATCCTGGGGCTGGAGCAGGCGGCGGGAGACAAGGTGGTGCTGGTGGAAGGCCCCCTCGACTGGGCCGCCGCCCGCATCATGGGGCTGCCCGCTGCCGCCACCCTCGGCGTGGGAGTGTCGAAGCTGCGGCTGCTCGCCCTGGCCCGCTTCCGCCGCGTCGTCATCCTCTTCGACAGCGACGAAGCGGGTAGGGCGGCAGCCAGGGAGCTGGCCGCTGCCCTGGGCGCCCGCGCGGCCATCGCTTCCCTTCCCCGGGGTGTCAAGGACGTGGCAGATGTCCTGCTCCGTCCTGGTCTCCAGGAGAGAGTGAGGGCAACCGTGCAGCGAGTCCTGGAGCAGCCATGACAGCTGGAACAACCATGGCAAGAGGAGGAGGTGCATAGCTGTGAACAGAACTTTGGCCCTGGCAGGCGCCCTTCTGCTTGTGATCGCTGTGGGCGCTTCTCAGTGTGAGCAGGGCGGCATCACAGCACCGGCAACCACACCGGGGGCCATGCCCACAGCAGCGCCCCGGGTCACACCCGCGGCGACACCCTCTGCGCCGGCCCTGCCCACTCCTGGCCCCACGGCCGTCTTCGCCCGTGTGGTGCGAGTGGTGGACGGCGACACCATCGAGGTGGAGATGGACGGTCGACGCCACACCGTCCGCTACATCGGCATCGACACCCCTGAGGTAGCGGATCCGCGGCGGCCGGTCATGTGCTACGGCGAGGAGGCCTCCCGCCGCAACCGCCAGCTGGTGGAGGGGAAGATCATCCTCCTGGAGAAGGACGTCTCGGAGACGGACCGCTATGGGCGGCTCCTGCGCTACGTCTGGGCCGACGGCGTGTTCGTGAACGCCGCCCTGGTCCAGGAGGGATATGCAAGGGTTTACACCGTCCCTCCCGACGTCAGGTACGCCGAGCTCTTCCGGCGCCTGGAAAGGGAGGCGCGGGAGCAAGGCCGCGGCCTGTGGGGCGCCTGCCCCGCTCCCTTTGCGCCAGCAGGACAGAGGTAGGGATGGCAGCCATGGCCAGGAGGTGTTTCTGCGCCGACCCTGGCTGCCAGGGCTGCCCCTGCGCTGGCTGCATCGGCAGCGGCGCCAGGGGAAGCCACCGGGGAAGATTCTGCCCCCGGTGTGGCCTGGAGCTCAGAGGACAGGCGGGAGTCTGTCCCCGCTGCAAAAGGAGATGGGGGTGAGGATATGTCGGCCATCCTGGTGCTGCCATCCGTTGCCCAGGCCAGGGAGCGAGACCGGCGCCGGGGGACGGCCCAGCTCCTGCGTTTGCTGCGCCGCTACGGCCGGCTGCTGGCGGCTGGCGCTGTCGCCTCCCGGGTGACGGCCTCCCAGCTGGGCGACAGGCGGACGGGCGCCCTCTTCCTCCGCACCTACCGGCAGGGAGTGGAGCGCCTGTTCCTTCGCCACCTGGAGGAGGCCGGCCTCTCCCCTGCTCATCTGGGCCGTGCCCTGGCCCTGCTGGAGTGGGAGGCAGAGCGCCAGGCGGCCTCCTGGGAGGCAAATATGGGCTAAAATGACCACGGAGGCGAAAAACATGGCCCCACGCTGTCGCAGGCGCCGCTAGAGCTGGCGCCATAGCGTGGGGCCTTCTGTCTTGGGGCCGCGGCCATGGGCCTGGAGCTGGACGCTGCCCTGCGGGAGGGGCTCACCTCCCTCCTGGGAGTGGCCCTCATGGCAGGAGGAGGCCTCCTCCTGCTCATCTGGGCCGCCTCCTCCCGCTATTTCGAGGCCCTGTTCATCCTGGCTGCTTTCGCCATCCTGGCCTATGCTGCCCACGCCTGAAGACCTGCTCGCCTGGCTTCCTCTCCTGAGGCAGCTTGCCTCCCTCCTCTCCACGCCGGCCGGCGCCACTTTCACCAACACCTATGTCCATATATGGGTATGGCGCCCGGCACACTGGCTCGGCGTCTTCACATTGCCTCGCCCTCTCCCTCGTGCCATCAGAGAGATAGACCGGTGTGCCACCGGCATCTCGCAGCTGGTCCGGTTCCACCTGGCTATATGGGAATGGCTGCACGAAGCCGACTGAGGTCCACTGTTTGTGGGAGGTGTATAATGGTGCAGGCTATGGGGACACGTGACGAGCTGCATGCCCTGCTCGACCGCATCAGTGACCAGGACCTGGAGCTATTAAGGCAAGTTCTGCAAGCGGTGCTGGCAGGTGACCAAGTGACGCTGCGCTTGCTTGCCGCACCCACCGAAAGGCGCCAGCTGAGGCCCGAGGCAATGGCCTCACTGGAGTCTGCTTTGGAAGCCGCACGCTGTGGCGACCTCATAGCTGACGAGGACCTGTTCCCTTCGTGAAGCTCCGCGTCTTCTGGACGCGCCAGGCCCTCAAGGACCTGGGGACGCTCGAGAGAACGGCCCAGCTGCATGTCCGCCAGGCCATCTATCGACTGGCCGAGACCGGATACGGGGACGTCGCCAAGGTGCAAGCGGCAGGCAGGCCTATTTTTCGCCTGCGCGTTCGGGCCTGGCGCGTGTTCTTCGCATATGAAATAGGGGGCACCGAGAGACACCTTGTGGTGCTCCGCATCCTGCACCGGCGTGACGCCTACCGATAGCCAACCCCCTGGGGCGTGGCAGGGGGATTTTGCGGTGGGGCGCAACCACAAGCAAGGTTGGACCCCGGCTCTTTCACCAGGAGAGTGGATGAGACTGGAGAGATGAGGGATCCCCCCATAAGGCCGCCACGGGCAACCCGCAGCAGACGCCCTCCCGAGGACATTGCACCTGGTTCCAGGACATGTCACTAGAGCACTGTCATTACAGGACAACGCTAACCGGCCCAGCATATGCGCCGCCCACTGCCTGGCACATGGCCACCGAGAGGCGCAGCCTGACTTCCAGAGATCAGGCTGCTGTCCTCCTCAAGGCCTGCTGCCACCGTGTGTCGGGTCGCCAGGCCTTCATCATCGCGCACGGCGACCCGGTGGGCAGCCGCCCCCGGCGCCCGCCGCCGTCAGGTCTGAGAGAGCAAGCCATGTGGGGGGCCATTGCCACCGCTGTGGCGGCTAACCAGGCTGGGGAAGCCCGTCTCCACTGTGCCAGGTGCAGAACGGCTATCCCCTGGCACAGGCGATGGCGACCAGGCCCTGCCTCCAGGGTCGATGCGGGAGGTGTACAATCGCCATGCCAGGTGTAGCCATGACGGGGACACCCATGCTAACTGCGTATATCACGGCCGCCCTGGCTCATGCCCAGCTGCGGCGGCTGGAGGACGGCAGCGTATTTGCCGAGATACCGGAACTCCCCGGAGTGTGGGCAGCGGCTGCCAGCGAGGACGAGTGCAGGGCAGAGCTCCAGTCAGTGCTTGAAGACTGGATCGCCCTGGGCCTAGCCCTCGGGCACCCGTTTCCCCCCATAGATGGCCATACAATTGAGGTGCGGGCCGTAGCCTCTGGGGAGTGATATGCCCCGCCTCGGCCCCATCAAGCGACGGGACCTGATTCGGTACCTGCGCCAGCTCGGCTTCGAGGGACCTTTCTCCGGGGGAAGACACGAATTCATGGCGCCCGGCTAGATCCGGCTGGCGCTGCGCAACCCGCACAGCGGCAGGGAAATATCGACGGCCCTGCTGGTAGAGGTCCTCCGCCAGCCCGGTATCTCACGCGCCGAATGGGAGGCCTTAGACTGACGGCGCCTCCCACCCCACCGTGCTGGTCTGACTGCCCACATGCGGCGCCTTTATCGACACTCCTCGACAGCGCACGCCGGCGCAGCTGTGTCCCAAGGTGCAGCATGAACTGCGCCGACTGGGTTGAACTCCTGAACGCCAGGGCTGTCTACCTGGCAGGCGGCGCCGTGCGCGACCTCTCGGGACATGACGTCATGGAGGCCCTGGGCATTGGGCCTGGCCCGATGGTGGGAAGAGCGCTTGCCGCCGTTGCCGAGGCGCAGGCAGCGGGGGAGATCGCTTCCAGGGAGGAGGCTCTGGAGCTGGCGCTCAGGCTGGGCTGCCAGGGGGCCTAATTCCCGGCAGATCCCGATAGGGAGGTGGACAGCAATGAGGCTCCGGCGAGTAGCAGTCCTCGACCCGTCCCTGTCCACGGTGTGGATAGGGGCAGGTCACCGGGTAGGGGACATTGTGCGCGAGCGGGGGCTACCCGGCCCCCACCCCGCCGCTGCCCGGCCGGGGCTGAGGTGGTCCTTCACTCCGGCCGGCCAGGAGCTCGTGGGGAAGCGCCTCCTGGCAGAGGCACGGCGCAGGGGCTTCGCCACCAGGGTCCTGGTCGTCCGCAAGGGCGCCGTCGCCGTCGTTCATCGCGACCGGCTGCAGGCGCCAGGCTACCTGCGCCGATGGTAGCCATGAGGACGCCAGCAGGAAGAGTGCGGCCCCTGTATGTTGCCCCCTTCATCGCGTGGGGCGCCCACACAGCCCTCCTGGCAGGCGCTTTCGCCACCGCAGGCACAGCCCTCGCCCCTGCGCTCCTCCTCCTGGCAGCCATCGCCGACGGCGCCGCCGCCCTCGCTGCTGCCGCCGCCGCCGCCGCGCGCCTGCAGGCAGCCGCCCTCCTCCATGCCCAGGCCGCCCTGGCCAGGGCAGAAAAGGCCCAGGAGCAGGGCAGCCGTCAGGGCAGCGGCTGGCCCTGCTCCCTCTTCTACCTGATTGGCATGGCAGATGCCTTCCTGCTGGTGGCGGAGGCGCTGGCCCTGCGCCGGCCCCTCCGCCAGGCGACCCGCCTCAGGACACGCGCCTGGGCCCTCCTCCAGCGAACAGAGGAGGCAGCCGGAGGCCACCGGCCTTAGGGCGAGCTGCCTCCTCGCAGAGAGAGAAGATGCTATACTCGGGAGGTGAGAAGATGGCAGCTACAGTGGAAGAGCGTCTTGCATCCCTTGAGGCCTCTTACGCTTCCATCTCCGAGCGGCTGGGGGCCATCGAGGCCCGCATGACAGGCCTGGAGCAGCGGCTTACTACGGAGGTGGGCCAGCTGCGGGGCGAGATGGGACAGCTGCGCCTGGAGATAGGTCAGCTGCGGCAGGAGATGCGTACCCAGTTCTACTTCCTCATGACCTTCATGGCTGCCACCTTTGGCGGCCTCCTCTCCGCCATCCTGACCACCCGCTAGGTCTCCTCCCACCCCTTGCTCCCCCTATCCCATACAGTGATCCCTGTCATGGCAACGGAGCACCCCCTCACAGCGCTCCACTGTCTCACTCCTGCTGGCAGGGTAGCCCTCCTCCCCCAGGAGATAGCGCCTGCTGGCGCCCGCCGCCTCCTCCAGGGCCGGGCCTCCCTCCTCCCTGATGGGGCTGCCATCGACCTGCCGGCCGAAGGCCAGCGCGACCTGCTGGAGCTGGCAGGGCGCCTCGCCTCCCTGCGGGACCAGGTGGCCGCCAGGTTCGTCGCCAGGGAGGAGCTGGCCCAGGCGGTGGCCTGCGCCATCGCCTGCGGCGAGCACGTCTTCGTCCTCTCCCCTCCCGGGGCAGCCAAGAGCGCCTTCCTGCGCGCCTTCGCCGAGGGCATAGGAGGCCGCTTCTTCCGGGTGGTCCTCAACCCGGACATCCCCCGGGAGGCCATCTTCGGCGCCATCGATCCTCAGGCCCTGGCCGAGGGGAGATGGCGCCGCCACTGGGAGGGCCTCGCCACCTGCCACCTCGCCCTCCTGGACGAGGTGTTCAAGGCCTCCCCCCAGGTGCTGAACATGCTCCTGGACGCCCTGGAGGAGCGGCGCGTCTCCGGCGCCGGCGAGGAGGTGGTGATCCCGCTTCTCTCGGCCCTGTGCGCCTCCAACGAGGCGCCTGAGGAGCCGGAGCTGCGGGCGGTCTACGACCGCCTCCTGGTGCGCCTCCCGGTGGGGTACGTCCAGGACCCCGCCTCCTTCCGCCGGCTCCTACTGGCGGATGCCGGGGCCACGCCCGTCGCCCAGGCCATGACGGCCGAGGAGGCGCTCCTCCTTGCTGCCGCTGTGGAGGCCACGGCGAGCCACGTCCCCGAGGAGGTGGCCGACGCCCTCTCCGCCATCTGGTCAGAGATGCGGGACCGGGCCATCTCCGACCGCCGCTGGCGCCGCAGCCTCAAGGTGGCTACCGCCCAGGCCCTCCTCTCGGGCCGGCTACGGCCCGAGCCCCGGGACCTGTCGGTCCTCCGCTGGGTGCTGTGGACAGACCCCCAGGAGGAGAAGGAGGTCAGGGACCTGGTCCTGGGGATGACGGACCCCCTGGCGGGCAGGGTGCTGGACCTGGAGGCCCTTCTCCAGGACCTCCTGCGGCGCCTGGAGTCGCTGGGCCCCCAGGCGACGGCCGAGGAGAAGACCCGCCTCCTGCGGGAGGCCCGCTCCCTCCGGGAGGAGGCCTCCTCCCTCCTCCCCCAGGCGGGTGCCCACCGGGAGAGGGTGGAGACGGTGGCCCAGAGGGCCCAGGGCATCGTGGAGCAGGTCCTGGAAGGGCTGTGAGGCACCGTTGTCCATCTGCATCTGCTAAACTGGAGGAGCGATTGGCTATGGCCATGGAGCGGCGGGAGATAGTGGAGGACATCATCCGGCTGGTGGAGAGCGACGCGGCCCTGGCCGAGCGGCTGCGGCGGGCACTTCTGTCCCGCGAGCTGCTGGAGCTGCCAGAGCATGTGGCCGCCCTCGTGGGCGCCATGCATGACATGGCAGCCACCCAGAGGGCGATACTGGAGGCAGTGCATGCGCTCTCCCAGAGCATCCACTCTGTAGTGGAGGGCCTCCGCACCCTGATGGAGGGACACGAGCGCCTCCAGCAGGACATGACGGCCCTCAAGGAGGACGTGGCCATCCTCAAGGAGGACGTGGCCATCCTCAAGGAGGATGTGGCCATCCTCAAGGAGGACGTGGCCGTCCTCAAGGAGGATGTGGCTGCCCTCAAGGAGGATGTGGCCATCCTCAAGGAGGATGTGGCTGCCCTCAAGGAGGACGTGGCCATCCTCAAGGAGGGCCAGGCCCGGTTGGAAAAGCGGGTCGCTCGGCTGGAGGCAGACGTAGCTGACCTGCGGGGGGATTCCCTGGAGAGGCGCTACCGCGAGCGGGCCCCAGGGTATTTCTCGCCGCTGGTCAGGCGCATACGGGTGATCGCCCACGAAGAGCTGGCACATCTGCTGGAGGAGGCCCAGGAGCAGGGCCTGGTCTCCGAGCAGGAGGTCGACGATGCCCTGGCTGTCGATGTGGTGGCCCGCGGCCGCAGCCGACAGACGGACAAAGACATCGTCATCGTGGCCGAAGTATCGGCTGCCATCTATCCTGAAGACGTGCAACGGGCCCTGTCACGGGCCCAGGTGATCGGCCGCGCCCTCAGGCTGGAGGCTATCCCCGTCGTTGCAGGGCTGCGTATTACTCCTGCGGCTGAGGCCCTGGCCAGGGAGCAGGCCTGGCGCCTCCTGGACGGCCGCCCGTACCCGCCGGGGACAGCTGCGCCCACCTACCAGGAGGAAGCATGATGGAGCATCGCCCGCTCACCCGTGGCGAGCGGCGGGAAGCCAGGCGCCTCAAGCAACGGCGCCACCGGGTCTCCGGCCGCTCCGTCTTCGTCATCGCCCGGGCTGCCGCCGAGCGAGCACGGCGCCTGGGCGCAAAGCCTCCTTATTAAAGGTCCCCGTCATCCAACCATCGCTCCACCGGTCGTCCCCTTCGCCCCATCGCAGGAGGTGAGAACATGCCCCTGTATGCATTCCGCTGCCCGAGCGCAGCCTGCGGGGCCAGCTTCTACATGGAGGAGCCCCGCAGGCGCGTATCCTGTCCCCTCTGCGGCGGCGCCGCCCGCAGGCAGCCCGCCGGGGCGGCCATCGTCGTCTCCTTCGTCCTGGAAGACATCCGGGACTACTGCGGCCCCATCTCCCTGGCGAAGGCCACCGAGCTGGTCGCCAGGGTAGACTGGAGCGGGGCCTTCGAGGCCCTGGCCCTCCTCAACTGGCAGCTGTCATCCCCCTCCCCCCATCATGGACAACGATAAGGGCCCGGGGGAGCTCCCGCCGGCAGCGCAGCGTGTCCTGGAGCGGGCACGCCGTCTCTTCCTCCTGCGGGACCTGCGCTCGGTGGTCGCCGGCGCCGACAGGCTCTCCTACCGCGCCTGGGCCCAGGGCGTGGAGGGCTGTCCATCGGCGGCCGAGGAGAACGAGCGCGCCGCCAGGACCCTGGGAGGGGAGCCCGTCCGCGACGCCTTCTTCCTGGTGACGGCTTTCGCCCCCCAGCTGGTGGAGACGCCTCCTGAGGGAACCGAGGCCCTCCACCGCCTCCTGGGAGAGGCCATGGCCACCCCTGGCTTCCAGCGGCTGCGGGAGGCCGCAGGAGACGACCCGGTGGTGGCGGCCTACGGAGCCGCAGCCTGGGTGCAGGAGCTCCTGGCCCAGCTGCCCCAGGGGGTGAAGGAAGCCCTCAGGGAGGCGGCAGCAGCTCAGGAGGAGAGGGAGAGGGCACAGGAGGAGCTGTCCCGGCTCCAGGCCCTCCTTGCCTCCCTGGAGGAGCGGGGACAGAGCATCCCGCCCGCTCTCCAGGAGAGGGTCCAGCAGGCTCAGGAGCGGCTCCAGGCCCTCCGGGAGGAGGCAGGGGCGAGAACAGCCCTGGGTATGGCCGCCCTCCAGGAGCGGGAGGCGGAGGTCAGGGCCGTCCTCTCCCACGCTGCCGCGACCGCCGCCGGCGAGGCCCGGGAGTTCGACACCTGTGTGCGGGGGTTCGACCTCTCGGCCGGCGGCGAGGGGAGGGTCTCCCCGGAGGCGGCCAGGGCCTGGAAGGAGCTGCTTGTGCGCCTTCCTCACCTGCGACAGCTGGCGCAGGAGCTGGGCTGGGCCCGCCGCCTGGTGGCCGGGCTCTACCGCCAGTCCCCCAGGGGGAGGACGGAGATGGTGGGCTATCGCCTGGAGGCTCCCCGCCCGGAGGCGATGGCCCCCTGGGAGCTGGCCCTCATGATGGGGCCAGAGCCGGCCAGGCTGGACTTCCTCCGGCGAGCAGCCGAGGGGGAGATCTGGCACCGGCGCTTCCGGGGCAGGGAGAGAATGGGCCGTGGCCCCCTGGTGGTGGTCCGGGACGAGTCCGGCTCCATGCAGGGAGCGCCCCATACGCTGGCGGTGGCCCTGGAGTGGGCCCTCCTGGAGATATGCCGCCGGGAGAGACGCCCCTTCGCCTCCATCTGCTTCTCGGGGCCCGGCCAGGTGCGGCTCTTTCGGGCCCCTGAGCGCCCCGACCACCGGGGGCTTCTTGCTCACCTCTCCCACTTCTACGGGGGAGGGACGGAGCCCTACCAGGCTCTGGCCCTTGCCCTCCAGGAGGTGGAGAGGGCGCCTGAGCTCAGGCGGGCAGATATCCTCCTCATCACCGACGCCTGCTTCTCGCCGCCGCCGCGGGAGGTGGTCGCCCGCCTGGAGGAGACACGACGGCGCCGCCCCCTGCGGGTGGCAGCCGTCCTGGTGGGTGCTGATCCTGGCCCTCTGGGGAGGCTGGCCAGCCCCGTGGTGAGGGTGCAGGACCTCCTGCGGGAGAGAGACGCCCTCGCCACGGCCATCGCGGCGGTGGTGTAAGCCAGCCGTTCTGTCTTTGGGGAGGTGAAAGCGACAGCCCCGGGCAGTGGTCTTTGTTAGAGCAGTCCAGGAACCAGTCCACACCTCTTCAGTCCAGAGCTTCCAGTCCACACCAAAGCACACATCAGGCATCTGGTCTCTCAGCCAGAGCAGATGACACCTCTGCGATCACGACCATTTCCGCCAGGACACTACATGGCAACTCTTATCAGCGCACGGCTTAAGCGCAACATCAGGCCACTGAAAGGCACGCCACTTCGCCTCATCACATATCCACCACCTCACAGAGCGCCGCAGCAATGGCGCCTTACCCTGCCCCTTTCGCAGTCCATCCCCTCACGAAATGCCTCTGCCAGGAGGTGAGAACATGCCGAAGACCGATCTGCAGGTCCTCAAGGACTTCCTTTTCCGCCAGATCGCTGACCTGGGCTGGGCTCCCCAGGACCAGCTTTCGGAGCTGGCCCAGCGGGAGCTGGGCGCCGACGCCCTCTCGGTGCACCAGGCCCTCAGGTTCCTGGTGCGCCAGGACTACGTTACCCTCAAGGAAGGGCCCGACGGGCAGAAAGGATACGAGGTCCTTCCCCCCAGCGCCCCCACGAGAGGCAAGCAGGCCGCCCGCTACGGCCAGTGGTCGCCTGTCACCACCCTGACAGCTACCTTCATCACCCATGCCCTGGGCCCCATGACCCGCCCGGGCGATGAGACCCACTTTTACCTGCCTCGCATCCCCGACGGCCGCGTCATCATCCCCCGGGCCAACGTCATCGCCATGCTGAAGAGGGCCTGGCTCCTCCTCGACAAGGAGGACGGCATCGCCCAGTCGGCCCTCAAGCGCTGGGACGTGGCCCCCATCATCTTCCCCCACGACACTCCCATCGAGACGGTGGTGCGCCGGGTGGTGCGCCCCGACGGGCGGACCACCGAGCCCCTCTACCATGAGGCCATAGCTCCTGGCGCTCGCTTCGTCCTCCGCTTCCGCTATCCCCAGAGCCACTTCACCAGGGAGCTCGTCCTGGAGCTCCTGGATGTGGCAGCACGCTCCATTGGCCTTTCGCCTGCCGGCGGCGCCAACGGCCGCTGGGGGCTCTTCACCATCGACGACATCGCCGAGGAAAAGGAGGCGAGAGGATGACCAGACCTGCCGTGCGCTTTCCAGGCGCCGTGGACCCCGTGGAGGCGGCGGTGGACCGCTTCCTCCGCCGCCGCCCCGGGGCCACAGTGGAAGAGGTGGCCGACTACCTCTGGCAGCGTGAGCAGAGGGGCGACTTCACCTTCTTCGGCCCCCTGGAGGAGCAGGCCCGTCGCTACCGCCTGGACGAGACCACCAGGCTGCTGGTGCGCCTGCGCCGCCTCCCCCTGGGAGCGCGTCGCTACTTCGTCACCACCCATCCTCGCACCCGGGAGTACCACTGGTATCCCCGGGAGCGGGAGGTGGCGGCGGCCATGGCGCCTGAAGAGCGAGAGGCCGCCGTATCTCGGCACGAGCGCCTGCTCCTGTCGGCGCCCTTCACGATGATAAGCAACACCCTCGCCGTCCTCAAGTTCCTGGGTAGGGACATCGAAGCCTACCGCCAGCTCCTCCACCAGCGCCTGGACGAGGCCATCGACCAGGCTCACGTCCTGGGCAACGGCGAGGCTAAGGCCGCCTAGGCCCTGCCACACACTGCACTGCATCGACAGGCCATAACACTTAGGGACACGACACCTCACAGCACAGGAGGAGATCCAGCATGCTCAACAGGGTCCTGCTCATAGGCAACCTGGGATCTGACCCCGAGATGCGCTACACCCCCGACGGCCACGTCCTGACCACCTTTCGGATGGCCGTCCACACTCGCCTGGGATACGACCAGGACGGCCAGCTTAGGGAGGAGGTGGAGTGGTTCACCGTGGTCGTCTTCGGCCGCCAGGCCGAGAGGTGCGCCGCCTACCTCCAGAAGGGCGCCCGCGTCTTCGTGGAGGGGAGGCTCCGCTCCCGCTCCTTCATGGGCGCGGATGGCCTCCCCCGCTTCCAGCTCCAGGTCGTGGCCCGCAGGGTCATATTCCTCTCCTCGCCCCGCCAGGATAGCGCCGACGGAGGACAGGCCCCGCCCGACGAGGAGCCCCTCTTCCCTGATGAAGACGCAGCTCCCTGAGAAGCGGGGTGGCCCGTCTCCTGTCCTTTCCCCCCGCAAGAGTTCGCGGCGGAGGTGAGTCATGAACAGCAGCCCCCAGCGCGACGACCTCCACATCCCGGCGTCCTACCCCTGTGGCCCCCGCCTGGAGGAGCTCGCAGAGGCTGCCATCAGGTTCTTCAACGAACACACCACGCTTGTCCCCGTCCTCTGGGGCCCTTCCAGTGAGGGGAAGACCTTCTTCTGCCGCAACCTCGCCAGGAAGATGCACGCCCTCTTCATCCACGTCATTCTCAGCGCCATGAAGCCGGATGACGTGGCCGGCTGCCAGATCATGACCCCCGAGGGGGAGCTGCGGGTGGCCCTCCCCTGGTGGTTCCGCCAGGCGAAAGAGGCCGCCAGGGAGGGGCGCAGGGTCGTCATCCTTGCCGACGAACTTGACAAGGTTGACGACCAGCTCTTTGCGCCCATCCTCACCTTCCTCCGGGACAGGACCTGCTACAACGTCCCCCTGGAGGACGAGGAGGCGGTGCGGGAGGGGCGCAGCCCCCGGCTGGTGTACCTGGTGGGGGCCTGCAACCCCGGCGCCTTCGACGTCACCCTGCGGCGCCGCCTCGCCTTCATATGGTGGCCCACCGACATCTGGGGCTACCACCGGGTGGCACAGGAGTCCTTCCTTGCCCGCCTGGCCGTGGAGGAGGCGGCACCCGAGCTGTCAGGGCGACGCCGTCGTGACGAGGAGGAGCCCCCTCCCTCCCCTGAGTTCACCCGCGCCACGGTGGACGCCCTCCGCCGCGGCGAGGCCGCCCTCCTGCGCATGGACAGGGAGACCAGGAACTTCATCCTCTCCCTGCTCATGCCACCGGTTCTGGCCGGGAGGGTGGCCCGCCGCCTGGAGGAGATGAGCCAGCCCCATGAGCAGCTGGACTACCTCCTCTCCCACCCCCGGGAGGCGGCCCAGCTCCTGGGGAGGCTGCCCGTCCCCGAGTTCGTGGCCACGGGCGTCTCCCTCATCTCCCATGCCATCGCCTCGGGCCAGGAGGAGCGGCTGCCCGAGGCCGTGGTAGCCATCTTCCAGGGGGCCCTCGCCCCCCTCGCGGGTAACGGGCACGGCGCCGGCCGCCAGGAGGCCCTGGAGCGGCTCCGCGCCTGGCTCGCCCCTCGCCCGGAGAAGGAGGAGCTGCGTCGTCTCCTGGAAGACGCCCTCCTGCGCCTGGGCGCCGAGCCCTTCTTCCAGAAGGCCCAGCAGGAGGGGCTCATCATCCTGGATGGGGCCCAGATCCGGGGCGGCCTCCTGGTGGAGGCGCTGGAAAGCCTCATGAACACCGCCGGGGCAGGACAGGCATGACCGGCGGCCGTCTCTCCCCCCTGGAGAGGGTGCTCCAGGCCCTCCCCCCTCGCCTTGCAGGCCTCTTCGAGACAGGCCTGGTGGCCATCGAGACCGTCCCGGCGGGGAGCATGCCCTGCCACGCCCGCACCGTCCTCCGGAGGGGCGACTTCCGCTTCACCATCCAGGTGGACGAGGAGGTCGCCACCATGGCCCCTCCCGCCGCCCTCCGGGGGATCATAAGGCATGAGCTGGGGCACATCTTCCTCGGTCACTTTTCCCCTGACCACCAGGCCTGCTCCCTCCCCTGCAACACCCTGGCCGAAGAGGCCGAGGTCAACCACTACCTGCCGGAGGAGGAGCTTCTGGCTATCGAGGAGGCCTTCACTTCCCTCCTCCTCCTGAGGCTGGCCCGCAGGGGAGGGCCTCTCCTCGCCCAGCTGGCCACCTCCCTGGGGGTGAAAAGCGCCCTGGTGCGCCCCCAGGCGGTGAGCGCCATGGCGGGGCTGGCCCCCGACCTGCCGCCCCTGTGGCGCTATCTCCATCCCCTCCTCCACCCGCTGGAGCGGCGCCAGGAGCGCGAATCACAGGGATGTCCCCTCCCCATCCCGGAATGGGGAGAGGGCGGCCAGATGGCGGGCAACGCCCTGGACGAGGCCGCTGAGGCCTCCCCCTGTGGAGGCGTCCAGGTGGAGGAGGGCGCCCTCGGCGAGGCCATGGGCGTGGCTGCCGCCCTGGCCACCTCCCCCAGGGGGAAGGAGGCGGCGGCCGAGCTCATGCCTGCCCCGTCCTCATGGGGCAGAGATGCCGGAGGGAGCGCCATCTCCTGGCAGGTCCCCCCGCTGCCGGCCTGGGCCCAGGAGGTGATGGCCTGGGCCAGGCGCATGGCCCGCAGGGAATGGCGCCTCGCCCGCACTCCCCGCCGCCCCCGGATAGACATCCTCAGGGCCACGGGGATGTATATACCCGACCGGGGATACGAGCGGCGACGCCGCCGCACCCGGGTGGCCTTCGCCGTCGACACCTCGGGGTCCATGGCCCGCGACCTCCACTATGCCTATCCGGCCATCAGATTCCTCCTCAACCAGGGGGTGGAGGTCCACTTCCTCTGCGGCGACGTCCGGGTGGAGGTGGACGTCCTCCTGCGCCCCGGCGATGAGATACCCCAGCCCAGGGGCGGCGGCGGCACCGACATCTGCCCCCTGGTGGAGGCGGCTGTAGCCCACCGGCCTGACGGGCTGGTGGTGTACACCGACGCTGCCATTCCTCGCTGGCCAGAGAAGCCCGAGGGGACAACCGTCCTCTGGGTCGTTCCCTCTGGCTGCACCCCTCCCTATGGGGAGGTGGTGGTATGGCAGCCGCTCCAGTGAAGAGAAACCTCTGTCACCAGGACAGCTGCACAGGAGGTGGAGACGTGACGACTACGACCACTATCCCCTCTTCCCCCCGCGATGCTGCTCCTATGTCCCTCGTCTCTCACGCCCTCCAGCTGGGGGCTCGCCCCCGGCTCCGCATCTTCCTCCACGAGACGGAGGACGTGGAGGGCGACCTGGAGCAAGCACGTCCCCTCTTCCAGCTCCTGGCCTCCCGCCCCGGCAGGGAGGCCGTCATCGTCACGGTCCACGACCTGGCAGGCGGCAAGACTCCCCTCCTCTTCCGCTGCCAGGTGGACTCCCAGCTGCTGAGGGAGATCGCCCGGCTCCTCAAGAAGCGCAGGGAGAGCGCTGGCACCAGCCGGCGGCTCTGCAAAGGAGGTGATTTGAATGAGAATGTGCACTCTGGAGCACACCCCGCTCCCGCCCGTGGTGCGTCGCAGGGAGCCAGACTGTGACCTCTTCTACCTTCACCTCCCGGAGCAGGGAGGCGCCACACCCCTCCTGGGCTGCGAGCGCCGCTCCTCAAAAGCTCTGGGGCTTCGGCACCGTCCCTGCTTTCTCCTGGAAGAGGGCGGCCTCCTCCTCGTAGCCGTGAGGCCCGTCCCCTCCCCTGAGGGGCGCCCCTGGGAGGAGCGTCGCTGCTGGAGGATCCTCTGATGGACCGCGCCGTCCGCTTCGACGACGTTCCCCTGGAGCGGGACGCCGACGCCCCTGAGGCGTCCCGCCCCGTCTTCCTGGTGGAGGAGAGGGGATACACCTTCGAGCAGCCCCGGCGCTGCCGCTACCCCCTCCCTCCCCATGTGCGCATGCGCACCGTCCGCGACCGCTCGGGGGCGCCCATCGCCGTCTATGTGCGGGCTTCCTCGCCCCAGGAGGCCCTGCGCACCTACATACGGATAGTCATGGCCGAGGGAGGCTTTTGACGGCTATGGAGAAGCTGCCCGATCTTGCCGCTGTCCTGGATGACCTGGTGGAGGCCTGCCGCCGCCTCATCGAGGCGGGTGAAATGTTGCCTCCCACGCTGGCGGTGGCTACTCCAGGCCAGACGTTGCTTGTGGCCATCCAGGTTCCCAGGGCAGCGCTGTATGAGGCCCTGCGCCGGCTGGGCCAGGAGCTGGCAGCTCTATCGCCCCTGGCCGTGGGCCTGGTGGCCGATTCCTATTACCGGGAGCTGGACGGCATTCCTCCGTCCGGCAGCCTGGCCCACGACCCCGGGGCGCGGGAGGCCCTCGTCATGGCTATCACCGACCGTCGGGGAGATACGGCCCTCCGGGTCTTCCCCTACCGGCGCCAGGCCGATGGCACTCTCAGCTGGGAGGGAGAAGTCACTCTGCCGGAGGGCGCCACCGTCGAGGCGTCCATCCTCAGGGCTTTCTGGCGGGGAGTCCTGGACGCCTTCCTGTGAGAGGACGCTTAAGGGCCCACCTGAGGAGGTGATCAGATGAACGACCCCCTCCTGGTCCTCTGGGCCGCCCTCGCGCCCGAGAAGGCGCCCCTGCCGGCGCTGGCTACCGCCCTCTATACCCTTCGCAGAAGCTCCGCGGCAGCGGCGCGCCTGGCCCTCGCCCTCCACAGCCGGCTGCACCCGCCGCCTGTGCCCGGCAGCTGCAGCGGCTGTCAGGCTTCCCAGGCAGCCGGGAGCGCCCTTCTGCTCCTCTCCGCAGCCGAGGCCGTTCCTCATGACCTGGGAAACCGGCTGCAGGAGGCCGAGAGCCTCTTCGCCGCCTGCCGGAGCGACTACCTCCTGCCCACATCGACTCCTGTCCTCGCCAGAGCAACAGCTGTCCTCGTCCTGAGCGGGCGCCGCCACGAGGCGGCTCTCGTCTCCCTTACCCTCCACAACACTCGCACGGCGCACGACCACGTCGACTGCGAACCGTGTCTGGACATCATGGCCCGGAAAGACTGAGAGGTGAGAGCCATGCAGACGCTTGCTATGGAGAGTGTTTCCCCAGGCAGGGTGGACAGCGTCGGCGACCCTCTGCCTGCCCTTGTGATCCTCCGCCACCCCAACCAGGGCGATGACCTGGACGTCCGCTTCTTCGCCACTACCGCCGCGGCGGCCGCCTTCGCCCTCCGGCACGACGATGAGGACATGGACATCCTCATCCCTCTGGCGCCCGAGGAGCAGAAGCCCGGCCGGCGCTACCGCCAGGTGACCGACCCCGAGGAGCTGGCGGCCCTGGCGGGAGGATCCGCCTCCGAGCAGTGAGGGCTGCTCCCGGAGGAGGCGCCTCCTCCGGGGCCTCCACCCCTGCCGCGGCTTCTGCCATGTCCGTCCTCTCCGACCGCTCCATAAAGGAGGAGCTGGCCCTGGGGCGGATACGGGTGGAGCCTCTGTGGGAGGA
>Ga0079992_128420_pt1 | contig 17006 bp, 9 predicted proteins | sample FaiFalFF_MnMetaG_3_FD_69197 | JGI IMG/M metagenome (GOLD analysis project Ga0079992, IMG submission 69197) | Freshwater microbial communities from Yellowstone National Park, Wyoming, USA - Fairy Falls B (FF_Mn_B) MetaG (SPADES assembly) (version 2) | ecosystem: Environmental > Aquatic > Freshwater... | reverse complement strand
ATTAAATTCGCCTCTCCCGTCCTCGGGTCATACCACCAAGCCCTAATTTCCCGCCCAGAAAGTTTGTCAAGGCGAACCGTTATGGGTCTTGGAACGGGAATGTAGATGAAGGCGTAACTTCCGTCAACTGCCCTCGTTGCTCGGACATACTCAGCGCCCAAGGATTTATGGAACAACGCCTTTGCCAGTTTGGCTGAGCAGCGAAATTGTTTTGTCCGTCAGCCAAACACGATACCGCAACAGTGAGCGACCGCTCTCCAACATTGCCTTGCGAATGTCCGTCTGCAATTCATTGATGCTAACCCAACGGGCACTTTCAATTTCGCGGGTGTCAACCGGGCAAAGTCGCCCGCTTACGGGTTCTGCCAAGAAAACATGCGTCGTCCAGTCCACACAACCTGAAGGCGCGACAAACTTCACCCTCAACCGCATCAGGTAGCGTTTCAGCCGAATTGTCAAGCCAGTTTCTTCGTATGCTTCCCTCAAAGCACCTGCCTCAAAATCCTCGCCTCGTTTAACCGCACCGCTGGGCGCTCGGTAAACGCCTTTAGGGTGATTGGGCTTTCGGATAACCGCCAATTTGCCCTTTCGGAAAATGAACAGGGTGACATCATGGGCGCGTCCATCCTTTTGGCTGGCTTTGATCATTGCCAACTCGTCGTTAGTGATATGCCACTGCTTCCAAATCACTTTCGGCTTGCCGTAACGCTTTTCAATCTCTCTCAGCACCGACCGAGGGATGTCGGAAGGCAAATCCTGCCACCTGCCTTTCCATCCTTAGTCCCGCAGTCCGTTGTCCTGTGGTCCGTTGCCCTGTGGTCTCTTCTCATTCTTCGCCTTCTTCCGCTTCATGGCGATAGGTTTGCATTGCCTCCTTTAGGGTTCGCAGTTCTCTTGCGAGGGCTTGATAAACTTTCGGTAGCAATTGCGCCACTTCCTTGTCGGAGAAACCCATCAACTTCAGAAGGAAACTGTCCAGTTCCTCCCGTTCTCTGTCGCAGCATTCAAATTGCTCCAAAAGCGACCGCCATTCAACTGCCTTGAAGCGTTCAAAAGCGTCGGAAAACTCTTTTCTGTGAGCGGCGAGAAAATCCGATGTGGGTGCGAAAGTTTGTCGCAACATTTCATCGGTTAGGTTGCAGAAACTCCCCCGTGTCTCCGCTCGGTTTGCCAAAATCTGAACAATGAACGCCACACCGTTCAGCCACAAGCAAAGGGCTTTCGCCGTTTCAGGGTCAGCATGCAGTGACGAGAAGGCTTGCTGTGCCACAACTTTCTCTCGGCTGTAAAAAGCCAAAAGTTTTGTGCCCGGTGCAGCTAAGTCTAAGCGGTAACCGACGACCAAATGTGCTGCTTTCGCTTCAGCCTGTCGGTTCAACGCATCAAAGTCCACATCTGTGCCGACAAGCACGAGTTCAACCGTTTCAAAGCCTTTGAACCTTTGGCAGATAAACCAGTCGCAGCATTCAGTGATGTCCATTTTCGGGATGTAAGCGTGGGTTTTGAGACCGAAGCGAACAGCGCTGCGTGGGATTTTCAATTGCTGATTGGCAAAACGGACAATCACTGTGTTTTGCGTCTCCCTTTCAATGACGAGGGGAGATTGACGCAACCGGTCAGGATGAATTGGTCGGACGGCGTAAATCGCCTTGATTACATTCCTCTTCGCAGGGTTCAAGCCTCGCGTTATGGAGACAATATCTGTCAATGCCGTCAGTTTATCGCCTGCTTTCTCCTGCAACGCTTGAAGGAACTCCAGCAAGGTGGCGGCAGTTTGAGGATGGGAAAGCGCCACATGGAACTGGAAGTAAGCGTCGCCTGCCCGAACGCTCTCTTGAGACAACCAGACAACAGAGCAATCATCGTCATCCAGCGGTTGACCTTCAGGCAAGTTTTTGATGCGTTGGGCAATGGTGGCGGCATCGTCCAAACTCAACTCATTCAGCCGTCGCTTCAGGTAAACGAGGGCGCAAGGCGGTTCAGGTTTTTTAGGTGCTGACGAGGTGTTTCCTTCGTCGACTTTCTCCAAAACGGCGAGGAAATCTCGGAAGCGAGCAGCTTCGCTGAAAGCCACTTCTTTGACCGTTTTGACCAAGTAACGCAGGCAATAGTGCCCGTTGCGCCAAAGCCAATCGCGAACGGCTTGGCTTGGACCGCCGCTGAGAAAATCCCTCGGCAAAACGGCAGCGATTTTCCCACCAACACCCAAAAAGTTGTCCGCTAATGCCAGAAAGTATGCCCAATAGTTCTGGGCTTGTGGGAAAGCATCCTTGTAGTTGCCCCACATATTGGCTTTCAGCCGTTGCCTTCGCGTGAAAGGCGGGTTCATCAAAACGATGTCAACTTTTGGCGGCAACCTGAATGCAATTCCCCTTTTGCGGCCTGGGTTGTTCAAGTCAACACCTTCGGGAAGTTCAAAAGGCAAAGAGAGTTGGCTGGCAATCGTCCCAACTTTCGCTCCCGGGCTCAAGGTAAGTGAGTGTCCCACTCCGATGCACAGGTAGTTGACTTTTGCGTGAACATCTTGAAGGGTCATGTTCATGGCGGCGAGATGGGCAGCGAAGGGCATGATGTCAACACCGTAAAGTTGGCGCTCAACGAAATCGTGGTGCTTTCTTCTTTGCTCTCTCGGCAGAAGTCCTGAAGGGAGCATCCGTCGCTTTTGCCGATAGGCTGCCACCAACAAAGTCCCGCTCCCGCAGGCAGGGTCAAAGACAACCGCATCAGGGTCATCAACGGCTAATCCCGCTAAAATTTCAGCAGCCTGCGGTTTAGTGTAGAAAGCGCCCAATAACTTGCGGGTCTCAAAAGGCAGAAACTCGTGAAAAACTCGCCCCATCAAGTCGTGCGGTAATTCTTCAGGTCGCAAAGCGGAAAGGGCAGTGATGGCATCGTTGATTTGGCGGCGAATCTCTCTCGTGTCAGGCAACTTGCTGGCGACATCAACGCTGTAAACGGCTTCGTAGTTGATGCGGGTAACGCTGGCAAAATATCTGACTAACTCGCTCGTGCTTTGCACCGGTCTCAACGGCGGTAACCCGATAGGCATTTCCAGCAATCGGTAAAGGAGCAATTGGTTGACAAGGACATAAGCAGCCAAGTCTAAGGCTGCCAGTTGAAGTTGATTCTCCAAGTCCTTGCCCTTCAAAACTTCGCCTTCGCCCTCAGCCAAAATTCGGAACAAATCAAAAGAGCCGACAACCGTCTCCAAAATTGGGTCTGCGAGACCCCTGTTCTGCCGCAACTCAAGGGACAAAAGTTGCACGCAATCGCGCAAAGCACTCACAACCAACTCAGGAGAAATGGTGGCAACTCGCTGCCGACGATATATCTCCAACGCATCGCTAATTCGTTCGGCTAATTCAGGCAACTTGATGGCAGGGAAGTGAGCGTTGAAGAAAGGCGTAAGGATAAGCGCCTGTATCGGTGTGTTGAAAGCGAGTCGCTGAACTTGCTCTTGGGTCTCAACCGTTTTACGAACTTGCGTCGGATAGACTACAGCGATGATGCCGTCTGCCTTTAACCGTTCCTTGTAATCGTTGGCTTGGACGATTCCCTCAACAATCTTGCGCCACCCCTCTCCAATCTCCATTTCAACGACAACCCGCTCGCCATCCAGTTGGAGCAGAATGTCAAACTGCCTGCGCGGTCGGCGCAATGAACCTTGTTCAATGACATTGGCGCTCAATCGCTTCGCCAAAAATTCCGCTACCTCACGCTCCAGCATTTCCTCCGTCACAAAAATCGTCACCTTTCAACACCGCCTTTCCTTGAAGGCAAGGGCAAGAAGGGCATGGGAACAATTTCGGCGTCTTGCGGTTTATCGCGGACTAAGACCTGAACTTGCTGACCAATTTTTGCCCACTCGGTTTCCACATACGCCATCGCTATGGCGATGTTCAAATGCGGTGAGAAAACGCCGCTGGTGACTTTACCGATGGGTTGACCGTTGCCCAGCACGATTGTCCCCTCACGAGGTGTCGTGCGGGAAAAAAGCCTCAGCCCAACTCGTTTGCGCCGAACCCCGTTGCGCAGTTGCTCTTCAATGGCGTCACGCCCGATGAAAGTTTTGTCCATCGCCACGAACCTCATCAAGTCCGCTTCGGCGGGGGTTGTGTCTTCGTCCAAATCGTGCCCGTAAAGGCACATGCCTGCCTCAAGCCTCAAAATGTCCCGTGCGCCCAAACCGCAAGGTCGCACCCCTTTTGAACGAAGCGCCGACCAAATCCTGTTGGCAGAATCGGCAGGGCAAACGATTTCAACGCCGTCTTCGCCTGTGTATCCCGTGCGGGAAACGAGACATTTGATGCCCAGCAAGGAAAACTCACCGACCCGAAACCGCTTCAAATTGGACGGCTTTGTTTCACTGTCCACCAAACTGTCCACGACTTCTAAAGCGTCAGGTCCTTGCACGGCAATCATCGCCGTCTCAAAAGTTCGGTCAACGAGTTCAACATCGGCGGGCAAATGTTGCCTCATCCAAGCGAAATCAACCTCGCGGCGGGAAGCGTTGACGACGAGAAGGAACTCACTTTCCCTCAACCTCGCAACTGTCAAGTCATCAATGATGCCGCCCCTCTCGTTGCACAAAAAGCCATAACGAACCTGTCCGATCGCCATGCCTCTCACATCCATTGTCACCAACTTATCCAACGCCTCAGCCACACAATTCACCTGCACGCCTGCACTCTTGCACTCCTGCACCCTTGCACACATATGCACGCTTACACGCTTACGCTCCTGAACTTCAATTCGCCCCATGTGGCTGACATCAAACATGCCACAAGATGACCTAACTGCTTTCGCTTCCTCCAAGATGCTGCCGAAGTGGAGTGGCAATTCCCAGCCAGCGAATTCAACGAATTTCGCCCCTTCCCGACGATGCAAATCAAACAACGGCGTCCTGCTTGCCATCCTTTCTCACCCCAATCAATGCGTTATGTTTTGAGATTTGCGAGTTGTGGTTTTCAAAGGAGCGACACGCTCAACTCGCAACGCTCAACTCAGAACGCTTCTTCAGCGATTGCCGCTGCCAAGTCTTCAGGCGTGATAGTTGACGGGTCAAGTTTCTCAAGGGCTCGCTTCATGCGATTGAGTGCTTCGTCGTAGGAGATGTCAACGATGCGTTTGCGCTTAATTGGGTTGACTTTGGAGACGACTGCTTGCTTGAGGAATGGATGGTTGAAGCCTCGTTCTCGGAGGCTGTGAACGATTGGTTCAACGAGAACATCAACGCTCTCAAGCAACTCAGCCCTTCGCTCCCGCTCCTTCAACGCTACGGGAAGTGGGTCATTGAGGAAGGTGTCAACTTTGCGCAGTATAGGCACATAAGCCGAACCGCCAAACCGCTCCTTCCGCTCGTAAATCAAGCCGAGGGTGATGTAGTAAGCCTCTTCAAAGTGGAAAGCATAGTCGGTCTCTCGGATGCTTCCGTCCTCACTAAGAAGCCCACGATACATGCGAATGACCTCCAACGCCTTCTCCTTAAGGTTATGAGCCTTCTCGGTGTTGAGGGCGAGGATTTGATAAGCAACTCGCTGGTCTGGGACAACTATCGCTGAAATCATTCCCCTGCCCAGCCTGACCATCGCTTCCCTTCGGTGGTTTCCGTTGGGAGTCCAATATTCGCCATTAGGTGCTCGGATGACCACTATTGGGTCAAGGAACCGCCCTAACTCGCCGATGACCTCTTGTAGGCGGTCAACATGTTGAGGCGAAAGGTCCCTTTGGAACGGGGTCGGCTGAACCTTCATCAATGGCAGCAACGCAAAAATTTGCCAATTGTTGCCGTAAGGTTCTCGGTAAATCGCCAAAACCTTACCTCCGTCTTCTTCAATTTGAGCCGCCAGCATTTCAACTTCGTCTGGAACGATGTCTTCAAGTGGATAGACGCACCAGCCGGGCATAGAACTCTCACCTCCTTCAGCCTAACAGCAGTTTTTTCAACGGCTGGCAGGCATCGCAGGATTGAGCCGCAATTAAAATTTTGGCAAAATCCAATGCTTTCGTCCAACGACGGGAGGATGTGCTGGGACGAAAACGAACAGAGCGTGAGGGCAAGGTAATGCCGAGCCAAAACTTATCGGCAAATCGGCAGGTCGGCAAATAGGCAAGTCGGAAGTACAAAAATAGCGATTGGCGAATAGCGATTGGTGACTGTTTTCTTGGAGGGTAGTGCTCTCTCACTGCCAAAAATTTCCTCGCTTAACAATTTGCACCTTGCACTCAGCACTCCGCACCTTTATGCACCCTTGCACTCATGCACGCTTGCACACATGACAGACTTTAGTCGGCGAATTTTCGGGATGATGTTAGCATTACGGTTGGGTTTTTGTCTAACCGCACCGACGAAGGAGATGGAAAACGATGAGAGCATGGCAAATCTTGCTGGGAGGTCTGTTGATTATGGCAGTTTGTGGCGCTTATGAAAACGACCAACCTATTTTGCCGACGGAGGTTTTGGGCTGGAAGTGGGACGGCAAGGAGGAAGTCTATGACCGCAAGACGATTTTTGACTACATTGATGGCATGGGCGAAGTTTACCTCGCTTACAATTTCCGACAAGTTTTCGTCCGCAGATATGAGAAGCCAAACCAACCGCGCATAACCGTTGACCTCTTCGACATGGGTTCGTCCGAAGATGCGTTCGGTGTTTGGACTTTTGAGCGGGACGGCGAACTTGTGGACATCGGACAAGACGCCGACTACGCCGCTGGATTGCTCAGGTTTTGGAAAGGGCGATATTTTGTAGCCGTTTGGACTGAGGGCGAAAGCCCCGAACTCAAAGAAGCCATCCTCACTTTGGGTCGCAAAATTGCGGACGCCATCCCTGAAGAGGGGAAGCGACCTGAGTTGCTGAGATACTTGCCTCAAAACGGGCTTGACAAAAACCGCATCGTCTTCTTCCGCCACATCCTCATCCTGAACCGCCATTATTTCATCGCCGACCGAGACATTTTGAACTTGAGCCCAGAAGCGGAAGGCATTCTGGCGGCTTACAAAGTCGGCAAGGAAACGATGAGGCTAATCCTCATTCGCTACCCGAGCGAAAAAGATGCCGCAAAGGCGTTAGAGACTTTCGGGCGAGCGTATTTGCGTGAGGGGCGCTTAAAAGGTGTAGTCCGCACCGAAAACAAAAAGTGGGTCGCAGCCCAAAAGTTCGGCAGACTCCTCGCCATCGCCCTTGACGCCCCAACCCAATCGCAAGCGTTAAACTTGGTAGCGCAAGTAGCGACTCTGCTGAAAGGGCAAAAGTAGGATGCTCATGTTAATGCGCTCAAAAATTTTCGGGAAGGTGCTGACTGTTCACACAGTTTTGCTTCTGACTTTTCAAGTCGCATTGAAGCGCGGGTAGGTGAGGGGAATGGCAAAAAGTCGGTTGGCTCAACTTGCTCTCCTTGTTTTTGCGCTATCTTTAGTTATCCGTTTGCCGTTCGTCTTCCATCCAGCAGTTCTTCACTTCGGTGAAGCCGAATATCTTGACCTTTCTCGCAACTTCGTGCTTGCAGGACGAGGGCTAAGTTGCCTGCGCGGCTGGAATTGGTCTGAAACAAGTCAACCCTTGGTTTTACCTCTCGCAGTCGCTGGAACATTAAAATGGGCTGCCAATTTTCATCCTGAGCCAGAGAAAATGCTCACTGACGCTCGCTCTTGGAAGATTGCGCGAATCACAAACGCCGTTATTGGAAGTCTTGCAGTAGTGGTTTGGTTTTTAGTTGCAATATCGCTGACGAACTCACTTTTGTGGTCAACCTTGTTTGCACTTTTGCTCGCTACAAATTCAGCGCTCGTGCAAAATAGCGCTATGAACATGCCAGAGCAATGGTTGCTCCTTCTAAGTGGTCTTGCATTTTGGTCGTGGATGCAAACTTCCAACCGCTTCCTGCCCGTCATCATTCTCGCTGCTTTGGCTTTCGCCTTCTGGATTGCTATGCCGTTTGGCTCCAACGAGTTCTTTGCATGGATTTTGTCACTGAGTGGTGCGCTTTACTTTGCACTTTACCTCCTTATGCCTTTCTGGTTGCTGTTTGGATTAGCATCGTGGCTTTCTGGCGACCGCCACTCAACTCGGTTGTTTGTCTGGCTTATATCAGCCAGCATGCTGGTAATGTTTGGCTTCTGGTTTGGTTTCTGGTTTTGGGAAAACGCATACTTGGAGTTTGAAGTAGTTGTAGCCATTCTTACCTACATGGCTTTGCCTTGGTTAATTGCCTTGCCTTTCGCTCTGTTTCTCATTCTGTCAAAGCGTTGGATAAGTTGGGAAAGTGATGGGGCAGTATGGGTAGGCATTGGTGGGGCAATTGCTGCCGTTGCTATCCATGCCCGTCCTGAAGGAGCACTGCTTGCTTTAGCCATCCCTTTCGTTCTTCGCGAGCCTTATCAACGAGCCGTTGCATTGTCTGCTTGGATGTTAGGGCTTACTTGGAGTTTCCTGCCTTTCCTGTATGCCCACCGTTCTCTGCCGATGGCAGAATGGTTGTTAGTTTTCCGAGTCCTTGACTTCCAACAAGATAGTTGGCGTCTTTACGGTCAAGCATTGCCGGGCACTTTTGAACTTATCGCAAATCATTTGGGCGAAATTGTGGGGCGCATATTGGTCAAGTCATGGAAACTCCTACTCTACTTGGGGCAGGGGCTTGGTTTGCTGTGGGTCATTGCGCCGTTGTCGCTTTTCCGAAAAGAAAAATTGGACCTGCCATCTCAACTTAAAGCGATGCCTTTAATGGGTTTGCTCTTCTTCGCTGTCCATTGCATTGTCTGGTCAACGCAACCAGAACCTCGTTTGGTTGTGATGCCATTGGCGTTCTTTTCTCTTTGGTTCGTTTGTCTATGGCATGGATGGCTTAGAAACAAACAACTTGCTTTCAAACCCGTCGCATTCTTTGCCGTAATTCTCAGCATAGTTCTGTTTGCGAACTGGTGGGAGTTAGTTAGAACCTGGCGAGCCGAACCTGAGTGGCATCCTGAAGCAATGGAATTGGCTTCAGCAATGGCTAAAGCGATGGTTGAACCTGACCCAATGGAGGCACAAAAGCATGGATGTGGGGTTGTTTCCAACATGCCTTGGCTAATTTATTTGCACGCTTATTGCCTTTTGAAATTGATGCCCTCAATAGAGACCCACGAGGAGTTTAGCGCTTTCGTAAGGCAATGCTATCCCCAAGCCTTTGTCTTTCTTCTTCGCGGTCGCACACCACAGCAAGCCATTGAGGATGAACCGAGGGCAAAAGCGTTGTTGCGTTGGCATGATGGAAGGTTAAGTTTGAAGGAAGGGTGGGAAGCGGATTTGGAATTAGTTGATTGGAGGCTCTTCAGAAATCGCCACACAGTTAACATAGTTGCATTGCTTGTCTTGCGAAAAGAGCCATCAACAATTCGCTACGAGGAGGGGACTTTATTTATGGAACCGGTGATGCTGTGGACGGTGTTTGAGTTGGCGTTCCGGAGTCAACACAACTATGCCAACCCGCTGTGGGATGTGACGGTGAAAGTTCAGTTTGTTTCCCCGTCGGGTAAGCGGCACATCGTTGAAGCCTTTTGGGATGGTGAGCAAGTCTGGAAGGTGCGATTTTGCCCCGACGAATTGGGCAAATGGAGTTGGCAATCGGAATGCTCCGACACGGCAAACGGTGGCTTGCACGGCAAATCTGGCTCCTTCCAGTGCGTCCCTTACGAAGGCGACAACCCACTTTACCGTCACGGCACCATTAAACTTTCGCCCAACCGCCGCTACTTCGTGCACGCCGACGGGACTCCTTTCTTCTGGCTCGCTGATACGGCTTGGAACGGTGTCTTGAAAGCGAAGCCGGAAGATTGGGAGCGCTACTTGCAGATTCGCCGTGAACAAGGCTTCACTGCAATTCAGTTCGTCAGCACCCAGTGGAGGGCATTTCCGCACGATGAGCACAGTGAAACCGCCTTCGTGGGCGAGCAAAGAATCCAGATCAACCCCCGCTTTTTCCAACGGCTCGACAAGAAAGTGGAGGCTATCAACCGCTACGGTTTGGTTGCTGCACCGGTGATTTTGTGGGAGTTGAGGAAACCATCGCCAGCGTCTTTCCTGCCGGAAGAAGACCTCATCCGACTCGCCAAATACATCGTCGCCCGTTGGGGCGCTTACCATGTCATCTGGATTTTGGGAGGCGATGGCAACTATCTCGGCGAGAGAGCGGAACGGTGGAAGCGCATCGGGCGAGCAGTTTTCGGTGACCGACACGACCGACTGGTTACCATGCACCCACAAGGGTTGCATTGGGTTGCCGACGAATTTCGCCACGAAGACTGGTTTGACTTCATCGGATACCAAAGCGGGCATGGAGATAGCGTCAACGATTTGAGATGGCTCGTCTTCGGTCCTCCGGCGCAAGAGTGGCGCAAAGAGCCACCACGCCCAATTATCAACCTTGAACCCAACTATGAAGCCCACCGAGCATATCAGTCCCGTCAACCTTTCACAGCCTTCCATGTCCGAAGAGCCCTTTACTGGAGTTTACTCATCGCACCGACAGCGGGCGTCACTTACGGGCATCACGGCATTTGGTTCTGGGCTGAAAAGCCAGAGGAGCCGCTTGACCATCCTGGCTCAGGAATCGCACCCGTTTGGAGCGAAGCGGTTCAAAGCGAAGGCGCAACATGTGTCAAGCACCTGAAAAACTTCTTCTCGTCGCTTCAGTGGTGGAAGTTGAGACCTGCGCCAGAACTCTTGTTGGAGCAGCCTGCCACACCGGAACAGCCCCACAAATTCATCGCTGCCGCTCAATCTGATGACGGAACTTTGGCAGTCATTTACACGCCCGAAGGCGGCACTGTTGCGCTCAAAACGGAATTGCTCAAGCGCCCTGCAACAGCAAGGTGGTTCAACCCACGAACCGGAGAGTGGCAAGATGCAGGCAAGGTTGCAGGAAATGTCCACCGCTTCCAGACGCCCGATGCAAACGATTGGGTGCTTTGCGTCGTGAGCGATTAGGAACTACTGAGGAGGCGGCAGACATGAACCGAAGGAAGTTTCTTCAAACATTCGTCGGGCTCTTTGTTGGCTCGGCAGGGTTGACTGCTTTTGAAGGAGCGAAACGCAAGCCGAGACCGAAACTTGGGATGAACCTTTCGGGCATCGCCGATTGGAACACGGAACTTCCCTTCGTTGATGTCTTCCGCATGTCCAGACCTTGGATTAGCCAGCGGAAGGGAGCAGGTTGGGGACAAGGACCGAAACTTGATTTGGACGAACACGGGTGGGTCAGACGGTTGGAGCCAGATTGCTGGGCAGAAACTCTCATGTGCACCATTGAAGGCGGTCACTACCCGAGTGGCGAATACATCGTCCTTTACGAAGGCGAGGGCGAAATTGATTTCTGGAACGCTGCAAGAGTTGTCAAGCGAGAGCCGGGCAAAATCGTCATCAATGTCGATTCGTCAAAAGGCGCAATTTTCCTTCGCCTGCTCCGAACGAACCCGCAAAATTATGTCCGCAACATTCGTGTCATCATGCCCGGATTCAAGGTCACCGACCGCAAAACTCCATGCTGGCATCCAACCTTTCTCAACCGCTGGCGAGGAATTGCTTGCTTCAGGTTCATGGATTGGATGGAAACGAACGGTTCTCAAATCGCCCGTTGGAGCGACCGACCGAAGGTTGAAGATGCGACCTTCTCGGCGAAGGGCGTGGCTTTGGAGTGGATGATTGACCTTTGCAACCGCTTGAAAACTGATGCGTGGTTTTGCATGCCACACATGGCAGATGACGACTTCGTTTACAAGTTTGCGAAAGTCGTCAAGGAAGGGCTTGACCCGTCACTGAAGGTCTATGTTGAATACTCCAACGAGGTGTGGAACGGCATCTTCCCGCAACATCGCTACGCGGCTGAGCAGGGGCAAAAATTAGGTTTCGGCGAGAAGCCTTGGGAGGCTGCATGGCGTTACACTGCTTATCGCTCCGTCCAAATCTTTCGCATCTGGAAAGAAGTTTTCGGCGGCACCAAGCGACTCATCCGCGTCCTTCCATCTCAGGCAGCGAACCCGTATGTCTCCGAGCAAATCCTTTCGTTCCGCGACGCTTACAAGCACGCCGACGCTTTGGCAATCGCTCCCTACATCTCCTTCAATGTCTCGCCTAAAGGCGACCCACCAGCCGATGAAGTCGCCCAGTGGTCAGTTGAGCGCTTGCTTGACTATGTTGAAAGAGTTGCTTTGCCGAGAAGCATCCAATGGATGCGGGAGCAAAAGAAGGTTGCGGACAAGTATGGGTTGCTTCTCGTCGCTTATGAGGGAGGTCAGCACCTTGTCGGGGTTGGCGGCGCTGAAAACAACGAGAAACTGACCCAACTGTTCATTGAGGCGAACGCGCACCCGAGGATGGGCGAAATCTACAGGAAATATCTGCAGGCGTGGGTTGAAGTTGGGGGCGATTTGTTCTGCCACTTCTCATCGGTTGGACGATGGACAAAATGGGGAAGTTGGGGCTTGTTGCAGTTTTACGACGACCCACCAACACCCAAATTCAAAGCGGTGATGGAGTGGGCGAAAGAATTGGGGCAGGATGTGAAAATCTGAATTGAAGCCCGAGACCGAAAGGATGTTGGCTTATGCGTCTAAGCAGTTCACAGTTCATGCTCTTCGGGATGGGAAGCAAGCGGCGCAAGTTGGTCTACGCTAAGGGTGGACGCTTACTTGACGCATGGACACTGGAAGTTCTGAGGGAGTGGCATGTTGAGACGGAGAGTTTTGTGCCATCCGAATACTGCGTCCGAATCCATGACCGCAGTGGGAAGGAGATCGTGGTTTTCGAGGACGAAGAGGGCGTTTGGGTCAAGGAAAACGAATGCATTGAACCTTTAACGCTTGGTGAGCGGGTGAATTTGCCCCGCTTTGAATGTCACCCTTACGCGGCGTGTTTGCGGGCGCTTCACGCCGAAATACTTGTCAACATCACGCCCTTCGGTCCTGTCCCTAACCTTTGGGTTTACCCGCGACCGTGGTATCGGGATGCAGCAATGATGCTGATGTGCCTTGCACGAACAGGAAATTTGCACCTTGTTGAGGCTTGGGTCATGGGACTGCACAAAGTGTTTGACTACAACAACGGTTGCGAAGAGCCAGATAACATCGGGCAAGTGCTTTACATGGTTTCCCTCTTCGGAGCGAAAGACCACCCAATTGTCGCGGAAGCGATAAAGTCCATCTCCAAATTTCGCAGGGGCGATTGCATCGTTGGGCTAACGGATTTTGCGGAGCATCCCGTCTACCAAACGAAATGGCTGAAGTTCGGCTTGCGAGCACTGGGCTTAGATGACCCCTTCAAAATCCCTAAAGTGCCTGACCCTTATAGCGCCATTTTTTGGATGGACTTCCGTGACCAGCATGTTCCCTGCGAGCGATTTTCGCCGCAGGTCAAAAGTCTTTACCCCTACCTCGCTTGGGCAGAAGCACATTTCTACGGCGAACCGCCACCAGAACCTATTGAACAGGTCACTTCACCTTTGACTTGGGAGGCAAAAGCCAGTCAAGCGGAGTATTGGCGGCTCAAAGAGTTAGCCCGCGCAGGTGTTATCCCTTGCGATGATGTGAACCGTCAAATCGCACGCCCACACGCTTGGCACGCTGCTGAAATGTTCCTGCACCTACATGAGTGGGGGCATTGTAACGCGTCAAAATTGCAAAGACCAGAGAAGCAAGACTTTGCTGCAACAGAACGAAGCGATTAGGCAAAGGGGAAGGAGCGATGAAAGTGTTGCTGGCGAAAATCTTGTTAGTGGCGGCTGTATTTGGGTTGTCACTCCTTTGGGGTGCAAAGCAGCAGGAAAATGTCCTGACCTACACCACCCACTGGGTCGGGAACACTTTTGAGGGTGCAGGTCCCAACGGCTACGGGCGTTGGGTGCAGGACTATGTTGACGAAATTGAGGTCACACCGGATGGAGCGGTCATCACCGCTTCGGAGTGGGACGAAGCGGGACGCTGCACAGGAATCTACAAGGACGGCGATGTCAACCGAGATTTGCTGAAGCAATACAACGGACAAGGAGGGCACAAGGCTTGGGGTTGGGGGACTGCAAGTCAAGCCGTCGCCGTTGAAGGCAACTTCATCTTCATCGCCAACACCGCCAACGAACTACTTCGGTTCCGCTGGAACCCAAACAACATCCACGAATACGCCTACATTGACCAGACACAACTTGGCGGCGACGAAAAAGACACCGCCATCGCAATGGCAGCGCGCAACGGGTTGCTCTTTCTCATCCGCAAAAGCGGCGAGGTGCAAGTGCGAAAAACTTCCGACCTTTCGCTCGTTAGAACCTTTCGCATTGAGGGTGCAAGAGATGTCGCAGTCGCTCGGGATGGCTCTTTGTGGGTGATCGTCGGCAACCGAATTGAACGCTACGGGCAAGATGGAACGAAACTGGCAGGAACTATCACCGATGTTGAGCGACCGAGCGCTATTTCCATCGGCAACGACAAAGGACACCTGATTGTTTGCGATGACGGGGCAAGGCAGCAGGTTTTGTTTTACGACATTAGCAACCCAAAGCAACCCCGTTTGGTGAGAGCGTTTGGGGAACGAGGCGGAATTCGGTCAGGCGTTCCGGGCGAGGTTAAGCCGCTGAAATTCTTTGCCCTGCGAGGTGCTGGGACTGATGTAAAAGGCAACATCTATGTGGCGATGGGAGGGGATGGAACTGTCAAGCGGGCAATCCTGAGAAAGTTCACGCCCGATGGGAAATTAGTTTGGGAACTGATGTGCTTGGCATTTGTGGATTGCTACGACATTCGAGAGATTTCTCTGGGCCAGTTTGAATTTTACGGTGCCAACGAAATCATCGGTTTTGACCCGACGAAGCCGCCGGGCAAAAGTTGGTGGCTGAAAGCGATAACTCGCGACCACATTCGCTACCCTGATGACCCGCGCAACAAAGAGCCTTGGGGCGGCGCACTTATCCGCATCCTGCAAGGGCAGCGAGTGCTGTTCACGACGCCGCAGATGAGCGGTGGCTTCCGCATCCATGTCTTTGAACCTGCACCGAGTCAGATCGCCCGATATGTTCGCGAAATCACTTTGCCGAATGTGGAAGTCTGGGCGCGCAATGTTGATAGCAAGGGCAACATATGGCTCAGCGACGGGCGAACGATTTACCGCTACCGCTTTAAAGGCTTTGACAGCAAAGGCAATCCCGTTTACGACTTGAACAACCCTGACACATGGCAAGCGCCCGAACCTTTTACCGAAATCATGCGGCTCAAATACATCCCTGAAACCGACACCCTTTACATTGGCGGCTACACGAAAGAAGTTCAGCCGCCATCTTGGGGCTTGATGGGAGGCATTTTGGCTCGCTACGACAATTGGGCGAAAGGAAACCGAACCCCACGCTATGCGATTGTGATGCCGAAAGACGATGATGGGCTGTTTCCCAAAGAGTTTGATGTCGCTGGCGATTACATCTTCGCCGTGATGGTTAAGCCGACCAAAGGCAAACCAGCGATGGTGCATGTTTTCCGAACTGACACGGGCGAGAAAGTTGGGGTGATGTTCCCAGGTCCAGAGGTAGGGGGCAATAGCGGTTGGATTGACATGGTTCACGGCATTCATGCACTGAAAACCTCCACCGGTGACTATCTCATCGTCGTTGAGGAAGATTGGCGTGGCAAGAACATCGTCTATCACTGGCGACCTTGACAAAGCCTCCAAGAGCATAATTGTTTGGGCAGTTTGAGTAAGCCATGCAACTTTTGACCGAGGAGGGTTAGGGATGCGAAGGCGTGAGTTTGGGCTGAAGTTGCTGAGTTTGGGTTTTGGTTCGTTGGCACTGTGCTGCGCTGCGGACTCAGTTCAAAGGAGGGGGAGAAGGATGGAAAGCCGCAAGTTGCCGAGGTTGAAAGTTTTTGATGACCCAAAGCACCCAAACAGCCGCCGTTTCCTCGTCACCGAAAAAGGCGAACCTTTCTTCTACCTCGGAGACACAGCATGGGAACTTTTCCACCGACTTACCCGTGAGGAAGCAGAGTTCTACCTGAAAGACCGTGCAGCAAAAGGCTTCACCGTCATCCAAGCAGTCGTCCTTGCCGAATTTGACGGTTTGAACACGCCCAATGCCGAAGGTCACAAGCCCCTTCACAATAACGACCCAACTCAACCCAATGAGGCTTACTTTGATTTGGTTGACTGGGTTGTGAACAAAGCGGAGGAGTTGGGGCTTTACATCGGGATGCTGCCGACATGGGGAGACAAGGTGAACAAGAAATGGGGAGTTGGACCTGAGATTTTCACGCCCGAAAACGCTAAGGTTTACGGTGAGTTTCTGGGGCGGCGCTATCGTGGCAAGCCAATCATTTGGATTTTGGGAGGGGACAGACCGATTGAAAGCGAGCGACACTTGCAAATTTGGAGGGCGATGGCAGAAGGGTTGAGGAAGGGTGACGACGGAGAGCACCTCATCACTTACCATCCTATGGGAGGTCAGTCGTCTTCCCAGTGGTTGCACAGCGAACCTTGGCTTGACTTCAACATGTGCCAGTCGGGACACGGCGCTCGTTACTTTGCCAACTATGAGATGATTGAGCGAGATTACAACCTCAAGCCCACCAAACCGTGCATGGATGGTGAACCGCGCTACGAAGACCATCCTATCAACTGGGACCCGAAAAACGGTTGGTTTAACGATTACGATGTTCGTCAGGCTGCTTATTGGGCTTTGCTTGCTGGCGCTCATGGGCACACTTATGGTTGCCACGATGTTTGGCAGTTTTACGACCCTGAAAAGCGCCAACCGATTTCACATGCTCGAACACCTTGGCAAAAAGCATTAGGCTTGCCCGGGGCAAATCAAATGCGTCATGTCAAGGCGCTAATACTTTCTCGCCCCATGCTGCTTAGAGTTCCCGACCAAACTTTGCTCGCATCTGACCCAGGCAAAGGCGCTGAGCATGTCCGAGCGGCGAGGGCAGTTGACGGAAGTTACGCCTTCATCTACATTCCCGTTCCAAGACCCATAACGGTTCGCCTTGACAAACTT
>Ga0079992_123713_pt1 | contig 17019 bp, 13 predicted proteins | sample FaiFalFF_MnMetaG_3_FD_69197 | JGI IMG/M metagenome (GOLD analysis project Ga0079992, IMG submission 69197) | Freshwater microbial communities from Yellowstone National Park, Wyoming, USA - Fairy Falls B (FF_Mn_B) MetaG (SPADES assembly) (version 2) | ecosystem: Environmental > Aquatic >... | reverse complement strand
GTTTATAATGGGAAATGGTATAAGAAAAGAAGACAGGAGCTACGCCTAAAGGGTAGGGCAGAGTTTAGGCGGAAGAAGGCTCTGCTCGGCGGAAATAGGCTTTTTTCACCCACCCGGGGACAAAGAGGAGGGCTATTAGGAGAAATTCCGCCATGCCGCCCCCCCAGCTGGCATAACTATCCGCGTGAAGGTGCTGCACCCGAAGGTCCGTCAGCACCTCTTCCGCTATACCCAGAAGGAAAACCAACTCTATGGCAATAAAGAGGGCTGCCCAGTTGAAGAGAGCGATGGCGCGGGGATTTTCCCGAGAAAGATCGCGAAAGCCCCTCACCATTAGCAGGGCGGCTATAGCTCCCATAAGGGCCGCTAATCCGTAAGCCACACCGCTCACATCACTGCCCAGCTTACTATGTCCCCCCCACAGGTAAATAAAACCACCCCCACCCGTCTCCCAAACCACAACCCGAAACTGCGGAGAAATAAGAGAAAGAAGGCTCATCGCCGTCAAAATCCCCATGACCCCTTTCCACAAGCGCTTCTTAAGCACCGGCCGAAATTACGGCAGTTACCAGGTTTCTTGGAGGACTTCGGGGGGAAGTTCGGGACTGACTAAAAGGGAGGGTTCTTGGAGCTTTTCGTGAAGGAGGAGGCTGTAACGGGCCGTTTCTACGCGGACTTTCTCGTGAAATTCCTGAAGGGGAAGGCGGGTGCAGTTTTCTTTGAGGCTTTTAAGAAGAAAGTACGTGAAGAGCCCATGCTGGGCCTGATGGTACGGAAGCGATTCTTGGTCTGCGCTGGATGCAGCTAGCAGGATGACCGGCCCTTGGAGCTGAATAGGCTTAGGGCGAATCCGGATCCCCCGACTCGCTAAGGGGCTTTCGTTACGCGCCCCCCCACTAAAGCAAGCATCTATAATCAGCCAAACCCGACGAGCCCCACTCGTACCCAACTGCCTCACTAGGTCCGTCAAACGAATCCCCCCCTCCTGAACCTGCCGGGGCGAAACATCCACCGGCAAAAGATAGCTCTCCTTCGTGTCGGGATGGGGCACGCCATGACCCGCATAATAGAAGAATATCTCCGCTTGCCCTTGGCTCACTTGAGCAAGGATGAGGAGCTTTTCTAACTCTCGGCGCATCTGGGAAGCCGTGGCATTTTGGAGGAAGACGATGTTTTGGGCAGGTATGCCCAGCACCTGTTCGGCATACATCCGAAAAGCATAGGCATCGCGAATGGCGTAAGGAACATTCATAGCGGGGGTAAAAGTGGGTTGGTAGGTGCGGTAATCTTCGTTGCCGATGATGTACGCGTAGCGGTAGAGTTTCGGTTGGGTGCAGACAGGGACGTTATCTTCCAGCTCAACGGGAGGGCGGTAAAGCTCATCCCGCTCGGCGAGGATTTGGGCTGGGCGAATACCCAGCTGGTCAATCCGCCACAGGCGAAGCAGGCCGTCGTTACCCCCTGCTACAAGGTACTGACCATTAGGACTAAAGGCGACACACCACAGGGGCGTGCCCAGATCAATGACTTTTTCGCGGGTGCCAAGAGCTACATTCCAAATGATGAGAAGGCCGTCTTTACCCGCACTGGCAAGGTAGCGACCATCTGGACTAAATGCCACAGCTCGTACGCCATCCCGGTGACCCTCTAAAGTGCGAATCCGAAGCCCCTCCGGAAGCTGCCAAATCATGACTTTCCCATCCAGCCCCGCACTCGCTAAAAGACGATCATCATAACTCAGCGCAAGGCCCCGAACCCCTTCCCGATGGCCCCGCAGAACTTTCTGAATAGAAAGCTCGTTGGGCTCCAAGACATAAATAGCCCCACTGCCGCTCCCGAGGTAAAGCGCCTTGGCGTGGCTTGGCATGGCCAACGCATAAGAAACCTCCGCCGTATCCCGAAAAGTCTGAAGCCAGTGTTCTTCCCAGTCCCAAGTAGCGAGAGTGCCGAAACGACTGAGGACATAAGCCAGAGCCTTTCTCGGGTGGAGAACCAGACTCTCCCAATAGAGAGGAGGGCCATTTTTAGAGAGACGGCGAGAAAGAGGGACGACCCGCTTGAGCCGAAGCCTCCCTGCATCGGCCTTCGCAGGCTCAAGCAGCTCTATCTCATAGAGGTTGCCGTCACTGGAAGCAGCCCAGAACGGATGAATAAGAGAGTCCGTCGGCTGGGGAATAAAGGCAAGTGCATTCACGCTGGCCTGGGGAGGTTGAAGAGTCTGACGGCCCTCCTTGCGGCCAGAAAGGCGACCAATCAAAGAACCATATGGTATAGACCAGAGAATAACCTGACGATCACTGCCCGCTGAGACTAGGTAGCGGCTATCGGGTGTAAAGGCAATAGCGTTGACGGGCCCCGTGTGTCCCTCTAAGTCTTTATACGGTTGAGCCCAGAGAAGCCCTACTAAAAGAAGGATGCGCAATCTCATTTTCGGACGCTAATATCTAAGAGGCGCAGGGAAAGTTTGTCGTTTCGGAGCCGTTCGCTCAGGAGCCAGTCTTGAAAGGCGTCTAGGGGGATAAGATGGAAGCCGCGCTGGGGATCATATTTCTCGGGGGGTGCTGCTAACGGATGCGGAGAAAAGAGCACATAGAGGCGATGGAGGACTTCGGGGGCTTCGGCGGTGAGGATCAGTTCGTCTGTCCAGAAGGCTTCGGAACGGCTTTGCGCGGCCGGCGCAAAAAAGAGATAAGTCGTATCCGGGCGCACGGGAAGGGCTTGCAAGCGATGATTCTGATAGGGTAGGAGCCGATAAACCACCCCGCTATCTTCCCAGAAGACTTGCAGATACCCAGCGATAGGCGTGCGAAAGTAAAGGTAGAAGGGGTCTCCCTCCTTAAAGTCCAGCGTGAAGCAGGCGGTATCCTGGCATCGCAGAGGGCGGATATCTAAGGGGAGGGGCGGTTCGGCGCGCAGCCGAGCCCGCCCCTTGACTCTACAGGTAAGGTACCAGGTGCCCTTCTGCTGAGAGGTCTCGTAGCGAACGCTAATGGTCTCCAGCCATTCAGCTCCAATGTACTGATCAGCCGTAAGGTAAAAATAGGTGTGCGTAGAAGCGCTGGACCCTTCGGAGCGGTTTTGGAGAAGGTACTTGCTGGCCTGCGCCACCTGCGTGGGAAAATTCGTTTGGAGGGCGTTTAGAATAGCCAGCTGATAAGCCTGGCGCTGGATGCGCTCCATAGACCAGCCGGGAAGCACTTCCACCGTAGCACTACCCGAGACGATTTTCTCCTGCGCATGGAGAAATGCCCCCAAAAGCAGGTAGGAGACCAGCCACCACCTCATTGAAGCGGGAGGAGTTTATCTACCTTCTCTTGAAGGCCTTTCAGACGTTCCCGCAGCTCCTCCCGAACGCGCTTCTTAGCCTCTTGAATAACTTGGTCCCGATTCACGAGGAGCTTGACATTCACCTCCACATTCTTATTGGGCAGGTTGCGGTAGATTTTGAAGGCAGGGTCTACTTGGGATATGGAAGTAACGATGACATTTTTGGCGGCGGTGAGGAACTCTGTGACGGAAGCGGCTTCTTCGTTGGTGAGCTGGGCGTTGGCGATGTTAGCCTCAATGATAGCTCGGATGAAGGTCTCTAACTGGCCAGCGAGGTTGAGTTTGGCGGCTTCTAAGGCTTGCATTTCGGCGGCAGTGCGGGTCTGAGCCACCGCATTCCCATCCGCACTGAGGTAAATAGGCTGCCCTTTCTCATCCCGCTGATAGAGCTTGATCCAAGTGTACTCCAGCTGTTTTTCCATGGGGAGCGAGCCGGGTGTGACATCAAAGCCCTGTTTCTTAAATTTTTTAGCCTCTTTACGAGCCTCCTTGATGGCTTTGCGCTGGATTTCTTTCTTGGCTTCTTTGTCTGTCATTTGGGCGAGCCCAAGGCTCAGAGCCCCAATCATCAGGACGATGCGCGTGAGCATATGGGCAAGAGCTACAAAACTCGTGCCAATGGGATGCGTCTGAAGAGTAGAGGTGGGGGGCCTTTTAGGATAGAGCGATAGTCCTGATACGAGAAACCGCCGACCTGGGGCCAAGCACCGAACAACCTGGAGGGAGATGAACTCATTCTTCCACGTAGAGCTTCTCCCAGATTTTCTGGTCTTCGTACTCTATAAGAATCAGGTAGAGGCCGGGTTGAATGCGTTTCCCCGCAAGGTCTTGCAGGTTCCAGGAGGGAAGGGGAGTATCGGGTTCTGTGCGAAAGCGGGTACAGAGGGCACCGCTTGGAGAAAGAATAGAGACGGTGGTTTTGGGGGGAAGGCCCCAGAAGGAGAGGCGGGGATGCCCTCGGACGGGGTTGGGGAAAAAGCCCCAGTTGGAAAGAGTTTGCGCCGCGGGGTAAAAAGCAATGGTATGAGGACAGAAAGAAGCCGTATCCCAGGACCAAGTCAGAGAAAGCGGCTGACGATGAGGCGAGACAGATAGAGTTAGACGTAGCTGCCTATCCGAAAGTCGCTGAAGATGGGTCACCTGCCCAACCGGAAAAAGTTGGTAATAAGAGAGCGTATCTGCTCTTGGAGGAAGGGAAGCAGAAAAGGTGATTTCTACAAAAGTGTCGCCGACAATCTCCCAGCGGAGGGGGAGGAGACACTGGGTATCGGTATCGGACGCAATAGTGAAAGGGAGCGTATCGCATTCGGGATTGAGGAAGCGGCTATAAGCATCCACGAGAAGGGTGTCTATAAGGAGCGCATAAGAGGCTGGCGGAAGAGGCTGCCCAAAGTAGAGAGCAAGAGAACCTCCACTCCCAATAGCCGCCACAGGACGAAGACCGAGAGGATGCAGGTAGAAAGCCTCCGGAACCGGGTCCCACCACTGCCCAGAACTGGTAAGGTGAATTTGGCCGTCTTTGGGAAGTATTTCTTGGATTTGGAGGCAGGGACGAGGGCCGGTAATAACCCGACGCAGCTCCCCAAAAGCTCCCCCCACCGCACGTACGGCATAGTAGCAGGTATCGCCAGAACCTACTATATCCGTGCAAGAGGTGCTGGTCCCCAAGTAAATGCGAGTGGGATTTTGACGAGGCTGGAAGCGCCAGACTTCGTAAGTGGAAGCCATAGGCACAGGCTCCCACACCAGGATGACGGAAGTGGAGCTAAGGGCACCAACCCTTATCCAGGCAGGGGGGGGCAGGCGACCTTCTGTAAACTCCACCAGCCGGGGAAAAGTATCTATGCCGACGAGCCAGCCATTCCCCAGCGCCGCACATGCATCCCAGACCCAAGGACCATAAGCCTCCCACACAAAGCCGCTACTGCTAACGCGCCCAAAATAAAGCTGAGGCGGCAGCCAGAGCAGAAGACGACCATCCGCTCTCAGAAGCAGGCGAGGCCGAATCTCCCCCTCCGCCCAAAACTGAATACTATCTATCTCTTGCCAAGGGCTCAAAGAAAGAAGCCCTAAACGCCAGACCTTTCCGCTTTTATGTCGGCCGAGGTAAATAAGCTCGTCGTACCCATCCTCATTAATGTCTATGGCGTAGAGGTACGAGCCGATCTGTTCCAAGCCAGTGTTGTAAGTGCTCAGGAGAGTTTCGTCCCGATAAACGAAGATGTAGCCGGCGTAGTTGCCAAAGACCCATAGAGAGTCGGAGCCATAGCGCAGCTTCAGAAGCCGGGGGATTGTGGTAGAGCCGCTCCAAAGGGTAGTATCTAAGAGGCGACGCAAAATCTGGCCACTAAGGGTGCGCTGTTCGTAGTGGCCTTGGGAGGTGCGGAGCCAGATGGTTTGGGGGTACTCTATTTTGGCGGCGAGTCCTTGGCCGGCGTAAAGGAGGTTTTTCGGGGGGCTGCCACCCCAAACGAAGAAGCTGTCATACCAGACGGAGAGGAGCTCTTTTTGACCATCGCCATCCCAGTCAGCCAAATCTCGGGGAAGAGCAGGACGCCCTATACTCTCGTAAGGGCGATAGGTATTTCCAGAGCGGGTGAGGAAAGCCAGATTGTCGTAAGTGCCATTTTGGGTATAAAGGGTAGCCACAAGGTCAGGAGAGCCGTCGCCATTCCAATCGGGGAGCACCTCAGGCCAATAGAAGCCAGGGGGTGCCGTGAGGCTTTGTATGGAGTAGTTATCCATGCCTAAGGCAGTAGGAGCCACAGGAGGAGCACTGACAGAAATGGAAAGGGTCTGCTGGCTGATAGTAGCAGAAAAGGTAGCCGTAGGTATAGGGAGATTTCCTATCCAGGCGGCGCCAGCAGAGTCTATGCGGTCTATGCAGGTTTGTCCGGTGGGATAAACGATGCAGACAGGGAGGGGGGCAGAGAGGGTGTAAGTGGCTGCATAGCCGAGGCGATTTTGTTGCCAAGTAGGGGCAAGGCGAGCCTCCCTAAAAGAAGGAGAAAGAGTATCTATGGAAATAGGACAAAGGGCGGTGAGGGCCCTGCCGTTACGCAGATAGGCTGTAAGGCGAAGGAACCACCGACCGGGGGCAGGTGGCGTCCAACTAAGGGTTGTATCCCAAGTAGGGGAAAAGGCCCGAAGAGGACCCAGCCAAGGGCCTGAAAGAGAGTTGGCCCAGGAAATCTCCCAGTGCGACAGAAGGCTATGATACACCCGCACGCGCAGGGGAATGGGGGTAAGCTCGTAATGCCCATTGACAGCCGGAGAGAGCCACTGGAGAAGGCCGCTCTGAGGGTAGTCCAAGGCGGGAGGGAGTCGCAAAAGACCCGCACCCGTGTAAATGTCCCACCCAGAAGTCCCTATATCCAAGGCAGCACTCACAAAGGTAGCCCGCACCTCTTCGGGGGAAAGGGACGGATACCGACTCAGAAGTAAGGCCACAGCTGCACTGGTAATAGCGGCACTCAGACTCGTACCGCTCAGGCCTCGCACTATACCCCCCGGCAAAAGAACAGGAACCTGGTCCCCCGGTGCCACCCAGTCCACTCGGCTATACCCCGACAATGGCCATAAGAAGTAGCTCCCCTGTTCGGGATTAAAGCTGGCGGCTCCGACCGCCAGCACCTCTGGAAAACCCGAGGGATAATGCGGACGAGCTCCCGTGCCATTCCCAGAGGATGCTACAACGACGACTCCTCGGCTCACAGCATACCGTATGGCCGCCGCCATCATCTGAGAGGGCACCTCATCACCAAAACTGCAATTAATCACCCGGGCACCCCGCCGAATCGCATACAGGATACCGCGCACAATATCATCATCCTCGCCGTAACCATCAGCACTAAATGCCCGCACCACCAGGATAGGACAGCCCGGAGCGATTCCTTGGACAGGGCCTGTACCGGGTTTGGCGGCGATAAGACTGGCCATAGCGGTGCCGTGACCATTTTCGTCTATGGGGAGGGGGTCAGGGTCCCAGGCATCCCCAGCAGCTAACAGGCGGGCCTGATCCGTAAAATCGTACCCTATCACATCGTCTATGTAGCCATTCTGATCGTCGTCTATGCCATTGAGGTCGGCAGGGTCTAAGCGGCGATTGCCATTCAGGTCTTCGGCAGGATTGATAAAGTACTGACCGGAAAAGGCAAGGAGGGAGGTGTCTATACCGGTATCCAGGATAGCTATGGGGATGTTTGGATGGCCATAGGTACGTGTCCAGGCCTGGGCCGTTTGAATAGCAAGGTGGTGCCAGCCATTGAGGTTTCCGCAAAGCCTACGAGTACGAAGCGGCTCCACAACCTCAAAAAGACCACTGGCCCGTAGTCGCTCCAGCAGCTGAAGACTATCCTCCCCCTGAAAACGAAGTACAAACCACCCCCCCAGCGCTAAGTCCGTAGTATCAGGAGAAACTGCCTCCGCACGAAGAAAACCCCGCCATGTAGGATTCTGCCGCATACGAAAATCCAAATGACTCTGGCGGAGAGAACTTCGTAGGTCCTTTCGGGCAGGACTGACCAGCACGCAGACATTCTGAGCCCACACAAGCCCCAAGAGCCAGAGCCAGCGCACCTTCCAAAGTAAAGCTTTTCTGCAACCCGTGATGCCATCGCTGCGTATATAGAGCAAGTTCCAGCTGCTCTAAGCCTGCAGGTGCGAAGGTCTCCTGCAAAGGAGTGATCTTCCTGCCCAGAGAGAGAGGCGTAGCCAGGTTCAGGGTCTTTTAGCCCAGGCCGCGGCCCCCTACCCAGGGGGCCTTTTCTTATTTGAGAAAAGCCAACATCCCCTGCAACCAAACTCCCCCTCCCATCGTACGTATAGAGAACACAAGCTCTTTGCCCCGGGCTCCGGCAGATATACCTGACAAGCCTAACCTGTTCCTCCCGCCCAGAGAGAGGCATAGCCAGCCCGGTGCTCTTTCAGCCCAGCCAGCGGCCCCCTGCCCAAGGGGGCCTTTATTTTTTAGCCCACGAGCAGAGCAATAGCGCCCAAACCCGCCGCATAACCTAACCCTACCATCCAGGAAAATCGCTCCTTAAACAGCACCACTCCCAAAGTGCCCGACAAGAGCACAATCCCAAGATTCAAACTTAGGAAAAACGGTACAGTGGGCAAAACCCTCAGACCCTTCACATAAAAGATGACCGAGGCGATGTTGGTCAGGCCCAGCAGAAGGGCACCTCCCCATAGGGAGATATGGCGAAAGTGAGAGAGCTGCTTTTGCGTGACATGGAGGGCCAGCCCGGTAAGCCCCGCTACGCTCATGATAAGAAGGGGAATATTCTCGTCGGGAAGGCTTTTCCAGGAAGGTTGAAAGGCCTTGAAGAGGGTGTCAATAACGCCGTTACCAACCCACAGAAGAATACCCCAGCGTAGAGCCTGCCAGAGTCTTTTGAGCCCCCCCTCTTGAAGGTAAGGAGCATGCACGAGAAATATGGCCAAAAGAGCCAGAATAAGGCCAATAGCCTGGCGATTAGAGATGGGTTCTTTCAGGATGAGGACGGAAAAAGAGATGGGAATGACGAGAGAGAGCTTAGAGAGCATTCCAGCCAGACCCACCCCAATCTCACGAGATACACGCCCCGTCAGAGAGAATACCAGCACGAAGAGAATGCCCAAGATCATTAAGCCTATCCGACCGCTGAGGGGAGTTTGGAGTAGACCCTCCCAGGAGAGGGGCTTGTAGAGGAGCGCGGCTAAGGCAGCCACGAAATAGTTAGCCGTAATAAGCGTGAAGATGGGTAGGCGAAGGAGTCGCAACCAGACTAAAAGGAGGGTGCTGGTGAGGATACAGCCGAGCACATAGGCATAGCCCATTGGGCAAAGATGAGCAAATGATTGGGCTCTACCCCTTAGCGTCTCCTCCCAGAAGGTGTTGAGTGAGCCGCTTGACAGAGCCAAGCTTGCAACCCAGCCACCCTCTCTCTCGTATGAGTAGTGTTATGAGAAACGAGCTAATCAAAGCGGTTTTGATGGTGGGCTTGAGCCTCGGGCTCGCCCAAGCACAAGAAGGCGTAACTGCCCTCGGCGTCGCCATTTCCAAAGACGGTCTTCGGGTAGCCTCCCTCCGTACGGTCTTAGGCGGCAACCCTTACCTCCACTTAGGCGTCCAAGCAGGAAAAGACCTAAATGCTTGGACCGCCGGCCTCTCCCTAAGCCAGTTCCTCACCTTCTCCCCCTGCAAAGGCGCCTGTCGCCGAGCAGCCCCTGTCGCCCCCTATCTTGACTTTGGTCTGCGACTCCGCTACTCCCCAGAAACTACGCAAACCACCACCCTCGGCCACGCCGGCGCCGGCGTGCTCTTCCCCTTGGGCTTCGTGGAACTCTTCGGACAAGCGAACCTCTATGCTAACATCTCCCAACCCAAACCTCAATTTGACCTCATTGGGGGTCTGCGTATAAGGTTCTAATCCCAAAACCCTCTCTCCGTCTTTGCCCACTTCCCATGCCTCAGGGCCTCCCACAGGGGGGGCCTTTTTGGTTTTGAAAGAATCGCATGCGGGTTTTTTTGTTGATTTGCGTGGGATGAAGATCCTCTGTTGTGTTAGCCATGTGCCAGACACCACCACGAAGATTCAGTTTGACGGGGAGGGGCGAGCGCTGGATCGGAAAGGCGTAACTTTCATTGTAAATCCGTATGACGACTTTGCCTTAGCTCGTGCCGCCGAAATCAAAGAAAAAACTCCCGGCACTACGGTAACCGTATTATGCGTAGGGAAAAACGGCGCTTCCTCCACAGACAGCGTGGATGCGACTTTGCGCAAAGCATTGGCGTTAGGGTTTGATGAGGCGGTTCGGATAGATGCGGACCCCGTAGATGCGTACTTTGTAGCCAAGCAAATCGCTGCTTATGCGGCAGACAAGGGCTTTCAGCTTCTCATGTTTGGGAAAGAGTCCATAGATTACAATGGGGCTCAGGTACCCGGCATGGTCGCCGCTCTCCTCAACTTACCATTCATTTCCTACGCTACGAGCATAGAACTCTCCAATGGAAAGGCCCATCTAACCCGAGAGATAGATGGGGGGAAGGAACATATTGAGGCGCCGCTCCCCCTCGTCCTAAGCGCACAAAAAGGCCTGGCTGAATGGCGCATCCCGAATGTACGAGGTATCATGCAGGCGAAAACCAAGCCCCTCCATGTCCTCCCACCTACAAACGATTCGCCCCGAGTGCGTACTCTCCGCCATGAACCCCCTCCCCCCAAAGGCCCCTTCAAGAAAATAGACCCCAACAACCTCGACGAACTCGTGAAAGAACTCGCTAACAAAGGCCTTATATAGACATATGAGTGCGATAGGTATCTGGGCAGAAATCAGTGACGGCCGCTTTAAGAAGCCGGTTTTGGAGGCCCTAACGGCCGGACGCGCTTTAGCCGATAAAGAAGGTTTGGCGGTTTGGGCGGTGGTAGTGACTAACGAGCCTCTCCCAGAAGCTACCCTTCAGCCCTTAGCCGAGTACGGGGCCGACAAAGTCGTTCTTATCACGCACGCCGACCTAAAGGAGTTTATCCCCAATGCGTATGCGAGAGTCCTTAGTCAGTACCTGAGGGAGGTGGGGCTGCCATTCTTTTTCCTGCCCCAAACCTACAATGGACGGGCCGTAGGCCCCATGCTCAGTATATGGGCAGATGCAGCCTTCCTATCGGGCATTAACGCCATTCCAGAAAAAGAAGGTGCTGGATATAAAGCTCGGCGCATCGCCTACTCCAATAAGGCCATAGAGTGGATTTATACTGAGCATAAGCCGATTGTGGCTACCCTTCGGCTCAACTCCTTCATCCCCGCTAAGGCGAGTCGTCCTCTCCAGGTAGAAACGAAAACGATCGCCCCCCTCGCTGATGATCTACGGGCCCGCCCTGTAAAAGTAGAAAAGGTGGCCACGGACCGCGTGCCGCTAACGGAAGCCGAAATAGTAGTTTCAGCGGGAAGAGGACTGAAAGGGCCGGAAAACTGGGGCATGGTGGAGGAGCTCGCCAAAGTACTCGGTGCCGCCACAGCTTGCTCAAAGCCCGTGGCTGATGTGGGATGGCGCCCCCACCACGAACACGTCGGCCAAACCGGCATCCAGATTTCCCCCAACCTCTACATCGCTATCGGCATCTCCGGAGCCATCCAGCATTTAGCCGGCGTAGCCAGCTCTAAAAATATCGTCGTGATCAATAACGATCCGGAGGCGCCTTTCTTCAAGGTGGCGGATTATGGGATTGTGGGGGATGCTTTTGAAGTAGTGCCCCGCCTCACCGAAGCTATCCGCCGATATAAGGAACAGCATAGTCACTGAGCCTACTTTTTTAGCCTCTGCGGAGGACCTTATAGAAGCCGCACGGGCTTTTCATCCCCGTGTGCGCTTATGGTTTTGTGACGGGAAAGTATATCAGGTCTGGAAGTCCCTCATTGATGCGCTGAGGGATGATGCTCCCGTCTTGACTGTGGAAGGGGGGGAAGCTCTGAAGACTCTCCCCAAAGCCCGCTGGATATGGAAGAAGCTATATCAGTACCAGCTAGACCGGGGGCAAGCGGTGGGTCTAATAGGAGGCGGCTCCCTTTTAGATGTGGGGGGATTTTGTGCGGCCACATGGAAGCGGGGCATACCCTTCGTAAGTGTGCCTACGACCCTTATTAGTCAGGTGGATGCCGCTATCGGCGGGAAAACCGGGCTCAACTTCCGACAGGGCAAAAATCTCATAGGTGTGTATGCCCAGCCCCGAGCCATATGGGGGTGGCCGAACTTTTTAGAGAGCTTGCCGCAAGTGGAGTTACGAAGCGGCTGGATAGAAGTCTTCAAGCATGCCTTGATTGCAGGAGGAGGTTTATGGGAAGGCATTCAGCAGGTCTCCGTAGAGAAGCCGCCCGCCCTGGCCCTCCTAAAAGAAGCCGCCGGAGTAAAGGTCCAAATCGTACGGGCTGACCCCTTTGAAGAGAAGCGCCTTCGGTTTGTGCTCAATCTGGGGCATACGTTGGGGCATGTGTGGGAGAGCCTTTCCCGAGAGACGGAAAGACCCCTTTTACACGGGGAAGCGGTGGCCATAGGACTTGCCCAAGAGGTCTATCTGAGTTATCGCTTGGGGCATCTCTCAGAGGCAGAGTTAGAGAAGGTGTTGAGCTGGCTAAGCAAGCGACAATACCTCCGGCCTCTTCCACCTTTCACTTGGAAGGACTGGGAAAAGCTCTTATTCCAAGATAAAAAAGTTCGCACGGGGCGGCTTTTTATGCCCCTTCTGCGGGGGATCGGGGAGGCTCTTCCCGCAGAAGAGGTGGGAATAAAAGCGCTTAAGGAAGCGGTGCGCTGGTATCAAGGGCAGTATGGTAGTACGACTTGATCCTGTCCAAGGCCCGATAGAAGGTTGGGTGCCCCTGCCCTATAGCAAAAGCATTTCGGCTCGGCACATTCTCATGGGCCTTCACTTGGGAGCCCCCTTCACCATAGAAGGTCTCTCTGAAGCCGACGACACCCAGAAGCTCCTCAGCATCGTCAGAAGCTGCGGTTACAGGGTAAGGCAGGTGGGGAATAGATGGCATTTTGAGCCCGAGGGGCCGTTTTTGCCTGCGCATTTGGAGGTGGGAGAGGGGGGGACGACTTTGCGGTTTATTTTGCCGTGGCTGGCGGGGCTTCCCGGGAAAACGCACCTGCACCTGGGAGGCCGTCTCTCAAAGCGCCCCCTAGCTCCTCTCGTACAGGCTCTCGTAGAAGCCGGCGCCCAAATAGAAGCCATAGGGGAGCACCTACAAATCACAGGCAATCCAGATTGGAGGCCTCGGGTCTTTCGCATAGATAGTCGCCTCAGTGGGCAGTTCTTATCGGCCATTTTTTTGATGGCGCCGCGGCTTTCAGAGGGGAGCGAAGTCATAGAGACTTCGGGGGAACCTGCCACTTTGAGCTATGTGGAGAGTCTTACGCTAACGATTTTGCGAAAAGCGGGATATGTATGGGAAAAGGTGGCTCCGGGACATTGGATATTGAGTCGAGCGAATACGGGCAGCCCTCCCGTCAATCTGTATATTGGAGAGGCGGATTGGAGTGCGGCGGGGTATTTTTGGGGTTGGGCGATGGGGGCAGGGGCTCGGTTGGAGCTACCTGTTTCTTTGGAGAGTCATCAGCCGGAGCGGGCTTTTTGGGCGGGGGACTCATGGCCGCTGGAAATAACAGAGACCCCTCGTGGGGTGCGAGTTATTTCCTCAGGTGAAATACCCCCTCTCTGGGCGGGGGATATCGCTTCGGTGCCTGATGCTTTTCCGACTTTGGCGGTCTTAGCGGCATTAGCGGAGGATAGCTGGAGTTTCAGGGGGATTCGCACCTTACCGTACAAGGAGTCGCATCGTCTTTTAGCCATGCAGGTGGAGCTGGACAAAATTGGGGCTCGTGTAGAATGGACGGGAGAGGTGTGTCGGGTGTATCCGGGACGCCTTGGGAAGGCGCCGCTTCATTTATGTACACACGGGGATCATCGGGTGGCGATGGCTCTGAGCCTTTTAGCCAGCCGATGGAAGGCTCCCCTCTACATCCACGGAGCGGAGGTGGTAGCAAAATCTTTTCCAAGATACTGGGAGGTGCTGGGGCAGGTGGGAATTTCACTTACTTTTGAAGCATGAGCCAGGTGAGAAACTGGGGCAGGACCCTCGCCTTTTCCCCGAAGGCATGGCTCAGGCCTCGCCGAGAAACTGAAATCGTCGCTCTCGTAATCCGAGCTGCGGAGGAGAGAGAGCGGGTTCGCGTGATGGGAGCAGGGCATTCCTGGACGCCCCTCGTAGAAACCTCCGGCTATTTAGTGAGTTTGGACAAGCTTCAGGGTCTTCTTTCTCTTCAGCCCCATCGCCATGAGGTAACCCTTTGGGCAGGCACCCGCCTCCATCAAGCCACCCGCGCCCTCTGGAAAGAAGGCTATGCCCTCTCCAACCAAGGAGATATAGACCGGCAGTCCATAGCCGGCGCATTTTCCACGGGAACCCACGGGACAGGCAAAAACTTCGGCATCCTCGCCACCCAAGCCGTCCATTACCGCTTCATAGATGGTCAAGGCCAAATACACGACATTTATGCCGATACCACCCCCGAGCTGTTTAGAGCCTTACAAGTATCCCTCGGCCTTTTGGGTATCATTACGCAGGTAACCCTCAAAGTAGAAAAAGCGTATTATTTGCGCCTTGAGAAGCGGGTCATTCCTCTCGCAGAGGCGCTGGAAAACTTTGCCTCTTATTTAGAGGCTTATCGCCATGTGGAGTTTTTCTGGTTTCCATATAGCGACCGGGTGGGGCTTAAGCTCACGCAGAGGAGTGAGGTACCGGGTCAGACGTTTTTTTTGAAGCGGTGGGTGATGGATGGGCTGTGGGAGAATGGCGCCTTTTGGGTACTGAATAAGGTAGCGCAATACTATCCCAGCTTGTCAGCGGCGTTGTGCCGGTTTGCCGGGCGGAATATGGGAGAGGAGGTGCGGATAGACCGCTCCTACAAGGTTTTTGCCACGGCGCGGTGGGTGCGCTTCCGAGAAATGGAATATGGCCTGCCTGCAGAGGCGGGGCCCGAAGTCCTAAAAGAGATAGACCGTTGGATTCGTAAGCACCAGCCTGCCGTGAGCTTCCCACTTGAGTACCGGTATGTAAAGGGAGACGACATTCCCCTAAGTCCAGCGTATGGGGGGGATCGGGTGTTTATTGCTGTTCATGCTTATTACCGCATGCCGTACGAGGCTTATTTCCGGGGGATAGAGGAGATATTTCAGGCGTATGGGGGCCGTCCCCACTGGGGGAAGCTGCACACGGCCTCACCGGCTTACATTGCGGAGGTATATCCTGAGCTGCCGAAGTTTCTAGCGCTGTGTGAGCGGTATGATCCCCAGGGGATTTTCCGAACGCCGTATTTTGAGCGGCTTCTATGGGGCGAGCGGCATTTGCAATCGGTTTCGGCATAGCCTTTCTCTGGGCGCAGGGCTGTGCTTGTGGAGCGCGGTGCTTGGCGCCGACTCCCCCTTCTATCTGGCCTATAGCAGTACGAGCATATGCTTTTGGTACCTCACAGACCTTCGGGCAGGACCCCCAGTATTTCCCCTATAATGTACTGGGCGTAATCTGCACTACAGCTACACCCACTGCGCCCTGCGCAGACCCCTGCCAAGTAGTGTCGTTAGGAAAAGGCGGATATATAGAACTCACTTTTGACCCTCCTATCGCCGATGGGCCAGGAGCCGACTTCATCGTGTTTGAAAATGCCTTTCGCTACGGAAACGGCCAGGTCTTTGATGAATGGATGATCGTGAGCGTCTCTCAAGATGGGCAGACATGGCTGACTTTTCCCTACGATTCGGTTACGGGGGAAGGCTTAGCCGGGCGTACGCCTACGGGGTGTAGCGGATGCTCGGGTGGAAATATCAACTGGCAGGATCCCGTGCAGGCGGGTGGAGACGCATTTGATCTTTCGGAGGTTGGTTTGGCTTGGGCGCGTTATGTGCGGGTTGAGGATGCTACGCGCTTTCAGCCGCCTGACCGTCTCTCTGCAGACTTGGATGGAGTGGTGGCTATTCACCAGCTCTCTCCTAATAGTCTGGAAATGGCCTCCATGAAGGAGGATGAAGAGATCATTGCCTGTTGGGACTATTTAGGTCGGGAGCTAACCCCGGCATCCCTCTCAGCTGATCGTAAAGGGGCGGTAGTATGTCTAGTGCGGAAAACAGGGGGTTATCTTTATTGGCGGTCGTTGTGGATGGGCGAATAGGGTTTCTTGGGATAGATCTTTGCTAAAACCGATTAGGAGCCGCAGGTAAGGCCTTCCCATGCTAACCTTGGCCCCTTGGAAGGTAAGGCGGCCATCTCCGGTTCTCCAATCTTTCCAACTTGGCCCTACCAGGTAACCCGCAGAAAGCCATAATCAAAGGCCCTCAAAGTTTTTCTGTACCTCTATGGCCCTGCCGGTAAGGCGACTGCCCGTCCTGGGCGCGGTGAACAGCGCGGCAGCTGTAACGACCCACCGGGGAAAATAGAACCGCTCTCCTCGGCAGCCCATAAGACTAATACCATTTGCAATCAAAAACTTTCTGAATGGGGGAAGGTTTTGGTCGCTCCGCCCCGAAGGGGCGGAGCGGCCCCACACAACACTACCGACTCGCATCCAGAAACTCTTTGCATTGGTATTAGGCCAAACCGGAGTCGGCGCTATGAGACTATATCTGAGGCTGGTAGTCTTTCTAATGGGGTATATTAATAAGCCAGGCTTACGCCAAAATATTTGGGGTTTTTCAGCGCAAGGCCGACAGGTCTTTTATCGGGGAGAAAATGTGTATATTTGCTATGTGGTGCGGCGAGAGCTTCGGGAGCGGCTTGCACGATTTCGGGCGGTTTATTACAGGCTTCGGATTTTGCGGGGTCTACTGATTTTGCTATTATGGGGGGGTGGGGTCTTTTTTCTGAGTAGTCTGACGGAGGGGCTTTTCTGGTGGGGGGTGCCCGTACGGCTCATCCTGTGGGTAAGCTGGGTGGGTGGACTCTTGTACTTCCTTGCCAGAGAAGTGCTCTGGCCTATCTTGCAATATGGTCTGAAGCTACGGGGGTACCTTTCCGACGAAGAGGCCGCTCGCTGGATAGGACGCCACTTTCCTGAGATACAGGATAAGCTTCTCAACGCCTTGCAGCTGGAATATCAGCATCCCGAACTCAATGCCGCTGTGGCCTTAGCGTTAGAGGAACGGCAGGCAGTGG
>Ga0079992_121502_pt1 | contig 17072 bp, 20 predicted proteins | sample FaiFalFF_MnMetaG_3_FD_69197 | JGI IMG/M metagenome (GOLD analysis project Ga0079992, IMG submission 69197) | Freshwater microbial communities from Yellowstone National Park, Wyoming, USA - Fairy Falls B (FF_Mn_B) MetaG (SPADES assembly) (version 2) | ecosystem: Environmental > Aquatic >... | reverse complement strand
AACAGCCACCAGTGAGCCCATAGAGATCCCAAGATCTCTTTGGGGGAGGTGGAAGTCCCTCGATGACCACAGGGATGTTATTACATCCCTGTGGGTTAAGAAGCAAAGCAACACAAACAAATTAATACCAGTGACAATCAATGATCATTGGGGGACAAGCGGTTAGTCACGTCTCCCTGCCCTTATCAGCTTTTTCGTCTTTAATGCGATGTTCCTGCACAGCTCCTCGTAAGATGATGCATAGGCTATATAGCCATGGGGAGAATATAATATCTCTATACACATGTCTATAGCATCCGTTGATATGGCTGGCGATATCTTTCCAGCTAGCACCCCTATATCTTTGAACTCATATATAGCTATGGCCAGGATATCCCCCATATATTCTATATATCCTGCCGCACACTCAGCACCTCTAGACATAGCTACTCTGGAGACCCCTTCGCTGGTTAGGATCTCTCTGCACCTAGCCAGCCAGCTCATTACGGGTTTGTCCAATATGCTATATACTGTTCCCCTTAAATTTGAAGCTAGTTGGCCTGCATAATATTGGATCCTCTATCTTCAAACAGGAGCTTCAGATCTTTAATATATATCTCGCTAGGTGTAGATATAATTAGTGGGTTTGAACGTATGCTAGAGATTAGAGTAGAAGATCCTAGCATCATATCTATAATCAATGATCTCAAAAGCCCCACTCTATTCTATGACAACTACTGTAGGCTGTGCTATCGATTCGCCAAAGCTATATGGAGACTTAGCAGGGGTAGGATAGCTGTTGTTGGTATGTACTCTAAACAAGCGATGTGGCTGAGATCTCTTATAGACCCTAAGATCTATTCATCGGTATCATGGTTCATGCTACCCGGAAAAGATATTATATATGGTGGTAGATCCTCGATAGTGCCGATATTAAAGGAAATGCTCAGGGGACTGGTAAAGGGGGGAGACAACGATTTCAAAGACCCTGCCCCTACAACATGCTCCGAAATCCTGCCCTGCAGCGGTATAAAGGGATTTATATATAGAACTGTGCATATACTGATAAAATCCCAGAAAATCAAGATTATAGCCAGCACCTCCGCCACCTAGAGCAAGAGATCCTGGTTTCATCGCGGCTTTCCACTTGAATCATAAACTCTGCTGCCCTGCCTCTCCACTCTCCGACAGCCAATCTCCCTATAGCGTATAGCTATAGTGAACCCTCTTTAGCTTATCGATATATCTACCCTTGAGATGTTATCTGTGCCGGTATAGTTTATGAAGACCCATGAGACAGCCTTATACCCGGGTTCGAGATATATCAGCGAAGCACGTTCTCCCCTGGGAATGGGTTTCCCACACTTCTCAGATTGTCTGCCATGCTGCATATGCTAGCAGACCCCCATACAGGGGCTTTGCCAGGAGATCTGTAGAGGCCATATAGGAAGATATATGCTGTGAAATTTATGGAGACACCAATAAAAGGCTTTGAAACCGATTTGGGGAAGCTCCCATCATTAGAAATTACAAACCCCACCCAGCCATACCATACAGAGGTTATGTTGATGATTGTAACAACGGCGTTTCTACCATCCCTCCCGATCTCTATATAGCCCTCATTAGCTATACACTTTCCGTCTCTTTGCTGCGCGAGACCCAGGATCTTATAAGTGGTTATATGTACATTAGACTGGGCAGTCTTGAACTTAGCTGAAATCTCTAGCCTATCGCTCTACATGCTAGCAGCATTTGGGATCATGGATACAGCTATTATCAACAAGACGATCTTATATGACTACCTATTTAACAAGGAGCCTATCAACATAGAATTCCACAGAGATGAACAGGTGAAGAATATATAGATTGTGTAAACAGGCGCTTCAAATGTTTATAAGCACATTTGATTAAGAAGCTATCTGCAATATAGTCTAAACCAAGTTAACAGAAGGTAAGGGGGTTTTATTGAGCAGTAAATCCTACAACTGAAAGCCCTGTCCTTTAGGGTGGGAGGAGGTTAGTAGTTCTCAGAGCTTATTATAAGGCTCCTTAAGCAAGTAATGGCGAGATCTAATTCATTTGTATTAATAATATAAGCCAACATAGATATGACCTTATCTATACAGCAGCATAGTGGAAAGGATCTCAATGCTCGCTCAATAGAGCTCTCAACGTATATTGGCTATAATAGGGTAGACATCTCCGGCAACCTAACATCTAGAAGGACTTTCGAGGATAGGGAGAGAAATATTATAACAGCTATCGTGATGTAGGTATGCCTGTTGAGGTTATTAGAAATATCTCGCTGGGCCTTACTATAGCAGGTTCCGCTTTTGCCCGTTTCAATAGCATTTTGAGGCCTTGCGGCGAGTGTTAGAAAGTCAGAGGAGTTCCCGGAGGGAATATATGGCCAGCCAATTATAGAGGAAGGCTTTAAATAGCCATTTTATTAGGTGCCGCCGCGGGGATTTGAACCCCGGACCTACCGGTGTCTGCCGAGGATCTCTTCAGCCGGTCGCTCTCCCAGCTGAGCTACGGCGGCACTCCCATCTAGAATCTCATATGTTGGAATATAAGTCTTCCAGCCCTAGATAAGGCTATATCCTCTATGCTGCTGACTGCTCTCCGCCTTTGTGGGGTAGGGCTCTTCCTCCTCTAGGCTCACATCACCTTTCTGAAGCCCCTCACGGAGGATGCATCACAGCTCCAGGCTTAGTCCTCGCCGCTGGCTCCAGGGAGGCTGGGGCTCATAGCCCGCTAAGCTTGTCCCAACTCAATTACACATGGCATCCTAGCTGAGCTTATAAACATCAATACCCCCGCCCTAAAAGGATGAGGCTTTAAGCTATGGTGAGGGAAAGGCTTGGGGGCGAACTATATGGGTGATAGAGAGGAGATGTTGGAAAGCCTATTAAAGATAATGGGGAATTCCTATTCGCCCTACTCGAGATTTAGGGTTGCCTCGGCGGTTATGTGTAGCGATGGGAGGATCTTCACAGGGGTTAATGTTGAGAACTCCTCATACGGGCTCTCCGTGTGCGCGGAAAGAGTAGCTATATTCAAGGCTGTCTCGGAAGGCTGTAGAGAGATTACTAAGGTATATGTTATGTCTGACTACAGCGAGCCCATACCACCATGTGGTGCGTGTCTCCAGGTGATCTCCGAATTCTCTAGATCAGGCGAAGTAGAGATTATAATGTACTCGCCGAAGGGAAGTAGCATTAAGAGGAAGCTATCAGAGTTATTGCCGTTGAGATTCAATAAAGATGTGTTAAGATATAAGGTGTAGCGATAAATTGATAAATAGATACAGCCCTAGTGAATCGATTTAGAATTTCTAGATGCCGTCTTGGGCGTCATTGCTTCTATCTAACATTCTCATCATAGCGTTCTAAAGACTGCTTATATTATAGTTTTTATCTAATTATACCCTGGGTATCTGTGATGGTTATAAGAAGATGGATTCTCTCGATATTGATTCTTATATATACATCGGGATCCTAAGTCCACATCTACAGGTTTGATAATGCTTTCTATGGCTTTGATGACCGTAATGCTCATTACAACTGGAAGCTTTGGGGCATTCTCTGGAAGTATTCCTCGGATCCGCATGAACTGTTAAAGCTACCTCTGACATCCTCCCATGAATCCTCCTCCATGGTGTTCTAGTATTCCTCTTGCTTTTATATTCGTTTGTTCTCCAGCTTAGGCTTATGAGCGTCTAATCCATAATTGTTTTGATGTTGAGGTGATATCTCTGCTAGACCTGGGTGTGGAAAACCTCGGGATGCGATGACCTTTGGAGCACCCAAGACTGAAGCCCTGTATGAGAGCAATGCCCAGAAGGGCTTCGGGTTCTTAAGCATAGATGGGAGCCCCTTTCCGCGGGCTCAACAGCCACCCATGAACCCATAGAGATCCCAAGATCTCTATGGGGGAGGTGGAAGCCCCCGATGGTCACAGGATCAAAACCCTGTGGATCAAAAAACAACACAAATAAAAGAATATCAACGACAACCAATGATCATCGGGGGACAAGCGGTGTGAGGGTAACTATGTCTAAAGAGGCTGCTCTAAGGCTGAAAGAGGCTAGCGGAATATATTCAGAAGCAATCCACACAAGCGAAGCAAGGCGCGGGTCAAAAGCTGTTATGGGTAAGAAGACACCTATATATTACAATATCTTCGCAGAAGAAGATCTGGAGGATGCGGGAAAGCTCCTGAGAGACCTAGAAGGATCTGGGGTACCAATATATCTCATAACATCAAAGGAAATAGGAGAAGATATAGGAAAAAGATCTCTAGAATGGCTTTAGAGAGATGGGGTAGGGTAGCAATCCTATGGGGCGATCTAGATGAGATGCTTAGAAAAACCATAATATATACTTCAAACGTTATATGATGTCCATCTAGAAGCAGGTTCAGTTTTCTCGGTCTCGGCGATCCTATAGCTATTAGCCTGGAAGCTATATTGTTTTATGCTAGAAGATCAGCGGCATTTGCCTTAGGCGTGTGGTAGATGATAGTTCCAGCAGGCATTATAATAAGATTGTTTTTGCCTTAACAATGATCTCCATAGGATCTGAGAGAAAAGAAAATAGAAGAAAATAATAGATAGTATGGATAGCGATAGGTATCTCTATCAATGGGCATCTATATCAATGTAGTTCAAGAAAATGTCTCGGAGATCATCTAAAAAAGCTGTAAACTCCGCTGATCTAGGCTATTGAGGCAGACCCGGTTAAAGCTTAAATATTTTACAAGGCATTGATAATATATAGGTGAGCGTATGTATAGTGTAAAGAAGGTTGGCGAGCTTATAAAAAGAGCTCCTATCACAGTTTCTCCTACTACGAGCATTAGAAATGCCGTCCAGATAATGAATAGAGAGAATATAGGAAGCGTTATAATAACAGATCCTGAGGGAAGGGTTCTAGGAATATTCACAGAAAGAGATCTTGTGAGAGCTATAGCGGAGGGTGCAGATCTCGATAGTAATATTGCAAGTGTTATGACTAAAAACCCGGTAGTTGTATATGAAGATGAACCAGTATCGAGAGCGGTGATCTTAATGGCTGAGAAAAGAATAAGACATCTACCAGTAATAAACAGAAGAGGGCTAGTAGTTGGGATGATTACTGCAAGGGATATTACGGAGACATTTAGAAGATATTTAGAGGAGCTAGGCGATATAGGCGACTAATGTACTCTCCCTATAAATATCTGGAATTCCATGTGGACTATATCTACTCCTTCTTATATACTTATTGCTATAGCGATGAAAGGCGTTTCGAAGCCTCTTGGCGTCAGATCCATAATTGCTGTTTGTTACAGGACTTAGAAGGGTTTTCCAGTAGAATCTTTCGACACTTCTTGCCTTGTAGTATGGGGTTCGGGTTTCATTGAGCTTGATATGTCTTGATGCCAAGCCCTCTCCCCTTGGCTTCAAAGCCCTCGGGATCCCATTTCACCGGGATCCATATCGCTGGGCTCCACCCGCTCAGGGTGACCCCGACCCATAGCTCCACCATCATAGTTTCCTCAGGTTCATTGCTGTGGGGAAACCCCGCATCCTGGTTTTCCTCTTCCCTCCTTTCCTCTTGCCTTCTAGATATCTCCTCCTAATGTTTATAGATGCAGCCTTATGCCTGTTCATCTTTAATCCACATCTAGGGCATTCAAAGATCTGCCCTTCTTGGGTCTCTCTCCGCAACATACCCGCATCTGGGGCATTCCTCCTCCAAGGTGTTCTGGCATTCCTCTTCCTCCTATTCTTAGCCCTTTTCCTAGACACGAGATCTTCCTTATCAAGATCCTCGAAGACGTGGACTGTGTTTTGGAATAGCATTCTCAACCCTGATGAGGGCTTGTTTATAAAATCTTTCTCCCTATTCCTCTCCCTTCTAACATACTTCTCATAAAGCTCCCTCTTACTCTTCCTTTGTGCCATGGCTTTCTTTCTCTCATAGGTGATCTTCGTGCTCTGGAGAGGCCTTAGATCTACATGTATAAAGCCTATTGATGGCTCGTAGCTATCCCATCCAATAACCCTTCTAACATAGATCTCCTCAGAGCTTTGAAGGGGATAACCACTCTGTCGTCAAAGATTATAGCCCCACCGACAGCCCAGCCTCTAACTCTGTGATCGAACCATGTTGATTTCCAAGATATTGAGGGATATTCCCCTGGTTTTAGAGTTATCCTTATGGTTCTAGCCTGGTAATCTATCTTCATAAGCGTTATTTTGCATCTAGCGAATCTCCTCCTAATCCTCGGCTTGACCCTTCTAGCCCTCCCCCTCAAATATCTTTTTCCCAAGACTCGATTATGGAGTAGGCTGTTCTAATAACAGCATCAACTCAGTGTGCAGCGTAGGGATTATCCTTCATAAGCATGTCTCTGAGGCGTTTCTTAAAAGCCCTATCCTTCGGAATATTGGGATCCTCATTTTCATTCCTCTGATCACGACCAGCTTTTTACCTTTTCTAACAAGCTCTTGGAAGCTGTATCTCCACTCAATATTATTCCAGATCATATCTATAGCCTTCTGAAGAGTCTTAACATACCATGTTATCAGCTTCGAGACCCTATCATCCCTTATAGGCACAGAATATGCCCTGACAAGCTCAAGGATCTGGCAAACCTCCTTAGACTTCAGCAAAATCGCTCCATAAAATGATATATCAACCCCTATAAACTTTTATGAAACCTGAAACAGTTTCTTGAGGCTTTTCTAGCTATTCCCATAGAATGGATCGATAATCTCAACATAATGATATATTCTAACATAATATCAGAATATATATTTATCATGAAGACATAGCTCTGATAAGTGGTATGCATAAGTAAACAAATTATAAAAGGGTCTATAGACATAAATATGAGGATGGTTCCGATGAGCAAGGCAATCGTTTTGATAAATACGGATGTAGGTGCCGAAGAAGAGGTATTCAACCAGCTTCTAAAAGTTCCAGGAGTTACAGAGGTATATATTGTGTACGGGGTATACGATGTTGTAGCTCTAGTCTCAGCTAAGACGCAGGATGAGCTAAGAGAAATAATAGTTAGGCATATAAGAAGAATGCCTAAGGTGAGATCAACAACTACAATGATGGTCGTTGAAGAGAGCAAGAAGAGCTAGCTTATAGTCTGAGATTTGAAGAGCTAGCTTTTTATTAAACTTAAAATCTCGTCCTTCTAGGGTAGGAATGTTTCTATATGCAATCGAAATAAGTAATTATTTAATCTATAACCTCGACTTATACATTATGTGATCTCGGTGATCGTAGAAAGAGATAACCTCACTAGGAGAGGTAACGCCCGAGATCCAGGCGGTGGAAACCCCGCCCTTTCAGGCGGGGGTCAGAGGGTTAATTATTGAGTTCTCAGGCTCAGCAAAACCAGAATCCCCTCATATAGGATCAATACTGCAAATGATAAAAGAACAGCTATAGAGAAAACCTTTATAGCTATTATTGCGGCCCTACCTCCATAGTAATAGCCAGCTCTAACTAGGAGTGGGAAAAGAGTGATCCATATCAATATTGCTATAAAGAGCCCTGTTATAGCAGCTGGGCCAAATATAGAGAGAAACGAGAGCCCAGCTGAGAGCCACCAGAGGATCTGATAGGGGTTTGCAAGTCCCAAAGCTAGTGAGGTCGAGTATGAGATTATAGAGCTTGTGGTTTTAGATCTGCTATCTCTGTTTTTTATAGTTTTTTCTGGATTTGATTTAGCTATTAATAGTGCTAAGAAAATCATATATGATCCTCCAATTATGTATATAGCCCTGATTACGTTGTTATTTATCATATTAAATGCAAAATAGGTGATGATCATCAATATAAAATCTGCGGTCATGGCTCCTAGGCCTGTGAGAAAGCCTAGTTTAAATGATGTAAGAGACCTGCTAGCTATTAGCGCGTTCATAGGGCCTGGGGGAACTGCTAGAGAGAACCCATATATAAGTCCTGCTAGGAAATTGATTGCTCCGTCACTCACTCTGATCTCCTCTCCCTAGCTGGCTTACTACCCAGTTACAATATTGCTATATTTGCTTTACTATTCTATGTATATCCCTGGTCTGAGTGGTAATGCCTCCTTCTTCTTACCTTTATAGTTTGGCGCATTTATGTCGTCTGCAAGATATATCTGAAGCTCTGTAACCCCTATGGTGTTTTTAAGCATGTCTAAACTATCCTCTAAGATCTTGATCTCCTCTAGATCTGGTATGTTTATGATCATATCAGCTACATCTTCCGGGATTGTTGATGCATAGTCAAAGATCTTCTTTATCTTGGCGGCTTCCTCACCCCTAACCTCTCCAGAGGTGCTTGTAAGTAACATCTCCATAACAGATCTAATCCCCTCACCTTTTCTCTGAGCCTCGATAGATCTTATTAGTATTGCCATATCATTTTTTGAAGCTACATAAATAACTATTTTGGATGGTTTTCTTTTAAGGAGTGCAGATATTTCTGCTATATCTTCTTTCAATCGTGTGAGATAGATGTGCCTCAGCTCTGCCCTGATATCTATATATCTTTTCAAGATTTCCCTATCGAAGCTCTTCTTAATGATATAATCCTTCTCACCGAGGATCTCATGCCATATCTCTTCAGCAACATGTGGTATATATATTGATAACATTATTATCCAGATCTTAAGAAGGTCGATCACCCCAGACCAGATGCTTCCAACGCTTTGTATATATTCGCTGAAATAATTGGTAACATCATATAACAGCTTAACCCCTCCCTCTCTAACCTTTAGCTTTTCAAGGGATTCGTCAGCCTTTAGCAATACTCTAGAGATTCTAGAGGCATATATGCGGTCTAGATCTGTTGGTATATCTCTTCGTGGAGCTTTAGAGAGTTTTTCAACAAGCCCGTAGATCTTTCCTAGGTGCTCCGAGACGCTTAATGCTGTTTCATGCCTAAAGTCTAGATCCTGTCCAACTTCTGAGGATATGGACAACACTACTCTCACAACATCATTGCCATAGATATCTATAGCCCTGAAAACTGGGAGTATATTCCTCAGGCTCTTAGACATCTTCTTCCCATCCCTCAACACCCACCCATGGATCGACATAGCTTTAGGCCATAGCTCTTTTGGGAAGATAGCTACGTGGTTCATTATGAAGAAGAGTAGATGGTTATTAGCGAGATCTTTACCTGCCACCCTTAGATCTAGTGGATACCAGTAGAGAAATTCCTTCCTAAGATCCTCAAGATCCTCTTTCCTAATCCCATACCTAGCAGAGATCTCATTAGTACTGCCCCTGCCGAGGAATATGTAGCTCCACAGATCGTTACCTATTTTAGAGGGATCTTTAATGATTTTTCTGATCCTATGGGATATAGTATAGAAAGCCATATATATTGTAGAATCGCTGAGACTCTCGATAATCCACCCATGATCCCATGGCAGCTGTGTCCCTAGACCCCTGGTTCTTGCACAGGGCTTCTCCCTTAAACCCTTTATCAACTCCCCCATATATTCCCCCATCTCTGGGGGCTGTATATACATGCTATTTAGAAGCTCTAGACCCCTGGACTTCCATTCTGCATCCCCGTAGTTTATGAACCACTGATTCTCCAGAACCTTCACCACCACCTCAGTTCCGCATCTACAGTATACAGGCTTGTTCATTATCTCATACATAACATCTCCATAGCCCGATAGTCTCAAGAGTCTTGCTATATTCTCTCTGGCTTCCGGTACACTCCTGCCTTCAATCCATCCTCTCACAAATCCTGAGAGTATGTGTCTATCGCTACCCCTAATATGCCTTGAGAGCCCAATCTCCATAACGCCAGAACTGTATTCAAGGGCATATAGCTCCCTCGTAGCGGATTCAAGGGCTGTTCTATCAGCTTGGCTTTTTACCCTGTGCTTTTCTACGAATACCTTAGCTGGGAGATCCTTGATCCCAGAGATCTTTATTATAGCTCTTGGTTCAAGAGGTCTTACAGGGATTTCTGATGACCTCATTATATCTCTATAGGCAGCATAATCATCTGGAGAGTGTGCTGGCACACTCATAACTATCCCAGTACCTGTTCCAGGATCTACAAACTCTGCGGGAAGCACTGGTATTTCCTCTCCTGTTATGGGGTTCACAACTATGCTGTAGATGAGCTCTCTAGGATCGACGGATCTTAAGAGCTTTATATCCCTTCTCTGGAACCCCAGCTTTCTATAGCTCTCCTTAGATACGATCCACCTTTCACCGTTAACCTCGAGCTCAACATATTCAGCCTTAGGATTTATCCAGATGTTAGTAACCCCGAATATGGTTTCTGGTCTTAGAGTTGCTGCAGGGAAGATCCTACCACCTAGATCCTTGAAGAATATGAGTGTGAACTCTCCTACCTCGGGATCCTTGTCATCCTTAGTATCATGCCCCCCAACAGGCATTCCATGCTTTGGACACCATCCAACAGGATAGGTTCCTTTTGTCAGATATTTCTTTTCTCTAAGTATTTCAAATTGCCATCTTATGAAGCTACTGAAATACGGATCTATTGTTGTGAACTCCCTTCTCCAATCTATTCCAAGGCCTAACTTCTTCATGCTATCCTTTGAAACACCATGAAAGTATTGGGCTAGATCTATAGGTCTCGAAAGCTTCACAGCTATATCCTTTGGAACGCCGTATAGGCTTACAAAGAGATCTAATAACTCAGGATCTCCCTCCTCTATTGATTCAGCCATAGTTAGTATAGGAGTTCCAGTATAGTGGAAGCCCATAGGGTATAAGACATTCTCCCCCTTGGTCCTTCTATGCCTTGCTATAACATCTGCGAGCACATAGGATCTTGCATTTCCTATATGTATAGGAGAGTTGGGATAGGGAAAAGCAGCTGTAACGAAGAATTTCTTTTTATCGGATAGATCAGCATTATATACACCATCAGCCTCCCATCTAGACTGCCACTTCTCAGCTATGGATTTAACCCAACTTATTACATCTTGCACCCCAGAGAATAGCGCTCCCTCCTCATCTTCATAATCTTGCTAGGGTTATATGTTTTCCTTTAATACGTTATATTTCCATTACACATACCCTCCATGAGATCCGAGGTATATCTTAGTGACTTCTAGTCTTAACCAGACTTAAACTATAGTTTTTGTTCAGTATAGACCCGGTGTTTGCGGTTATAACCTTGAGCTTAAATGCAAATCTAAATAGAATGTTGGTATGTATTGGAATACAATATGTATCAATGGTGTTATCCTTCTGCCTAAGAGGTAACATTTTATTATTATCCTTGCTAATATTTTATAGGGGTGTATATGCCTAGAACCACTGTTGCTGTGGATGATACTATAGCTAAGAGGATCTCCGCGCTTGCAAGGAGGTTCAATCTCGTCTTATCCAGCTTTTCCTCTGAGGCTCTCAGCGTTGCTGGGGATCTCCTTGAGATGGGGCTTATGCCACGGGATCTAAAGAAGCTGACAACAGTCATGAAGATAGCATCGTTTATAGATCCTATAGTGCTTCCTATGGAGCTATTCGAGAGCCTAGTTAGAAAGGCATCGATGTGTGGTGATCAGTGTATCAAGGAGCTAGATAGTGAAATGGAGGGCTGGGGTAAGAGGGTCGCATCTATTATAAAGGGGTATTATGAAGATAATATAGAATCTCTGATAGATGCTGTGTCGAAGGCTTCGAAGGTATTTGCTCTCAGGGAGATCTCTGTTGAGAAGTATTCACAGAATTCGATGGAGATAAAGCTAGTGGGGGTAGGTAAGAGCGAGCTGACAACTAGGCTTACATATACTTTTGTTAAAGGTTTATTCGAGGGTCTGGGCTATCGTGTCTCTCTTGAAAGCCTAGGGGTCGGCATAATAAAGATCTCTGTTGAAAAGTCCTCATAGTTAAAATCTAAGATATGGAGGTCTATCCTCCTGCGCCTTTTTCCTAGCATCCTCCACTATTATACTGATCCTAGCTAGGAAATCCTGAGACAACTTCTTAAAGGGAGCTTCAAGCTTTCCGATAGATCTGCCGCTGTTGACGACGAATATGTTATCCCTGTTATATCTGGTTCTCTCGATAGGTTCCTCAAACCCTATCATAGCCCAGATCTTCTGGGCGGCCCCAGGAGTTATAGGATATAGTGTGAGGGTTAGGATTGCAACGATGTTTATTGCAATATACATTGTTGTCCCCGCCCTTCTATGATCTCTTTTAATCTCATCCCACGGGGCTCTTCTATTTATATATTGATTACCTGTCCTCGCGATCTCTAATATATACTCCGACGCCTGTTTGATCCTTGTCTCTAGCATCTTATCTATATAGCCATTATAGCTAGCCTTAACACTATTGATCACTTCTCTATCGATATCGTCGAACTCGCCCGGCTCCGGGATCCTCGATTCAAAGTATCTATCAATAAAGCTCAAAATCCTATATATGAAGTTCCCTATGTCATCATTTAACTCAGAGTTAACTATCCTCATAAACTCCTTCCAACTGAAGTTGGTATCTCTCTCCTCTGGTCTCATCCTCACCAGAGAGAACCTCCAATAGTCAGGATCTTCTAATATGTATAGAGCTTCATCGGCCCAAAGCCCTACCCTTCTGCTTTTGCTGAACTTCTCACCCTCGTAGAGTAGATACTCTGTCGATGAGATCACGGTAGGTAGTGGATGTCTATTGTCTGAAGCTATTAGCATCGCAGGTAGAATCACAGCGTGGAATGGTATGTTATCCTTCCCAATGAAGTATATAGTCTTGGTATTCTTGTCATACCAGAACTCTTCGAAGAGTCTGCCTCTTTTTTCAAGCACCTCCTTAGATGCTGATAAATAGCCTAAGAGTGCTTCGAACCAGACATATATAGTTTTTCTCTCAGCTCCTTTGAAGGGGGCTTCTATACCCCACTCATTATCCCTCGTTATTGATCTTGGTTTAAGGCCCTCTTTGATCCAGTTTAGCGAGTAATTTCTCACATTATCCCAGAGACCTTTATTCTCTTCAAGCCATTTCCTAATAGGGTTTTCAAGCTTTTTAAGATCGAAGAACCAGTGCATAGTCTCTTTGAGAATCGGTTTTGAACCGCAGATCGCACATCTTGGCGAGATAAGATCTAGAGGGTCTAAGAGGGATCCGCAGTTCTCACATTGATCACCCCTTGCATTGGGATAGCCACATCTAGGACATCTACCCTCAACGAATCTGTCAGGAAGGAAGATCCTATCTCTAACACAATAAGGAAGAACCATCTTTTGTGTGAATATATAACCCTTGCTTTCTAGCCTTAGCATGAATTCTCTTACAAACTGCTTGTGAACCTCTGACTCAGTCCTTGAATAGTTGTCGAGCTCTATTCTCCATCTCTTTAGGAGTTTAACTATATAGCTATGTGCCTCGTCAGTTAATCTCCTAGGATCTATATTTTTCTTCCTAGCCTCAACCTCTATAGGCGTGCCGTGCTCATCAGATCCTGAGACGGAGATCACATCCTCTCCCAACATCCTCAAAAACCTAGTCATTATATCAGCCCCGAGTAGGTGTAGTATTGTACCTAGATGGGGAACGCTATTTATATATGGCCATGCAGCTGTGACTACCCACTTACCCAGTATATTCCACCCAATCCACTAATCCCGCAAAGCCTTTATAATATCTGACCTCCTCTCCGCCCCAAAGGGCAAGGCCTTCAGCTATAATGCTCCCATCATAGGTATCTTGAAAACCATATGGAGGAGGTGGTGGCGGGGATCTGGTAGCGGGGGGTGGATTTGAACCACCGACCTCGGGGTTATGAGCCCCGCGGGCTACCTGGCTGCCCTACCCCGCTATTCTGCCCCGCCATTATTAATAATATATTTAGGGCTTTTATCCTTTAATATGGTGCCCTCTTGAGGATTGCCGGGATAATCAGCATGTTAGTGGGTATAGGTGTTATATTTCAGATTATCTTAGGATTATATATTGAGAGGCTATATCATCTAAGAGATCTTCATGCATTCATAGGAATCGCGGGTCTTATATTAGTGGCCTATCTAACATATAGCTCATTTAAAAGGAAGGATATAGGGTTAAGGATAGCATCTACTATAGCACTATTGATAACCCTAATCCAAGTTTCCCTAGGCCTACATATATATACGTCCCCTCAGATATTCTTTGTAAATCTACATCTAGCTATAGCCATTATCTTAGCTGTCTCAATAGCCATGACAGGGGTCATCTCTATGAGATCTTCTAGAAGAAGTAAGGCCAACTAATCCTCTTCCCACACTAAGGGGACTAAGTCTCTCGTCTGCAATTCTTTAGCTAGTTTTATTAGTTTTTTATAATAATTGCCTAGTGTAGCGATCTCACAAAGATCCCTATAAATGCTGAGAGCACTACTATTACAATTAAGATTATTGAAACTATTGCTAGAGGTTTATCTCTAGATCTATATGTTCTAAATGCAGACACAGCTATAGAGGCTATTACCCCTCCTATCAATGTTATGATAGAGATCCACAATATCCCCAGAGGATCTCCAGATACTATTTTCTCAACAGCTCTACCTATACTCAGGCCCCCAAATCTCAGCCCACTGCTATCTCTTATTAGCCCCATCGTTGGGCCTCGTATAAATAGCACTATAAGCCCCGCTATAGTTAGCATTAATGAAAGCATTACAGAGAATCTCAGTATCATATATACAGATTTCTCAAGAGATTTCTGGCCCATGAACTAGATCCCCCGGCTTATCATTTCTATACCTAATAACCAGACAACAGCTGTGAATATGATCCTAAGGACTCTGCTTGTAAGCCTGTTAAGAATATTTGAAGATACGTATGAACCTAATATGACTCCTGGTGTTAGTAGAGCTACTAATAAGGGGTCTGTATATCCCAGCACCATATATTGTATCCCACCAGAAGTAGCTGTTAAGCCTATCATAAAGGAGCTTGTAGCAGTTGAAACCTTGAAGGGTAAGCCCAATATATAGTCCATGGAGAGCACTTTAAAAGCCCCAGCTCCTATGCCGAGCATGCCCGATATTATTCCTGCACTGAGCATTGAGAGGAAGGATAATATATAGTTAGATCCATAATATTCTATCACAACCCTTCTCCTCTCATCATAATAGGCTCCCCTAAGCCCAAGCCTAGCTGATATTGGGTCCTGGTTTCTATATTTTTTAACAAACTCGCCATCTGATCCTCTGAAGAGACCCGGGAGAGGGGCTATCATTAGCACTATCCCGAATATTATGTAGAGCGCTTTTGTTGGAATATATAGATTTATAGTAACGCCTATAATAGATCCCAACATTGTAGCGATGGCTAGAGAATAACCAACCCTTAGGTTGGCCAGGCCTTTAGCTAGATAGTTCGCTCCGCTAGTGCTGCTATTAGCTATCGTTGCTATGATGCCGGAGCCTATAGCTAGTCTCAGGGGTATTCCTAGGTAGCTAACTAGTATAGGAGATGCGATAGCGCTACCTCCAAGGCCTGTCAGGGCTCCTATTAGTCCTCCTAAGAATCCTATTGCAAAGATCACTAGTGCCTCAGTATAGATGTCTATTAATGCCCACCAGAGATATTGGTGATAAAGAATGTTATAAGCATAAGTTTTAAGATCTATTGCCAAGAGCTAGGGAGGCGAATCTAGAGATCCTCTTAAGACTCTCTATCTTCTCCCTATCGCCTAGCTTAGCCCTTTCAACGGCCTCTTCTAGTGTTATTATTGTTCTTTCAATGAGGTCTCTTCTAACTCTATATGGAACCCCATCCTTCCCCCCGTGGGCATATGAATATTTAAAAGGATCTATTGGATGGCTCACCACATCTCTATTAGAAGGTGTGTAGCCGTAGATGAGATCTGCTACCAGGGTTAGAGCCCTCATGGTCTCTGGTCCAAGGCCTCTGATCCCTAGAAGATCTATGATCCTTTTAGCTCCTTCCAACTGGATCCTATTTATTGTATTTATAAGTAATCTATCGATCTTCACAGGCTTATAATACCCCACTGAAAACTCTCTTTTAACACCTCTACAAGAATCCCCGATCAAAGTCTTTCTACCCCTTATACACGCGTCAACGAGAGCAATATCCCTTATGATCTTCGACGCCTCCTGGGATACCAGATCCTCTATAGCCTTTATAGTTTCCATGGAATCTCTATCCACAAGATTCAGGGGTTTTAAAATGCTATTCGATGCAACCCCTGTATGGGGGTCCAGCGGTAGGTTCTTAAATGAGGCATTAGATATGTGGTATCTCCTAGCATAGCCTCGATCTATATTCATCCCCTGCTGAATAATAGTCCAAGAACCATCTGAAGAAACTATTACGCCGTGAATATAGATGCTATGGCCATCCTGCAGAAGAACACCATCCACCTTAGCCCCTATATAGCTTATTCTCTGGATCTCCCTACCCCAGTCTTCCCCCAATCCCAATCTCTTTGCAGCCACAGGGCCTTCCTCCGGGATCTTCCTCGACTCTGCACCCTTACCGCCAATCACAAGGAAACCCAGATCCTCACTCCAGCTCACATTCTTTAAAACTCTCAGCACAACGGTTGTAGATCCGCTACTATCCCAATCCATTCCAATCACATTATTAAAAGCCTGGAACCACAGAGGATCTGAGAACCTTCTCACCACCTCAGAAGCTCCGAACTCCTCAACTAAGACCCTCAGTATAGCTCTCCCAAGTCTTTCCATATATCTATATAGCCACTCAGGAACAGCCCCACTATGTAGAGGTAGATCAGTTATACCCTCCACAGCCACTCCATAAATGTAATTTGAAAAGGGAATTAAATTAATATAGTTAACCAGTTCTTATTTTGATTCAAATAGATCATTTAATAATTTTCTCATTAGAGTGAGGATTAGAATAATAATGTTCCGGAATTAATAATCTATGTATCAAATATAATTTTTATAACGACATACTATATTAGAAAACTAGAGAAGCCATATAATCCTGATAATCATGAGATTCACGATTTACAATACATGATCATATATAGTGCGGGGGGTGGGATTTGAACCCACGCAGGCCTACGCCAGCGGATCTTGAGTCCGCCCCCTTTGACCCGCTCGGGCACCCCCGCAACA
>Ga0079992_138457_pt1 | contig 17080 bp, 19 predicted proteins | sample FaiFalFF_MnMetaG_3_FD_69197 | JGI IMG/M metagenome (GOLD analysis project Ga0079992, IMG submission 69197) | Freshwater microbial communities from Yellowstone National Park, Wyoming, USA - Fairy Falls B (FF_Mn_B) MetaG (SPADES assembly) (version 2) | ecosystem: Environmental > Aquatic >... | reverse complement strand
CCCAACTCCCTGCAGACGCAACCGACCCTGAGGTACGTGATCCCCCTGTTGGGCTTCGTGGTGGTGAAGGGGAAGTTGGCCGCCGGGACCTCGACCATCGTCAGCGCTGTGAAGAGCGTGCTCTTCCCCACGTTGGCCTTCCCCACTATGCCGGCCAGCTCCATCCGTCGGTAAAAGGAAGACCGGAGCTCTTTAACCAGCGCACAGAGGAAGGTTATCGGGCACCGAAAGGGTGAGGAAAGCGTTGGGGCCGAGGGCGCTGCTTTTGTTGACGGCCGTCGCGGTCACTTTCGTCTCCGTTCTCGGCGTCTTCTTCTACGGCCTCATCGCGGGGATCAGGGTCGCGTTCAGGTTCCTAGTGCCTTTGATCCTGCTGCTCCTCGTGCTGTTGCTGATCTCTGCCCTCCTCGCGAGGCCTAAGCCCAGAGAGGGGTGAAGGCGTGATCCTTTGTGAGAGCTCGAGCCTGAGCGGCCTGACGAGGTGCCTCCTGGCCGAGACGGCCACCTCGTAGGTACCGGGCGAGATTTCCCTCTCGACGGGGACGGGGACCTTCTGGGCCTTCGGATCCCTGTAACCGCACCTCTCGCACCTGTACCCCTGACCTCTTCCGGCTGACTCCATGGTCCTCCCGCAGGCCGGGCACTTGGGAGCCCTGGAGACGAACAGGGGCCTCAATTCGATGACCCGGAGCTTCTCGAGGTTGAGCGTCAGCCCCTGAGGCTTCGGCTTCACGGCGCCGTAGACCTCGACAACGTCTCCCTCCACCAGCTTCAGGACCACCTTCCTGACCGAGCCCGTCGGCTCGTAGACGGCCACCTTCACCCGACCGGTCCCGTCCTCCAGCTCGAAGAAGACGTGCCCCCCTGGACCGATGGCCGGCCTCCCGACCACCCTCCCCCTGACGACGGCCGAGGTGAAGGGCCTGAGCTCGGAGACGCTCGAGGGCCGATAGTGCAGATCGGTCGCCTGGTTGGTCCTGAAGACCTGGTAGAAGTCGTAGGGCTCGCCGAGCACGAGGACCGAGAGGGCCTCAGGAAGGACCTCCGGCGACGTCCCCCTGATCCCCAAGAGCACTGGGCAGGGCGTGTGGGGCGTCAACCTCACCTCTCCCTTCTCGTAGTCGAAGTTGTCGAAGGTGCAGTCTCCGAAGAGCGAGTCCATCCTGATCACCGACTCCGGATCGACCCACCTCTCCTTCCCCCACATCTCCCTCCTGCGGTAGGCGAGGAGCTCGTAGGTGCTCAGCGTGTTGATGTCGGCTCCGGCCGCGGCCACGGCTCCCACGATACCCCTTCCCTCGCCGTGCCTCCAGTGGGCCAGCGCGTACCTCTCCGCCAGCTCCAGCGCCTCCTCCACCTCGACGATCTCCCTGACCGCCTTGTAGTAGAAGGGCTCGAGGTGTTGGCGGGTCTCCTCGGCGAACGCGGCCACACCGGGATCTGCACCGTTCCCTAAGTCGGCGAGCTCCCTCACCACGTCGATCACGGCCTCCCATACCTTCGGGAAATCCGAGCGGTCGACCTCGACGGGCAGGCAGAGGGCCGCGTTCCCCCGCGTCTTGTAGGGGCAGTTGGGGTTCAGCCTCACGAGCCACGGGTAGTCGAAGGCCTTGGCTCCGAGCCCCTCGACTGCCCTGAGGGCCCTTGCAGCGACGTACGTCGTGCACATCCCGCTCGGCGAGTCGGTGTCGTCGATCCCGATGTAGACCCTCATCTTCCGTTCAAGGAATGCGCCTTCCTGAATTTCACGTTGAACGTTGGACACAGCAATTGGGAGGACGTGCCCGTATCGGGTTGCGTTGTGTTCGCTACCTCCGCTCAGAACCTCCCTCCCGAGAGTGTCCTGGCCGCGACTATCAGCGGATGCCATACCGGTGCTGTGGCAGGCATATACCCGATGTCGGTGAAGAAGAGGTCCTCTACCGTGAAGCCGGCCGTGATCGCTGCCGCTGCGACGTCGACGTATCCAGCAACCACCGGGTCGTCGCCTATCACCTGGACTCCGAGGACCCTCCCTGAACCCGACTGGGCGACCATCTTCACCGTCACCTCGACGCCTCCAGGGTAGTAGCCGGCCTTGGTCCTCGCCTTGATCACGGTCGACTCGACGCTGAACCCGTTGGCCCTTGCCTCCGCCTCCGAGAGGCCCGTCCTGGCGACGTAGGTCTGCCTGAACTTCGTCACCGCAGTCCCCACTATGCCCCTCATCCTGAGGGATCCGGGGAGGACCGCGTTCGCTCCAGCCACCTGTCCCTCCTTGTTGGCGGCCGGTGCCAGAGGTATCCACACCTTCCTCCTCAGGATCAGGTGCTGCTTCTCCACCAGGTCGCCAGCGGCGAAGACGCCCTCGACGTTGGTCCGCATGAACTCGTCCGTCTCAACGGCGCCCGTCTGGCCGAGCTTCACGCCGGCCGATACAGCGAGGTCCGCGTTGGGCCTAACGCCTAGGCCCATCACGACCTCGTCGAAGACCTCCTCACCAGCATCGGTTACGACCGCAACGCCGTCAGACCTCTTGCGGAGGGCCCTCACCGGTTGCCCGAGCCTGAGGTCCACACCCGCTCTGACCATCGACTCCTCGAGGACCCTCGATATCTCGGCGTCTATCGCGGCCGGAAGAAGCCTGTCCATCATCTCGTAGAGCGTGACCTTCTTCCCGAGGTCGACGAGGGCCTCAGCCGCCTCCACACCTATGTATCCCCCACCGAGCACAGCGACCCTCGACGCACCCGAGAGCCTCCGCTGGGCCTCCACCACGTCCTCCGGGTGCCTCAGCAACACAGGTCTCACCTCCTCGACGCCCTCGAGGCTTCGCGGTATCAGCGGCTTGGCGCCCGTCGCCACGACCAGCGCGTCCCATCCGAGCCTCTCGACCTTCCCGTTGCCCAGGGAGACCTCGACCTCTTTCCTGTCGACGTCGATCGAGGTGACCGTCGCGTTGGTCATCACCCTGATCCTCCTCTCCGAAGCGAACCTCTCAGGCGAGTAGGTCCTGAGCATCCTGTAGGAAGGCACTACGCCCGATATCGCGTAAGGCACGCCGCAAGGCGCGTGGGTTATCATGCCTGTCCTCTCGATGAGTGTTATCTCCGCCTCGGGGTCTAGCCTCCTCGCCCTCGCCGCTGCAGACGAACCTGCGGCTCCACCGCCTATCACGACGACGCGCTTCCCCAAACTACCCACTCTCCCCCGCTTGACCGCCCAGGGATATTTGGCTGACGATCCGTTCCGGAACGCGGACAGGGATCAGGAAGCCCCAGCGACAGCAGAACCTATCTTCTCAGCCTTCACGGAGACGATCTCACGGGCAAGCCTGCAAAGCTCCACGACCCTCTCGGTCGAGAGCCTGTAGACCCGCTGCCTCCCTCCCCTCTCCGACTCGACGATGCCGGCGTCCCTGAGGACCCTCAGGTGCTGAGAGGCAACGGGCTGAGGAACGCCGATGGACTCGGCTATCTCGGTGACTGTCCTCGGGCCCTTCAGCAGAAGCTCCACGATCGCCAGCCTCTTCGGGTGGGAGAGGGCCCTGAAGACCTCGGCGACGTACTCGCATGATGAGCTGCTCATTTTCCTCCACCTCTGGTCGTGTAGGGCTTGCCCAGGTAAAGGTCGAAGAGCGTCTCGAACCGGCCCTGGACCATCGGCCAGTAGACGTTCGGGAAGAACCTCTTCATCAGGTACTTCAGCCTCGAGGGCTCCTGCCTCTCCGGAGGCTTCGTGTAGGTCCCTGCGACGAAGAGGGCCCTCCCCTCACCCACCTCCAGCGGGCAGTTGATCCGGCCGGTGTAGCAGTGCTCGACCCCGGTACCCTCTATGTCCGCCAAGACGTTCTTCGCCGCAACGATCGCCTCGAGGTGGGCCACGACGCCGGACTTGGAGATGGGTATGTCCGTTGCGTCACCTATGGCGAAGGCGTAGTCGTAACCCTTGATGCGGAGCGTCTCCTTGTCCGTCGGCACCCAACCCTCCTCATCGCCTATGCCCGATGCGGTTATGACCTCTGCTCCCCTGTGGGGCGGCACGGTGATCAGGAGGTCGAACTTGATCTCCTCGCCCTCCAGCGACCTGACCTTCCTCTCCCTGACGTCGACGTAGTCGGTGTTGAATAGCGTGACGAGCTGTATCCCTTTCTCCTCGAAGAGCGGCTCGACGACCTCAGCGATCGTGTGGGTCGGATAGGCCCTCGTGTAGGGCGTTGCGTAGACGATCTCGACGTTCTGCCTCACACCACGCTTCCTCAGGTGCTCGTCGAGCAGGAAGGCGGCCTCGACCGGAGACGGCGGGCACTTGTGGGGAACGTTCACCAGCACCACCGCCCTCCCCCTTTCGAACCTGCTGACAGCCTCCCAGGTCCTCCTGGCGTCCTCCTGTCCGGTGTGGAAGTTGTAAGACGACTCGGCGAGGCCCTCGACGACCTCGGGCACGGCCCTAGAACCGGTCGCTATCACGAGGTAGTCGAACTCGAGTGAGGAGCCGTTGAAGGAGAGCCTGCGGTCGTTCAGGTCTATCAGGTTCACGGGGCTGAGGTGGAGTTTCACGCCCCTCACTACCAGCTCCCTCTCGTCCCTGACGAACCTCCTCGGGTCCGCTCCCTTGAAGGCTATGTCGAGGTTCGCGGGCTGGAAGTAGTGCTCGGGCCTCTCGGCGAATAGGTGGACCTCCACCTCCCCGCGTTTCACGCTTTCCCTCAGCTCGGAGGCCAGCTTGTTGGCCACCAGAGTCCCTCCGGTTCCACCTCCCACCACCGCGATCCTGACCGGCCTCATCTCCTCACCACCCTCACGAGGATGGCGAAGTGGTCGCCCCTATCCTCGATCGAGACGACCTCGTTCCCGCTCTTCTGGGCCCACGCCTTGACGTCGCTCTTTGCGGCAGGATCGGTCGCCAGCAGCTCGATCTCGTCGCCCGGCTGGGCCTTCCGATAGACCTTGATCAGCTCAGTTATCGGTCCTGGGCAGAAGCTCCCCCGAGCGTCGACCACGTGCCTCACGCGCATCACCTCAGATGAAGAGGACCTGGCCGCCCTCGGATAGCTGGAGGAACGTCGTCGCCCCCACCACGTCGTCCACTTCGGGTATCAGGTCGCTCTCCTTCAGCCCCATAACGGCCATCGTCGTGGAGCACGCATGCAGCTTCACTCCCAGCTCCTTCGCCTGCCTGATCAGGTCGTAGAGCTTCGGGACCTGCTTCTCCGCCATCCTCTTCCTCATCATCATCGTTGCGAGCGCCGTCATCCCAGGCAGAACCCCCAAAATGTTCGGCATGCCGAGCGAAGGATTGCCGACTGGAGAGAGCTTCAGCTTCTCGACCTTATCGCGCCTCACCGCGTCGAGCCCCCAGAAGGTGAAGAACATGTGGACCTCCATCCCCATCGCTGCAGCCGTCGTGGCGATGAAGAAGGCCGGGTAGACCATGTCGATCGTTCCCTTCGAGAGGATGATCGAGATCTTCCCTCCTGTCTTCCCCGCCTCTACCTCACGTGCGGACTGGACCTGGGACATTCTTCCCATCACCCCTCGTCTCATACTAACATTGTAACATCATAAAACCTCGATGTATGTTGTGAAAATGCGATACATACGTGATGTAAGGATGCGTAGTTCTGCGCAGAATTGCGAGTAAATGCACACAGGCGTATACAAGGTCAGCCACCTTTGGTTCATCCCGGCGTCTCAGAACGTTTATGGTCATCGTTCCTCCTGATCCCTTTCCAACCGATACCGCTGTAATTCCGACGAGTTTTCGCCCACCGTCCTCCGGATACCCTTTTTATCCTGTATCGGGATTGGACCGGAGGGAAGCGATATGGAGGTCGTCAAGATCAGGTTGCCGAACGCCGACTACGTCGCCGACCTCCTCAAGGCTGTGACCGCGGTGATAGAGGAGGGGACCTTCAGGGCGACCCAAGACGGCATGAGGCTGGTGGCGATGGACCCCGCTCACATATCGCTGGTCGACTTCGAGCTGAGGGCCGATGCGGCTGAGGAGTTCAAGGTCGTCAAGGACACGGAGATAACGATCAACGTGGAGGAGCTGGTGAAGCTGCTGAGGAGGGCGAAGAAGACCGACGCGCTTATCCTCAGCTACGACGACGAGCTCCGCCGCCTCAACGTCACCCTCTCGGACCTGAGGGGAGGGAAGGAGAGGGTCTTCACGCTGAACACGCTCGAGCCGATGGGAGGGACGATGAACCCGCCCTCTCTCTCCTTCGACGCAACGGCTCGCCTCGAGGCCGAGTCGTTCCACGAGGCCATAGAGGACTCGAAGGCCATAGCCGACTCCGTCAAGATCACGATAAGGCCCGAGATGGTCGTGGTGACTGCGAAGGGCGAGACCAAGTCTGCCCAGCACAGGTTCGTCGCCGGAGGGCCAGCGGTCCGTGAGATAGACGCGAAGTCCGAGGCCTCAGCCTCCTTCAGCATCGTCTACCTGGAGAAGATAGTGAAGCCGGGGAAGGCGCTCTCTGATGACGTCGAGATCAGGCTCAGCACCAACAGGCCGATCAAGCTCTCCTTCCCCATAACCTACGGAAGGCTCGAGTACCTCGTCGCGCCGAGGATGGACTGAAAAGGTTTACGGGCCTTTCGCTCAGGCCTCTGCGCTGATCAGCACCGTCTCGAGGTGCCCGTACTTCACCTTCCTCAATTCAGTTATCGTCCAGCCCGAATCCTCGAGGGCCCTCTTCGCGACGACCTGCTTGCTGAAGATCGCGACGAGCTTGGGGTTCCGTATAGCCCTCCTGATCGAGGAGAAGGCCTTGCTGTAGAAGCCGTAAGGGTCGGAGAGGCCCATCCTGATGCCGAAGGGCGGATCGGTCACGACGTGCACCGTCTCAGGCAGCTCACCTATCCCCTTCCACTTCTCGAGGTTCAGGGCGTCGGCCGTCTCGATCCTGACGACGTCCTCGAGACCAGCCGATGCAACGTTCCGCCTCGCCGCCTCGATGGCCCTCGGTGAGACGTCGGTGCCGTAGACGCAAGGTCTCAACCATCGCCTCTCCGAGGACGTGAGCCTTTCGAGGACCCTCTCGATGACATGCTGGTCGAGGAAGCGCAACCTGAAGACCGGCATTTGCTCCCGTGGCCTGTAGGCGTTCGGAGGCACGGACATGGCGTAGAGGGCCGCCTCTATCGGTATGGTCCCGCTGCCGCAGAAGGGGTCGAGGAGGCATCCGGAGGGCTCCCAGCCCGAGCAGAGCACCATCAGGAAGGCCAGCGTGGGAGGTAGGGTTGACCTGACGTCGGCGACCCTGTAGAACCTCTTGTGGAGGGAAGGGCCGGTGAGGTTGATCCCGAGGAGGAACTCGTCGTCCCTGACCAGGGCGTAAAGCTGCACGTCCGGCGATTTCAGGTCGACCCTCGGCCTCCACCCTTCGGAGGCTAGACACGACTCGATGACGGCCCTGCCTACAGCGGAGGCGACGTCGACGCTGGTGAACGGGTGGTCGCCGTACCTCTCAGCCTCCACGCCGAAGCTCTGGTCACGTCCTATCAGCTCCGCGAAGTCCACCTCCTTCACCGCCTTCTCGATCTCCTCGAGTCCCTCGAACCTCGTCCTCACCAGCTGCAGGAAGACCCGGTTCAGGCCCCTCGCCGAGAAGACGAGCTCCGCGAGCTTCTCCTCGTCGCACTCGACGAAGACCTTGGCCACATCGGCCTCCGCTTCAGTACCCAACAGCGCCGAGACCTCCGATGCCGCGACGTCCTCGAGGCCCCAGAACGTGGTGGCGAAGACCTTGAACCTCCTCACCGTCTCCAGAGGGTTTGACGACGTATTTCTCCCCTTAGGCTAACATGACCATGAGGTCGATTACGGATGATGTCCTTTAGCGCATGAGATGTCCGAACGCACCTCAAAGCGTAGGAGACAGAACCAGTTGGTAGCGTTATATATAGTGCATTTTCCTTTCAGTGTTTATGGAGATGAAGCATTCCTCTTCAAGGCCTCTACGCTTGCACGTGCTTTTGTTGTTAGCTTTAGCTATAAGCGCCATATTAACAATAATGGAGGCATACGCTCAGTCGCGATGGTACGCTGGATACTATTATGCCGGGTATGAAATTTATGCACCATGGGGTGTAAGTGGGCGCATAATTACTATCGATACGTCGTTGCCCAGTAGTGGCACTGCTGTTGCTTGGCACGTCACCGTGGTGCTCTCCTATCGCGACGGATACTGGATACAGCTCGGATATGAAGAGTCGTACAACTATCCCTTCTTTCATTATCACTCTAATCCACTATACTATTGGGAATGTGTGTCTAAGTTAGGCAAATATTATCATCAAAACTTGCAAACAGGACCAGCTCCTGGTAGCTGGCATATATACCAGATATATTATGCTCACTCATCACAATACCCCAAAAGATGGGTACTAAGTATAGATTTTGGGAGTTATCAACGAACTTGTGATGTAGAACCTTACGAACCGAAGGACCTTCAGGCGCTTGTTGAAGTGGTCGGCAGTTCTCGTATAATCATTGACGGAGGCCATTTCAAAGACCTCTCGCGGTATATTGGTCGTCGTTGGTCGCTTTGGGATCGTCATGTCGCTTACTGGGATCCTCCCTACCAGGTAAAACCCATTTTACGAAATGGTTGTCGGTATAGTTGTGAGTTCATGGTCTCGGGTGGTGGATGATGGAAAAGCGCCGCTTAGCAATACTGATCGCTGTCGCGCTTTCCTCGATGTCGTTCATACCACTTTTACCATTGTTGATGAATACTGATAATGCCCAAGGGAGTTTCATACCGCCCCTTTACGAAGCATTCATGTCACAGGCGAGAGAAGTGTCACTCGAGGAATTCGTCAGGTTGATGCGTTCCCACGGCTTGGAGGTCCTCATACCTACGTATCTGCCGCGTGGCATGACCCTGACAACGATCTACTACAAGTGCTGCCCCCTAGTAGCAATGATGGTCTACAGCGCTAAAGGGGAAAAGGACTTTAGGTATGCCGAGCTAGTGATAGAAATAAGCCCCAGCCGCCTCCCGCTCAGCGAGGACTACCTGCTATCGCTAAACCGAACGTCCAGCGACGTTTACGTGTTAAAGACCGATCGCGGATATGCTAGGATATATCCTAAGGCGTTGTTTGGAGATGAGGAGAGAAACCGCAAATTCGGTCCTCACGTCCTTGCCATTTACGATTACGGCGGGGTTAACTACCTCATTAGCATACTGCGACCCATTACCCTGAAAGAAGTGGAGGACCTCGTCAAAGGACTGGCGCCACCTTGATGTTCCATCTAACGTTCACGCGATTGGCTCGTTCCTTAACGATTTTCCTAACTCCCTTTGATGTCTGATTTGCGGAAGTGAAGCGCAATCAATTACGTGGGAACCGCTGGCAGCATCGAAAGCGCCGAGAGCGCAGTTACGACGAGACCGGTGATCGCCGTGAACTTCCACTCTCGCCTAGCGGCGAAGTAGACCAGCGAGATCACGGCCCTCGAGTAGGGAGTGAGCATCAGCGCTGAGACGCCTGCCTTCATGAGGACGACGGAAAGGCTCGAGCCCTCGCCGATGGAGGTCACGAACCCCAAAAAGCTCCTGCCCCTCACGACCCACCGCTCTGATACTGAGACCTCCTCGCCGTGCTGGAGGAAGTAGAGCGAGATGCTGAGGGCCATCAGGGCCAATGAGGCCATCGTGCCAGCCAGCATCAGAAGCCCAAGAACCCTCTCCAGTCTCAACCCTCAGACCCCCAGCACCAGGGCCCTGTAGAGCATCACGGAGGCAGAGACGGCGGCCAGCGCGAGGTAGAGCCTCCTCAGGTTAACGTCCTTCATCCGGGTGAGGAGCCTCGAGCCCAGCACAGACCCGAGGGTCGTCCCGAGGGCCATCGGAGCGGCGAGGTCCAAGACCATAAGACCGGAAGCGACGTAGACGCCTGCTCCAGCGAGCGCCGTCATCCCCATGATCAGGTTGCTCGTCGAGGTCGAGACCTTGGTCGGCATCTTCAGCACCGTCTCGTGGATCGCGACCTTGAAGGCTCCTGCACCTATGCCCAGCATCCCTGCCACGGCCCCTGCCCAGACCATCGCCAGCCCCCCGTAGAGCGCGTTGGTGAGCTTGTAACTCACCTCCTTTCCCAGCGAAGGGTCGAGGTAAGAACCCTCGAGGCCGAGCCAGGATGAGAACCTGTCCTGCTTCACGGATCCCGGCTCTTGAGGCGACCGGACGACGCGCGTGAGGAGGAGCGAGGCGATCATCACGGCCGAGAAGGTCAAAGCCACAGCGGTAGGGTTGACGGTGACGGTCAGGAACGCGCCTGCGACGGCCCCGGTTATGGTGAAGCACTCGAGGAACATCGCAGCCCTGAGGTTCGTGACGCCCTCGGTGACGAAGGAGGACGAGGAACCGGTCGAAGTGGCGATGACCGAGATCAGGCTCGACGCGATCGCGTGCTTGACGGGGACGCCGAGGAGGACGAGGAGCGGGATCGTGACGCTGGCTCCGCCGAGTCCTGTCAAGGATCCCAGGAAGCCGGCCGCGAGGGAGACGAGGATTACCTCGATGACGCCCACCATCCTTTCGCCCTCAAGACATGGAGGTCATGCGACGTAGATGAGGGTTCCGAATCGGCTCTCGGATTGGGGCCGGGATCAGAAGTAACCGAGGAGCCTGCCGAGCAGGAAGAGCAGGATGACGAAGATCCCGATCGCGATGCCGCCGACGTTGACGTTGCTGCTGCCAGTCTGTATGTACCTGAAGGCCTGGACGAAGTAGACGAAGGCCCTCGCCGAGGCGTAGTTGAGGCCGTCGATGACCTTCTCCTCGACGTACTTCCTGACGGCCGAAGAGAGCCTGATGAATCCGTTGACGAAGACCGCCTCGAAGGCCGCGTCGATGTAGTACCTGTTAACCAAAAGTGTGTGGACTGGTCTTAGGGCCCCGGACCTCACCGATGCGGGGTCGAGCCTCCCTCCGAGGAAGTAGAGGTACGAGAAGAGGAGGCCGGTTCCGAGGATGAGGGCGGAGAGGGCGTAGGCCATCGGGTCGACCTTGATGTGCTCCTCGACGCCGAAGTAGTGGAGGAACTGCTCCTCAACCCACGGCAGACCTATAACGGTCGAGAGGAACGCGAGGACGACGAGCGGGACCGTCATGACAGGAGGAGACTCGTGGAGGCCGCCGTGCCCGTCGGCGTGGTGAGGCAGCGACCCCCTGAACTCGCCGAGGAAGACCTTGCTGAGCCACCGGAAGCTGTAGATCACCGTCAGTATCGAGGCTGCGGTCACCAGCAGCAGGGGGACCCAGTGCCCTCCCTTCACTAGGGCGTTGACGATCAGGTCCTTCGTGAAGAAGCCGCTGAAGGGCGGTATACCTGAGAGGCTGACCACGCCGACGAGCGCCGTGTAGAACGTCACGGGCATGTACCTCCTCAACCCTCCCATCCTGTCTATGTCGTTGGTCCCGACCGCGTGGATGACCGAGCCGGATGCCAGGAAGAGCAGAGCCTTGAAGGCCGAGTGGCTGAGGAGGTGATAGGTCCCTGCTGTCCATCCGTAGACTGAGCCTGCCCCTATCGCGGTGAACATCAGGGCCAGCTGGCTGATGGTCGAGTAAGCTATGACCCGCTTGATGTCGTTCATGACGAGGCCCATCGTTGCGGCGAAGAGGGACGTGAAGCTCCCTATCATTATCATCAGACCGTACCACTGCTCGAGACCTGCGGTTCCCAGGTGATGGACGGGGATCAACGTCCAGGAGAAGCGGGCCATCAGGTAGACTCCGGCCTTGACCATCGTGGCGGCGTGGATGAGGGCGCTGACTGGGGTCGGGCCCTCCATGGCGTCGGGGAGCCAGACGTGGAGCGGGAACTGGGCCGACTTGCCCATCGCTCCGCCGAAGGCCAGCAGCATCACGACCGTCATCAGCCCAGGGTCTATGCCGTGGAGCTCGACCTCGTGGGCGATCTCGGAGAGGCTGAGCGTGCCGTACTTGGCGAAGAGCAACGCTATGGCCGCGAAGAGCATCACGTCGCCTATCCTCGTGGTGACGAAGGCCTTGATCCCTGCGTACCGCGCCGAGGCCGTCGATGCCGGAATAGGGATGATAGTGGTGATCACGGAGGGGATACCGATCCACGAGGGGATCAGGCTGATCAGGTACGCGAGGATGAGGGGAGTGAGGGTGATAGGGCCCAACACGCCAGGCGTCATAACGCCGGGAGAGTGCAAGCTGGGGATCATGCCGGGCCACGTCTTCTCGAGGGGGAGGGTAGGCATCGTCTCGAGGAGCGGGACGCTGACGTACGAGGTGGCGATGCAGCTGACCTCTGCAGGCCTTGGGCAGAGCACGTGCATAGGCATAGGAGGGGATCCGGTGGTCGGGACGGACTTCATCGAGGTCCTCGAGCTCTTCAGAGGGGACCCAGGCACCGATGCGGTCGTTCTGATAGGAGAGATAGGCGGCGATGCAGAGGAGAGGGTTGCGAGGTACGTGGTCGAGACGGGGTACCCGAAGCCGATCGTGGCCTACGTCGCTGGCAGGACCGCTCCACCCGGCAAGAGGATGGGGCATGCGGGAGCTATCATCTCGATGGGTGTCGGCGACGCCGAGAGCAAGATCAGGGCCCTCTCCTCCGCCGGCATCAGGGTAGCTTCCACCCCCTTCGAGATACCAGCGCTCGTGAGGGAAGCCCTCAGCTCGACGGCACCGAGGTCCTGACCCTCAGCTCTTTGAACCTCCTCTTCAGGTCAAGGGCCCTCTCCACCGCCAGGGCCACAGCCAGGAGCTCGTGGTCCCGCATGTACCTCCCTACCAGCTGCATCGATATCGGAAGGCCCTCAGATGAAAGGGTGTAGGGCAGCACGATCGCAGGGTGGCCTGTGAGGTTGAAGGGCATCGTGAACGAGAGGAGCGCCGAGTAGACGTCCACCTCCCTTCCGCCGACTTTGACCTTCGCGAGGCCGGCCTCGGGAGCGGTGATCGGCGACGCGGGGAGCACCAGAGCGTCCAGTTCCCGCAGCACGCTCTCAACAGCGTCTCTCAAAACCTCCCTCATCCTCATCGCCCTGACGTAGTCCACGGCCCTGATCCTGAGGCCCTCCTCCAGCATCCTCCTGACGTCGGGCCCGTAATCTTCCGGCCTCTCGAGGACCCAGTGCTCGTGGACCTCCGAGGCCTCTGCCCTCCTGATGAAGTACCAATACCTCCTGAAGAGCTCGTGGTCCGGGAGTTCAGCCTCCACCACCTCGAAGCCCTTCGCCTCGAGCTCCCTGACGAAAGACTCGGCAGCTCGCTCCACCTCCGGGTCCGCGTTCCCCTCGACCCACGAGCGCAGGTATCCGAGCCTGACTGCTGACCCGACCGACGATGGGAGCCTGAAGGGGTCTGACCTCTGGGCCAGCTCGGGCGATGAGGTCGTCTTCGAGAGGGCTGCAGCCGTGTCCCAGACCGAGAGCGCGTGGAAGCCCACTGTGTCCAGCGACGGAGCCAGAGGGAAGACGCCATCTCTGCTGACGGCCGGATACGAGGGCTTCAGGCCGACCACGCCGCAGAGGGCACCCAGGATCGCCGAGGCCCTGACGTTGTACTCGAACATGAAGAGCGACTGGCTGAGGATGTAATTTGCGGCCTCTGGGATGACGACGTACCTCATCTCCGCCAGCTTCCCTACCCTCATGACCCTCGCGGCCTCGAGGACCTCCCTGTCGACGGCGTCGAAGGCCTCGTAGAGGAGCTTGGAGAGGTAACCCGTGGAGTACATCGCTGTTCCCAGAACACCAGCGAGGGGCCCGAACCCCACCGTCACGACGAAGATGAGGGCCCAGATGATCGCTGGGACCGTCCTGATGGCCGAGAGGAGGAAACGGAGGGGCACCGTGACCTGTGGGCCGAAGAGGGACCTGGTGCTCAGGAGCGCCAGAGGCACTGAGAAGGCCACGGCGATCGTCGTCCCTGCGAAGGCTATCATCACGGTCTCGAGCATGCTCAAAACCAGCGTCGGCATGGGCCTTGGATCGGGCGGGAGCATCTCAGCGACGAATGCGGGCAGGTTGCCGAGCCGCGAGATCACCGAAGGGTCGAAGGCGCCGAACCTGAAGAGGAGGGCCAGCGTGATTAGGGCTAGGAGCAGCTGGGTCAACAGGCCGAATGGAGGCCTCTGGGGAGGCCTGGGGAGTGTGCGGGCCCTCAAAGGGCCCTCACCAGATCCTCGGGAGCGATGGACCCCGCCTCGCCCTCGAGCACGACCCTCCCTTCCCTGAGCACTGCGACCCGGTCCGCATACCTCGGGACCAGGTGGACGTCGTGCGTCGTTATCGCGAAGCCCACTCCCCTTGACCTCAGCTTCCTCACCAGCTCCAGCACCTCGATCGTCGTCAGGGGGTCCAGCTGGGAGACGAACTCATCGGCCAGGACGAGCTCAGATCCGTGCATCAGGCTCCTGGCAATCGCGACCCTTTGCTTCTGGCCGCCGCTCAGCTCCCTCGCCCTCTTCCACACCACGTCGCCCAGCCCCAGCAACTCGAGGACCTCCTCAGCCCTCTCGACCTCCTCCCTCGGGAACCGGCCGAGTAGGGCCCACGCCTTGGGAGACCTGTCGAAGGCCCCGAGCAGGACGTTCTCCAGAACGCTCATGTTGCCCACGACGCCTATCCCTTGAGGTATGTAGCCTATCCTGGGATCGCTGAGCTCGACGCCCGAGTCGTCGACCGCCACAACCCTACCCCTCTTGGGCTTCAGGAGGCCCGCTGCGACCTTGAGGAGCGTCGTCTTTCCTGAACCGCTCCTACCCAGGACCATCGTAACCTCACCGGAGCTGAAGGCGATGTTCACTCCTCGCAGCACGTCGACGGGGTTCCTGTAGCTGAACCAGACGTCCTCGAGCCTCAGCTGCACTCCCTTTCAGCCCTTGAGCTCAAGCCCTGTCAGCTCAATATACCTGCTCAGGGAAGCGAGGTGCTCCTCCGACGTCTTCCTTTCCCAGCCCACGAAGATCGCCGAGACGAGCCTCCTCATCAGCTCAGCCCTCTCAGGTCCGCCGAGCTCTAGGAAAGCCTGTATCAGGGCCTCCTTCAGCTTCGGGTCCAGGTTCCTCGAGACGACCAGCGCGTGTGAAGGCAGCGGCCCCTGCCTCTCGATGACCCTTGTGGTCCCCATCGCCTTCTCGTAGAGCTCCTTAGAGACGTCACCGGCCATCACCGTGACCTCGACCCTCCCCGCCATCAGGGCCTCGTAGCACTGGGCGTACCCGCCGCCGAAGTAGACCTCGGAGAAGAAGTCCTTGGGATCGACCGGACCGTCACCCTTCCTGCTCAGCAGGCCCAGCTCGACCATCCGGGCCATCGGTGCGAGGTACCCTGACGACGAGATCGGGCTCGGGAAGCAGGCGCTCTTGCCCCTCAAGTCCCCGAGGCTCCTGTAGGGCGAGTCGGGCCTGACGATCCAATAGGAGTAGTAGAAGGTGCCCTCGACGTACCTGTCGTCGACGTAGACCCTCCTGACCTCAGCGAGGACGACCTCGGCGTTCGCGGTCCTCACGGCTATGGCCGCCGGCCACGAACCCATCAGCGCCGCCTGCGCTGTTCCGAACCTCAGGGCCTCTATCACGGCCGCATAGCTCGTGGGCACGTAGACCTCGACCTCGACGCCCAGCTTGTTGGAGAGGTATTCCTTGAGCTCCTGCGCCCTCTCGAGGATCTGGGCAGGGTTCTGCGTCGGCTGTATCGCTAGGACCAGCTTCTGCTTCGGCTGGGACGTTCCTCCCAGAACGAAGAGCCCTGCGGTTACTGATGCGGCTGCAACGAGCACGACCGCGAGAACCAAAACCCAGCGCGACCGCGGCGCCATCTCGTCTTATGTCATAACGGCGTTATTATTAACTTGACAGGGTTGAAACGGGGCTTTTACGCAGTAAAATCCTCAGAGTGGGGGTTGCGGAGAGAACATGCAGCAGTGGTCGCCGGAACCGTCGCAACAGGTCGGGAATGGTGATTAAGTGGATGAGGACTCTGCAGGCTGAGGTGTGAAGCCCCGGTAGCTCAGGCTGGTAGAGCACCGGCCCGGTATGGGGCTTCCCTGAAAGCCGGGGGTCGCGGGTTCAAGTCCCGCCCGGGGCTGGATTCTGAAAGGCTCCGAAAAGCGAATTATAGCAACCTATGCCCGATGAGAAGTGTGAACCCGCCTCTGATCGACCTCCATGAGGACATATCGCTCTACTACGTGACGCAGGGAGCTGGCCTGAGGTTCGGCGTGGCCGATTTCGGCGTCGATCTGGAAGGGAGGCACTGCGACCTGCCGAAGTACGAGAGGAGCAACGCGAGGCTCGTCTTCGGTGCCATCGCACCGCTTACGCCCACCATCAGCCCAGAGAGGGTCGAAAAGTTGGCGAGGTCCTACGGCAGCCCCTTCGGCGGATACCGGGTGAGGGCACCACTCCTGCTGGCGCTGGAGCACTTCAACGTCTACCGGAACCTCTTCAGGAGGCACGCCGCTAAGCTCTTCCCCGTCAGGACGATGTGGGACCTCGAGAGGGTCGAGAGGGGTCAGGGGACCGGTCTGCTGATGGCGCTGGAGGGCGCGGAGGCGCTCGAGGACCTGGAGGACCTTGAGCTCCTCTACGACCTCGGTCTCAGATCCCTTCAGCTGACCTGGAACTTCGACAACAGGTACGGAGCCTCCTGCATGTATCAACCCTCGGTACATAAAACTGTGGGTACTGTCAAATTGGTATTACCTCCCCTCTTCCTATCCTTATCCTTACGAGGTTATGAACAATTGCTACCGCCGTTCAAGCTTTCCTGACTCCACGAATATATGGAGAATAGCTCTGACTGTCAAAACCTTATCCACCTTAAAAGTATCTGAAAGGTTAAATGCAATAATTTTAATTGTGAGTTGATGATAAATCTTTTTCCGTCAATCAAAACCTGTCACGCATTCCAAGGTCTGTTAGTCACCAACTCCAAAAACTCCCCATATCCGGAAAGGCGGAAACAAGGACAGACCCTTAGTCTGACCGTCCCTTTTCACCTCTTAAAACGTCTCGGCATAATGCGTTTGTCTCTTCATCAGCTCTTCCCTTGCTATCCTCAACAGCTCTTCCTTACCTCTTTCATACTCCGGATA
>Ga0079992_157081_pt1 | contig 17115 bp, 14 predicted proteins | sample FaiFalFF_MnMetaG_3_FD_69197 | JGI IMG/M metagenome (GOLD analysis project Ga0079992, IMG submission 69197) | Freshwater microbial communities from Yellowstone National Park, Wyoming, USA - Fairy Falls B (FF_Mn_B) MetaG (SPADES assembly) (version 2) | ecosystem: Environmental > Aquatic >... | reverse complement strand
ATCGCTCGTTGAGGAAGTACTTCGCATAGAACCGTAGCTCGAAGTAGAACGATACCATGACGGTGGCGGTGTGTCTGGTGCGATAGCCAGCCACCGAGCCAGGAAGTCTTTTTCTATTCCAAACGCGATGGCATAAGGAAGGTAGGCTTCCAGTTGAGCTTTAGCTTTAGCTTCAGTAGGATTTATCTCATGAAGTTCTTTGAGCCACTTGGCAAACGCTTGCCACCGGGCTGCCCGCTCCGCTCCCGCCCGCGTCCGGCGAGACCAGTTAAGCACCAAGCCCAATACTATAAACAATCCCACCCCAAATACTCCAAACCCTACCAAAATAATATTTCCCCCCGCAATGCCCATTATTATACTCCCTATACCTATAAAAAACAGTAACATAATAAGCAATACCGCAATCCCAGCATAAGGTACAACCCATCCTGCCTCCATTAAAGCGTTCCATAGAGACGCTTTTATCTCAGGAATGCTGGTATAGAACTTGTACTTGAGCTCACTCAGCCGCCTTACTGGCTTCCCCTCAAATAGGGCATTGAGTAGCTTAAGCTCGTAAGAATATACCTTAAGAGGGGCCTTATGCTCTATGCGCTCCTCTATTTCCCTATTTTCTTTTGCAACAGAAGCGCCTCCTATAAAACGAATGACATAATCCTTTTCTCCTGCCCCTACCTCTTCAATAGTAATAATCCCTCGCCGCGCCAAGTCTACGAGGGTAGCCAGAATATGACGCATCTCTACCTTCCGATCCACCAGCGCTCCCGCCATCCCAGGCGGATCCAAATAAGGCGGCTCCTTCAAAATATCCGGCTTGTCAAATACATACGGTTCCCGATACTTCCTCACCCACACCCACACACCATACGCCACCATGCTTATCATTACCAGAAGTATTATCCCTATCCCCACCGGAACTATCACTTGCATCCTCTCTTCTTTCACTTGCCAGGCGGGCACCTCCGGCGAAATAATCCCATGTGGAAACTGCACCCGCACCTCAAATGACTCATCTGCCCCCAGAGGCCGCTCCGCCTCAAACCGCACTACCTTACCCCCTTCCTCCACCATGTACCGCGCCGGCCCATACGCCTCTGCCCGCTGCACTACCGCCCCCTCCGGTAAATACACCACCACCCGACTCTGCCGTATCTCATATCCATGCTTCTCCGGAAGCGCCTTCCACCACACCTGATCACCGCCCTCATACCGCCTCACAGCCCCAATAGCCCGATACCGAATATAAAATGTCCGCTTATCATCCGTAACCTTCGGATAATACCACAGCACCCGAACATAATCTTTGCCCTCTTCCACCACGTATGTATAATCTTCTTCACCATAGCCTCTCTCATAAGGCCGTCCTTCTTCTCCCACCTCCAAAACCTCTATCCCATCCATGCGATCAAGCAGAATCTCCCGGGAACCCTTCCGAAAAGTACCCTGAAAGCTCATATACAGCCGTTCCGTCACCTCCAAGCTCCCATCTGCCAGCACCCGAATCTCAACATGGTACGAGTCTGCCACGGCAACCTTCTCCTGCCCATAGGCCCCAGAAATAGAGGCCAGAACGAATAGGCCAAAAAGCCCCCAACGCCCAGCTTGGCGCCGCATAAAACAAAAATACGAACCTCCCTGTCCTTGAAATGCCTTAGAGTCTATCGTTCCAAGATTGGTCCTTTGGAGAATGGAGTGGGAAATCTTGGGAGAGGATACTTATAAGCCTAACTCTCAATGGCCCGAGCCGGTAAGAGCTTTTCCCAGGGCGCCGCCCGAACCGCCGGCCAGATACCTCGCTTAGGCGGCTCCACACCGAAAACCGCAAATCCTCACAAATCAGCACCGCCATATCCCAGCCTTTGTAGTGCGGGATGAGCCGATCCGCCCCTCTCTTCTCCTGCTATGCGAGAGAGATGCCGCTTATCGTAATGCGCCCATTTACTTGTAGGGCTTACCACATAAGCGTGATTGTGCGGGTGGCCCGTAGGGGGGCGCACTTTGAGACTGCCCATGAAGAGGGCCTTATAAGACTGGGCCCAAGTTCTCATAGCTTGATGAGCAGGGCCGGGTTCGTCCTCGACGGCCCGCTCCGAGACGGAAAAGCCCGTCGACCACCTCTCCGGCAAAACCCAGACCTCTGCCTGTGAGCCGTAGCTCTGCCAGAGCTTTTCTAAGTAAGCGATGTTCTCCTCGGGTTTTCGCATGGCATGTCCATGTGGACCCAGTCCGGGTGTAAGGTTTCAATGTCACCCATGAGGGTCTCTCAGGGGTGGTTTTACCTGACCATGGGAGAAAAGGTACATACTCCACCGAGATAGGCTAATCCCTTAGGTGCCTCCGACTACCACGATATTGTACAGCCCTTACCGCTACCGCTTCAGCCCTAGACGACTATCAATCTCCGTATTACACAAGGAGAACAAGTTCATGTTCTATATTCATTTCCTCAGCCTACCTATAAGCTCCTTGATTTCGTTGATTACCTCTTGGTTGTATATTTCTTTTTTGTCTCCCCTCTTGATAGAGAAAATAGTAAATACCTTTCCACCAAACTTTTCCTCAAACTTTCTGTGAGTCTTGCTTAACCATTCTTCCCACTTATGGATCTCTGGTGTTTGCTTGTAGGTGATTGGCTTGATTTGTAGGCCTATGTATTTGCCCCCTACCTCAATGTAAAAATCCACATTATAGAGCCTGTCCCATTCATCCGGTGCTGGCTTTATCTCCATATTCAACTCTATCTGTAGCTTTTTGTAAATAGTATCAACTTCATTTCTGTAACCATCAAATGTTCTGTTTAGGACGAGGTTACGAATATAATCTATACAGTCTTCTTCTGATACTCCATCTATTTCTGCCCTGATTACTTCTGTAATCTTTGTATAAAGCTTTTTCCCGAGGTCCTCAAGATACTCGGAGGGTTCTATTGGAATACCCTTCTTCTGAAGAAATACTCTTAGCCTGTCAAAATAGCAGGTTTCCCATTCGCCTACGCTCTTGGGAGCGCACTCCCTTATCCATTCTGAGACGGGACCCACTCTACCCTTCTTATTCAGCCCCCATCTGTTGGTGGCCATGTTAAGGATCCACTCCTTAGCCATGTTTTCTCTGATTTTCTATCTCTATAAACTTCTTCCTTAGCTTATATTCCCTCTCCTTATCCGCCTGGGCTATTCCAGATTTTATGAGGTAGGCATTGACGAAAATTTTATTTTTCAGGTACACATACGCAAAAATCGTGTTTTCATCTATCACTGAATCCTCTTCTACCTTTATCACAACATCCCTCTTCATAACATACTCTCGCAAGTATTCTATTGCTCTCTCTTTATCAACGACATCCACTCCCAAAAACTTCACCAAGAGGCCTGTGTCAAGCTCTATTGTGTCTTCGCTCACTATGTTGACGACTTTGTACATCTGACCTCTCTTAAGGTCTAAATTTTTTGGGTCCAGCAGAGGTTTAGCATCTGGTATTGCTGGTTCGTAGGGAATACTTTTCAACTCAATCTTTTGTGTTCTTCTCACTATTTCCAGATGGAAAAGTTCAAGTAGGAGGTTATTCCCGATTTTATCGCTTATTATCTTGATAAAGTCCTCATTTATCTCATATCCGATGCCATTTCTTTGTAGTTCAAGGGCGGCCTTAATGGTTGTTCCACTTCCTAAGAAGGGGTCAAGCACGACATCACCTATGAAAGAGTACATCCTTATTAGCCTCCTGGGTAACTCTTCTGGAAACATGGCCTCGTGGTTTATCTGTTTTTCTCCTCCAAACTTCCAGTGTCCACAAAAGTATTCCTTCCATTCCTCTTTTGTGAGTCTTGACTTTTCTCGTATTTCTTTTGGCACCTTTTCTGATTTACCGGGTTTCTTGAAGATTAGAATAAACTCATAGTCTATCTCAATCATGCCATTTGGGGGATATGGATAAGAACCCATTACAGTAGCTCCCCCTGTCGTATTCATTGTCGTCTTTTTTTGCCAGATGATTGCTCCCATGTAGTCAAAACCGATCCTTTCACACTGGGATATAACTTCCGCATGTAACGGAATGACTTTATACCTTCCGTATAGAATAGACCTGGCGAATTGATCCCCTATGTTTATGCATAGTCTCCTTCCGGGCTTTAGAACTCTAAAACATTCCTCCCAAACCCGGTATAAATCTTTGAAGTACTCATGAAGGGTTTGATTGTAACCAATCTGTCCAGAAATCCCATAATCCTTGATATGCCAATAGGGAGGGGAGGTAACAACCAGTCCTACACTTTCGTCCGCAAGTTCAATCATCCTTCTGCTATCCCCGATGATTACCTTAGCCCAGCACATTCTCAGAGGCAAATGAAGTAAAAGACGTCGGATTGGGTGGGGGGGCTAAGGACTCTTTTCCACGGGCCGGCAGGGGATAGCACCTTCTTCGTGTTTGATGGCACCGGCTCGGGATTTTATGGTATTAGAGTACTCTACGGGGGGAAATCATTGGGTTTTAGGCTGGCTGAGGGAGCCGATGCTCATGCCTAAATTATGGTTCCAAGTCTGCCCCTTAGGCGGTAGAGGCCACCCTGTATTGCCTGCCACAAAACCCAAGTAGCCAAGTCGTCATACTTATAGCCGGGCGTTAGGAGCCCTTTACCCTGAAAATGCCTATTCAAGGCTATGCCTCCCTATCTTTGTACCTTACATGAAGATAAACTCTCTACTTTTTTTGCTTGTTTTGGGGGTATTAGGGAGCTTTTCTTGCCGTTCTGGCGGTGTGGAGAAGGCGGGAATGCCCCCTATTGGCCAAGGGCTTGACCCCATAGACTCTCTTAAAGCTCTCTACACGTACCTTCAGAGGCAGACATCCTCCGAAGCCGAGCCCCTGCGCTATCAGGCCCTATCTAAGATGATAGAACTTCTAATTGAGCGCAAGAGAGTAGACTCGGCTGCTCAAGTAGCTGACACCCTTTATGGGCTTGCGCAAAAGACTCATCACCCGCTGGCTTCGCTTATGGGGGCCTTGGCCTGTGGGATGGTTTATACAGCTAAAAGCCATTTTGGGATAGCGGACTCTTGTCTGTATCAGGCGATAAGGTATGCGGATTCGCTGGGGCGGCTGGATTATGTGGGGAAGGCCTATTACCGTCTGGCCCTTTCTGCGCTAAAACGAAGGGACAATGCCCAGGCTCTGGAGGCTTTTCAGCAAGCCCTCCAGGTCTACCAGCAACTTGGCGATACGGCTGAGATGGCGCACCTCTATATGCGACTGGGGCTTTTGCATGCCAATGAGGGGCGCTTTTCCCGAGCGGAGTCCCTTTACGCTTATGCGCAAAGTCTCTATCAGGCTATTGGAGATAGCCAGGGGTTAGCCAGTATCTATACTAATCTCACTCTGCTGTACGGTTCGCAGGGGTGTTATCCGCAAGCGTTGGCTGTGGGCGACTCTGCCTACCGCATTTGTGAACGGCTAAAGCACCAGACTGGCCTAATTCGCGTAGCTAACAACCTCGGGCTGATTCACTATGAGCAGGGCAACTATCCCGAGGCTCTTTTTTACTTTCAAAAGGCGCTTCAGCTTCAAGAGGCCCTCCAAGACACGCCTGGTTTAGCCCGCTCGTATAATAATATCGGCAGCGTCCACTTTGACCAGCGCAATTTCAAGCAGGCCCGATACTATTATGAAAAATCCCTTGCCATCCGTCAAGCTCTTAACGACCAAATGGGCATGGGCCTCGCTTACTCTAATATCGCCACCATCTATCGCGAAGAGGGTAATCACCCGCTTGCGATCCAGTATTACCAGAAAGCCATCCAAATCTTTGAAGCGCTCAAAGAGCTTAGGTGGTTAGCCGCCGCCTACAATAGCCTCGGCGTTACCTACTACGAACTCAACCAGTTTCCCCAGGCGCTTCAAGCCTACCAGAAAGCCCATGAACTCTATACCCAGCTCCATGATCCGAAAGGCCTTACTTATACTTACGCTAATCTGGCCACTCTTTACCATCGTCAAAAGCAGTCTCTTCTTGCTCGCACCTATGCGCAAAAGGCCCTCCAACTAGCCCTCGCCCTTAATGCTAAAGAAAGAGTCATGGAAATCTCGCGTATTTTAGCGCAAATTGACTCTACCTTAGCTGCCGCCGGCAAACCCCAGTATTATCTTTCGGCTCTCCAGCACTATCAACGTTATGCCGCCTACAAAGACTCTCTCTTCAACGAACAAAATATCCGAAAAATAGAACGCCTCCAGGCTGAATACGAGCATCAGAAGGAAGTAGCCCTACTGCAAGCCCGCCAAGAGAAGGAACGCGCCCTGGCCGCCGCCCAGCTGCGCCAAAAGGAACTTCAAAGAAACTATTCCCTCATAGGCTTAGGGATTACCCTCTTGGCGCTGGCTGTCATAGCCTACTTTCTCTACCTCGTGTGGCAGAAAAACCAGATGTTAGCCACCCTCAACGCCGAATTGGAACTCGCCAATGCCGAGCTTGCCGCTACGAACAGCGCCCTCGAAGTCTCCAATCAAACCATTAAGGCCCAAGCCGAAGCCCTCGCCGAAAAAAATGAACACATCCTAAGCAGCATTCGCTATGCTAAGCGCATTCAAAACGCCATATTACCGGCTCCTGAGCGCTGGCAGCGTCTTTTACCTAATAGTTTCATCTGGTATTTGCCTCGCGATATTGTCGCAGGAGACTTTTACTGGCTTGAGGAAGTGGAGCCGTATATCTTTATAGGGGTAGCGGATGCGACGGGTCATGGGGTTCCGGGGGCCTTTGTAAGTCTGGTTTGCAGCATGGCCCTCTCCAAAGCCGTCTTAGAAGAGGGGCTCACGGCGCCGGCGAAGATTTTAGACCGGGTCAAGGTGCTCGTGACCGAGCGCCTCACGCACGAAGGCGAAAAGCTCTGGGACGGCATGGACATTGCCCTCCTTCGCCTGCACAAGGCCAATCCCTACCAGCTCACCTTTGCCGGAGCCAATCGCCCCCTCTGGATCGTCACAAACCAGCAAGAACTGATAGAAGTACCATGCACTCGTCAGGCTATTGGGTATAGCGACTCTACCATTCCTTTTCAGGAAAGGACCCTTTCTCTGGAAAGTCAGGCACCAGCCATGATTTATGCTTTTACGGATGGTCTGACCGATCAGATAGGAGGTCCTCAGGGCCGTAAGCTCGGCCCTAAACGCCTGCGCGAGTTTTTCCTTTCCATAGCGTCGATGCCGCTTTCTGAGCAGCTTTCAGCCCTGCAGGCTTTTCTTAGGGAGTGGCAGGGCGAGTATCCCCAGACTGATGATATGACCTGCTTAGGGTTGCGTTTGGGGTGAGAGACAGGTTAGTCCTCTTCGGGCAGGCGCTGGCCGGTGCGCTTTTCCCAGCGCTCGCGGGCTTTGCGGCGCCAGTCGTGCTTAATTTTTTCCCACAGGGCTCGCTGGTCTGGTGTAAGGACCTCCTCAATAGCGGCGTTCGTCTGCTGCCGAAGCTGATGCAGGGCTTCCTGCTTGGCTCGCCCTTCCTGCTCGGAACGCCGAATCTCCCGCGCCCGACTCACATGATTTTCCAAAATCGCCTTCACTTTAGCCTGCTGGTCGGGCGTGAGCTTGAGTGTGTCTGTAAGGTAAGACAGGAGGTGCTCTATGCGGCCCTTCCCTTCACCCTGACCCCGGACGGCCGCCGCCCTTCGCTGCGCCCAAAGCATATTACTCACTATTCCCAAAACTATTACGCCTCTCCACATATCACTCCCTTAAGAGCATAGCTCCCCTCCCAAGGTTTAAACCCCGGCCCTACTTTGGAAACTGGGAACTTTTCCAGAGTTTTTTGGGTTTATGGGGTTTGTGGGAGAGCGTATTTTAGAGGTGTCAGAGGCGCTTCTGATGCGGCAGGGGATTCGGGCGACCACGCTGGATCAGGTGGTCGAGCGCCTCGGAATCTCTAAGAAAACCCTTTATGACTACTTTCCCTCCAAGGAGGCCTTAGTGGAGGCGGTTTTGGATCGCTTTCTCCAGCGTATGGAGCAGCAGGTCACCCAGCTTCAAGAATCCCATGCCTCCGACCCTGTTTTATCTATTGTCGCCACTGCTAACTTCGCCTATCATACCCTCTCTGCTATTAACCCCATTCTCTTCCAAGAGCTTCCCCGTTTAGCTCCTGACCTACAAGATAAGCTTTTCTCCCGCATCCGCGCCCTTATTCAGAAAAATCTTCAGACTAACCTCCAAAATGGCATTCAGCAGGGTCTTTTTCGCCCAGACTTAGACTTAGAGTTCATTCCCGTCTGGATGTTTTATGTGCTGACGCAGGTCATTCTTAATCCCGACTTTGCCCAGGCGGTGGGTCGCTCCATTCCGGAAGTCTATGCAGAATCGGCCTTACTCTTTTTGTATAGTTTTACCACCGAAGCGGGGCGCCACCGCCTCCAAGAATACCAAAACCTCATTCGTCAAACCTATGGTCGCTCACGTCCGATATAGCCTTATCTTTTTTATTTCGCTGAGTTTTGCGCAAGAAGGGGTACAGGCATTTAGCCGGAAGGCCGCTATCCAATATGCCCTCACGCATGCGCCCTCTCTCCAAAATGCCTACTTGGATTATCAGATAGCCCGCCAGAAGATTGCCGAAGTCCGATCGGCCGGCTTACCTCAAGTCAATGGCACGACTTCGTTTCGGTACTTTGTGGAGATACCGACATCCTTAGTGCCGGGGGAGTTTTTTGGGGCGCCGCGCGGTACTTTTATTCCTGTCCGCTTTGGCGTGCCGTATAACTTAGAGATAGGCGTTACGGGGACGCAGCTGCTTTTTGACGGGACTTACTTTGTGGGGCTGGCGGCGGCCAAAGCGGTCCGAGAGCTTACCTACCGTTCCTACCAGCGTTCCCGTATAGAAACGATAGCCGCTGTCTCCAAGGCCTATCTGGCTGTTCTCATTGCCCAAGAGCGTCTGCGTCTACTCAAAGAGAACTTAGACCAGCTTCAGACGACGCTTCGCCAGACGAAAGGGTTATATGAGACCGGCTTTGTGGAAAAGCTGGACTATCAGCGCCTGGAAGTCGCCTTCAATAACCTCCAGACGGAGTACAACAAAGCCGCCGAGCTGACAGCCTTAGCCTACCTCACGCTCAAGCTCCAAATGGGCTATCCGCTGGACCAGCCCATTACGCTCACGGATACCTTGCCCGAGCTCCCCTTACTTTTGCCTGATAGCCTCTCTCTTCGGGATTTTGAGCCGTCTCAGCGCTTAGAGTATCAGATCCTCTTAGCCCAGCGCCGCGCCTTAGAGCTCAACCTGCGACGTTACCAAGTGGCTTACCTCCCTTCTCTGGTCTTTATAGGTAATGTCGCTACCCAGGCTCAACGTCGGGAGCTTAACTTCTTTGACACGCGACAGCGCTGGTTTCCTATTGCGTTTATAGGTTTTCAGCTGCAAGTGCCCATCTTTGATGGTCTGCGCAAATCCAGCCAAGTCAGTCAAGCCCGCTTAGAGCTTCTCAAAAACCAGAATGACCTTTTTCAGCTGCGTCAGGCCCTGACTTTAGAAGCTCAGAACGCCCGTATCCAGCTCCTAAATGCCCTGCAAACTCTGGCTATTCAAAAGCGCAATTTGGAGCTGGCGCAGGCGGTTTTAGAGGCCACGCGTAAAAAGTTAGAGGCGGGTGTTGCTTCTACGGTAGAATCTATTCAGGCGCAAAGTGCTTATCAGCAGGCTCAGGTTAGCTATACCACGGCCCTTTTAGAAGCCTACTCTGCTTACATAGATTGGCAAAAAGCCTTAGGCCTTCTCTCGGAAAATGAATAAAACTTACGTTTATGATGCGATACGTCGTTTGGGTAGGAGTTTTGGTTGGATGGATGGTGGGGGGCTGTTCGGCCTCTCGTCCTTCTGATGGCAATGTAGAGGCTAAGAAAGCTCGCTTAGAGAAGCTTCGGCAGGAGCTATTTAGACTCCAGGCGGAGATTACGGCGCTGGAGGGGGAGATTGCGGCGGTGGATAGCACTTTTGCTTTGCAGAAGGCTATTCCGGTGTCGGTGGTGGTGCTTAGAGATCGGGGTTTCCAGTCCCGACTCCGCATTCAGGGGGGCGTGGATAATCGGCAGGCGATCACGTTGGCGGCGAAAAGTGCAGGGACGCTTTTACGGCTTTATGTGCAGGAAGGGGATTATGTGCGGGCGGGGCAGCTCTTGGCTGAACAGGATGCGGAGGTCCTGCGAAAAAACCTTGCTGAGGTCCGCACCCGCTTAGAATTAGCTAAAACCCTCTACGAAAAGCAGAAAAAACTCTATGAAGAAGGCATTGGCTCAGAAGTGCAATATCTCACGGCTAAGAGTAATAAGGAATCTTTGGAGGCGGCGGTTTTGACTTTGGAGGAGCAATTGCGGAATGCGCAGCTGCGGGCGCCCCAGGCAGGACGCGTGGATGCCCTTCTGGCGAAAGAGGGAGAACTGCTAATGCCGGGAATGCCCGTAGTGCGTTTATTGAGTTCTACGGGGACTTGGGAGGTAAAAGCTGAGGTGCCGGAGCGTTTTTTGGGGACGGTTCGGGCGGGGAGCGTGGTGGAGGTAGAGCTACCGGATTTGGGTGAGCGTTTTGAGGCGCCCATAGCGGTAGTAGGGGAAAACATCAACCCTATGAGTCGGACTTTTACGGTGTATATTCGGGCTTTGCCGGGGAGGCTTTTAGGGCGGCTGAGGCCGGGTATGGTGGCATTTCTGACGTTGCCGGAAGCTTCTTATCCGAATGCTTTTCGGGTGCCGGTGGAGGCCGTCCAATCGCAGGATACGGCGGCTTTTGTGTTTCTGTATCGGCAGGGGCGAGCCCGACGAACCCCCATTCGCCTCTTAGCTATTCAGCGGGATGAGGCGGCCGTGGAGGGGCTAAATCCGGGCGACACTGTGATCGTCTTAGGAGCGGCTCTCCTACGGGACGGTCAGGCCGTAACTATCAGCTCGGAGGGCATATAAGATACCAGGGTGGGCCTCCGCTTTCGGCGGGCCCACCCCAGCGTAGTTTAGTATATCAACTGGCTCATTCCCAGCCCTACCAGCTCCACCTTATTAGTTACGGCCTGTAAAAATAAAATCGCGTCTATGATCTGTTTCTTGTCTGCATAGGGGACAATTGTCGTCAGCGTCGTTTCTGTCGTCTTGATATAATCTCGCAGGGCGCCTTCTAATTGGCTCATGGCTTTCTCGTTGGCTGGGACGGAAGGGATTTTCAAGTCGTTGGGGGTTTTGGGTTCTAACTTAGCGAATGGGAGGTACTCTAAAATTCGGTAAAGGCGGGTGAGCTTAGAGATGTAGATGCGGGTGAGTTCTATCTTGTCCATTTTTTCCAGGTCCCCTAAGCTATACACGATGGTGGCGCCTCCCGGCATTTGGATAGCGGGTTCTGGCTCTTGCGATTGGGCGGCGGGTGCCTGCGCCCACACAACCGTGAAAAGGAGTGATCCTATAACCGTACTTCTCATATGGGCTATTGTTTATTTGCCTTTAGAAGTCAGTGCTTCTTTTTTGCGAAGGTATTCTTTGGCTTTATCGTCTAAGTTGAGGTAAGTTGTAACTTGGATGAGGCTTTGGAGGAGGGCTAAGTCGTCGGGGAGGGCCTGATGGGCTTTTTCTAAGTAGGGGAGGGCCTGACGGAATTTATCTTGCATTTGGGCGTATAGGAGCTTTTGCTTTGCCTCATCCTTAGCTTCATTGTATTGTTGGGCGATTTCGGCGGCTTGATTGACATAGTAGGCGCCTAAGTTGTAGTTGGCGTTGACGTTGTCCGGGTTGAGGCTCAGGACGCGCTGGTAATATACGGCGGCGGAGTCGGGGTTATTTTTTTCTAAGAGCTGGGCGTAAATGAGAAGGTAAGTTTCGTTATTCGGATTTTTCTCTATTTCGCTGCGAAATTGTTTTAGGGCTTCTTCGTGTAGGGAAGGGTTTTGTAGGTAGAGGTTGAGTTCGGCGCGGCGGATATTTTCGTCGGTGGGAAATCGGTTTCGGGCTTCGTTGGCGATGGCTAAAGCTTTTTCGCCCTGGCCACGGCCTGCGTAGAGATTGATGAGCGCCGTGTAGATGAAGGGTATCATATTTTCGGCTTCTTTGATGGGTTTGGCCTTAGATATAGCGAGGGCTTTCTCTAAATCGCTTAGGGCGGCATTGGTATCCCGAAGTTGGACATGGACCAGGCCTCGCAAGGCTAAGGGAGGGAAAAAGTCCTTTTGGCCTACGCTCTCGTAGAGTTCTACGGCCCAAGTGAGATATTCTCGGGATTGGGGAAATTGCTCTTTTTGGAAGAGCTCAAAGCCTTTGAGGTAAAGGATACTGGCTAACTGGGCTGAAGCGATTTTGATATCTTGTTCATGTTCTTTTTTGGTGTCTAACTCTCGGCATTTTCGTATGGCGCTGTAGGCATCCTGATAGAGGTTGGGATACTTTTGCTGGGCGCCTACGGGGTCTTTGCTGAGCAGGGCTATGTAGGCTTGGGCGCGGATTTTGTAGCCTTTGGCCATGTCAGCGGGTTTGAGGAGGTCGGGTTGGGCGAAGGCTTGCTCTACATAGCTCAATGCCCGCTCAAAATCCCCATCCTGAAGCGCTAAGGCAGCTGAGGTAATCTTACTTTTCTGGGCATAAAGCCCCACCCCTATCATGAGGGGGAGCCAAAACTTTCGCATGGGACAAACATACAAAAACCTCTTTGTATCTTTGAGCCGTGCGGTATCTACTGGCTTTCCTCGTCGGGCTTAGTTGGAGCCAAAGTCTCTCCGAAGCTGAAACTGCTTTAGAGCGCGAAAACTATGACCGAGTTATCGCTATAACCGGTCAAATCCTCTCGGCTAAACCCAAAGAACTCTATGCGTATTACCTTCAAGGCATGGCTTACTTAGGGAAAGCGCAACACTTAGAAGAGGACGACCCTGCTCGCCTGAGCCTTATTCAAAAAGCGCAAGACGCCTTTCAAATGGCCCAGGCGAAAAATCCCAAGTATCCCTATGTCTACCTCGGCCTGGCCGAAATAGAACGGCTCCGAAAAAATCCCGACAAAGCCAGGGAAAACCTCGCCAAAGCGGAGGAGTATGGCGCTGCAGATGTCAAGGTCCTCGTTGAAGCGGCGCGCATCCATACGGCCTTGGGCGGAAAAGCCAGCATAGACAAGGCCACCTTCCTCCTCTCCAAAGCTAAAAGCAAGGACCCGCAAAATGCCGCCATCCGCAGAGCCTTAGGAGACCTCTGGAGTAGTCAGGGCGTCTTGGAACTCGCCATCCAAAACTACCAAGAGGCCGTCCAGATAGAACCCCAAAACCCCGAGAACTACTTCCGTTTAGGTCTCGCCTATGCCAAAGCCAAGGCCTTGCGCGATGCGGGAGAGGCGCTCAAAAAAGCCTTGGAACTGGACCCTGGCTATGCCCCAGCCTACCGAGAGCTGGGCGAAGTCTACTTTGCCGCTCAAAAGTACCAGCAAGCCAAAGAATATTATCAAAAGTATGTAACCCTTCGCCCCGAACTCCCCGCCCGAGTCCGCTACGCTACCTTCCTCTACCTGAGCAAAGACTACAAGGCCGCCATCCAGGAAATAGAATCTGTCCTCAAGGATACCTTCTCCATCACCCTTCAGCGGCTCTTGGGCTACTCTCTCTTTGAAGACCAGCAGTACGAAGCCGCCATCAAAGCACTTGACCTCTACTTCCAGAAGCAAAAACCCGAGAAAATCATCGCCAAAGACTACCTCTACTATGCCAAAGCGCTGGATAAAGCCGGACGTGATGCCGACGCTGTAACCTATTACCAGAAAGCCATAGAAAAAGACCCAAGCCTCGCCGCCGAAGTCTATCCCGAAATGGCCAATGCCCTCAATAGCCTCGGCCGCTATAAAGAGGCCGCCGACGCCCTCCAAAAAGCCATTGAAAAAAATCCATCCCTCCAAAACTACTTCGCCCTGGGAAAAATCTACTACAAACTCGGCCAAACCGAAAAAGATACCACTTACTTCCATAAAGCCATTCAGGCTTTCTCGTATGTGGTAGAGAAAAAGCCCGACCTTGTGCCGGCCTATACTGAGCTTGGCCGATGCGCCGCTAACTTAGACCCCGAAAGCACCGAAGGCCGCGCTAAACCCTATTACGAAAAAGTCATTGAACTCGCCAGCCAAGACCCCAACCGCTACAAAAACGACCTCATTGAGGCATACACCTATCTGGGATATTACTACTACCTACAGGCCGAAAATAGCAAGTCCAAAGAAGCCTACCAGAAATCTTACGAAGCCTACAAAAAACTTCGGGAGTTAGACCCGCAGAATGCGCAGGCCGCTCAAGCCCTGCCGTATTTAGAAACTCGCGTGAGGTGAGTATGCTGCTCTACGCTGTGCAAGTGGAGATAGACGAGGAGGTAGCGGAGGCGTGGCGGCGATGGATGAACTACACGCATATTCCGGAGGTGATTGGGACGGGGTATTTTCGGGGGTATCGGTTTGGGGAGGTGGTGGAGCCGGCGGCGCCGCCGGGGAAGCGCCGCTTCCTCGTGCTGTATGAGGCGCCGGACGAAGCGCATCTCCGGGCTTATTTGGAAAAGGAGGCGCCACGTTTGAGGGCGGCTTATCCGCCGGAGTTTCAGGGGCGCTTTGACGCCAGCCGGTGGGTGTGGAAGATGTCGTAATCATCGGTGGGGGGCCGGCGGGATTAGCGTGTGCCTGGCACCTTGCACAGGGCGGCCTCAGCCCACTCGTCCTGGAGGCGGCTTCCTTCCCTCGCGACAAAGTCTGTGGGGATGCCCTCAGCGGAAAAGTCGTCTCGGTTTTGCGGCGCTTAGGGGGCGAAGCGCTTATCTGCCGGATGGCGGCCGAGCCTTTTGTCCTGCGCGCTTTGGCCTTGGTATTTGTCAATGATAGGGGGGATAGGGTGCGGCTTTTCCTTTCGGGGGAGGTGATGGGTTTCACGGCGCCGCGCTATGCGTGGGATGCCTGGCTCTGGAGCCAGGCGCCCCGTAACATCCGCCTTCGGCCAAAGACCCCCGTCCTGCGCATAGAACGCGCGGAGCGGTATTGGGTTCTCTATCTCCCGCAGGGGGAGAGGGTGCAGGCCCGGTATCTCATTGGAGCCGATGGGGTCGCCTCTAAGGTGCGCCCCTGGGTCTATACGTATCGGCGTGCGCGTCGGCCGCCCGTCTATTCGGCTGTGCGGGTCTATGCTGAGTATCCTGTGATGCCCGGCGAGCTGGAGCTTCATTATGTGCCGCCGTATTTGCCGGGGTATTGGTGGGCCTTTGCCATGGCGGGAGGGCAAGTCAATATCGGTATTGGCGGGCCGCCTAAGATCGCCCGAAGCGTCTCGTTTCGGCAGGGTATTCGGCATCTCCTCGGCGAAAAAGCTCCCAAAGCCATAGCTGGCCATGGGATTCCGCTTTATCGGGCGGGGGTGCCTCTTACCGCTCCCGGCTGTGCGCTCATTGGGGATGCGGGGCACCTCGTTGACCCCTTCACCGGCGAAGGCATCGGCAATGCCCTCCTGAGCGGCTATCGCCTCGCCCAGGCTATTCTCGGGGCCCAGCCGGCAGACCTTTTCACCTGGGATGCCCGGGACACTTATGAAAAGCCTCTCCACCACGAGCTCAAAACCGAAATGCGCGTCAGCGCTTGGCTCCACCGCCTGAGCCGCTCCCCGCTCATAGTACGTTGGCTCCTGCGTCGCCTTAGCCAGCGCCCAGACCTCCAAGAGACCCTCCAAGCCATGCTCTTTCAGCCCGAAAAACGTCTCAAACTCTACTCGCCAAAGTTCTACTGGCAGCTCCTGGGCTTTTAGGCAAAAATACCCCCGCACACAAGTAAAGTTGCAGCCATTCTATTTCCAGTTTGTAGCGGATATTCAGCGTATGAATCGCCGAGTAAAAGAAGGTGTAATACAGCAGCACCAGCCCTATGCCAATTACCATATCTCGCCTGTACCCCCATAGCCGATACGCCCCCACAAATAGCAGGACCAGGAGCACCGCCACAGGAAGCAACCGAACAAAGATGAATTTTAGACTGAAATTCCCATGGTAGCGGGGCGGAATCGTCCAATAGATAAGGGCGTGCACGATAGTTCGCTCAAAATACAGCGCGGGCCGCTCTAAAATCGTTTGAATGGCTAATCTTTTCAGGTGGGGGAGGGCTTCTTTTTCTGGGAGGTGGAAAAGCGAGTCTACGATTCTGTCGTATTCGGGGGATATCGTGTAGCGGGGCGAGACGCTAAGTTCTTGGGTCCACGACTGACAGAGCCCAATAAAGGCCGCATAGTTTTTGGTGAGGCTGACTTCATTCATGGCGAGCCAACCCCGCACACTCCATAGGAGCGGGATGACCACCCACCCCAAAAGATACCGGGAGGCGGCACCCCAAGGCCGACGCAGGCGATAAAGCCCCAGCACAGTCATGAGCATGCCCATAGCGGGCTTTTCTGTGAACATAGCCCCACTCAGAAAGCCTAATAGAAGCCCGGCCTTCCCAGTGGGCGACGAGCGGCGAAATAAGAGGATCCCCCACCCGATAGCCACAGCCGTGGCCCATAAGGTATTTTCTATGACGCCTGTCGAGTAGAGGTACGAAGGGTGTAGCGCAAAGAGGATAGCTGCGCCTTTGGCTAAGGTCTCTTCGCCCCAGACTACTCCCAAGCGGTAAAGGAGCAGAATATGCAGGCTACACACGGCCTGCTGAAGAAAGACCATTACCCAGAGGCCTTCAGGATCGCCAAAAAGCCCCAACAAAACCGCTAACAGGCTCGGATAAAAAGGCCCCTTAGCCGAGGTAGGCCCCCTCTCATAGATAGAAAAGCCTTCGCCCCGGATCAGATGCTGGGCAATATTGTAATCCTCAGCCGTATGCGGAGGCGGCGCTACGAATACGTGATACAGTACGCCAACCAGAAAATGGGCCACCATCAGGTAAGTCAGGTGCTTAGGCGAAAGTCGGGAAAGCAGATACCACATTCCCCTCAAATTTATTGCAGAAGCGGAAACGCTCTTGGCTATAGGGGGCCCTCTTAAAGGTTCCCGTAGCGGCAGCCCGGTGAAAGTGAGATAAGCTCCTTTGCCCTAATACCAAGTTTTCAGCAAAGGGTTTCTGAATGGGAGGAGGGACATGGGCGGCGCCAGCTCGTAGGGCTGGCCGCCGCCTCAGC
>Ga0079992_121563_pt1 | contig 17122 bp, 14 predicted proteins | sample FaiFalFF_MnMetaG_3_FD_69197 | JGI IMG/M metagenome (GOLD analysis project Ga0079992, IMG submission 69197) | Freshwater microbial communities from Yellowstone National Park, Wyoming, USA - Fairy Falls B (FF_Mn_B) MetaG (SPADES assembly) (version 2) | ecosystem: Environmental > Aquatic >... | reverse complement strand
CATAGGTACTGCCGAAAACCCGCGTGCGGGGCGCCGGTGTCTCTCCGGGTTGCGGGTTTCAAGCCCTCATAGGTACTGTCGAAAACCGCCCGCCGCCCGCACGCCGCCGCCGGCCGCGGTCCGCGTTTCAAGCCCTCATAGGTACTGTCGAAAACCGCGACGACCGTGAGTGCGATCCTCGAAAAAGCCGGTGTTTCAAGCCCTCATAGGTACTGTCGAAAACCTCTTGTTGGCGCAACTGTGTGTGTATGGCACGATGTTTCAAGCCCTCATAGGTACTGTCGAAAACGCTGGGTCCGCCGGCATCTGCTCGCGGCCATCCTCGAGTTTCAAGCCCTCATAGGTACTGTCGAAAACTCTCGCCAGTCTCGAGGGTCGGCGTCGCCTCCGTCGTTTCAAGCCCTCATAGGTACTGTCGAAAACCGGTCTCGCCTGGATCGCCCGTATGCAGCGACACGTAGTTTCAAGCCCTCATAGGTACTGTCGAAAACTCGCCACGTTCGGAAACCTCTTCACGAGCATGGGGCTGTTTCAAGCCCTCATAGGTACTGTCGAAAACCAGGGTCGCCTCGAGCGCCGCGGCGAAAGATTTCCGGTTTCAAGCCCTCATAGGTACTGTCGAAAACGCGAACATGGCCGTTGTAGACGTACGCGGTTCGCTCGTGGTTTCAAGCCCTCATAGGTACTGTCGAAAACTGACCTGCGGCACGGATCCGGCGTCGAGCGTGACCGTGTTTCAAGCCCTCATAGGTACTGTCGAAAACAGGCATGGCGCCTCGGGCTCATCCCAGAGAACCCGCTGTTTCAAGCCCTCATAGGTACTGTCGAAAACGGCGCGCTCGCCGCGGCGGCGGTTCTGCTGGCCCGGTTTCAAGCCCTCATAGGTACTGTCGAAAACTCACCGTGACGGCGATAGCGCAGGACGGCGACGCCGGTTTCAAGCCCTCATAGGTACTGTCGAAAACACGACTGGCGACCACCGACGAGCTGAACAGTTTCCCGGTGTTTCAAGCCCTCATAGGTACTGTCGAAAACGATGAATTCTCGCGGCGTGCTGAACCCGGTATCCTTGTTTCAAGCCCTCATAGGTACTGTCGAAAACGTCCTCAGCGACCTCGCGATATCGGAGGACATCGGCGTTTCAAGCCCTCATAGGTACTGTCGAAAACCCTTGACGGAAGGGGGCCTTGCAGACGAGCTGCGCAGTTTCAAGCCCTCATAGGTACTGTCGAAAACGCCCCCGGCGTGGAGAGGCTGATGGAGGTGGGGCGCGTTTCAAGCCCTCATAGGTACTGTCGAAAACCCGGGTGGGGTGGTCAGCCCCACCCGGGGCAGTGCGCTGTTTCAAGCCCTCATAGGTACTGTCGAAAACGGCGGGCTCCGTCACCGTGTGCCCCGGTGGCCCCCTGTTTCAAGCCCTCATAGGTACTGTCGAAAACCCGCGTCGCACTTACAATATACGTCACTCGAGGGTGGTTTCAAGCCCTCATAGGTACTGTCGAAAACATTGGGAGGAGGATTACGAGTACTATCGTCGTGCCCTGGTTTCAAGCCCTCATAGGTACTGTCGAAAACCTCGGATCAGGATGCTCGGCGCATCGCTGCCGAGAGTTTCAAGCCCTCATAGGTACTGTCGAAAACCGGCATGGGGGCGGGCTCCTGTGGTGGTGGTGTCGTCTGTTTCAAGCCCTCATAGGTACTGTCGAAAACCTGTTGCTGTTCCTGAATCCGCTTCGCCTCGCGCATGTTTCAAGCCCTCATAGGTACTGTCGAAAACGATGCCGGGGCCACCGCTGCGCGCTGAATGGATGTGGTTTCAAGCCCTCATAGGTACTGTCGAAAACACAACTTTAAGATCGTTGGGATATAGTTTTAGTTCTTGTTTCAAGCCCTCATAGGTACTGTCGAAAACCGAGACTTGCCGAGCACCGTCACTTTGACCACCCAGGTTTCAAGCCCTCATAGGTACTGTCGAAAACCGCGAATCTCGCGAATTCGATCGATCCGGGAGTCGCCGTTTCAAGCCCTCATAGGTACTGTCGAAAACAGGCATGGCGCCTCGGGCTCATCCAAGAGAACCCGCTGTTTCAAGCCCTCATAGGTACTGTCGAAAACTGGGCCACTCGACATCCCGCCTCACTCTCGAGGTCTAGTTTCAAGCCCTCATAGGTACTGTCGAAAACCAACCTCCTCCGCCTGCATCAAGCGCTCTGCGATGCCGGTTTCAAGCCCTCATAGGTACTGTCGAAAACGACAGAGCCAAGGTGGCTGCGCACAAAGGGTGGGGGTTTCAAGCCCTCATAGGTACTGTCGAAAACGAGTTGGGCTTCGAACTGCTTCTCGCCATCCTGAGGTTTCAAGCCCTCATAGGTACTGTCGAAAACGGATGTGCGGTTGCTCTTGGCGAGGATCGAATGTCGTTTCAAGCCCTCATAGGTACTGTCGAAAACTCGATATCGAGGCGCCGCTCCAGATGGTGTCGGCAGCGTTTCAAGCCCTCATAGGTACTGTCGAAAACAAACGTAGCTGATGTAGAACTTGAAGTCGTCGCATGGTTTCAAGCCCTCATAGGTACTGTCGAAAACACACAAAGCGAAGCTGGACGGCATCGAGAGCGGCGCTGTTTCAAGCCCTCATAGGTACTGTCGAAAACACCTGGGACTCGATTCGCGAGCGATTCCCCGTCATCGGGGTTTCAAGCCCTCATAGGTACTGTCGAAAACCGACTCGTGCGAGCGCTCGCAGCGCCGTGGATGGAGGTTTCAAGCCCTCATAGGTACTGTCGAAAACACCGTCGCACCGCGAAACACGGCATCGAGAATCGCCTGTTTCAAGCCCTCATAGGTACTGTCGAAAACACCGTGGAATAGCCGACCAGCGAGATCGTCATGGCTTGTTTCAAGCCCTCATAGGTACTGTCGAAAACACAGGGAGACGAGGTGCTCGAGGTCCGGACCGCGGACGGAGTTTCAAGCCCTCATAGGTACTGTCGAAAACACCCAGGGCGGGGCGCACCGGGACGCGAAACTCTCATCGGCAGTATAGCCACCTCGGAGCGTTGGATCAAGCCAGCCCCGGAAGAGCTTTGCCGCGGTGGAACACGGATATCAGGGAACACGCCTTCGTCGTCGACCCCCCAGGGTTTTTGCTCGACCGGGGGTCGACGATCTCGATGCTCGCGCCATCCTGTCCAGGTATCAAGCCGTCTTCGGTGTGGGGGGCCAATTGGCGCGCTCAACGCGGCCTGGCGCATAGGTGTCAACCTCAGCGCCGCTTGGTCAAATGGCGCGCTCAACGCCGCGAGGCGACCGACGAGGTGGAAAGCCGTCTTCGATGTGGCGCGGCCAGCATTCACCGGAAGTGTGCCCACCTCGACCGCCGTCTCTGGTCGTCGAAGTTGGGGCAGCACTCATCGGTCGCAGCTCATGACGATCGAGGTCGCCAGTCCCATCCGCTCCGAGTGTGCCGTGGCCAGTATCCGACCGATGCACCCGACCGGACGCCCGAACGAGTGAGCACTCGTCGCCACCGCGAGGGCACGGCACCGCCGCAGCTCGACTGCACAGTCACTCCATGCCTGCCAAACCTGATGCAGGCGCCTGTCATAGGAGCGTCGGGAAAGTGGTTCAGGTCACTACCTTTCTACCAGCCCCACCGATTACGAACAGGCCCGTGCTGGCGTCGCTCGCGAGGTCCGACGTCGTGTTCCAAAGGCCCACCGACGATGAACCGGGCCGTCCAATTGGCAACTTTCCGTCGCGCGCGGCAGCCGGGCCACAGTGCGGACGACTCGTTCTGCGGCAGCTGTCTTCCGCGGCAGCAGCGCACACCCATACTGCCTGGCACGCCCGGAGGCCAAGCCCTCCCACGAGCGATCCTGGCGGCACAGCGCCACGAGCGCGGTGCGGACGACGAGCCAGATTGCAGCCATCCGCCGGTGATGCCGGGCAACGCGCTCACGGCGCTGACCGTCGCGCGCAGTGGAGTCTGCCGGTGATGCCAGCCCAACCGAGGTCGAGCCAGGCACGGCCCGCGTTTGTGGTTCCTGGACTTGGGCCGAAACGATACCGGTGCGCTCCACGGCGTGCGACGGAGCCAGCACACGCTTGCCAAAATCTGCCAGCGGCGCCTACCGGGGCCGAGCGCCGTCGCCCTCAACGATCTCGTCAGCATCGGCATGGTGCCCGCGCCACCTGGTCGATCGAACCGGATCGCGCCTCCGTGCGGCGAGGCTGCTCGCGCACCGCGACCCCGATCACAGGCGACCCGACGACCCGCTCCCCAGCCACACTCCGCGCCCGAGAGCCGCCCCTCACCAGACCGTCCGGCTCACCACACCACCAGCATCCGACCTCGTCGTCGACCGTCCATTCGGGAAGCGACGAGACGTTTCCGTTGCCAGCAGAAGGAGCCCAATCGCACCTGATTGGTTGGCTTGGATGGCGTTCGAGGGGCACAATGGCACTTGGCGAGGGTCATCTCCCACGGTAGGCTCGTCATCGAGTGGACGCCTGGAGGAGGTGTCATGCAACTCCGGCTCGATCGCACCAGTCGCGTCCCGCTCTACCGCCAGCTGGCTGAGCAGCTCCGCCGGCGCATCCTCAGCGGCGAACTCCCGCCCGGTACGCGCTTGCCACCCGAGCGCCGTCTCGCCGCCACGCTCGGCATCAACCGATCCACGGTCGTCAGCGCCTACCGCGAACTGGCCGCGGCCGGGCTCATCAGCGGTCATGTGGGTCGCGGGACAGTCGTCGTCGATCCCGCCCAGCATCGCGAGTCGCGGGCCCCAGCCGGCGGCGTCCCCTGGCCGCAGCTCTTCGCTCCCGTCGCCACCGCGTTGTACGATCCGGCGCTCGAAGATGCCATGATCGCCGCCGCACGCCCTGACGTGATCTCCTTCGCCACTGGCCAGCCCGCGCCCGAATGCTACCCGATCGCCACCGTGCGCCAGTTGCTCGACGAAGCGTTGCACCGCGAGGGAGCGCGGCTTCTCCAGTACTGTCCCAGCGAGGGGTATCCCCCACTGCGGGAAGCCATCGCGAGCTGGTCACAGCAAGCCGGGATTCGCTGCACGGCGGAGAACGTCCTGGTCGTCTCCGGCTCCCAGCAAGGGCTCTATCTCGTCGCACGGGCACTCGTCGAACCGGGCGACCTGGTCGCAGTCGAGTCACCGACTTATGCCGGTGCGTTGCAGATCTTCCGTGCCGTCGGAGCTCGCCTGCTCCCCATCCCGGTCGACGAGTTCGGGATGCGGGTGAGCTTGCTCGAGCGCGCACTCGAGCACCGGCGGCCCAAGCTCATCTACACGTTGCCGACCTTTCAAAACCCCTCCGGCGCCACGCTCGCGCTCGACCGTCGCCTGCATCTGCTCGACCTGGCTGCCCGCGCCGGCATCCCGGTCGTCGAGGACGACCCGTACCGGGAACTCTGGTACGATGCGCCACCGCCACCGCCGCTCGCAGCGCTCGACCAAGCCGGCACCGTCATTTCGCTCACCACTGTCTCCAAGATCCTCTTCCCGGGTTTCCGTATCGGCTGGATCATCGCCCCCTGGCCGGTGATCCGCCAGCTCGCGCTGGTCAAGCAACTGGTCGACCTGGATACGAATCCCCTCATGCAGTGGGCGATTTGGGCCTTTCTCGAGCGCCGCCTTCTCCCCCCGCATCTCGAGGAACTGCGGCGCGTCCACCGCGAGCGACGCGATCTCCTGCTGGCGTCATTGGCGGCTGAAGCGAACGGCGCGCTCCATTGTCGCGTCCCTGCCGGAGGGCTCTACTTGTGGTGCGATTTGGCCGATGGCATCCGCGCCCGCGACCTCGTGCCGGAAGCGGCCCGGCAGGGTGTCGCCATCGTTCCCGGCGAAAGCTTCTTCGTCGATCCTGCCCAAGGGCGGTCGTTCGTCCGCCTCAACTTCACCTACCCGGCTCCCGCCGCACTCGTCGAGGGAGCCAAGCGACTCGGCCGTGCGCTGAGCGCGTTGCGCGAAGCCCGCGCCTTGCTCGCCCAAGCGAGCAGCCCGATCGTGTGACCGAGCGGACAGAAGGGAGGAGCACGATGGAACAGACCAACGGGACATTCGAACAGGCCACCTGGCGAACCAAGGTGGGGCTTGCCCAGATGCTCAAGGGCGGCGTCATCATGGACGTCGTCACGCCGGAGCAGGCCCAGATCGCCGAGGAAGCGGGCGCCGTCGCCGTGATGGCGCTCGAGCGGGTACCGGCCGATATCCGCCGCGAGGGAGGGGTGGCCCGTATGGCCGATCCCGACCGCATCCTCCGCATCAAGGAGGCGGTCACCATTCCGGTCATGGCGAAGGTGCGGATCGGCCACTTCGTCGAAGCCCAGATCCTGGAGGCGATCGGGGTCGATTTCATCGACGAGAGCGAAGTCCTCACTCCGGCTGACGACCGGTACCATATCGACAAGCACGTCTTCCGGGTTCCCTTCGTCTGCGGCGCGCGCGACCTCGGCGAAGCCCTCCGACGGATCGCCGAGGGTGCGGCGATGATCCGCAGCAAGGGGGAAGCTGGTACCGGGAACATCGTCGAGGCGGTGCGGCATCTACGCGACATTCTGGACGGCATCCGGCGCCTGGCCGCGCTGCCGCGCGAAGAACTGGTGACTGCTGCCAAGGAGCTGGGCGCACCCTACGAGCTCGTGCGCCAGGTCGCTGAGCAGGGACAATTGCCCGTCGTGCTCTTCTGCGCCGGTGGGGTGGCCACGCCAGCCGATGCTGCTCTCGTCATGCAACTCGGCGCTGAGGGGGTCTTCGTCGGCTCTGGCATCTTCAAGTCGGAGAATCCGTTCGCCCGGGCCAAGGCGATCGTCGAAGCCGTGACCCACTACCGCGACCCCGAGGTGCTGGCCCGTGTCTCGCGCGGGCTCGGTGAGGCGATGCCCGGGATCGACCTGGCGACGCTGGCCCCCGAGCAGCGACTCGCCCCGCGCGGCTGGTGAGGAGGCAGTGATGGTCGTGACGATCGGCGTCCTCGCGCTGCAAGGAGACTTCGCTGAGCACCTGACTGCGCTGGCCCGCCTGGGCATCGCAGCACACGAGGTGCGTCAACCGCGCGATCTCGCCGGGATCGATGGGCTCATCATCCCGGGTGGGGAAAGCACCACGATCGGTCGCTTGCTCGAACGGACCGAGCTGCTCGGCGTGATCCGCGATCTCGCGCAGCGGGGCATGCCGCTCTGGGGAACGTGTGCGGGGCTCATCCTGCTGGCGCGGGAGGTTACCGCCGAAACACGCGCTCGTCACCAGCCCTTGCTCGGTCTGTTGGACATCGTGGTTCGCCGCAACGCATTCGGATCGCAACGCGAGAGCTTCGAATGCGACCTCGTCGTCGAACCGCTCGGCCCGCCACCACTGCGCGCCGTCTTCATCCGCGCACCGCTCATCGACGCGATCGGTCCGGGCGTGGCGGTGCTGGCCCGCCTGCCGGACGGGAGGCCAGTCGCGGTGCGCCAGGGATCGATCATCGGGACTGCTTTCCATCCGGAACTCACGAACGATCTCCGCTTCCACCGCTGGTTCTGTGAGCTGGCCGAGCGCGCAACCGTGCACACTGTCTGACCCTCCCTCCTCTCGCGCTCCCGTGGGGACTCGCTCCCCCGGGAGCAAACTTTTCCTGTCCGATCCGCTCGATCGGCGCCGCCCCACGCAGCGAGCGAGCCTGCGCCCGGAGCGCAGCGTCGCTCGGACCAGCTGGTCCGGTGGTCGCGGCGCGTCGCCTGCCGAGAGCTCGACGTCGCAGCGCGCAGCCGGACGCTATCATCGTGAGCGACGAGGAAGGAGGATCGCATGGGGCTGGAACTCCCGACGCTCGGGAAGATCTCGCGGGAGGTCTTCGACCAGATCATCCTGCCGCATCTCGGCACTCCCTCGCCGCAGGTTCTGGTGCCCCCACAGCATGGCGTCGATGTCGGGATCGTCGACCTGGGTAACGGTCTCGTGATGGCCGTCACCACCGACCCGGTCTTCGTGGTCCCGGCCTACGGCTGGGAGCGGGCCGCCTGGTTCGCGATCCACATCCTCGCCTCCGATGCGGCGACGAGCGGGCTCGCGCCGGCCTTCCTGGCGATCGACCTCAACCTGCCGCTCGAGATCACGGCCGAGGAACTGAGCATCCTCTGGACGACGATGCACCGAGTTTGCGCCGAGCTCGGCATCGCCATCATCGCCGGGCACACTGCACGCTACGAAGGGTGCCACTACCCGATGGTCGGCGGCGCAGCCGTCATGGCCATCGGTCCGGCGGATCGCTACGTCACACCCAAGATGGCCCGTGTCGGCGATCTGGTCGTGGTGACCAAGGGAGCGGCGATCGAGGCGGCGGGGCTGTTTGCCGTGAGCTTTCCGGAGCGGATCGCGGCCGCCTATGGGCGCGAGTTCGCTGATCGGGCGCAGGAGTTGTTCTGGCAGATGAGCGTGGTCGCCGACGCGTTGACCGCCGTGAGCATCGGGGTGCGCGACGACGGAGTGACCGCGATGCACGACGCCACCGAGTGCGGCGTCTACGGCGGGCTGGTGGAAGTGGCGGAAGCCTCCGGGGTGGGCCTACGCATCGAGCAGGAGCGGATCATCCTGCGCGAGGACGTGGCCAAGATCTGCGAGCTCTTCGGGATGGATCCCTATGCGGCGATCAGCGAGGGGACGCTCATCATCACGGTCCGTCCGCACAAGGTCGATGCCCTGCTCGCAGCGCTGGGAGCCAAGGGAATCGCGGCGAGCGTCGTCGGCGAGGTGGTACCGCCGGAGCGAGGATTGACGCTCGTGGTGGACGGGAAAGAACGGCCGCTCGAGCACCCGCGGGTCGACCCGTTCTGGGCCGCCTTCGGCCGCGCGATGGGGGAGGCGGAGCGGGGCAGCTAGATCACCTGCGACGGTTGGTTCTTGACCATCCCCAGCGTGACCCGCTTGGCGACCGATGCCTGGGGCAGGATATAGAACTGGACACTGTCGTTCTCTCGATCGATGGTCCGCTCGAGTTCCTGCTGCAAGCGGCGGAGCTGGGCGGGAGTGAGTTCACCTTCCAAGAGCGAGTTCTGGACCCACGTCAGGTAGCGGCGGCAGATCTTGAGAACCCGCGCGACTCGCTCCACTCCGACGTCGTAGGCGACGATGACGTACATCCCACCCCCGCAGCGCTGGTTGCCGTTTGCCCCTCAAGGATACTCGGCAAGATGCAGCGAACGTTCAACCGCGCAGGGCGAAGGGAACGTACGCTTGCTCACCCAGGAGATGCTTCTCGAGTTTGTAGAGCTCCAGCCGCAGGGTCGTCCGGTAGGAGACAGAGCGGTTGAGCGAGGGGTGCCGGTAGGTTTCCTGGAGCGTTTGTTCCCAGGCCTCGACGACCAGCTTGCGCCCATCATCGTCGAGAAAGACCCCCTCGGCACCGGTCACGAAGTGCCGGCGTTGCAATTGACCGCGATTGACGAGGCGGAAGATCAGCCGGTCGACCAGGACCGGCTTGAAGATTTCGGCGACATCGAGGTTGAGCGTGTGGCGCCGGAAGTTCGTTTCGTGAAGATAGCCGATACGGGGATCCAGGTGTGTCTGGTAAATCTGAGCGAGCACCGCGGTGTAGAGCAAGCTGTTGCCGAAAGAGATGAGGGCATTCGTTTCGTCGCGGGGTGGGCGACGCGTCCGCGGACCAAAAGGAAATTCTGCCTCGATGATGGCTGGCCAGACTGCGTAGTAGGCCTCGCGTGCCTGTCCTTCGAGCGCCATCAGTTCGGCGGTCGTTCCTACCTCCTCGATCCCAGCGCGTGCCCGCTCGATGATCTCGACAGCTGCCTGCACATCCACCCCGCGCCGGCGGTAATAGAGGAGGACAGTGCGGATGTTGCGCAGAGCGCCATGGACGAACGCTCGGGCCAGTGTCAGCCGCTTAGCCTGATCGAGGTAGTGCTCCACCTGGCGGAGGATCAACGCACCGCTCGAGAGATATTCGCGCGGATAGAAGGTTCCTGTATAGAAGCCGTATCGGTTGAAGAAGTGGAGCAACACTCCCTCGCGGGCAATGAACTCGAGAAAGCGCTTGTTCAAGTCGACCTCGCCGAAGACGTAGAGTTCGCTCACCTGCTCGACCGGCAAGAAGCGCTTGCCTTCTTCCGTCTCCAGGACGATCGTGTTCTGATGACGAGCGAGTCGGCCGGAAGAAAAAACGTAGATCGGTTTGGTCATCGCTTCCCATCCGCGCTGGCTGCGCTGCGGGTCCGGCGTCGTGGTGAATCAGCAGTGGCGGGCTCTTCGGAAACCCAGCAGAACTCGAAGTAGGCGCAGTTGGCGCAGGCGGAGATGCGGACCGGTGGGGGTGGTTGTGGTCGAGCCAGGAGTTCCTCGACGCGTGCGATCGCGCTGCGGACCGCCTGCTCCAGTTCGGGAGTCAACTCCACTGGTTCGACGCGACGCTGTTCCGGGTAGCGCAGCTCGCCCCGCACGTGCAGTCCAGCCTCGCGCAAACGCAAGAGATAGTAGCCGAGTTGGAGACGCTGCGCGTGCTGGGCACGCGGCGAACGCTTGACCTCCCCGATCACCAAGGCCTCGTCCTCGTCGGCATCGGCGGGGCGACGTCGCAGCACGTCGACTTTCATTCCGGGCAAGGCTAACTCCTTGCGTTCGCGGGGATAGGCCGACTCAGCCAGCAATCGCCCTAGGGCCAACAGTTCGTGGTCACGGTAGGGCTCGATGTTGTGTCCCATGAGCCATGCTTGGCGTGGACAGATGGCGATATACCAAATGAGCGTACCGGTTACTGGAACTGCTCCACGTTCCATTTGAACCCGGTCTTTTTGTCGTAGAACGAGTCCAACTGATCATGTGAGATCAATCGCAAGTCCTCTCGCCCGTAGAGCAACGGCGGCGGGAGATTACCGACTGCACGTTGCAAGAGTGGTGTGATCGTATAGGCTTCGAGATCCCGGTATACACGACGAACCGCAAATCGCCGCTCGTGTGGGTTTTCTAACTCCAATGCTCGACGCAGATCAGCGATCGCCCGGGTCGCACCCTCGTCCTGCTCGACCACGATGCTCAGCGACGGCAGCTCTTCGATCAACCGAAAACAGCTGAGAGGAATGGACTCGGTGCGCTTCCTGCAGTCAACGTTCGATCGGTCATAATCGAGACGCGGCAATGCAGCAAGTAAGCTCTCGGCATGAGACTGGCTGATGCGACTTTCGATTTTGGCGAAGTATTCTTCCAGGTTTTGGATGAGCTCGATGTCCCAACGGGGACCACTAATCGATTCATAGGCAGCGTCCAGAAGAATCCGCCCATAGACAAGCTCTCCTTGCCCCTCGGCAAGCGCGACCAGTCCGAGCGTAGCAAGATCATGGTTGGCGTTCCGATTGATGCGACCAGCGACTTGCAGGAGGCTCTCGAGCGGACCCCACTCGCGCCAGCCGGCATCGAAATCGACATCGACTCCAGCCTCGACCACCTGCGTGCTCACGAGTACAACAGGTTGACGCTCCTTGAGCAGCGCGCGAATCTTGGCTAACCGTTTCGCGCGGTCACGAGGAGTAATATTCGTCGACAAATAACAGAGCAAGGGCAAGTGATATCGCTCGAGTGCTCGGTAGAGTTCGAGCGAGACGCGCACACTGTTGACGACGATGAGCTGACTCCGGTCGCGAGCGAGCGCCACAGCCTCGGCGAGTTCCGGCACGGATCGTGGAGCGGCTGGACGGATGAGCACACGCCGCGGATAGTCGTGGAGCGGCGGATCGACGAGTTCGCGCGCTTGCCCCTGCGCAGTGAGCCGGGGTTGCGTCGCAGTCATCAAGATCAGGGTCACGTTCCATCGTGGTAAATCGGCAAGGAGTGCGCGCAGAAGTGGCCAATAGTGTGCATCGATTGCCTGAACTTCATCCAATATCAGGATCGATCCCTCCACGAGCGTATGGAGCTTCTTGAGCGCTCGGTTCTCATAGCCGACGAGGGTGTGAAAAACCTGCACGAAAGTCGTGAGGACAATTTCGGCGTCCCACGATTCTGCGAAGAGAAGAACATCATCGACCTCGATGTCCTCTTCATCCGGCACGGGCTTCGCTTCTTTCCGTCCCTGCGCCGTCGTAACAGAGGTGCTCGGACGTGAACGAAGCGGTGCCAGGTGATGATGCTCGAGCAGCACGCGCTCCGGCTCGATACCCGCGTGCTGTAGCACTTTCCGTGCAACATCGACCGTTTGCTCGATGAGGTTAATATAGGGCAAAGCGTAGATGATGCGCAGCCTTCGACCGGTTTCCGCTTCCACCCTTCCGCGTATCGTCAACGCTGCGTGCAGAGCCGTCAGCGTCTTGCCAGCCCCTGTAGGCGCCGTCAGGGTCAGCTGCGCCGGGTAGAGCACTGGGACAGGCCAAGTGCGCACGTTTCGGTCGACAGTCTCGAAGAGTTGTTTGCGAAACGGCTGGAGTGGCCCGTTCGAGGAACCGCGCTCGGCGAGATAGCGTCTGACGAGATCTGGGGCGAGCGGTTCCCGTGGGGGTGATCGATAGCCAGCAGCCAACTTCTTATCCGCGTCGATGAGGCAGGAGAACACGATATTCGTCATCCAGTAACGGTGCCGCAAGGAAGCATCCTCGAGAGCCGAAAGGTCGAGATAGCTCAGACGCGCAGCTTCCTCTGCCAAACTTCGAAGCGTAGACCAGACCTCACCGTCACAGAACGGTGCGGGATCCGGCAGCCCGAGAGCCAGACACAATACCGGCCAGCTTTCCCGAACCGCCTCGAGTTGCTTCGGGAGCGCACGAAGCGTTCGTCGCAATCCTTGTCGGTGAACATCGAGGAAGTCGGGCGGATCGATATCCCACGGATTTGGCAGCAGCTCCCACGGTGAGCGGAGTGCGCCGTGATGGCGAGCGACCGCGAGGAAGACTGCGAGCGCGTCCAACCCTCGCTGCCCTGCGACCCAGGCGCCGAACAGTGCACCGATGTACGAGTGATTCGCTTCGGCTGCCTTATACTGTGGATCCTTGAGGCGCTTCTGGAAAAATGGTGTGGCTTTCCCCAGGTCGTGCACCAACCCCGCTAGTTCCGCCGGTTCGGCAAGCTCTGGCGGTGCATACGAGCGGGCTAGCCGAGCCACAGCTCGAAGATGCTCGACGAGCTGCTCGCCATGCCCAGCGAGCCAGTATCCCGCACTCGTCAACCGATCACTGCCCACCGCTCGCTCCCTACCTGGGCCCAGGCACCACGATACCGGCAACGAATCGGGTGTCCCAGAAGGTCGACGATCAGATCGCTCGCCGCGACGAGTCTCCGGTCACGGTCCAGCCGTAACGGATAACGGTCGCGTGAGAGCTTGCGGCGAACGCGATCGTCGAGGGCAAACTCGACGATCGCGTCAGCCTCGAGTGCCCCATGATAATCAGCGAGTTCAGGATTATCCGCACCGAGAGTTCCTTCTCGAATCTCGACCGCTTCGAACCAGGCGAGGCAATAAGCAACCCCAAGCGCCGGGGGATAGACGGGAGCCCGCAGTGCTGCTGCCAACTCCTGCCCGGAGAGCCCAGCCGGCGGGACGAGGACCAGGCGGTAGCACAGGGACGTCCTGTCCCAATCCTCTTGCCGGGTATCGGGAATCAGTAACTGGGTTGGAATCTGTGTCCGCTCAACGAAACCGCGCAGTTCCTTGTCGCTCGCATTCTCCACCAGCAATGCGTTGATCGTCTGCATGATCGTCCGTAGCGGCTGGCGGACACCGATGCCCATCCGCAAGCCGGCGAGTCGATCCGCGTACTCGTGGCGTTCGAGCCCGAGAGCCGCACCGACGATACCACGTACCACAGTCGGTGGCGGAATCGGGTAGCTGAGCGACGAGGAGTTGGTGTAGAAGCGCCGAAAATGCCCGAACTTCCCACGGAGGTCGCACAGCACGACTTCGTTCATCGTTCATCATCCCGCGATGCGTGTCACATTCGGCAGCTCGAGCAAGGCATCCTCACCACGGAGGTTCAACTCGTCGTGCCGCCAGTAGCGGATCGCGGCGATCTGCTCGCGGTACCGTGCGAGACGCTCGACCAGCGGCTGGAGATCGAGGACGAATTCTTCGATGCTGCGCCAGCGCTCGACTGGCAAATCTTCATGTGCGGGTAACAAACGCAATCCGTCACGCGGGTCACCGAACGACGGTGTCCGATCTTTCCAGTCGACGCGCAAGTACAGACGCGGCGTCTGACCGATCTTGCTCCGCGTCGTCGCTTCGCTGGCAAGAGCGTGCAGGAGACCGTCTTCCAGCACGTCCAAATCGGATGCGGTCATCCCGGTGAGGCGAGCACGCTGTTTCGCCACATGCCCCCAGAACGCGATCAAGGCATAGAGGAGGCGCCAGTCCTTGCCGATCGTCCCGTATTCACCCTTCTCACCGCTACGCCCAGCGAAGGTGGAAGTGATGCTGTTCGACGGATTGAGTTCGACCGGATGCAACGAGTACCCCCAGTTGAACTGGACCGGACCCGTATATTGCTCCGAAAGTCCTCGAGCCCCCTTACCACCCTTGATCGGCAACGTGGCGCCGAAAAGCCGGACATCGACCAGGCGGCTGAGAAACCACTGTCGATACTCTTCGTCGCTTCGCGTGCCGCCCTTCTGTCGCTGCTGCTGGCCTGTCTCTTGCTCGTAAATCTTTCTCAGGTCCTGTTCTCGTACCGTTGCATCGACATGGCTCCCATCTTCCTGCGTACGCACCCAGACATCGTAGCCCCGATCGATCCAATAATCTCGCAAATATCGCTTCAGGCGGACATCGCTGACGAGGGCACGGCGAGTGAAGGGATCCATCCGCGGCCGATTTTCGTCGTCCGGATCACCATTGGGATTGGTGAGCTTCGCGTCGTAGATGAACAGAATCTCCGCATTGCGGATCTCGTTCGTCATCGTTCCTTCTCCCTTCACGTCAACTACCTCAGCGACAATACGTCAGTGTGAGAGTTCTTCTACTGGTTCTTGTGCCTGTGCCCTCTTCTCCTTTCCTGCTTGAATGATTCGACCGGTCTCGTAGGAGTAGCCCGCGAGAATGAAATAGACATTCTCGGCATCGCTCAGTCGCCAACGGCTGCGCTGCCGGGTGAGTCGCTGCAATGCCTCGGCATAGAGCAGTTCGTTCTCCGCCGCTCCCGGTCCGCTCAAGAGGCGGTACTGGCGTAGTTTGTCGAACAACTCGGTTGCGAAGACCGTGACACGCGGCAGCGACATACCGGTGTAGTTGAGCTTCTCCAGGATCGGCTTCGTACCAGACTGATCGCTTCGGTATTGTTCCGAAGCGACTCGAGCAACGAGAATGCCGAGCAAGAAGAGACTCTGTTCTTGCTCGTCGAGCTCGAGACCGAGCATCGCGTTCCGGTAAAGATCAGGAATCACCTTATCCACTGGAGCACCTCCACGGTCGATACAACCCACCTGCTTCGCGATCAGCCGCAACGCGAGTGTTCGCGCGATGAACTGCCGTAGTGTCCGGTCGAGCTCGTCAGGACCCGGGGTCCGTTGCTCCCACTCCCGGGGTACGACCCAGTAACCGATGTGCCGACTCACGATCGCGCGTGCCCCCTCGAGGAAATCAGCGTGGAGACCTTGGAGATCGATCGGTTCCTGTTGCAGGAGCTGCCGCGCGAGCGTCAATGCCGGACGGACGACAGGACCACCTTTACTGCGCCGTAGTGGCAGGGTATCGAGGAGAGCATCGAGACCAGCGAACCAGCTCATCCGGTCACGCAAGACGAATGGCGAAGCCCAGCCGCCACCCTCTGCCGCGTCATTCACGACATTGATAGCGCGAATCACCTCCTGGATACGGGACGGCGGCACCTCGGTGATGACCTCGCGCACTTTCACCGCCATCTTCTGCTTTTCATGAAAGAGCAAGGTGAGTGCAGCGTACAGACTCGCACGCTCCCGTGCAGCCTGGGCGATCTCCTCGGGTGCGCGGCGGAGCGCGCGGAGCCGAGCCAGCTCCGTCGCCTCCTGACGAATGCGTTGCAGGCGGCGTCGCACTTCGTCGAGCCCGCCAGTCGGCTGGCTCACGAACTCCGGAATGAGGAATACCCGAGTCTGCAGCAATCGAGACTCGAGTTCCTGCTCCAACAGACGATCAGCCAAGAGAAGATCGGTATAACACTCCCTACAGGCACTATATCGCTCAAGAAACCCTTCTGGTAGCAATCGCCCGGCGAAGCTCCTCTTGATATTGATGTAGACCTTGATGCGCATGGGCACGAAACTCGTGGTCACTTCCGTCTGCGAGTCACACAGGTGGCACGTTCCCACCGCTGCATCTTTGAACGGCTCGTCGACGAGGATCGAGAACACGTAACGCCGATAGGCCGGCTCCTGAGCGATCGGCCGCCCCTCGATACTCAAGGTCACATACTGGACATCGTTTTTCCAACCGAGCACCGCCCGGAGCTCTTTTGCGAGCTCCCCAGCCCGCTCTTTCGCCGCTACCTTGTCCAACTGGTCCCACACCACCTCGAGAGCAGCATCGCGCACTCTGATGAATTGCCCCTCGTATTGGGTCGTGACCGGCGGATCGAGGCGCAGACCGCTCAGGTCGAGCAGGAATCGATCGCGCCCCCGCCCACCGAAATCGCGTAATCGGACGAGCGCTGGGGCAAGCACAACGGCCAGTTGGTCCAGTGCCTCATGCTGGCTTCTTTTGGACCGTCCCAAAACCCTCGGCGCGAGTCCGACAAATACAGGCCCCAGGAGATACTGTAGATCGCTTACTGTCACGTCACGGACGTCACCCCCAGGGGAAAACTTCATGAGCTGAATCCACAAATACCGTCGCAGCGTTTCCGGACTGACTTCTTCGACGCGATGCCGCAATACGCCCTGCCCAGGGCAAATATCCAGAACACCCAGGTACGCCTGCCGAGCTCCTCGGCCTGAACGCTCTTCGGTATCGGTTTCCCCTTCCTCATCTGCGCTCGTCAAGGCGAGTTGTTCGACGATCTCTGCCGGATCATCGCCGAGCGCCTGTCGGATGTGCCGTCCCAACGCATGCAGGCTTCGTATCATTCTCCACCAGCCTCTCGCTTTCTCGACAGATCAGCTTCCTCCACATACCCGAACCCCTGGCTGTTCTTGGCGCCGAGGCCCGCCTCCAGCGCCAGCCGC
>Ga0079992_118385_pt1 | contig 17125 bp, 17 predicted proteins | sample FaiFalFF_MnMetaG_3_FD_69197 | JGI IMG/M metagenome (GOLD analysis project Ga0079992, IMG submission 69197) | Freshwater microbial communities from Yellowstone National Park, Wyoming, USA - Fairy Falls B (FF_Mn_B) MetaG (SPADES assembly) (version 2) | ecosystem: Environmental > Aquatic >... | reverse complement strand
GGCCTGACGCAAGTCCTCCTCCAGCTCGTCTGCCTCCAGTCCCACCAGCCCCTGCCCCTGCCGCACCCACGCCCGTGATTGTGGTGACCCCCACCCCGACCCCCGTTCGCCCGACGCCCACCCCCGTGGGCGTGGCGATCCAGTACGGGGGCGTCCTGCGCACCCACTCCCCAGACTGGCCCCCCTCCTACGACGTCCAGGTGAACTTCTCCAGCAACCACGTGTACTACCTGGCCAAGTTTTACAACAACCTCCTCTGGAACCCCGGGGAGGACGAGATCGTCTGTGACGTGTGTTCTGAGTGGCGGGTGGAGGATGGGGGCAAGACCCTTGTCTTCCGCCTGCGCCGGGACGTGCGCTTCCACGATGGGAAGGAGATGACGGCCCGGGACGTGGCCTACTCCCACTACAAGATGATGGGGATGGTGGACGGGGTGATCTCCCCCCGCTCGGGGCTCCTGAAGGAGTACGTGGAGAAGATCGAGACCCCCGACGACTACACGGTGGTGTTCCGGCTGTACCGGCCGGCCCCCGTCGTACCGCAGATCCTCATCATCGGGTTCTCGGGCATTTTCCCCGAGGGGACCACCCGGGAGCACCTGGTGAAGGGGCCCCGGGGCTCGGGACCCTTCATGCTCAAAGAGGCGATCCCCGGAAGCGTGATGCGGATGGTCAGGAACCCCAACTACTTCAAACAGGGGAAGCCGTACCTGGACGGCATCGACATCTTCCAGATCCGGGACACCAATACCGTCCTGGCCTCCTTCTTCACGGGGCGCCTGGACTTCGTGCGCCTGGTGGGGGGGGAGCCTTCCCCCGCCCAGGAGCCGCGGTGGGAGGGGATGAAACAGCGGGGACAGATCCAGGACGTGGTCTACAACACGGGGTGCACGCCGCAGGGGATCATCATGAACGCCAAGAGGCCGCCCCTCAACGACCTGCGGGTGCGGCAGGCGATAAACCTGGCCATCGACCGGAAGGCGTACATCGAGGTGGTCCACTTCGGCAGGGCAAGGCCCGGGGGTCTCTTCACGGCGGGCGCCCTTACCCCGAGGCGGGGGGAGGACTTCCTGGGCAAAGGGGCGGGGAAAGGGCCCCGGGGCAACAACGAAAAAAAGAGGGGGGAGGCCCCGCGGGTCTCCCCTTGGGGGATTACTCCCGACGCCGACGCAGGAAGGGGGGCAGACATGCAGGTCTGCCCCTACGGGATTACTTCCGACGCCGACGCAGCGCGAGCAGGCTCACCAGCCCGCTGCCCAACGCCAGCATGCTCGCAGGCTCAGGCACAACCTCGTAGATGTCGAGGCGGTCAAAGGTAATCGTGCCTGTGTAGCCCGTGTTCGATCCCGTTCCCGTGAAGCCGTTCACCACGAAGATGAACATCCGCCCGTTCCAAAAGCCCCAACTGGCATTTAGGAAGGTGTTCTGGAAACCGCGCGGGTTGTCGCCGTCGTCGACCAGTTCGGTTCCGTCCAACTCGGTTATGTTCAAAAGCGCGCCGTTGCCGACATTGTAGATGAAGATTTTGTTCTGACCACTGACGCGCTGATTGTAGAGGACAAGGCTGGAAAAGCCGCTAAAGAAGACCTCATTCACGGGGATGTAGGCGACGAAGGCTTGCTGCAAAGCACCCTCGGTCCAGCTAACGACAGAAGCAGCGGGTCCGAAGGTACCGTCGGCGTTTCGCGGCGCAAAGTAGATCCCCGACGCGCCTGTGCCACTGGCAGAGTTGTAGCGCACATAAATGCCTCCATCGGGTCGGAACGCAATATCGCGCGTGTTGCCGCCGTTCTCGGGCAGACCCCCGATATCGCCCGTCGCTGCGAGGGCGGCGCCTGTGGTGAGGTCGTTGCGGCGGATGTTGGAGCTGCCGAACACCCCAATCCCAAGTGCGGGACCGAAGGGGTCTATGTCCAGCGTGTCGAAGCGCGAGGCGGAAGGGTCAATACCGCTAGGAAGTAGTACCCCAGCCCCAGCAGCCCAGCTGCCCACAATATTGCCCGCTAAGTCTACGCGGCGGATGCCTGTACCTGCGGTCGCGCCCAACCCCACACCCCAGTAGAGGTGGTTGTTGTAATAAGCCAGCCGCGTATCACGCGAAGCACCTGTTGCGCTCACTGTGACCGTCCACCCTGCAGGCGTGAGCGCGCCGCTGGGGGTGTTGAGCAGTGTGCCTATATCGCCCACCTGCACCAAGCGCACGGTTTGTGTGCCCGAGCCGCTATGCCAGCTGCTCACATACAGGTAGTTCCCGTCGAAGGCGACATCGCCGATGGCTTCCCCACCTGCAAAGGTCGCGTTCAGGTTGAAAGTGCGTCGGTGGACAATCGTGTAGTTCGCGAAGACAAAAGTTTGCGCCAAGATTGCGCCGAGCGCAAGCACCGCACTTAGGCGCATCATCTCCATTCGTCTCATAGCTAAGCCTCCTGTGTCTCAGTGGTTGTAGGCTGCGCCCGCACTACTCGGGCGCGCCCACCTATTATAGACTCGGAATCCCGCCGAAAGCGGACAGGGACGCCCGTAGAAATACCAGAATTGCCCTATCAGTCGCCTTGCGGGGTGTTAGTCCATCCCCCAATACCGCTGCCAGAAGGCGATTTGCGTTTCGGCGTAGCGGCGGGCGTAGTCCAGATCGGCGGGGTCAATTGCAGGGGGCGTGTGGTCGGTGAGCGTGGGGATGCGGTCGTGCCAGACGAACGATTCGGGCGTTTCGTCGGGCAGGTCTACCCCGACGAGCGTCGCAATCGCCAGCGTCCACATGCGCGGCACGGTGGTCAGGTTGTAACCTCCGCCGCCCAGCGCGACAATCGGAATGCCCAGCGACTTCGCCCACTGCACCGCGCGCAGCCACCCCTGCGCCGTCAGGCACAGATGTCCCAGCGGGTCTAAGTAGTGCGGGTCGCAGCCCATCTGCAGCACGAGCGCGTCGGGCTGGAACCGCTCGAACGCGCGGGGCACAACCGCCTCGAATGCCGCCCACCAGAGCGCGTCGTCGGTGTAGGGGGCGAGCGGGATGTTGACCGAGGTGCCCTCCGCTGCGCCTTCGCCCAACTCGTTCGCCTCGCCTGTGCCTGGAAAGAGCCACCTGCCCCCTTCGTGAATCGAGACGGTCAGCACGCTGGGGTCGCGGTAGAAAATCCACTGCACCCCGTCGCCGTGGTGCAGGTCGATGTCCAGGTACGCCACGCGCTCGAACCGCTCGCGCAGGATGTGGACGGCAATCGCAGGGTCGTTGAAGACGCAGAAGCCGCTGGCGCGGTTGGGCAGCGCGTGGTGCAGCCCGCCCGTGATGTTGATGGCGAGCGGTGCGCCGTCGCGCACGGCGTAGGCGGCGGCGACCGTCGCGCGAGTGTACGCCAGCGCAGCGTCCCACATGCCCACGAACGGCGGGTTGTCCCCATACGGCGAGAAGCCCCAGCGGTGCGCGTCCATAATCGGCGCGCCCGCGCTGAGCTGGCGCACCACCTCGATGTATTCGGGCATGTGAACGCGGCGCAGTTCCGCCTCGTCGATGGCAGGCGGTGTCTGCCAGTCCAAGTGCGCGGTCAGCCCATACGCCTCCATCAGGGCGCGCAGCAGCACCAGCCGCTGCGGTTTCAGCGGGTGCGACTCGCTGAACTGATACTGCTCGATAGCCGCGTCGTAAAAAAACGGCGTCATTACAGGCAGTATACCCGCGTGAGGGCAGGTTGACTCCCCTCTTATGCACTGCCCTGTGTATGCGGAATGCCGCGTACCGAGTGGGTCTATCGCGACGCGAAGTTGCTGGAGACGGGGGTCTACCCCGACAAGGGGGTCGCCATCACCGAGGCGCACTTGGAGGCGATTGTACGCGCCTTTCGCGCCCCCGCGCCGATATTGGTGGAGCATCGCCCGTCGCCGTTGCTGCTGGGGTGGGTGGCGCGCGTGTGGCGGCGCGGGCAGGAGCTGTTCGGCAGGCTGGCGCTGTTTCCCGAAGCGGACGCGCTGCTGCGCCGACTGCGCCTGCGCGGGCTGAGCGTCGGGCTGAGCCGCGACCTGCGCCGCCTGCTCGAAGTCTCGCTGACCGCCAGCCCCCGTATCCCCGACGCGCAACTGTTCCACTCGGCGCGAGCCACACAGGAGGTGATTCGATTGGACACGATGCCGTTGCACGAGCCTGAGAGTGAGGCGTACTTGCAGGCGCGCGTGCGCGAACTGGAAGCCGAGCTGAAGCGGCGCGACGCACGCGAGCAGATTCAGCAGTGGAGCCTGCGCGGGCAGTTGCCCCCTGCGCTTGCACCGTTGGCAGAAGCCATCCTGCTGCAAGGTGATGCGCCTGTGCAGTTCAGCGGCGAGACGACCTCCGTCGCCGAGCTGTTCCGCCGATTCGTCGACAGCCTGCCGCCGCAGCACCTGCTGGGCGAGCTTGCCCCGACGCCCCCCGACGAGACGCCTGCCTTCAGCGCGGACGCCGTCGCATTTCTCCGACAAGCATTCCCCGACCTTGACCCCGCCGAGATACTCCGCAACAAGGAGGTGCGCTGAGATGCCTGCCTTGCAACAACCCTACGAGGCGCACGAGCGCGAAGGGCTGATTGTGGCATACCCTGTGAAGGCGAACGCGCGGATTTGGAAGGGCGCGCTGGTGTGTGTCGACAACACGGGCTACCTCGTGCCTGCCAGCGATACGGCGAACCTGCGCTTTGTGGGCGTCGCGTTTGAAAGCGTGGACAACACGGGCGGCGCGAGCGGCGCGAAACGCTGCCGCGTGGTCAAGCGAGGCACTTTCGTCTACAACCGTATCGGCAGCTTCACGCAGGCGGACATCGGGACGACGGCGCGCGCCATCACCGACAACGAGGTCGCCAAAACCAGCACGAACAACATCGTCGTGGGCACGGTGGTGGAACTGCTGGACGGCAACCGCGTGCGCATCCGTATCGACAACCATACCGTGTAGGAGGTGAGCCGAGATGCCATTGGTTAGGAGCGACCTACTGTCGTTGGTGGAGGCGGGGCTGCGCACGGAGTTCTTCCGCGCCTACCGCCAGATGGACGAAGCGAGCATCACCCCACAGATTGCGACGATTGTGCGCACGAACCTGCCCGTGCAAAAGTACGGCTGGCTGGGCAGCGTGCCCCGCATGCGCGAGTTCGTGGATGAGCGGCAACCCGCGGGGCTGGGCGTCTACGAGTATGCCATCAGCGACCAAGTGTGGGAGGCGTCCATCGCCGTCGAGCGACGCGCCCTTGAGGACGAGCAGTACGACATGGTGCGCATGCGCGTGCGCGACCTCGCGCGGGAAGCCGTGCGCCACAAGGAGCAGCTGGTCATTGAAGCCCTGCTGCGCGGCGCGGTGGACGGACGCTGCTACGACGGGCAACTGCTGTTCGACACCGACCACCAAGAGGGCGAGAGCGGACTGCAGAGCAATGTGTATAACGGCGCGCTGTCCACGGCGAGCCTGCAAGCGGCAATGGCGCAGATGATGCAGTTCAAGGATGACCGCGGGCGACCGATGGGCATTATGCCCGACACGCTGCTGGTCGGACCCAAACTGCAGTGGCTGGCGATGGAGCTGCTGGAGTCGCCGATTGTGGTGCAGGCGAACACGACGGGCAACTACACGCCGTATCGGAATGTGATGCAGGGCAAGCTGCGCCTGATTGTGTCGCACTACATCACGGGCGCGCACGAGAACAAGTGGTTCCTGCTGGACACCTCGCGTGCGATGCGGGCGGTGGTGCTGCAGGAGCGGCGCGATGTGCCGTTGGAGTTCGCCGCGCTGGACAAGCCCGACAGCGAGCAGGTGTTTATGCGCGACATGGTGCTGTACGGCGTGCGCGCACGCTACGGCGTCGGCTACGGGCTGTGGCAGACCGCGCTGATGGGCACGGGCTAAACGACGCCCACTTGCACAACCCGCGCGGGAGGCATAAAGGTAGCCTCCCGCGTTTCTATGCTCAGCGCCCCGACGGCGAGTGCGGCGGGTTCATTGGCAGAGCCTGCTGAGGCGGTTGGATCTCCTTCGCATCTTTAGGCGGGGTGAAGCGGAAGCGCGACGCGGGGATGGGCTTGTCAAAGCTAAGGTATCGGATGTCTGCTGTCGCACGAATTGTGAGCGGCTGCTGTGCCTGTCCGCTTTGTTGCGACAGACGCGAGACCTCGTTCAACTCCACACGATACACCAGCCGATCTTGTGCGCCGATGTAGAGCTTCACGGTGCTGGTGGCGTTGCCCCGCGTGCGGCTCACCTCCACAACCCGCGTCTGCTTGCCTGCTACTGTCTGCGTCCCACGAAACTGGATTTTGGCTTCCTCCCCTAACTTGTCGATATCTTCACTAAGCAGGGCGAGGACAAGCCCCGCATCGCCCAACAGCCCCACATTCGCGCCCTCAAAGTTCGGGGGCGCAGGCAGCTTCATGTATTGCTTCGCGCTGGGGACATACTGGTAGACCGTCTTCCCGTCGCAATAGATCTCGCGTGCAGGCATAAACCCGCTGGCATCGACTTTCGCCGTCATCAAGTTCGGTCGCTGCATCGCTACTGTGGAGGTAGACTGCTGCTTTTGAGAGTTGCCGCCGATACTCCACTCCGCGCTGACCTGAATCTTAATCTCCCACGATTTCGCGTTGCGGTACTTCTGCTGCACCTGCTTGAGGAACGCCTTCGCGTCCTGCTGCGCAGAGCCGACCGCCGTCGCTGCCACAATCACCACTGCTATCCATAGAGTTCGCATCGCTCTCGTCTCCGCATGCTAAACTATACCCGAAGCGGGTACAATCTGTTCCCGTAGGAGGCGTTATCGATGGCGATTGTGGAGGTTATCGTACCCCAGTTAGGCGAAGGCTTGCAAGAAGTGCGTGTGCTACGCTTTTTGAAGCAGCCGGGCGAGCGTGTCGCGCGCGACGAGCATATCTACGAGATGGAGACCGACAAGGCGACTGTAGAGGTCGAAAGTCCGTATGCAGGTGTGATTGTAGAGTGGTTAGCGAAAGAGGGCGACATTTTGCCGATAGGCGCGCCGATTGCGCGGATGGAGGTTGAAGGCGCAGTGGAGGTTGCCCCGCCTGTGGCGCACGCGCCTGCTGCACCTGCGCCTGCCCCCAGCCCTGCCGCACCCGTGCGTGAGCCTGCTGCTGTCGGCGCGCGTCTGGATTTGGTCATCCCGCCGCGCACGCGCGCCTACGCCCGCCAAAAAGGCATCTCCGAAGAGGAGTTGCGGCGTATCCCCGCTGCGTCGGGCAACAAGCTAATGCCCGAAGACATCGACGCCTACCTCACGGCGCGTGCAGGCGAGAGCGCAGCGGAATATGTGGACTACCCGCTCCCGCAGCAGCAGCGTACCTTCATCTACCGCCTCAAGCGCAGCACGCAGCTGGTCGTGCCCGCTACCTTGCGCCGCCCTGCACGCTGGGATGCCGTCCAGCGCGTCGCCGCGCGGTTCAAGGCTGACCCGAACGCGCCCGTGCAGCCGTCCGAGTTCGCGGTGTTCGCCTACTGCGCCGCACAAGCGACGCTGCAGCACCCCAAGTTCCGCTCGCAACTCGTTGGCGAGGACACCTTGCGCCAGTACCCGCATGTGAATCTGGGGATTGCCGTGGCGCGCCCCGGCGATGAGCTGGTGACCGCGCTGGTCAAGAACGCCTCCGCGCTGGACTTCGTGAGCTTCGTGCGCACCCTGCAGTCGCAAATCCGCAAAGCACGCGCTGGCGAAGACCAAGCCGACGCCAGCATCCAACTGCTATTGACCTACATGGGCGGCTATCAGATGGTGGACGCAATCCCCGTGCTGGTCTCGCCCGCTGTGGCGATTCTGTTCGCGGGCGAGGCGTTTCCCGTGGACGGTGTCCCGCATGTGAACTTGGTACTGACCTTTGACCATCGACTGATTAACGGCGTGGGCGGCGCGGAGTTCCTGAACGCTGTCGCCGAGAACCTCGAAAACGCCGAGTCGCTGGTCGAGCGCGGGATGGCAGGGGCGTAAAATACGCCTTTGCCGTCTCACACCAGCCGATTGCGCGCTGCCGCGCTTAGCGGCGCATCAATAAACGCGTACACCCAAGTAATGAACATCACCACTGCGGTTAGCACTTGCGTGCCGTTGATTGTGCCGCGCACCCGAGCAGGGTTCACCAAGTACGCCAGCAGGTTGTAAATGAAGTCGCTCCCACCTGGCGTGAGCATAAAAACTACGATGCAGACGAACATTACCCCCAAGATAATCCCGCCTTTGACCATCTGCCCGTTGTAGAGTTGCCCGACGCCGGGCATTAGCAACGAGAGCAGGAATGCCAGTCCGGGGTTGCGCGGCGGCACGGTTGTGTCGCCGACGCCTTTGCCCTCAAGGGCGCGCTCCCACTGCTGATACTGTTCCTGCTGGCGAGTGAGTTGCAGTACGGCTTCGGCGTACTTGCGCTCAACGGTGGCGTTATCGGGGGCGAGTTCGTGTGCCTGTTTGTAAGCATCGTGTGCGCCTTGCCAGTCCCCCGCCTCACGGCAATAGTCGCCCAGCAGCTCCCACACGCTGGCGTTCTCGGCGTCCAGCTCCAGCGCCTGCTGCAGCAGCGTTTTGGCTTTCTCGCGCTCGCCGCGCATTTGGTGGATATGCGCCATGCGCAGCAGCTGCTCTATTTCATCCCGCTTCGGATCCAACTCGTTTCCGAGCCCCATCGTCTGTATGCTCCCGCAGGCTCTCAATCAGCGGTGCGTTTTGCCAGAACGCCTCCAGCCCGTAGTACTGGCGCGCTTCCTCGCGCATAATATGCACCACGATGTCGCCGTAGTCGAGCAGCACCCAAGTGGCTTCGCGGTAGCCCTCCACGCGCAGGGCACGCTCGCCCGCCGCCTGCAGGGCGTCCTGTATCTTGTCTGCTACGGTACGGATATGCACATCTGAGGTGCCACTGCACACGATAAAGTAGTCCGCGATTAGCGTTTTGCCGCGCAAGTCCAGCACGCTAATGCGCTCCGCCTTCGCACTCTCCGCGGCGTCCAGAATTAGCTGACGCTTCTGTTCCGTTGTCATATCGCTATGGCTCCAAGTACAGCCGGTGCTGCTGGATATATTCTATCACATTTGGGGGCGTTAGGTAGCGGATGGAGCGTCCTGTGCGGATGCGGTGGCGCAGGTCGCTCGCGCGGATATCCAGTGGGGTCATCGGTACAGGCTGCACGCGCTCCCGAATCGCGTCGGGGAGATGCTCCAGAATCGCCTGCAGGTCGTAGTGGGGACGCACGCCGACCAGTAGGCGGCACTCCCTCACGATGGCGTCAGGACGATACCACAACATAAACCCCTGCAGCGTATCTGCGCCCATGATTAGGTAGAGTTCGGCGTCAGGATACATCGCACGAACTGACGCCACCGTGTCCACGGTGTATGAGATGCCCCCACGCTGAATCTCTACATCGGACGCTTCGAACGCAGGGTTGTCGGCGACAGCGAGCTGCGTCATCTGCAGGCGGTGGCGCGGCGCGCTAAGCAACTCCTGACGACGGAACGGCGATGTGTGCGCAGGCACGAACAGCACCCGTTCCAAGCCCGCCGCCTCGCATGCCTCCTCCGCTAAGCGTAAGTGCCCGTAGTGCACAGGGTCAAAGGTACCGCCAAATAAGGCAATTCGCACAATAGGTGGTGTTCGCCCTCTCGTGGGCGTCTCCTGCCCTTCGCTCCGAGAATGGCGCCTGCTATTTACCCAATCTCGAACACTTTGTGGCGATGGGTTGCGCCCGACACGATTCGGATGCGCGAGGGGGCGACCCCGAAGTGTTCTGCCAGCGAGCGGAGGACGGCGCGGTTCGCTTCGCCGTCGGTAGGCGGTGCAGTGACCCGCGCAAGATAACCTCCGTCTGGCTGCAGGCGCAGTTCATCATGTGCAGCACGCGGAATCAGCTTGACATTAGTCCGTTGTGCCCTGCGCTGTCTCCTTCGCAGGTTCGGCGGGGGCGGGTTCGTTGGGCGTTGCGCCGTCGGACGCGGGCGCACGCGCCTGCGACGGCAGCTCCAGAAACTCCGCCTCGCCGTAGAAAAAGTGTAGCAAGCGCTCGACCACTATCTTCAGCGTGGTGGCGACAGGCACCGCCAGCAGCATGCCCCATATCCCCCAGTTCGCGCCAATCACTATTGCGATTAGCGCGCCCAACGGACGCAATCCCACTGCCTCCCCCAACAGACGCGGCGTCACCACCAAGTCGAACACATTGTTAATGGTTATCGCGCCGACCACCACCAGCACTGCGTGCCAGAAGCTCGAAAGCGTGAACAGGTAGAACGCAGGGTGCGACGGACCAAACAGTAGCGTCGCCCCGAACGCGCTCAAGGCGATTAGAAACGAGCCGAGATACGGAATCGGGTACAGAATCGCCGCCAATACGCCCAGTAGCACAGGGTTGGGCGCGCCCACCAGCCAGTAATACAGCATGCACACTGCGCCATACGAGAGCGCGGCGGTCGCCATCCCACGAATGTAGCGGAAAAACAGTCCGCCGATCTCGCTCATCAGTTGACGCACCGCCGCGCGATGTTCGGGCGGAATCATAAACAGGAACCCCCGCTGCAGCGCAGGCATATCTAACAGGAAAAAGTACGCGCTCATCGGAATCAAAATAATCCAGATGGCTTTGGAGAGCAGTCCCAGCAGCGTGTTCAGGAACGAGTTGATGTAGCGTGCAGCGTTGTCGAGCAGAAAACTGTTCACACGCTGTTGTAGGCGCGTAGTGAGCGCGTCTGCCAAGGCGTTTGGCTCGGTCGGCAAGTCCAGTCGCTTGAGCAGTTCGCGGTTGCGTTCCAGCCACTCGCGCCGCTTGGGAATCTCGCGCTTGAGGTAGTCCTGCGCCTCTTGCACGAAGTTGTCGATGGTCTTGTTGAGGTCGCTGTTGCCTCTGCGGCTGAAGGCTTGAATAATCTCTTGCGACTGCGCGTAGAAGGCGGGTGCGAGCATCAGTCCCAGCCCCAGCGCAAAGAGCAGGAACGCCAGAAACACATTCAGGATAGCGCGCCCGCGTGAGTAGCCTCTACGACAGAGCGCGTCTACAAACGGATTCAACAGCAACGCGATAATGCCCCCAATCACGAACGGGATTAGGGACTCGCGTACGGTGTAGAGAAAGTAGAGGGCGGCGGCGACCACCGCCGCCCAGCCGAGAAACCGCCACACGGCTGTTAGGCTTCGTCAGGCGCGATCTCTTCGGCGACCTCGTGCGCCTTGCGCCCGACCTTTTCGCGCAGGTTGCGCACCGCCTCGCCGCCGCGCTCGTAGACCTGCTGGCTGAGTTCGCGCACCTTCTCGCTCAGGTCGTGCAAGCGCTGGCTCAGGTCACCGCGAATCTCCTCGCCCGACTTGGGCGCAAACAGCAGCCCAATCACTGCGCCAATCAGCACGCCTAAGCCAATTCCAGCCAGTAGGTACAGCACGCCACTGCGTTCGTCTTGGTTTTGCATCGTCATCCCTCCTTATGGTTGGTGTGTGTGGTCGCTCCCCCCGTGGGGGTACTCTCCGCCGTTGGTGGGGCGGAATCGGTGGGTTCGGCGAGTGGTGTCTCGCCGCGCAATTCGTCTGCGGTGGGCGGTATCGGGGGTGTCGCGCCGTCGTAGATGCTGGCGCGCCGACGGGCTTGCTGACGCTTCTCCAACTGCTGGCTGAGCAGCCGCCCGCCGAGTTTGAAGCCCTGATGCATCAGTCGTCCCAGCATGCGTGCCGTGCGTTCAGGCAAGCGGCGCACTTTCGCGCCCACCGCGTCGGCAACCTCCAACTTGTGCCGAATGTTGTCGGTTACGATGTGCAGGTTCTCGATAGTCTCAGCAGCCTCGTGCAGCGCGCGCTCGGCTTCCTTGAGCGTGTGCGTTGCACCTTGCAGTGTTGGGATCACCTCGTCCAGCACGCGCGCCACCCGCCCGTTGATGTCGCTCACCTGCTGGCGCAGTTTCGGCAACTCGCGCTTGGCGACCACCAGCAGCCCAATCACCGCCCACGCCAACGCAAGCAGCGTCAGACTCATTAGCCCAATCAGTATCATCAGTAAAATGTCGTTCATACCTCTGCCCCCTCCAGCAGGAACGGCTGTACAATTTGCAGCGCGCGCTTGACGGCGCGGTCGGTCGTCTCTGCGTCGGGCGTCGTGCGGTGGGGTGCCTCAATCACGCCGCCGCCGACAACCGTCTCCCCGCGATAGAACACGCCGAACTGCCCTGGCGTAATGGCGCGTACAGGCTCGTCGAACACCACGCGCACGCGCTCAGGCGACTCCAGCGGGTAAAGCGTCGCACGCGCCATGGGCGCATTATACCGAATCTTTACCAGCACGCGCAAGGGTTTCTCCAAGTAGGGAATGCTACTCCACTCCACTTGTCCGACAATCATCTCGCGCTCGTAGAGTTCTTCCTCGCTACCGACGATAATCGCGTTCTCCTCGGGCAGGATGCGCAGTACAAACATCGGCTTGCCATTAGTATTGATTCCCAGCCGCCTGCGCTGTCCGATGGTGTAGAGCGCAATACCGTTGTGCATGCCCAGCACGCGCCCTTGCGTGTCGCGAATCTCACCCGGCTTAAAAGCGTCGGGCGTTACCTGGCGCAGGAACTGGTGGTAGCCCCCCGCGTGCGCTGTGAAGCAGATTTCCTGGCTGTCAGGCTTGTTGGCGGTCCACAGCCCCAACTCGGCGGCAAGTCGGCGCGTTTCGGTCTTGCTCGGCATGTTGCCCAGCGGGAAAATCGCCCGCCGTAGCTGCTCCTGGTTCAGCATATACAGCACATACGACTGGTCTTTGTCCTTGTTGACGGCGCGGAGCAGGTTGTAGCGTCCTGTGTGCGGGTTGTAGCGTGTGCGGGCGTAGTGCCCCGTAGCGATGTAGTCGCAGCCGAGTTCGTCCGCCTTGCGCAGCAGCGCGTCGAACTTGATGTAGCGGTTGCACTGCACGCACGGGTTGGGCGTGCGTCCGCTTCGGTACTCGTGGATGAAGTCGCGGATGACCGTGTCGGCAAACGCGCGGCGGAAGTTCAGCACGTAATGCGGGATGCCCAGCTGCCGTGCGACGCGCCGTGCATCCTCTACGGCTCCCAGCGAGCAGCAGCCCCCGTACCGCGGGTCGGGATGCGACTCCTGCCAAATCTGCATCGTGACGCCGACGACCTCGAAGCCGCGCCTGAGCAGAATCGCTGCCGCCACCGAACTGTCCACGCCCCCACTCATCGCGAGCAGCACTACACCACGCTTGCGTGCCATCACAGACAAGTATACCTGATGGGGGCTACTTCTCCCGCTCCTCGTGCGCGGCGCGCACCACCCAGCGGATAGGCACACCCGTGTATTCGTACCGTTTGCGCAGCTGGTTCTCCAAGTAGCGCAGGTACGAGAAATGCACAATCTTGGGATCGTTCACGAACAGCACAATTGTCGGCGGGCGCACGCTCGCCATCGTCGCGTAGTAAATCTTCAGTGTCTTGCCCTTGCGCGTGTAGGGACGCTCGAACACCCATTCGTGTATCAGGCGGTTCAACTCGCCCGTGCCGACGCGCATGCAGTGGAAATCGGCGACCGCCATGCAGGTGTCGAGCAAGCGTTCGATTCCTGTGCCTGCCAGCGCAGAGATAAACACGAGCGGCACATAGTCCAGTCCTTTGACCGACTGCTGGATGAGGCGTGCAAAGTCCTTTTTGGGAGGGGTGTTTTTGTCGAGGTTGCCGTCGGGTGGCTCTTTGAGGTCCCACTTGTTGATTGCCCACACGATGCCACGTCCTGCGTCTGCTGCCAGTTGGGCGATGCGTCGGTCGTAGTGGGTGATGCCTTCCGCGCCGTCGATGACCACGATGGCGACATCGGCGCGTTCGATTGCCCGCTGAGCGCGCAGCTGCGCGTAGTACTCCAGCGAGCGCTGCACTTTGCCAGGGCGCTTGATGCCTGCGGTGTCAATCAGCACAACGGGCTGGTCCTTCCAAGTGAAGGGGGTATCCAGTGTGTCGCGCGTGGTGCCCGCGATGGGGCTTACAATCGCGCGCGGCTCGCCCAAAATCGCGTTCAGCAGCGACGACTTGCCGACATTGGGGCGCCCCACGATGGCGAGTTTGACAGGTTCGTCGGCGGGTTCCTCCTCCGATTCGGGCGTAGGCTGCGCTCGGAAGTGTTTGAAGGCGCGTTCCAACACTTCAGCGATGTTGTGCCCGTGAATTGACGAGATAGGGATTGGCTCGCCCAGTCCCAGCGCGAAGAACTCGGCGCGTTGGCTCTCCCAAAGTTTCGGGTTGTCCGCCTTGTTAACCAGCAGCAGGGTCGGCTTACCACTGCGCCGTAGCAGGTCGGCGATTTCCTCGTCGGCAGGGGTGAGCCCGTCGCGAGCGTCCACCAGAAACAGGACGCAGTCCGCTTCGTGTATCGCCACCTGTGCTTGTACCCGCACCTGCTCGATGAGCGGGTCGTCTTCGCCGAACAGGATGCCGCCCGTGTCGATGACCACGAACGGCTGCCCCTGCCATTCGCCCTCGCCGTACAAGCGGTCACGAGTCACGCCTGGCGTGTCCTCGACAATCGCAACGCGCTGCCCAACCAGGCGGTTGAACAGCGTGGATTTGCCGACATTGGGGCGTCCAACAATTGCCAGCACAGGTTTGCGGCGCATAGCAAGCCGTATTGTACCCCGCAATGCCCCCCCTTGACAAAGCCACGCTTCATCGGGTATTATTTAGCCACGCTAAACAAATGAGGAGACGACGCTATGACGGAGAAGACGCCACTGCTGGAAATACGCAATCTGTGGGTCAAATTGCCTGACGAGGAGGAGACCATTATTCGCGGGCTGAACCTGACAATTTATTCGGGCGAAGTTCACGCGCTCATGGGACCGAACGGGTCGGGCAAGTCCACTCTGGCGAAAGTGCTTGCGGGACACCCAGGCTACGAGGTCACCGACGGCGAGGTGCTGTTCCGCGGCGAAAGCATCTTGGAGCTGGAACCCGACGAGCGCGCCCGCAGGGGGCTGTTTCTGGCGTTCCAGTATCCGATGGAGGTGCCCGGCGTCACCATCGCCAACTTTTTGCGCCTTGCCTACCAGCGACGCTTCGATACCGAAGTCAAATACACGGAGTTCTACAAGCTCCTACTGCAGCATCTGAAGAAGCTGGAGATGGATCCCAGCTTCGCGGGTCGCCCTGTGAACGAGGGGTTCTCTGGCGGCGAGAAGAAGCGCTTCGAGATCGTACAGATGTCGCTGTTGGAGCCTGTGCTGGCAGTGTTGGACGAGACCGATTCGGGGCTGGACATCGACGCGCTGAAGATTGTCTCCAACGGCGTGAACGCTATGCGCTCGCCCGAACGGTCGTTCCTTGTGATTACGCACTACCAGCGCATTCTGAACTATATCACACCCGACTATGTGCATGTGATGGTTGAGGGGCGCATTGTGCGCTCTGGCGGACCCGAGTTAGCCATGCAACTGGAAGAGAAGGGCTACGACTGGGTACGCAGCGAACTCGCGGGTGCAACCGCCCCGTAAGGAGGTATCCAAACGATGTCGCAACCCGATATCCTCAATCTGGATCAGGACTATACGCAGAAGTACGGCTTCCACGATGACATCCAGCCGGTGTTCCAGACCGAGCGCGGCTTGAGCCGTCGCGTGATCGAAGCGATTTCGTACCACAAGAACGAACCCAAGTGGATGCGCGAGTTTCGGCTCCAAGCTTACGAAATCTTCATGAGCAAGCCGATGCCCACTTGGGGACCCGACCTGTCGCAACTGAACTTCGACGAGATTGTCTACTACATCCGACCGACCGACCGCAAGGGGCGCAGCTGGGACGAAGTGCCTGAAGACATCAAGCGCACTTTCGAGCGGCTGGGCATCCCTGAATGGGAGCGCAAGTTCCTGGCGGGTGTGGGAGCCCAGTACGATTCCGAAGTCGTCTACCACAACCTCGCCAAGCAGTGGGAAGAGAAGGGCGTCATCTTCGTCGATACCGACACTGCCGTGCGCGAGTACCCTGACTTGGTACGGGAATACTTCGGCACGGTCATTCCGCCCACCGACAACAAGTTTGCTGCGCTGAACTCGGCGGTGTGGTCGGGCGGCTCGTTCGTGTATGTGCCTGCGGGGGTGCATGTGGACATCCCGCTGCAGGCGTACTTCCGCATCAACGCCAAAAACGCGGGTCAGTTCGAGCGCACGCTGATTATCGCTGAGGAAGGGTCGTTTGTCCACTATGTGGAGGGCTGCTTGCCTGCAGGCGAGCAGGTCTGCACCGAGTCGGGCTGGGTCAACATCGAGAGCGTCAAGCCTGGCGACTTCGTTTTGGACGAGAAGGGTCGGCGCGTGAAGGTGCGCGCCGTGATGACGCGCCCCTACACGGGGGAGATGATTGTCATCCGTCCCATCTCGCCCCACAACACGATTCGGCTGACCCCAGAGCATCCCGTGCTATGCGTGCGCCGCGAGCAGGTGCAATCTAAGCGTCGCGCCCGCCAGCCGCACTGGAAGGTCGAGGTGGACACGCGCTTGCTGCTGGAGGCGCAGCCTGAGTATGTGCCTGCAGGCGAGCTGCGCGAGGGCGACTTTATCGTTTTCCCGAAGCCCGTCGCGTCGGCGGAAGAGGTACCCTTCACCGCCGAGCAACTCCGCTTGCTGGGGTACTACCTCGCCGAAGGCTCCGCCTACATCCACCGCACGCTGAAGGTTCCGATGGTCACCTTCACCGTCGGCGAACACGAGACCGAGATTATTCAAGACCTAACCTATCTCATCGAACACCTGACGGGCAAGCGTGCGCAGGTGGTGCGTCAGCCGAAGCGACACGCGGTCAATATCATTGCCTACTCGCACGACCTGATGGCGTTCTGTCTGGAGCATGCGGGCAAAGGGGCGGCGACGAAGCGGCTGAGCGAGGCGATTATGCGCCTGCCCGCCGAAGCGCTTCGCCCGCTGCTTGACGCCTACTTCGCAGGTGACGGCAACATCTGCTGGAAGGGCAACAGCGAGATGCATCGGATTATCACTGCATCCGAGACGCTTGCCCGCCAGATTCAGATGTTGCTGGCGCGGCTGGGGATTTACGCGAGCATAGAGCATCGCGCAGGCGGTGAAGACACGATTCAGGGGCGACGCATCCGCCGACGCCCGCAGTATGTGGTCGTGTGGACGAACCGCCGTCGGATGGGCGAGGTGCGCGACGCAGG
>Ga0079992_141216_pt1 | contig 17130 bp, 11 predicted proteins | sample FaiFalFF_MnMetaG_3_FD_69197 | JGI IMG/M metagenome (GOLD analysis project Ga0079992, IMG submission 69197) | Freshwater microbial communities from Yellowstone National Park, Wyoming, USA - Fairy Falls B (FF_Mn_B) MetaG (SPADES assembly) (version 2) | ecosystem: Environmental > Aquatic >... | reverse complement strand
AGCTACATCATCAAACGGAAAAGAAACAGCATCTGGGACAATAAATTGGCTAACTCAAGCATCGTTCAAACCACCAGCTGTTGCAGTAGTGATAAAAAAAGATTCATTTTTACACAAGATTATTTCCGAATCTTCTGTTTTCGCTATAAACATAGTTGGGAAAGACCAGAAAGATATGGCTCAAACTTTCTTTAAGGGACACTCAGTAGAAAATGGGAAACTTGGCGGATATGAAATATTCACAGGAAAAACCGGCTGCCCAATTATAAAAGATTCAGCAGGAGCTTTTGAGTGCAAAGTAATAGGAAGATTAGATTTTGGAGGAGACCACGAGATTTTTGTGGGAGAAGTCGTTGAAGTTCATGATTGCAAAGACCTTGAACCTCTATCTATGAAAGAAACTGGATGGTACTACGGCGGATAAAGTAAAAAAATTTAAAATTTTTCCTGATTTTTTCAACACAAAATCTCCACAGAGCTACTATTAGAAAAATTGAACCTGTGATTTGTGCTAAATATCATCATGCCAGAAATTATAATAGAAGCACAAGAAATATCAAAGAGCTTCCCATATGGAAAAAATGGAAAAATAGAAGTTATATCTCCTATTGATATCAAAATATGTGATGAAGATTTTTTGGTTATTTTGGGACCATCAGGCGCCGGAAAATCAACACTTTTGAGAATACTTAGTGGAATAGAAAAGCCATCAACGGGAAAAGTTCTTTACAGAGGTAAAGATATTTTTGAAGTCAAACCAAAAATAGGATTTGTATTTCAAACATTCGCACTCTTACCTTGGCTCACCGTTTTAGAAAATGTTCTTTTAGCAATTGACCCAAATTTAGATGAAAAAGAAAGAGAGAAAAAGGCATTAGAGGTATTGGATATGGTAGGATTAGATGGTTTTGAAAATGCTCTACCAAAGGAATTATCTGGTGGTATGAAACAGAGAGTGGGAATAGCCAGAGCAATTGCAGCTGACCCAGAGGTCCTCTTTATGGATGAGCCTTTTTCAAATTTAGATGTTCTCACAGCCGAAGCTTTAAGAAGAGATTTTATAGAAATGCTCGCAACAAAAAAAATCAGGATTAAAGCCTGCGTTCTGGTAACACATAACATAGAGGAATCAATAATGTTAGGTAAAAGAATTATAATTTTGAGCAAAAACCCCGCAAAAATAATCTCAGATATAAGTATTGAACTCCCATATCCACGAAACATAAAAGAACTTCAAGACCTTGTAGATAAAATTCACACGATAATATCTGAAAATGTAAGGGAAACTCCAACGATAAAAAAGAAAGTAAAGTATATAAGGTTGCCGGATGTTGGTCCGACAAGTATAATAGGTCTCCTTGACATACTTACAGATGTTTTTTCTGAAAATGAAAAAATAAATATCTTTGAGATATCACAAAAGTTTATGTTAGATGTTGATGACCTATACCCTATTTTAGAAGCAGCACAGATCCTCAATTTTATTGAGATAAAGGAAGGAGATGTTATAATAACAGAAACAGGAAAAGAATTTGCAAAAGCTGACCCTGTAAAGCAAAAAGAAATCTTCGCAAAAGTCTTGACCGAAAATGTACCACTTGCAAAAGAAATAGTAAGCATACTATCAGCAAAAAACAATAAGAAAGTAAAAGCAGATTTATTCTATGACATACTTAAAGAACACTTCTCAAAAGATGAAGCCAAAAAACAATTTGATATAATAATAACTTGGGGCAGATATGCGGAAATATTTGAATACAACGAAATAAAAAAAGAAATATATATACCGTAAGCCCCAAGAATTTATCTAAAATTTATCTCAAAAGCTCCTGGATTGATCCTGTTCCATGTTCCTGAAATCCTTGACCCCCAGTTTCTGGAATCTGGGACTCCCCTTTCTCTAATCCTTTCCTTTCACTTTTTAGCTTCTCCAACTTACTTTTTGCTAACTCAATTTCTTTCTCAAGGTTTCCGATGATTTTCCTTGACTTGATTTCAAATTTCCTTATTTGAGCTATTTTTGCCTCCTGCAAAAGTTTATTCAATCTCTCCCAATCATCAGGAGAATACTCCTTTAAATCTTCTATCTCTTCCAGTTTCTTCTCAACTTCAAATATATCTTTTTCGCTACCTTTTGAACAGGAAAAAAAATAGGCAAAAAAAACAAAAATAATTAGTCCCCAAAGTCCCCAAAAAACCAATCTTTTAGTTTTATTGAAAACACACATCGCTTTTTCTGATTTCACTATATATTTCTGATTTCACTATATAGCATCTTCCCCGGTCTCACCTGTTCTTATTCTTATAGCTTGCTCTATTGGATATATAAATATTTTACCATCTCCGACTTTCCCAGTTTTTGCAGAATCAATTATAGCTTTCACAACTTTTTCAACCATATCATCAGGAACAACAACTTCTATTTTCACCTTTGGCAGAAAATCCACAACATACTCTGCTCCCCTGTAAAGTTCCGTGTGTCCTTTCTGTCTTCCAAAACCTCTGACCTCACTTACTGTCATACCTCCGACCCCTATCGCGGTAAGAGCGTCTTTTACCTCGTCAAGCCTAAAAGGTTTTATTATAGCTTCTATCTTCTTCATAAACCTTTACCTCCTTTTTTTCTACTATTTTACCCACAATTTTATTTTAAACATTTCCTAAAATTTTTCGCTTTTATTTGCCTACATATTAAAAGCTTTTTCGCCGTGTTGAGAAGAATCAAGCCCTCCTTCCTCCTCATCCTCACTCACACGAAGTCCAACTACAACATCTAATACCTTTGCAATAATGAAGGTCATAACAAAAGAGTATATCATGGAAACAACAACCGCAAAAATCTGAATAAGAGGTTGTTTGAAATTCCCATAAAGAAGACCGGCAGCGCTGTTTATATCTGGGTCAGCAAAAAACCCTGTCAATATAGCACCCAAAATCCCACTTATTCCGTGAATACCAAAAACATCAAGAGCATCATCCCACGGGAAAAACCTCTTTACTACAACCACAGCAATATAAGATAAGACCGCACAAGCAAAACCTATAAATAAAGCACCTCCGATATTAACAAATCCAGCGGCAGGTGTTATTCCAACAAGACCGGCAAGAAGCCCCGACATAGCTCCAAGCATAGTAGGTTTTTTTCTGTGAATCCATTCAATAACCATCCATACTACCGCTCCAAAAGATGCAGCAGTATTAGTATTTATAAGAGCCGCACCTGCAAGACCAGATGCAGAAAGAGCACTTCCGGCATTAAAACCAAACCAACCAATAAGTAAAAGACCTCCTCCCAAAAGAACCAAAGGCATCTGCGAAGGCAAAATACCCTCCTCTTTCCTTCTACCAAGAACAAGAGCTAATGCAATCCCAGCCATACCAGCATTTATATGAACAACGGTTCCACCAGCAAAATCAAGAGCTCCAAGATTTGCCAAAAAACCACCACCCCATACCCAGTGAGCAATAGGAGAATAAACAAAAGTCACCCACAAAATTGAAAACAAAAACCAAGCAGAAAACTTCATTCTCTCCACAACAGCCCCAGAAATAAGAGCAGTAGTTATAGCTGCGAATGTGAGCTGAAATGCGCAAAAAACAAACTCTGGAATAGTTCCTGAAACGGACTTTACTCCTACACCGTTCATAAAAAACTTCTCAGTACCACCTATTATACCCCACTTTGATGGTCCAAAAGAAAGAGAATATGCCCACAAAACCCAGACAACACTCACAATAAAGTATGTCCCTGCGTTCATCATAAGAGTATTGATAATACTTTTTGCTCTTGTAAGCCCTCCATAAAAGAGAGCAAGAGCTGGCAAAGTCATCAAAGCCACAAGCCCCGTTGCAACTATAATCCAAGCCGTATCTCCTTGATTTATTACTGCCTCTTGCATCACCATTCACCTCCTCCTTTTTTATTTTTTTGTTTAAGAAAAGAGAAAATCTCCGTTATAAATTTCTCTGCATTCGCCCAAATAAACTTTATCTCATGAGACAAGAAGAATTTCATCTCAATTGTCTGAACAACAAAAACACCTAATAAATCACCATTTTTCACAATAGGTATAGCAAGAAAAGATTGATATTTCTCTTCACCAGAACCCGGAACATAGTAAAAATCAGGATGACGATATGGTTCTTTGACAGAAATGGGTCTCATCTCCCTTGCACATTTGCCAACAAGCCCTCTACTTATAGGAATCCTTGTCCCCCAACTTGCCTTATCTAAACCGTAGCTACACCAAAGAATAAGTTCTTTCCTAAATTCATCGTATATATAGATTGTTGCAACATCAACTCCTAAAAAATGAGCAATATCTTTCAGCTTTAAAAACAACCTATCTTTGTCCATAACCTTTTCCATAATCTCATCTATTTTGACATCATTTTTCATCTCAAACTTGTCTATACTTAACATACCCATCACTATTTACCTCCTTTCAAATCTATATCAACATCAAGCTGTAATGTCCAAATCCACCCCTCTGGTACACCAGCTGCTGTCTTATCAAAAAAGAAGACAGGTCCTGTGAGCAAATCAATAGTTGGAGTTATAAAAAAGTATATTCCACCTCCCCAGGCACCCAGACTGTGTTTGCCAGTCATAATATCAGCAGTAAGAACTATTTTCTCTATAATAGGAACATCTATTGGATAAGAAAACCAACCTGCAAGCAAACCAAGATTATTTTCCTTTCCATCAGAAGATGTAAATAAAGTTTTTTCAAGTCCATAAAAAGCTCCTACTTGAATAGTTCCCAAATATTTCAAAGCTCCCCAATCTTCAAGCATAGTTTTCCCAAGCATAAAATAGAGTATGTTGTAATTATTCACTCCTTTCTCAAAACCGAGATTGAAAATTCCAAAAGACCAACCAGGCTGACCTTTGAAAAATGTATCCTCTGGTGTCCCAATTTTTGTATTAAGGAGCAAAGGAAAAACCTCCTTTCCTTGCTGATCTTTGAAAGGAGACGGCAAGAATAAGTCAAATCCGAATTCCCAGTTTAGCTCTTTTAAAGGCAGAAGACCAATCGTCAAGCCAGTAATAATGGGATAAGCAGTTTTGTGATTAAAATAAGTATCATAAGTTATGTGTAGGACGCCAAAAGGTTGAAGATAAGGAGTAGATGGAGCCCAGAATGTCGTGGATGGCGTTGATTGAGCATTACGAACCACCAAAACCGAACTCAAAACAAAGCCAACTGCTGTCAAAACAAGACGATAGTATCCCCTTTTTATTTTTTCCATATCTTTTCACCTCCTTTTTTGATTTTTTATTTTTGTTTCTGTTTCTTAAACTGAAATTTCTCTTATCCTTAACAATAATTAGAGTATCCCCGTATCAGATTAGAATATTTCCGTCTTATATTTGATTGCTCTTTTCCTTTTCGCTTTTTATGTGAGTCGCTTTATGGGAGTCGCTACTACTTTTTATATCACATCTAAAACAGTTTCCTATTTCGCCTCAATCAAATATCGTAGTAGGACATAAATTCCCATGGGGTTGGACGAGCATAAAGTTCTTTCACTTCTTTTTCATATTTCCATTCTATATATTCATCAACAAATTGTTTGGAAAATACTCCTCCTTTGAGCAAAAATTCATGGTCTCTTTTGAGCTCTTCAAGCGACTCAGCCAAAGAAGCAGGAGTTTTTGGAACTTTTGCGAGAACTTCTGGCGGGAGCTTATATATGTTGGTATCAAATGGCTCGCCCGGATTTATCTTCTTCTCTACTCCGTCAAGCCCAGCCATAAGCATAGCAGCGAACGCTAAATATGGATTGCAAGATGGGTCAGGGAATCTCACTTCTATCCTCTTTGCTTTTGGAGAAGGTGAATACATAGGAATTCTCACAGCAGCGGATCTGTTTCTTTGCGAGTAAGCAAGATTTATAGGAGCTTCGTATCCTGGAACAAGTCTTTTATAAGAGTTTGTAGTCGGATTAGTTATTGCGCAAAGAGCTCTACCATGAGTTATTATACCACCTATATACCACATCGCAAGCTCCGAAAGACCAGCATATTTCTCACCTGCAAAGAGAGGTTTCCCGTTTTTCCACAAACTCTGATGTGTATGCATACCAGAACCGTTGTCCCCGAAAATAGGTTTAGGCATAAAAGTAGCGGTTTTTCCATATTTTTTTGCAACATTCTTTACAACATATTTGAGCATTGCCGCATTATCTGCCATCTCAACCAAAGGTCTTGCCTTTATATCTATCTCACCTTGACCAGCAGTTGCAACCTCATGGTGATGAACCTCAACCTCTATCCCCATACTTTCAAGTATCATTGAAATTTCATTCCTTATATCTGTGAGAGTATCAAATGGAGGAGCGGGGAAATAACCTTCTTTGTACCTTATTTTGTATCCTTTGGAGTTTTCATCTCCACTTCTCCATAGTCCCTCCTCTGAATCTATTTTGTAGAAAGAATAATTTGGAGCTTCTCCGAATGAAACCGAATCAAAAATGAAAAATTCAAGCTCTGGACCAAAAAGAGTGGAATCTGCTATACCTGTTTCTTTGAGGTACTTTTCTGCTTTTTGAGCTATATATCTTGTATCTTTATAATATGGTTCATGAGTTACGGGGTCTTTGATGTTTGCCATAACAGATATTGTTTTCTCTTTGAAGAATGGATCAACGACTGCGGTTTTCGGGTCAGGGAAAAGGAGCATATCTGATTCGTGAATTGACTGCCACATACGGATAGATGAACCATCAAAACCAATACCCTCCTCCTCTACAACTTCCCGGGTTATCTCATCAGCGGGTACTGTCAAGTGTTGTAAAAGACCGAGCGGATCTAAAAACTTTAAATCAACGAACTTTGCATCCTCTGCCTTAATGAATTCAATCAAGTCTTTTGCGTCTCGTGGTCTTTGCTTTGCCATATTATTTACCTCCTTTTTTCTTTTTGTTTTTGCCATATTTTATTTTCTTCTCAAAGATTTTTTTATTCTTTTACACAGGTTTTTATTTATTCTTTCCATAAAAAATTCTTTCATTTTATACAGGGAAAAGTGTGCCAGGGTTTTTCATTAAAAATTTTTACATTTTTGTTAAAATTTATGGTAAAAAAGCAAAATTTTTTACAATTTTGTTATCTTTTTTGTCAATTTTATATATCTTTCTTCTTTCTGGTAAATGAAATGCCATATTTTTTGATACGCCATTCAAGTTGCCTTCTTGAAATTCCAAGTTTGCGGGCAGCATCGGAGAGATTTTTTGATTGAGATAAAACATATTCAATTGCTTCCTTTTCTACCCTCTGAACAACAGAAGAGAGATCACCTTTACCACCAACTATACTCAAAATTTCCTTAAAACCAAAATCCCTAACATTATCAAAGCTTGTCGCTCCTCCAAAAACTTCCTCTCTATTTACCTCACCTTTCTTTTTCATCGTATAATCTGTGATATAATCGGGAAGATCATCAGGAGTTATTACAAGATCAGAAGATGTTATAACAAGGCGCTCCACAAGGTTTTCAAGTTCTCTGACATTCCCAGGCCAGTCATACTCTTCAAAAATCACCATAACACCTTTTGAGATTGAAACATTTTTCCCGTATTTTTTATTGAATTTTTCAAGAAAGAAATCAACAAGAGGTCTTATATCTTCTTTTCTCTCACGGAGCGGAGGAACAAATATAGGTACGACATTTAATCTGTAATAAAGGTCTTCTCTAAATTTTCCCTCTTTCACGAGTTCTTCAAGATTTCTGTTTGTTGCAGCAATAATTCTGACATTAACTTTCTTTGGTGTTCCCCCAATAGGTTCAATTTCTTTTGTTTGAATAACTCTGAGGAGTTTTGCTTGAAGAGAAGGAGAAAGGTCTCCGATTTCATCTAAAAAAATAGTTCCGCCCTCTGCAAGTTCAAACTTACCTTTTTTATCATATAATGCCCCTGTGAAAGCACCCTTTTTATATCCGAAAAGTTCGCTTTCAAGAAGGTTTTCAGGAATTGCGGCACAGTTTATTTTCACAATCTGCTTCCCTGCTCTATCTGAGTTTTCATGAATAAGATCGGCTATGAGCTCTTTTCCAACACCACTCTCACCTCTTATGAGAACCGTAGCATCTGACTTTGCAACTTCAAGAGCAAGCCTTATAACCTCCTCCATTTTTCTTGATCTGAAAATTATATTACCAACCTTTTTTACATCTGCTTTCTCTCTTGCCAAAATAAAGAAAGAAAATCCAATCATAGTCCCCACAACAGAAAGAAAATTCAATTTTATGTCAACATCTTTGTCGTCAGAGAGTCCGCTTATGAATCCCAAATCTCGCCCCTCAACCCTTATTGGAGAGACGAGGATTTTGAGCTCGTGAAAATCTATAATATCTTTTCTTGGAGCTCTTGCAATTTTTTTCTCTTTTTCTTCTCTCTCATCTTCCTTTGGTCTGAGGGAGCTTGAAAAATTCAGAATAGATATAGATGGATTTATTATTCCGAGTTCGCTTTCTATAACATGAAAGACCTGTTTCAAAATACTGTCAAAAATTCCATAAGACGAAAGTATCTTTGAAATTCTCTCTAATGCAGAAAAATATCTTTCTAAACCACTTCCCACAAATAAAATAATTTGATGGGACTGAAACTTGAACTTCAAATTTACAAACAAACAAAAAAATGAAGTTTATCATTCTCCTAATCTTCTTTGTACCATCTAACTTCAATATCTCTCTCCTGACTACTCCTTTCTCTGATTCCATATAGTTTATCATTCCATACTCCTTCATTTACTATTGTATTTGACTTCTCCTAATACCTTCTTATTGAACAACATTGCTTTGAAAAAATTTATCCCATCTTACCCAAAATGTGTATGAATTACGAGTATCCCCGTGGTATAACCTTTGAGAAATCATTGAAAATTGATACCTTTAATTTATACATTCTTGCAAATTAAAAAATAGATAAATCAATTGTGTCATTATTAAATTTTTTTTAACAATAGACTATCATATTTACCTAATACAACATGCTAGAAACGGAAAAAATATTAGAGAAAAGAATAAAAGGATTTAGTTCCTACTACTTTGAGGTTTTCAAAAATCTATCATCAAGAAAACTATCAGAAAGGAACAAGCTTATTAAAGAGAATAGAAAGAAATTTTTAGATTTGAGTATATTTTTTCCGGATTTTAATCAATTGACTTCAACGGGAAATAGATCCAAAATAAAAATACCTTTATCAAACATACTATTAAGCAACATTTCAAATAATAATGAAGTTCCAACGAGTGAGCAGAAGGATTTAGAATTGAGGAGAGAGTATGAGAAGGATCTTCTTAGATTAATTGAAAAAAGTAAGCAAATAGAGGAGGAAGGAAAGAAACAGTTATATCTTTGCTATCCATTTATAATTTACAAAGAAAAAGAAGGAAAAAATTACTACTACACTCCAATCTGGCTTGCAGAGATTAAAGCTTACCACAAACCGGAAGAGAACTGCGTTCAAATTGAAATAGTAGGAGAAACCGAATTTAACCTTTTCTCGTTAAGCAGATTTATAAAAGGGTTGGAAGATAAGGAAGATATAATTTCAAGGTGTAGAGGAATCGACATTTCTGAAATAGAAGAAAATGAGATCAAAGAAGTTATTCAACTAATTCTCAACGCGGATCCATTCATACAGAAAGAAGATATTCAAAATAAAGATCTAAACAAGCTGGAGGAAATAATAGTAGAAGAAAATATCAGAAGTTTGAAAGATAATACTTTATACTTAGCTAACAATTTAGTCATATGTCTACTAAGCAAACCCGATTACCACTTAGAGAAAGCATTAAAAGAACTAAAGGAAATATCCTTAAATAAATATGATTATTCACTTTATGAAAGCGTTCTCTACAATATTTTCGGATCAGAAGAAGATAATAAAGAAGCTTACAATTCTGACGGAAATGATGGATTATCGGAACCAAAAATACATGATCTAATTTTGCCTGCAAACAAGGAACAAATAGAGGTAATAAAACAAGCTTTAACAAAGAAAGTTATACCTGTTGAGGGTCCACCAGGCACAGGCAAATCTCATACCATTACAAACTTGGCTCTCTATCTTATTAAAAGAGGGAATAAAGTTCTTATTACAAGTTATAAGGAAAAAGCTCTTGAGGTCCTAATAAATTTCTTTGAAAAACTAAAAATTCATGATTATCTTTACATTTCATGGCTCAAGGGAGATAAGAAATCGAGAGAAACAATATTAAAAAAATTGGAGAATATTCAGTATGTACGCCCACAAGATAAGATAAGAAAAAATGAAGATTTAGAGTCTTTGATAAAAAGAAAGGAAAAATTAGAAAATAAGATCAATGAATATCTTGAAGATCAGAGAAGATTTGGTTATCTATATAATTTTGTATTTAGAAACATAAATCTTTTAAACGGCAATGATGATGAAATCGTAAAGAAATTTAAATTAGAATTTTCATTAAGCAAAAAAGATGATATTGCAAAATATTTCATACAAAACATACAGAATCTAAAATTAAACGAAAATATTGAACAACAAATAGAGTGTACAATAAATAATTTGAAGCTAAAAATAAGATTTGATGATAACATTGATTTCGAAAGTTTTATTGATTTTATTAACCTTCTTAGGCAACTTAAATTCAAAGGCTTTTTTACAGAAGAACATTTGAGAAGTGATTTTGAATTTCTGAAAGAAACCTTTCATCTGTTTAGAAATACATACAAAGAGAAAAATGTAGATATAAAAGAAAATTTTGAATATCTCTTATCAAAATTGAAAGAAATAAAGGAGTGGCTTTATTCTTTAAACGAAATATCAATAATAAAAGAATTTTTTGATGTTATTGCATATTTGAATAACAACGAACTTGAAATACTAGCTGACTTGCTTGAAGAAATCAAAATTCCAATTGATAAATTATCCTCAAATCTTAGAGAATTAGATATCAAAGAATTGGAACAAACCAATGCCTTTCTAAAACAAATACTGAAAATCTTAAATATAAGCGAGTCTTATACAGAAGATAAAAAACAAATTCAAGAAAAGTTTAGCGAACTTAAAAATCAACTTGAAGATCTAAAGAAATTACTCACACCACCAAGTGGAATAAAAAAATTTTTCTATAGTTTAGTTAGATTATTTTACAAAATTTTTCGCAAAGGGAAAGATCCATTAGAGGAGAAAATAATAGAATTTTTAAATAATAGGCCATATTTATTTGAAGTTCTGAAAATTGAGAGCACCGAAAAACTTATAAATGATAAGGAATGCAAGCGAAAAGTAATTTTGAAAATCAATGATTATTTACAAAAATTTAACCGTCTTGATAAATTGTCAATATTTGACATAAATTATGAAATTGATTCCATATTAGAAAAATATGGAAACCTAATATACGAACAAGAATTATCATCAGAATACGATGAATGTTTATCAACTCTAAGAAATGAAGTAATTAAAGGATTGTCAGAATTATCCATTGATAGACTTGAAAATATATATAAAATCATCAATATATTGACAACAACAATATATCTTCTATTAAACAAAGAAGAAAATTCAATCATAAAAATATTGTTAAAAACATACGGAAAAAAAACTCTTTTAGATGATCTAAAACACGTTTTTTCTATCATTAATATTTTCAACAAAATAAAAAGCGTTTCCGAAGTTTTTGATAAATTTCAAGAAAAATCTCACTTGTTCGTAAATATAAATGAGGGTAAGTACAAAGTTTTTTACGATTTAGCAACATCGCTGATAGAATATAATATTGATGAAGATAAAGTAGAAAAATTTTTCATCAGTTTAATCGTTAGCGACCTGCTGGAAAGTTTAGAGGTAAAGGAGAATATTGATCAAATACAAGAAGAAATTAAAGATATAAAAAAGAAAATAGAAGATTTATCTAAAAAAGAACTTTCAAATTATATTGCAGAAAGCATTACTAATATAAGTAGTAAATATAGGAGATTAACTCACTCACTCAAAGATATACTAAAATCTAAAAAAGTAAAAAGGATAGAAGAAATTAAAAATAAGGAAGACTACATAAAAATTTTAGATATATTTAGGCTATGGATAGTAAAAATAGAAGATGTTTTTAGAATATTCCCCTTTAAACCTGCTATATTTGATTATATAATTATAGATGAATCCTCACAAGTTCTCCCTGTCTATCTTCTACCATTATTTTTCCTTACCAAAAGGATAATAGTAGTAGGAGACGATAAACAGCTTAAAAGTCCAGAGCTAATATTTTATAGAGAACCTATACCAGAGCAAGCTTTCAGAGAAAACGAATTAGATAAAGATAATTTAGGAAGCGTTTTCAGAATAACAAGGGAATCGTCATGTATGCAACTTTCTAAGCTTCTTCCGGATAAACTTTTACCAGAAAGTAAATTCATAATGTTAAAAGAACACTTCAGATGCCTACCAGAAATTATAAAATTCAGCAACGAAAAATTCTACAACGGATATCTAAAAATAATGACCGATGGACTGGAAAGGATAGGATCTGCATTTGAATTTCATATAGTGGAAGGTGCCCAAGATGATGGCTATATAAATAAAAAAGAAGCCGATGAGCTAATCAAGTATTTGATAGAACTTTTGAAGAAACCAGAATACAGAAAATATACATTCGGAGTCCTTAGCTTTTTTAGAGACCAAGCAGAATATATGAGAGATAAATTTGTAGAAGAAAAAAGCAGAGATCCAGAACTTTATAGAATAATTAAGGAAAAAGAAGAGAAAAATGAACCAGTTATAATCTCAACAGTAGACGGATTTCAAGGTGAAGAAAGAGATATAATCTTATATTCATTAAGATATGCATCCAATTCAAGCCCACGAATATATCAGCCTATTTTATCCGAAGGTAATTTCGGTCAAAACAGGTTAAATGTAGCGCTAACGAGAGCGAGAAAGAAAATGATATTTTTCATGTCTTCAGATATGGCGAATTTCCCAAATAACTTATTGAAGGATTTCCTTCTGTATGCAAAGGGATATACTGAAAGTGAAATCATAAGAGAAGAATTTGATAGCGATTTTGAACGAGATGTCTATGAAAGAATGAAAGCAAGAGGATATGATTTATATCCTCAATATCCCGCGTGTGGTTATAGGATAGATTTAGCTTTATTTATTGATAATTTGAGGATAGGAATAGAATGTGATGGCTGGCAACATTACGATAGATTTGGAGAACTAAAAATTGAAGATATTGAAAGGCAAGAAACATTGGAGAGAGCTGGATGGAAAATCTTGAGGATCCCATCCACAAAATACTGGAAAGATCCAGAAAAATATATTGATAACCTAATAGAGAAAATAAATCAAATAGTAGGTGAGTACAAGAGAAAATTAGAAGAAGAAAAGAAAAGATTAGAAGAAGAGAAGAAGAAATCTTTGCTCTCGGAAGAAGAAAGGGATGAGGAATTAGAAGCAAAAGTAAAATTTCCAGAACAAATTATAAGAGAAGAAGAAAGAACAGAGGAAGAAACAATAATAGAAGAAAGTCAAAAAACACAAATACAAGCAGAAGTAGAAATACAACAGATATCCCTTGAAGATCTTAAAGAGGATCAATACATCGTTCACAAAATTCACGGTTCAGGAATTTTTAAGGGAAAAACTATTACAAATGGAGAAGAGTTCTTAATAGTAGAATTTTTTAATAAAGATAGCAGATCAACAATTTATATACCAGCAAGAAATGTATCAGATTTTAGACTCCCTAAACCAAGCGAGCTAAAAGAGATGGATGAACTGTATTTCATATCTACCCTAGAACCTTTTGACGAAAAAAATTGGAGGATGTGGAAAAGACTTTCCCATTGGGCAAGAGAAAATAAAAGACTTTCCCCAAACGCAAGAAGTTTCGTATATAGTATAGGTGACTTAATCCGTAGAGGAAAACACTTATCGGAAAATCAGAAAAATTGGGCTATAAATATTCTTAAAACCGCTATAAAATATGGATTTAATACGCAAGACGAAGAGGAGAAGGCGGATGAATAAAAAAATTTATAGGAAATCCATAGAAAAAAAATTTATAGGGAATATAATTTTGCTGAGTTTTACTATTTCCTTTCTATTGGCAGCAGTTACTATATCATTTAGAATACATAAGATCAACAGAAAAGCTAAAAACATAAACTCATATACGGCAAAATTGATAGAATGCAATAACTCCAGTTGTAATATTGAGAAATGGGTTAATGATATAAACAGGTCAGATTTTTCGCCAGATTTTATAATCCACAAAAGTGGTTTCTTCATAGAAATATCAGATGAATATCTTGATAGCTTTTTTGCTCGCTCTGATACAACTTTTCTGGAACAATTCAATGAACCAAAAATCTACAAATCTATAACCCAAGAAGAATGGTTGTTGTATGCAGATACAATATATCTTGACGGAGAATATTACTATATTATGCTTGGGATAGCAAAAAGAGTTCCGTGGAGATTATTTGAAATCAAAGAGGACCTGAGAGAATTGCTGAAAATGGAAATGGAAAAAATTAAGAAAGAATTAAAAAATTCTTTTCAAACAGAAAAGAAGATAGATTTTTTAAAAGGGCAAATAAGAGCAGATGCATTTCAAATAGTTAGAAAAGATGGTAAAGTAATGAATTGGGGCTGGGGCATTCCAGCATTTTTTCCGAAAGATTATTTAGAAAAGATTAAAGATTATAAATTGTTGTTCTTAAAAAAATTGTGTATATACTTTGATACGAGAAACTTAAGCGCAGTGCTGTTCAGAATTGATGAAACGAATTCTATCTATTTAATCTCCGGAGAAAAGCTCGGTAGTGTTTATGATTTACTGACAATAATTATCCTTTTTACAATCACAAGTATAATTTTAAATGTATTCTTTAAAGATAGGATTATAAAAAAGATTATTCTTGAAACCACATATGATATATCACTTCAGGAAGCTTTGAAAATAGGAGAAAACGAATTTATAGCATTTAAGCCGAAAGATTACATAAAACTTCCAGAAGGCCTATTAAAATCAATAGTTTCAATAGCTAATACAAACGGAGGAGTAATCTTCATAGGTATAAAAGATAATGGAATATTAGACCCAATAACTATTAGAGACATCAAAGAGGTGGTAAAGATTAAAAATAAACTCCTAAACGCTATAAAAAATTCAATCTCACCACCTCCATTAGTTGAAATAAAAGAAAACTTTATAGATAATAGCAAAGTGATACTAAAATTAAAAGTTGGAAGATTCTACCATCTACCATACTCCTTAAATGGAATATTCTACAGAAGATTAGGGAAACAAGATGTTCCTATGGATTTATATTATTTACATAAAATAAAAGGTTAGTATAAAAAAGTAAAAGCGTGATTATTAAAAATTAAATAAACCCATTTCAATAGACCTAAACTACATCTGGCAAAACTTTTTCAACGAATAGTTTCATAGATTTCATAACCTTTTCTTGGTCAAGTCCGCCAAGTCTTGTCCAGCAAAGTAAATCTGTAAGCTTGTAATCATTTATAAGTTTTTTTAGCTTTTGGGAAACATAACCTGGTGTGCCGACCAAAAATCCGTGTTGGAAAAGACTTTGTGTTACGACAAATTCAAATTTAAGTTTTCCTCTGTCATAATCGTTTATCATTTGGGTCATAATAAAATGTAAGTTCTTATAGAAATCTTCTCCCTCCGGATACTTTTGAGCTGGGATAAGCTTTGTAAAAGTTCTGAAATACCACATACAAGGTTCCTCAAACTCCGAAAGAGCTTTTCCCATATCTTCGCTGACATAAACAAAAGCAAGCCCTCCAATTCTATATTTTCTCGGGTCTTCTCCTTCTTCATCTAATGTCTTTATATACTCATCTATCTTATCCGGTCCTGCAAGAAGAGGAGAGAAAATAAGGTTCATTTTCTTTTTCGCTTGAAACTTTATTGTATCTTGATTGAAAGATGCTCCAAATAGCGGCGGATGGGGTTTCTGCAAAGGTTTTGGTCTTGGTCTCGCTCCTTTTATCACAAAATGTTTTCCCTCAAAATTCACCTCATCTTGTGTCCAGGACATTTTTATTATTTGAAGAGCCTCCTCAAACCTTGTTCTACTTTCTGATATTGGTACTCCATAAATTTCAAACTCGTGAGGCTGATATCCTCTACCGACCCCGAAATCAAGTCTCCCATCTGATAGAACATCTAAAAATGAGAACTCTTCTGCAACTCTTATTGGATGATGAAATGGGAGCACAACCACTCCTGTTCCTATTCTTATTCTTTTGGTTATCCCGGCTATGTATGAGCCAAAAACTTGGGTAGACGGCATAACACCATAGTCAGAGAAATGATGTTCTGCAATCCACACAGTATCAAGTCCAATCTCATCTGCATATTTCACAAGCTCTATGTTCTCCTCGTAGAATTGTTTTTCTGTTTTTCCTCTTGCTGACTCAAAAAGGTGTAAAAGCCCACATCTTAATTTAACCCCATCTTTCATATTTTTCACCTCCTTTTTTTATTTTTTGTTTTGCTACAAAGATATATTAGTAATTTTTGAGAGAAAAGTGTCAAAAAAATCAAGTTTTAAGTATAAATTAACACTTTATATCTTGCTTTTCCAACGGGACATCTTTGAAAGGGTAAAACAGAAAAAGGACCTAAAAAATTTTCTCATATACCTAAAATAAAAAGTAAAATCATTATTTTGAGCATCAAAAGAAAATGCAACTATAAATAGAATAGAAAAAATGGAAAAACAAAAACAGAAAAGCCGAGAATACAGAAAAGAGCTGAAAAGGTTTGACCCTATTTTGAAAGAGATTTTCTCAAAAGCAGCTGGAAAACTTATATCAATAGCCACTGGTGAGCAAATCAATAAAGAACTTGAAGACATAACAGCTGAAATAGAATTTGTTAAATCACTTCGCCCTGATATGGTTTTAAAAGCAGGAGATAAAATTTTCCATATTGAAATTCAAGCTCAGCAAGATAAAGATTTACCCGAAAGGATGCTCATATATTCCCTTGCAATTAAGGAAAAATTTGGTCAAAAACCTGTGCAGATTATCTTGTTTGTGGGAAAAGGAAACCCTCCGCCTCCCTTTTTCAAGGACGAATTCACAATTCA
>Ga0079992_156978_pt1 | contig 17136 bp, 13 predicted proteins | sample FaiFalFF_MnMetaG_3_FD_69197 | JGI IMG/M metagenome (GOLD analysis project Ga0079992, IMG submission 69197) | Freshwater microbial communities from Yellowstone National Park, Wyoming, USA - Fairy Falls B (FF_Mn_B) MetaG (SPADES assembly) (version 2) | ecosystem: Environmental > Aquatic >... | reverse complement strand
TGGCTATTGAAAGCGTCGCTCATCCGCTGGGGCGGGTTGGCAATGCATCGTCAGGCGATGCCCCTTTTCATGGGCTTAGTTGTTGGTGATTACTTGATGGGCAGTTTCTGGTCTCTCTGGGGATGCTGGCAGAAGCGACCTGCCTACAACTTCTTGCCGTAAGCCTGATATAGCACCTTTTACATTTTGCTTCACAATTGTGCGACGGGAGAACCTCGTTGGGGACGAGGGGGCAAATGAGATGACGGCGAAGGAAGAGCGCAACAGGCTTTTCTTGACGAAATTGTTTTGTGGGGAGTTTAGCGGTCATGCTGTCATTTGCGTCCCACCACTCGTCTCTTCGGTTCAGGCAGGTGATTACGCTGTCTCAAAAGAGCCGGTCAAAAAGTGGGTTTCATGGGCTGTTAGGAACTACGAACTGATGCGGGAATGGCATGAGGCTTTGGACGACGATAGTGTCCCCTATGTTCCTTTGACGACGACAACAGGTCTTTTCGCTGCCGCTTTCGGTTGCCCGCTACATCAATTTGAAGGCTCTCAAGTGGCTGCTCGTCCAATAGTTTTCTCACCCCAAGAGGCTGATAGGCTGCCAATCCCCGACCTTGACATTCCACCGATTTCCCGCTTCTTTGAGTTAGCGGAGTTAATTCGCAAACAGGTCGGTCCTGAGGTGCCAATTAGTGTCCCCGACATTCAAAGCCCGTTTGACATCGCTGCTCTCATCTGGAGCAAGGAGCATTTCTACGAGGCACTGGTTGAGCACCCTGATGCGGTTTTGCGGCTGGTTGAAAAGTGCCATATCTTGCTGAAGAACTTTCTGGTAGAGTTCAAGCGACGATTTAGCGAAGTGAACATGTGCCATTACCCGTTCGCATGGGCACCGCCAGAGGCAGGTTGTTGGCTTTCCGAAGACGAAGCGGGATGCATTTCCGCCCGCATGTTTGAGAAATTCTGCTTACCCTTTTTGATTGACCTGAGCGAGACATTCGGCGGCTTGTTCGTGCACTGTTGCGCTTATGCTGACCACCAATACAGCAACTTCCTGAAAATCCCCAACCTTCGCGGTCTCAACCGTGACCTCAAAGCCACCGATGTCAAATTGACCATTGACACTTTCTCCGGTCGGACAGTTTTGATGGTGGTTGGAGCCACAGAGGCTCAAATTTATGCATTGCTGGAGATGGCTCAACCTGACACTCGCTTTTTGTTCAACATCTCGGCATCAAACATTGACGAGGCAAAGCGGTTGCTTGAGCGAATTAAAGAAAGGTGCGGTCGTGCGTGAGATTTCAACTTTGTGAGAGGTGATGGGGCATGAAGGTTTTGGGCATCATGGGGAGTTCGCGAAGGGATGGCAACACAAACGATTTGCTTGAAGTTGCCTTGAAAGGGGCTGCCGAAGCAGGGGCTGAGGTTGAAAAACTCGTTTTGGCAGATTACCGCATCAACCACATCGCCGATTGCAAAGTATGCCGCCAGCAGGGAAAGTGCGTCAACGAAGATGACTTGTCAATCGTGATTGAGAAGTTGCTCAACGCTGATGCCCACATCTGGGCGTCGCCAGTTTACTGGTATACGGTCAGTGGCTTAGTCAAGGTTTTGCTTGATAGGTTCTTTTGCTATATCAGTTGGCATCCTGAAGTCCGCTTCGTTGAGCGGATGAAGGGCAAAGGTGCTGCCCTGATAGCCGTTCAGGAAGAGCAAGACCCTGAAAGGGCTCGCCATCTGCTCGGTTGTATGCAATGGTCATTTGAGTTCTTGGAGCAAGTTTTCCTCGGCTTTGTTCTCGGTCCCGGCGGAAGTCGCGGGACTGCTTTGAAAGACCGAGAGGTTGTCAAGCAAGCATACGAACTTGGACGGAAAGCAGCAGAGTTCGCTCGTTCCAAAAAGTGAGCGTATGGCTCGCTTCACCGCCCAATATTCGCTGTCGTGAGCAGGGCTTCGTTGTCTTGACGAGGAAATCGCTGCAAAATTTGATGAAGACCACAGCGACAAGAGGTGCTCAGAAAATGGGATGGCTGACCAACTTGCTCAAAAACGCTTTGGCTCAGGCAGCAACGGAAGTTTTGATGCCACAACTTGAAACGCGCATGAGGGTAATCGTCAGCGAAGAAATGAGGCAGCAGTTTGAAGAGGTCTGGTTGCGGAGATTGAGAGCAATGTGGATTGAAGACTTCCGAGCGGAAATGCAACGGCAGTTTGAAGAGGTATGGCTGCCAAAGTTGAGGGCAATGTGGACTGAAGATTTCCGAATTGAAATGCAACGGCAGTTTGAAGAGGTCTGGTCGCCGAGGTTAAGGGCAATGTGGACTGAAGATTTCCAAACAGGAATGCAGCGGCAGTTTGAGGAAGTTTGGTTGCCAAAGTTGAGGGCAATGTGGATTGAAGACTTCCGAACCGAGATGCAACGGCAGTTTGAAGAGGTCTGGTTACCGAAGTTGAGGGCAATGTGGACTGAAGATTTCCGAACTGAGATGCAACGGCAGTTTGAAGAAGTTTGGCTCCCGAGGTTGCAAGCGATGTGGAGGGAGGATTTGTTTGCAGAAACGAGGAGCATACACAACCGCATTGATTCGCTCACAACCATGATCGTCCAATTCACGCAGTTGAGAGCGGAGGAGATGAAGGATTTGCTCAGCGAGGTGCGTTCGTTGCGTTCCGAAGTTGAACGCATCAAAGCGCATGTGGGGCTGACTTAGCGACGGACAGGGGAAAATGGCGGTTTTAAAGCGGAAGGTTTTGCTCCCGATGGCAAGTTGGCGAATTGGGTGGAAGTATGTTTTGACTCCGTGAAGGCTGCTGGAGCGAAACTGCCTTCGGTTTTGATGTGGCAAAATTTTTGCTGCAAGTGTTCTCTGCTCAACCCACGACTTTGACGAAATTTCCCAAAGCGCGATGGAGGGATGAGTTGAGATGGAAACGGCTAAAAAATCAGGCTACAGTCACACGCTCAATTTGCCTAAAACCGACTTTCCGCAAAAAGCCAACTTGCCCGTGCGCGAGCCCGAGGTGCAGCGTTGGTGGAAGGAGCGTCGGATTTACGAAAAGATGCTTGAACGCCGAAAGGCTCAAAATGCGCCGACCTTCATCTTGCACGATGGTCCGCCTTACTCCAACGGCGACATCCACATCGGGCACGCCCTCAACAAAATCCTGAAAGACATCGTTGTCAAGTTCCACGCTTTGAAAGGTTACTCCACGCCTTATGTTCCGGGCTGGGACAATCACGGTTTGCCGATAGAACACCGAGTTCAAGAGGAACTGATTGCCGAGGGGAAATGGTCGCCGGGCGAACCCATGAGCGACGAAATCAAACGCGAATTGAGGCAGCGGTGCAGGAAGTTTGCGGAGTTTTGGTCGTGGCGGCAAAATGAGCAATTCCAAAGGCTCGGTGTTTTCGGTGACTGGGAACACCCATACTTCACGATGGACTATGAGTTTGAGGCTCGGCTCGTGGAAATCTTCGGCGAACTTTACGAAAAGGGCTATTTGTATCGCGGCTACAAAACTGTCCATTGGTGCTATCACTGCGTGACGGCGTTGGCGGAAGCGGAACTTGAATACCACGAGAAGGAGTCGCCGAGCATTTGGGTTCGCTTCAAACTCCGCGACGACCCCAAAGGAATTTTCGCCGGTGTTGACGCCAACCCTTACGCTTTGATTTGGACGACGACCCCGTGGACGATTCCGGGCAACACGGGCATCATGGTTCACCCCGAATTTGACTATGTTGTCGCCGTAGTGGGACGCGACGCTTACCTTGTTGCGGAAAGACTGCTGCCGATAGTTGCCGATGAACTCGGCTGGAATAACTACTTGGTGGCGAAGAGGCTTGTCGGCGAACAACTGAGGGGCTTGGTCTTTTCGCATCCGCTATATGACCGCCCTTCTCCCATCGTGACTGCAGAGTTTGTCACCCTTAAGCAAGGTTCGGGCTTGGTCCACACTGCCCCTGGTCACGGTCCCGAAGACTACGAAGTCGGCATCCGAGAGGGATTGCCGATTTTAAGCCCGGTCGACGAGCGGGGTAGGTTTAACCACGATGCTGGCGAGCGCTTGCGAGGGCTTTTCGTTCACACCGAAGGCAACAGGGCAGTAATGGAGTGGCTTGAAGAGGAAGGGGCTTTGCTCAAAGCGTCAACGATACGGCACAACTATCCGCACTGCTGGCGGTGCCGAAATCCAGTGATTTTCCGGGCGACAACCCAATGGTTCATGAGCATTGACCACAACGGGCACAGGCAAAAATGTTTGGAAGCGATTGAACGGGTCAAATGGATTCCAGAGGAAGGCAAAAGCAGAATCACCGTTATGGTGCAAAACCGACCCGACTGGTGTCTGAGCAGGCAAAGGGCATGGGGAGTTGGTATTCCCGTCTTTTACTGCCAGAATTGCGGGCAACCAGTAGTGACCCGCGAGACGATCAAGAGCGTTGCCGATTGGATTCGCAGGGAGGGTTCAGATGCTTGGTTTGAACGAAGCGTTAAGGAACTTTTGCCTTCCGATTTCAAGTGCCCTAACTGCGGCGGAAGCGAATTCACGAAGGAGACGGATGTGCTTGATGTTTGGTTTGACAGTGGTTGCACGCATCGGGCAGTTTTGGAGAACCATCCTGACTTGCGTTGGCCTGCCGACATGTATCTTGAGGGCAGCGACCAACACAGAGGTTGGTTCAATTCGTCGCTGATGGTTGCAGTTGCCACGAAAGGCGATGCCCCCTATCGCATTGTCCTAACTCACGGTTTCGTCGTTGACGAACAAGGGCGGGCAATGCACAAAAGCCTCGGCAATGTGGTCGCTCCTGAGGAAGTCATTAGCCAATACGGCGCCGATGTCCTGAGGCTGTGGGTTTGCGCTTCTGACTACTCCCAAGATGTCAGACTCGGTCCGGAAATTTTGAAGCGACTCGCTGACGCTTATTTCCGCTTCCGAAACACCATCAAGTTCGCTTTGGGCAACTTATTTGACTTTGCGCCCGAAAAACACGCTGTCCCTTATGAGCGGTTGACCGAACTTGACAAATTCATGCTCCATCGGCTTGCGGAAATCGTGGATGAAGTTACGGAAGCCTACGAGGAATTTGATTACCCTCGCGCCTTCCAGACACTCCAGCGGTTCTGTGCTGTTGACCTGTCAGCGTTTTACTTTGATGTGCTCAAAGACCGACTTTACTGCGAGGCTGCGGATGATCCGAAGCGACGCAGTTCCCAAACGGTCATCTTTGAAATCGCGAAAGCCCTTTGCATCATGCTCTTCCCAATAATCAGCCACACTGCGGAAGAAGCATGGCAACATCTGCCCAACTGGCAAGGTAAGCCTGAAAGCGTTGCGCTGACCGATTGGATTCAAGTCCCTGATGAGTGGCGAAATGAAAGGTTGGCAGAACGATGGGAGCAATTGTTGCGAATTAGGGATGAGGTCAAAAGAGCCCTTGAATTAGCCAAGAACGAACGCCGTGTCCTTAACCCGTTGGAGGCAAAGGTTACTCTTTTGACCAACGAGGCTTTAGCCGATTTCCTGAGCGGGTTCAATGTCTCCCTCAGCGAGGTCTTCATCGTTTCGCAAGTCGCAGTGCAAACCGATGGGACGCACCTGAACGCTGTCCCTGCCGAAGAATTTCCGAACCTGTCCATTGCCGTAGAATTGGCGCCGGGGGAGAAATGCGCCAGATGTTGGCAGCGACAGGAAAGTGTGGGGCAGGACAAGGAATATCCAGACCTGTGCGCAAGGTGTGTTGAGGTCGTCCGAAATGTGAAAGGTTCGTGAGGAAGGAGGGCTTGATGAGTGAAGGCGGAACAATGGCTGCGCTATCACCGACAGATGCTTTTGGACGGGTGGGGAGAAGTCGGGCAGCAAAAGTTGGCGAATGCCCATGTGGCAGTTGTAGGGGTTGGAGGACTGGGATGCCCAATTGACCTCTACTTGGCAGCAGCAGGAGTCGGAAAAATCACCATCGTTGATGCCGATGTCGTTGAAGAAACGAACTTAAACCGACAAATCCTTCACTGGTCAAGCGACATCGGCAAACCGAAAGTTCAATCGGCTGCGGAGAAATTGCGGCAGTTCAACCCTCAGGTCACTATCGTGCCAGTTCACGGAGAATTGACCAACGAAACTTTGGAAGAGTGGTTGAAAGGCGCAGACATAATCGTTGACGCTTTGGACAACTTCCCGACGCGACTGATGTTGAACCGCTACGCCGTCAAGACACGAAAGCCTTTAGTGCATGGGGCGATTTACGGCTGGGAAGGGAGGGCAACTACAATCCTACCTTACGAAACAGCATGCCTTGCGTGCATTTTTGAAGAAGGACCGCCACCCGGGACTTTCCCTGTCGTAGGGACAACTCCCGGGCTAATAGCGATGGTTCAAGCCACTGAAGTTTTGAAGTTGATACTTGGCATCGGTCAGCCGCTGTTCAACCGTTACTTGATCTACGATGGCTTGACGATGACCTTCCACACCGTTAGGTTGCGCCGCAGACCAAATTGCCCGGTGTGCGGGAATTGAGTTGAGAGTTGAACGACACAATGGACGGTGCTGAGGGGGAATGGACCATGATTTTGCCGTTAGCGTTTCTGTTAATTTCGGGTTCACCGCAAAGTGCAATCGTTGTGGAAAGTTTTGAGCAACCTGAGGAGTTCCGCTTGGGAGGCGTTCAAATTCACCCTGATTCTCAATTGCGCTTGAGCGAAAAAGATGCCTTTGAAGGCAAAAGGTGTGCCGAGTTGCGTTACAAGTTTGAACAAGTCAGCGGTCTTCAGTATCTTGAGGTTATCGCACCCCACAAGTTGACAGAAAAGCCCCGCAGAATCAGCGTCGCCGTCCGGGGCGATGGTTCTGGCAATATCGTCCGCATGAGGTTCGTTGATGCCAATGGTGAGTGGCATCAATACGATTTGGGTGTGCTTCACTTTCGCGGCTGGAAAGTTCTTTGGACGCACCTTGACACGCCCCACGGTCACTGGGGCGGGGACGGCAACGGTCGCTTGGATTTTCCCATCACCTTCTTCAGCATAGTCCTTGACAGCCTTGTTCGCCCTTCTGAAGGCGTCGTCGCTTTTGATGCCGTGACCGCTTACTACGGTGAGGAACAGAAAATCCCCGTTGAAGCGAAATTTGAGCCGACAAACCAATGGGGCTACTTCTGGAGCAAAAAGGACATCCCGTCAGGCAAGTTGAAATTGACCTGCACGGGAAGTCAAGCGTTAACAATTGAGGTTTCCGTCCAACTGCTCAACCACCGTGAAGAACCTATTCGGCAACTTTGGAAAGGCAAGGTCTCCCTGTCGCCCGCAAAGCCTTTTGAGCGCTCAATTTCGTTGCCTTTGGTTCGCTTTGGGGTTTACTTCGTTGATGTTGAAGTCAAGGCAGAAAACTTTCCACCTTCCGTGAGCCGAACCTCAATTTGCTGGTTGCCCGAGCCCGCACCGACTTGGGACGAAAGCCCATTTGGCGTCTGCACGCACTTTGGGCAATTCAAGCACAAAGTCCCTGAGACTTTGGAACTAATCAAGCGGATGGGCGCAACTTGGATTCGTGACGAACTTTACTGGAGCAATATCGAGCAGGAGAAGGGCAAGTTCCAGTTTCCCGAATACTACGACACCTACATGAAAGCAGCGGGCGAGTTAGGCATTCGCCCTCTTATTATCTTCAACTACGCAAATCGGCACTATGACAACGGTCTCGCACCGCACACTGAAGAGGGGCAACAGGCTTTCGCGAGGTATTGCGTGGAATTGATGAACCGATACGGTCAAATTTGTCAGCACTGGGAAGTTTGGAATGAACCCAACATCGGCTTCTGGCAACCGAAACCGAACCCCGAAGATTACACGAACTTGCTCAAAACCGTTTACGAAACCGTCAAAAAGGTTGACCCGAAAGCGACAGTTGTTGGAGTTTGCACTGCTGGAACGGATTTCAGGTTCATTGAGGAAGTGCTGAAACGCGGTGGGGGCAAGTTCATGGATGCAATTTCAGTTCACCCTTACCGTTATCCCCGTTCGCCCGAGGCGACAGGTTTTGTTGACGAGATGAAGCGGCTCAAAGAGTTGCTTGACAAGTATGGTGTTGGGCACTTGAAAGTTTGGCTCACAGAGTTTGGCTATCCGACCCACATCACTGGTGGAACGCCACAGTGGCTCTCTGCTGCTTACATTGTCAGGACATTCCTTTGGGCTTTGACTTTGCCTTTCATTGAGCGCTTGTTCGTCTATGACTTCCAAGATGATGGCGAAGACCCGACTTACAACGAGTTCAATTTCGGGTTAATACGATTTGACAGTTCTCCCAAAGTCGGTTACGCCGCTTTCAACACAATGGTCAGGATGCTCCACCGCAAACAGTTTGCCCGTCAAGTTGAAATCGCCGACGGAGTTGTCTGCTTCGTTTTCAGCGGCAGTGACGGAGAGGTTTGGGCTTTGTGGTCATCTGACGACAAAGAGAGGAAAGTGAGCCTTTCCGTTCCATCAAAATCCATCACAGTTACTGACCTGATGGGCAACACCCGAACGGTTCATCCCGCAAAAGGGCAAATAACCCTCACCCTAACCGCCGAACCGATTTTCATCCGACCTCAAAGTTGAAAGCCTAACTGCCATCGGGGACAAGTCCCAGCGCCACCATGCCCTGGGAAATTTGTTGACTGAGGTTCACAGTTTTTTGCGCTATCAATTCACGCCACTGGCTTTAGACAGTGAACTGGTCTTAAAACTCCGCTAACGGCAGATTTTCACCCACGCAATGAAAGATTTGCACTTTCACTGCTTGGCTTTAATGACCTGTCCCCTTGCTGCTTGATGAGTTTTGAGATGAGTTCAGAAGTTGAGGCACAACATCAGCACAAAAACTGCCTCATTTCAGCGATAACTTCGTCGCAAAGTTTCTCGGCGTAATCGGGTGTTTTCGCTTCGGCGATGACCCGCAAAATTGGCTCAGTGCCCGATGGGCGAACATGAACCCAGTGGTCGTTCCATTGCAACTTGACCCCATCCTCCTCAACAATTTCCTCGGCTGTGTATCGTTTCTTGATGCATTCCAAAAGTTCATACACGGGCGTTTTCCCAATGGGCAGTCGCTTTTTGACCATGTGATAGCGGGGCAATCGCTTGACCAATTCGCTAAGGGGTTCATCGTGGATTGCCATGAATTCCAAAATCAAAGCCAATGCTGCAACAGCATCGCGAGCATACTGGATTCGCGGGTAAATCACGCCGCCGTTACCTTCGCCTCCGATTGCACCACCGACTTCTTTCAACCGCTTGCTGACATTGATGTCACCGACAGGAGTTCGGTAAACGGAGACACCAAATTGCTTTGCCACATCGTCCACAGCCATCGTCGTGGACAAGTTCGTCACAACCGCACCTCGCTCTTTGTGGGCAAGCACATGGTAGATAGCAATGACAAGTGTCATTTCCTCGCCCAAAGCCTCGCCGCCGTCAGCGACAATTGCAAGCCTGTCAACATCAGCGTCGTGAGCGAAACCAATATCAGCGCCAGTTTCCTTAACCTTTCGGCAAAGTTCACCCAAGTTCTCGGCAATTGGTTCGGGATCGCGCTGGAAAATCCCTGTCGGTTCGGCGAAAAGCGGAATGACTTCGCATCCAAGCCGTTCCAAAAGTCGCGGGGAGATAAAACACGCAGCCCCATTCACACAGTCAATGACGACTTTGAACTTCCTTGAACGAATTCGCTCAACATCAACACAGGTCAAAATCCGCTCAATGTGGCGGTCAATTGCGGTGGTGTCAGGTTGAATGTGTCCGACTTCTTTCCATCGGGCTCGCTTAAATTCTCCGCTTTCGTAAATTGCCCTCAGTCTCTTTATGCCCTCAGCGTCAAGATACATGCCTGACGGCTCAAAAAACTTCAACGCATTCCATTCCGCTGGGTTGTGCGACGCTGTAATGGCGACAGCGCCATCGGCTTGCCAGTGCTGAACCGCCAGTTGCAGTGTCGGTGTCGGGACGATTCCCAAGTCAATGACATTGCAACCTGTTGACAACAACCCCGCAAGCACTGCACCCCGCAACATCTCTCCCGAAGGGCGAGTATCACGCCCGAGCACCACTGTTCCCCCACTGACCATAGTCCCGTAGGCGAGAGCCCAACGAAGTGCCTCTTCAGGCAACAAAGTTTCGCCAATAATGCCTCGTATGCCTGAGACGCTCACAATAGGTTTGCCCATTGCCTTTCACCTCGCTCAAAAAGTCGAACTTCCCTTCAACCGTAACCGCTCTAACAAAGGCGAGCATTACCTTTCGGCTTGTTAACGGAAATTGTAGCCGAGTTTGAGCTACAATGCCGTGACGGGGCGCATTAAGGTCTCTCGAGATTGGATGCGAACGCGCAACATCGTTGCGATTGCCTTAATTCCGTCCATAGGGCGGATTTTCTTTCCCTCGGCAATTGTTCGTGGTCGGTAAGTGATTGGGACTTCTGCTATGTTGTAACCCAATCGTCGTAACGCCGACGCCAACTCAAAGTCAAGGTCAAAACCGCTGCAACGAAGCCTTAACCTTTTAGCGATGTCGGAGCGAACCAATTTGTAGCAAGTCGCCACATCGGTCGTCCTCGCTCCAAAGAGAAGCCTAAAAATGAGGTTGAGCACAACTCGCCCGATGTAAAAAGCCAACATGCCTTGCGGGTTGCCAGTCAAAAGCCTTGAACCAAAAACTGCAACTTCGCCCGCTTTTTCGGCGTGTTCAAGCAACCTCAAGATGTCGCTGGGTTCGTATTCAAGGTCAGCGTCCTGAATGATGACCCATTCTCCCTTTGCCATTGCAAAACCGAGTTTGACCGATGTCCCTTTGCCCAAATTCTTTGATTGCAACACAACCCGAATTTCTGGGTCACTGACGGTCTCAAGCAATTCCCGCGTCCCGTCGGTTGATAGGTTGTCAATCACGATTATCTCCTTGCTGACGGGGAGCGACTTGACTTTTTCCAACACCGTCATGACTGTGCCTCGTTCGTTGTAAACTGGGATCACGACGGTTAGTTTCGGTTTTGCCATTTCCTTCAGCCTCCAAATTTCAACTTGGTGGGTCGCCCCAATCGGGAATTTTCAGCAACTCTCCGTCCCGCATCGCTGATTGGTGAGCAACGACGCCCGGAGCAAAATACCTGACCGCTTCCCAGACATTGATCGCTGGCAACCTGCCTTCATTGCAAGCCGAGACGAACTCGTGAACGATGTAAGCATGAGAACCACCATGACCGCCTAAGTTTGAAGCGAGTGGTTCGGGCAAAGGGTCGCGGGCGACAGTAGGGTCAACGAGTTCCCACCCAGTTTTCGTCACCCATTTTGCGCCCGAAACATCCCACTCAAAACTTGCTTCCGTCCCGTAAATCCTAAATCCTTCCCTCCCGACATGACCAATTCGTCGGAACTCACAGATGCGGGCAATTGCTCCATTGCTCATGCGGAACAGAGCCACTTGGTTGCAAAAGGGATTGCGCCAAATTGTATCGGTGCGGAACCAGTCATCGTTGGGCAGAATGTAGCCCATTGCGGAAACCTCAACCATCCTTGCCTTCATCACGCTGATTATCCCACTCGTTGAATGGGTCGGGTAGAACATCGGTGGGTCACCCGTTTTGTCGGGACCAAATTCGGCACCCCAACGGTTGCGCAGGACTTCATAGAGACCGTGAGACATGTCGTGGAAGTATTCGCCTTCAGCGTAAACGAATTGACCGAAAGCCCCTTCAGCAGCCTTCTTGCGGCAAAACATCGTTTCAGGGCGGTAATAGGTCGTCTCCGCCAGCATGTAAATTTGCCCAGTCCTTTTGACAGTTTCGACCAACTTGTCGCACCATTCCAACGCTTCTTCGGGTGTCCTGCCGTAAGCGGGCGGGACAGCGCTCAGGACATGTTTCCCTGCTTCCATCGCTTGGATTGCATGTTGAGCGTGAAGCCAATGCTGAGTGAAAATTGCAAGGGCATCTAAATCGCTTCGGCAGATTTCGTCAAGGGACGAATAGGTTTTGGTGACACCGAACTTCCGAGCGCAAGCAGCCAACCTGTCAGGATTCAAATCGCAAATTGCCACTCTGCTGACATCTGGGTGGTCGCGAAAAAGTTGAACGAAATGCTGTCCAAACTGCCCTACCCCTACAATCCCGACACTAATGCCCATCGTTGTCATCACCTTCCAAGACGAGATGCAACCGCAATAAATCATGACATGGACAGGGTTGATTTGAACAGGTGGAAATTTTTTAGAAAAGTGACTGCATCTTTTCACCCTTCCCACCTTGAAAAACCTTTACACTCCGTAATGGGTAGAGGCAATTTTGCTGTGAAGGAAAGGATGGACTTTCTTCTCATCTCAATCTTCCATAATCGGCGAAATTTTGAGGCGAGGGTAGTATGGGCTCAAAGGGTAAAACTTTTCTCTTACGAGCGAGAATCCAAAGGTTAAACCCTTGCATCACTCACTGCCTTTGAGTTTCAACGCAATCCACGCATTGTCTTTACTTCCACGAGGTAGGGCTTATCTCGCTTTCCTTGCGCTATAATTAAATGCGACGAAAGAGAATGTGCCAGGGTAGCTCAGTGGTAGAGCACCGGACTGAAAATCCGGGTGTCCGCGGTTCGACTCCGCGCCCTGGCACCAATTTTTCGTATTTTTCAGCAAATTTCTTGTGAAATTCGGACTTGACAGTTTCAGTTGCCGAGTCCACTGGATTTTAGACTAATCACGCAGGTAATTTTGAAGCGTCCACTGGTTAGACGCAAGTCCTGACAAAGACACAAAAAAGACACGCCGAGAGGTTAAGGCAGCCCTCTCGGCGTCTGGGCGGTGAATCAGGCGATAGGCGCTTCGGGCAAGCGGCATCTTGGTGCGCTCGGATAACACCTCAAAGAGTGCAGGAGCGCGGCAGAAACGCCGCACTCCGAAGTGACCGTGCCGCTGAGTGTTACTTCGCAGTTTACTTACGCGCCCTTAGATTTCTTTGCGCGCTTCCTGCGTGCCATCTCGCCTGGCACCTCCTTTCATCAGAAGTTGATCTATGACTGCAGCAATTTAGCGACCTTTCTCGCTAAATCTTCTGCGTGATCGGCTTCCCAGTCTCCAAAGACACACGCTGCGCCTTTGTCGTTTGGATTGCTCGTTTTGTATCTGTGTCCCACGCTGAGACCAATGACAGCAAACTTCTTGTTTGCATTTGTCTTGATGAAATCTTTGATGCCAGCAACGATAGCATTTGCAAGCCTATCAATGAATCCACCTTGATGGAGCTTCTCTGCATCAGAACGGTTTGAGACAAAACATGGTTCAAGAAGGACGACGAGGCAAGTTGTCGGATAGGCGTTAATGAACGCAGCTCGGCTTGTCGGCACTGCCGGTTTCACGCCACGAGGTTTGAATCCGAGAGCAGTGATCTTATCGTGCAGAATCGATGCTAACTGCCTCGAGAACATTGAATATCGGCGGTGCCAGACTTCAGTCCCTGATGCTGCTTTATCGTCAGCAGAGTTGAAGTGAAACTCAATCACGATGTCGCATTTCTCCTTCGCCGCCTGCCGCTGCCTTTCCTTGTTCTTACCCGTGTAGTCGCCTTTAAGCCAGACAACTTTCACACACGCACCTCCCATCTCAGGGATTGGTGTTGCGCCCATTGCTAGTTGCTCGCCCAATGAAGAAGCCTCCAAGACCAGCGATGACGGCAATTGCCGTCGAAAGAAACATCCCGTCGATGCCTTTGATCAGTGCTATGCTCTCGAGTACCGTGATGCAGATCATCGCCGTGAGCGTTTCGAGCCTGCGCTTAGCCATTTCTGTTGACCTCCGAAGCCTGTTGCGTGTCATGAAAGCTACTGTCATCGGCTATCACCGCGATCCCGTTTCCAGTTCCGCCTTAATTATGTCATCCTGAGTGTATGAAGTCAACAAGCGGTGCAAGGACGTCCAAATCTCCGTCGGAGAGAGCGCCTTTGATGCGTCGTCGATCAGCTTCGACGCTTCTTCCAGTTCCTCTGGTGTTGGGTAGTGAGCGAAGTGGAATTGCAAGACGAAATTGGCTGATGATTTGAGGAACGGATTTCTTCTGTCGGAATAAACTGGTCGCTTAGCGGCGAGAGGCGAGGTCACTGATGCCGATGCTCCGAGCCCACTGGCAGAATGCTTGACCACGAAAAACCCGCACTCTCCCATCGCATCCGCCAGTTCCTGTCCTTCAAGCCACTCATCGATGATTTCCATTCCTAACCGTTTTGCGGTTGAGACAAACTCTTCAAACTCCGACACTACCCAGTGCGGCGCGAATGGGTGTAAAGTCGTGATGAACCGTGCTTTCCGTTTGTGCTTTCTCGCGTAGGCGAGAATTGTCCAGCAACCTTTCGTGCTGCCATAGAAGCCAAAGAAACCAATCAAGTCTGGGTCTGGTTGGGTTCTCGGAACAAACGGATAAGGCTGCTGCAACGGCATAGGGATCTCAATCGCTTGGCTGAAGGGCACAGCCCGTCGGTCAAAAGCAACGAATGCTATCGGGTTTCTGACTGGTTCGATCATGATGTAATCGTGCACGATGAGGACGATCGGAATGTCCAACTTCCTGAGTTCTGCGACCCAGTTTCGATGCTGCCAGAGAAAGTTAGGATGCCAATGGACGTAGGCAAAATCGTAACCTTCAGCCCGTGATGGTTCTGTCAAAAATGGGCAGTTAAGGACGCGTGCCTGTTGCACTGCCGCCAAGTGGACGCCACACCGCTTCAACGGGTTACCGATCACCGCAAACTTCAACTGGGACACCGACGGAAAAGAGCTGCTGATTGAACCGTCCGAGCGATCAAACGCAGCCCTGCCGAACACAGCGCTGCCAGGAACTTCTCCGTTAATAGGCACCTGTTGGCACCTCCTGTTCCAGCTCAAAGCGATATTCGGATTATAGCAATGTGAAGGCATAAACGCAAGAAGGGAGAGGTCACTTCACGCAAGAGAGCGGAGAAGCGACAAAGCCCTCTCAGCGTTGCCTGCATGGTTTCGTCGTGCTAAACTTATTGCGACAAGAATACAAAGACTCTGCCATGAAAGGAGAGTCGAGGGGAGTATGCACATCTTTCGGGTGCGGAATGAGGTCTATGATCCCGTCTTTAAGCGCTTCCTTCAGCCGGGTCGTTGGTATCTAGCCGAATCTCAGAACGCCACTCCGATGGTTTTCGGGCAACCTTCTGCACTGGAAGCAAGATTTCCCGGAGTTGAATTGAAGCCGCTGAAATGGGAGGAACACGGTTTCAGGACAGTCCCGCGCTATGATGACCCGAATGAGCGGATTTGGGTCATCCGCGCAGGTGGATACGGCGATCTGTTCTACTTGCTCCCAGTGATGAAGGCTATCGCTGCGAAAATTAAAGACCCACAACGAAACCTTGTTCTCCAGACTGCGATGGATCCGTTTCCATCTCAAGTTCCGATGCAGTTTGTGCGCTTTCCGACGACGCTGGATGAAATTGACCGCAGCTTCGCAATCCTGAATATGGAAGACATCCCGGGCGAGATGGAGAATGACAGTGCAGGAAGTTCAACGGCTCGCTATGCCAGAAGAGCTGGATTAAACGAGGATGATCTCGATCTCACTGGTCTTTTCCCTGACTGGCTTGAGGAGAAAGGCGCAGAGCAGTGGTATGAGTGGTTCGGTCGTCGCCGACCGCGGATCGTAATCGCTCTGACTGCCTCCGCTGCTACCCGCTCTGTTCCGACAGCCCTTCAGATCGCCCTAGCACTCCAGAACCGTGCCGCCATCTACTTCGCCAGTCCATCGAACATGCCTCTCCCGTTTCCGTGTGGCAACTTGCCTCATCCCGAAGATTGGATGGCATTGGTGGCGGCTGCGGACGGCGTCATCGGCGCAGACACCGCACCGACCCACCTTGCCATCCTGCTGAATAAGCCGACACTGGCGGTGTTCGGAGCGATCCCGTCTCATCTTCGCATCCCAGAGCGGTTCAGGGATGCCGATTGGTTGACCGTCTTGGACATTCAGACGAGCAAGCCCTGCCCGTGTCACCTCAACCGCCCGTTCTGTCCAGTGACGCAACAGCCACTTTGTTTTGCCTTGACGGCGATGACAGAACTGGTCATTCAGAAGGCAATGGAATGGTTGACGACCCTGCTGTGAATAAAAGGGTGGTGGGACTCCTATGCAGAAATGGGCGTGCTTGTTCTTGTTCGACGCCGTTGGTGACCACCGATTAGCAGAACTGCGAGAAACGATTGAAGACTGTGATGTCGTCTGGCTGTTCGCGCATTACCGACATGCCATCGAGGCTTTCCGGTCATTACGGGATGCCATCAAAGGCAAAACCTTCGTCCTCTACAGAGAGATGGTGAACCTCGGGCTAGTGCCAGAACGGATCGCAGAACTGAAGGCGTTTGTGGAAGAGATTCGTTCCGTTGTCGATCGCGTCGTCCTGCACTATCCGCGCCACCAGATCGTTTGGGACTCGGAACTGGAACGCCTTGAAGTTGTGCGGACGGGTCTTATCATGCCCTATGTTTTCGTGATGAGTTTCGCAGAAAAGCGACAACTGCGCTTTGTCCATTATCAGGCGGGTGATAAGTACTTGAAAGGGTCTGACGTCGTGGATAAGCTTCGTCACCTGCCACATGTCATTGTCGGTAGCGGCGAAGGAGCTGTCGGGATGCGATTTTTAGAAGTCCTGCGGTTACAAGCGGCGTCGGAACTGGTTGTCCATCCGACACGCGTGGATGCCTTCTCTCGTTTTACCTTCCAAGGCATCTTGCTCCAGTGTGTGCCTGTTCTGATGCTGACCGACGCCGAACTTCCGTTCGTCTACGCCAACGCAACAAGCCCAGACAAGCTCGCCGCGTTCCAAACCCTTTCCAGATATTTCCCTATCAGTCCAGACGAAGAATCCTTCATCGCGACCACCGAGCACCTGTTTGCGCATCCCGAAAAAATCCAAGAGTATCGCGCAAAGGTTAGCGAGTTTCTGCTGCATAATAGAGACCTTTGGTGTCCCGAACTGGTCTATGAGGCGTTCGCAGAGCATGATCTGTTCTTACCCGCTGACCTGTGCCCAGCAACGCTCATGGCACACCTTGGGCTGGAAGTCTTCCCTGCTGGGAAGTGGTCACGGAATCCGACTTCACGGGTCTT
>Ga0079992_139967_pt1 | contig 17180 bp, 16 predicted proteins | sample FaiFalFF_MnMetaG_3_FD_69197 | JGI IMG/M metagenome (GOLD analysis project Ga0079992, IMG submission 69197) | Freshwater microbial communities from Yellowstone National Park, Wyoming, USA - Fairy Falls B (FF_Mn_B) MetaG (SPADES assembly) (version 2) | ecosystem: Environmental > Aquatic >... | reverse complement strand
ACATCCGTTCATTGCCGTGCGTAGAGCATGGTGGGACGGATGGGTTAGGGGCGAGTTTGGAGGGGATGTATCATGGGGTGTTAGTTCGGGTGCCCGTGTCTTTTGTTCAGAAAGCGGGGAGTTATCACTTTGTGATTCGGGCATGGGACAACCATGCCCACCTTCACAAAGACCACCAAGTTAAACCAGCGTTGGAGATAAACGATGATTGGAAAACACCTAAGTTGCTCCTCAATTGGGCGCCGATGCGCCCTGGTCAGGAGTTTCGCTATCAAACAAGAGACCCCAACTCTGGAGTGATGACTGATCAAGTGTTCCCTGACCTCCCCGAACCATACCGACGCTTCTCCCCCAGCGAAATCGCAGCATATCTCCGCGTTAAAGTCAGGGTTCAAGTTTATGACCGCCCTAAGGCAAACCGCAAAGTCTATCTTCGTCTCATTGACCCCGATGATCCCAGTGCTCCAGATACACCCGAAGAGAATGACATTGACGATAACGACCGTGGTGCCATGGGCAACCTCTATCCTCGTGGTGGAGATAACCGAAGTGATGCGTGGATCAGCAGCCCTCAAGGGACATTTGTGAGGTTGCGTCCAGACGGGAGCGAAGAAAACTTTGGCACAGACACGGAAGTCACGACCAACGAAAATGGCTACGCTGAAGCGATTGTTCGTCTTTCCATTCAACCTGGCAACAATTTCAAAGTTGGAGGGGCTTTTGAAGCCTCGGTTCGTGACCAGATGCGGATCGGAGAGGGAACGCAAGAGACAGCCTTGCGGGTTTTTGTGGGAGATCAGAGGGTGCCAGAGGGAAGCAAAGAGCCTGATATAACCCCTGTCGCCAGGGCGACCCCTCTGTTAACGGTTTGGCGAAGGTTGTGGGTAGAGAGAGATCGCATGGCTCCAGCGCCCAGCGGGACACAATTTGGTGAAGATGATCGTCCATTGGATAACTTTGGTATGCCCCTTGATGCCATTAGACAGGCGATGATGGAAGCCTATGTTGAGGTGAGGGAGTATCAATGGAACACAAACTCTTTGACTTGGTGGAAATACAACTTCGTTGTCAACGATAATGAGGATGTGACAGACGATGAAGACTGGCAATATTGCATCACAGGTTTGCAAAATCATCCGCCGACACGGGATAGCAGAAATGACGAGGATACTGACTACTTTTGGTGTGTCTATGTGATTGGGGTTTACGAATTGGGGCGTGATGCAGGGAAAGGGATAGGGAACGACGGTGACCCGATCCCTAACGATTTGGACAATGACCCTAACACCGAAAATCCCATAACCCTTGGAATCACTTTGCCAAGAGAACCCGAGGCATCTTTGATTTCACAAGTAAGAGATTTCGCAGTGGAAGAGGCTCTTAATTTAGATGCGCTTTGGGTGCTTATCATAGGTCATGAAATTGGACATCAATTTGAGCTGCGCCATAATGAAATTCAAGGTCATTTGATGTATGAGGATATGCGAGGCTTAGGACCAAGGTGGCTACCGAAGGACATTGATGCAATTCGCAGTCTATACCACCCGTAAGGGGGGGCGATGGTTATGAAGTGGCAGAGTGTTTTAACGATCGCTCTCTTGATGGTGATGGGAGCGATGGGCTTATGCCAGCAAGGAGGGCACAAGCAACAAGGGGAAGACCCTTATCGGGAATATGGGACGACGGAAGAAGAAGTGAAGCAGAACTTAGCCCGCATGCACCCAAAGGACCGAGCCTTTCTGGAACTTTTTTGGATGGCTCGGAAGGTTTGGCGGAAGGATGAACCAAAAGGCAAATTGACCGACTATTGCCGTCGGGGGTTGAGACCTGAAGAGAAGGAACTGATAGAGAAACTCATCGCCTTCGCAAAACAGCACGAAAATGATTATGTTAACGAGAACCATCGTGGTTACAGGGGGGATGCGATAATGATATTAGCCGATCATCCCCATGTGTGCATGATAGACGCCTTAAGAGAGTTAGCATGGAGTCCCCCCTTGAAGGACGAGCGCCCATGGCGATACCGAGACTATGTGCGAAGAGAGTATGAAGTAAACACGAAGGCGGTGATAGCGTTACATCGGATAGCGGACGAGCGGGTAATTCCGATTTTGATAGAGTTATTGGAGCATCCTGGGAGAGATGTTCGGTGCAATGTGGAGTTATGTCTTTGGAAGTTGTTGGGGGTGTGGTTTGAGGCGAAGGCGTGGGAGAGGTTGGAGGTGATGAGGAGGGAAGGCAAGTTAACGGAAGAGGAGTATTTCAAGATGTATGCGCGGGAGAGGGAAAACATGGAGAACTGGCGGGAGGTGAAGGCGATGTATGAAAGATGGTGGCAGGAGAACAAGGGGAAGGAGAAAATTCGTTGGGGAGCGGCATGGCGGAGTCATTGAAGGGGATTTTTGCGGTGAACTGAAGGGGCATTAAAGTGCCCTTTCATTACCATGATGAGACCACTCAAACTTACATCCCGAATTCTCATGGACCGGCGGTCAGGATAGCGGAGCGGTTCACCCAACTGATGACCGTTGAGCAGCCCAATGACTACACGGGGGAGATCGGGTCCTCAACGCTTGGCTTCAGGCGAATAAAGAGAGAAGAGCCCTTGACATCGTTTATAATCGCGACGGTTATTGGATGGTGAAAGGGAGAAAGCACATTTATTGGGTCTCTGGACATCATTCTCGGCTAGAGAGGCGAAAAGGGATGAAGCGGTAAGGGTTATTTAGGCTGTTCATGGTAATCACAATAGTGACCCTGACGGCGTTGATCGGGATAGGGCTTTGCCCTGACCGAAATGAGGTCAACGACCATCACCTGCGCAACTGCACCTTTTGGGGGAAGTCAGCGACTTGGGCGAGGCACCATTCTCCGATAACGAGAGGGTTACGGTTGGCGGCTGATGAGGCGACCGAGTTTGCTCAGCAAATTGCCGATGAACGAGGGGGCTTTGACGAGGGGGATTTCGTAGCCGCAATTGGGGCATTTGATCAGGACGCCGCAACTGCCCTTGAGGGGGCAGCGTTGACACACCGTTTCCCGCGCCTCACTGATGCGAAACTGAAACCCACACATCGGGCAGAGCACCTGCTCGTCGTTGTCCGCCATGCTCGCTCCTCTCGCTGGAAAGATAGCGCATAGTTCATCAACTGCCGAGCCAACCGAAATGATGCAGCCAAAGGAGCAGGTGTTTGGCGACGAAACCGCAGAAGAAGGCGAAGGGAAAGATGAAGCCTGTCATGACAAGGGCAGCCCGCCAACCGTGCTCTCGCACCATCATCAGGAAGTTGGCGATGCACGGGACGAAGAGGGTGAGGATGATGGCGGTGACGACCAAATCAATCCCGCTGATGGCGCCTTTGTCCACCAAATCCAGCAATCCAGCGGCACCGTAGTCGCGGCGGAAGAAGCCGAACAAAATCACGGTCGCCATCGCCTTCGGCAATCCAATCCATTGGACAGGGTAAGAGAGGGCGGCGATAATCAAGTCAAACAAGTGCGTCAAGCGTCCAAGCCAAATCAGGACACTGGCGACGATGAAGAGGGGCGTGACTTCCCAGAGATACCACTGCAGCCGCGTCCAAGTTTTGACGAGGACATTTTCCAACCGAGGCAACCTTAGGGGGACGACTTCCATGTAAAAGCGGGGCGGGTCACCGGGCAGCACACGAGCCGTCAAGTAGCCGACGAGCAAAAAGATGGCGAAGACGAAAAGCGCCCAGACGGCGATGCCCCCTGGCACTTTGGAGACCGTCGCCATGATCACACCCAATTGCGCCGAACAGGGCACCGCCAACGCCAGAAGCAGCGTAGCGATCAACCGTTCCCGTTTCGTTTCCAAGATGCGGGTGACCATCGTCGCCATCGTGTCGCATCCAAAGCCCAGCACCATCGGGATGACTGCCCGTCCCGATAGCCCGATGCCTTTAAACAAACGGTCCACCAGCAACGCCAAGCGAGGGAAATAACCGCTGTCTTCCACCAGCGAGAACATCAGGAAAAACGCTGTGACGATGGGAAAGAGCAATGCAAAGGCGTAACGAATGCCGAGGGTGAAGATGCCGTATTCGCCGACAAACAATTCCCGCAGCCACACCCAGGGGATGAGCCATTCAAAGAAGCGGACGAGGGGCGGGAGCAGGTAGTTGCCGAACACGGTGTCTTCCAGAAACTCTACGGCGGTGCCGGCGGCGAAGACACCGACGAATTGGTAGAAGCCGAAGTAAAGGAGCGCCGCAAGAAAGAGGGTGCCCCAAAGGGGATGGATGAGCAGGTCGCTGAGGCGTTCCGAGAGGGTTCGGGTTTTGATGGTTGCTTTGGCGGTAACTTGCCCTGTTACCTGCTCGGCAAAGCGTTGGCGGGTCATCGTGATGCGATAGAGGGGGCTTCGTTCACCGCCAACCCGAAGTTCCCGCACGAGTTGCTGGATGGCGGACATCACTTTTGGTTCTTCCCGCTCCGCCACCAACGCCGTCATTTCGGGGTCTTCCTGAAGCAGCAGCAAGGCGACGGCGCGGTTGCTCAACCCGTAATCAGCCCGCAGCCACTGCGCTATCTTGCTGATGGCGTCTTCCAAGGGCGGGTCGTAACGAATGGGCGGTGCCGTGAGCGACGGCATGGATGACCCTCCTTAGTTGGGCGATGCCTTGCCCTGTCGTGGCGACGACGGGCACGACAGCCACGCCTAAAAGTGCCTCCAGCGCCTCGGTGTCAATCTGGATGCCAGCACGGATGGCTTCGTCCATCATGTTGAGCGCCAAGACGACCTGAAAACCTGCCTCCATCAGTTGAACGGTCAAAGGCAACATGCGCGATAAGTTTTTGGCGTCCACGACATGGGTGACGACATCGGGGCGTTCTTCCATCAGCAGCCGACGGGCGACTCGTTCCTCGTCAGAACTGGGCAAGAGCGAATACATGCCCGGCGTGTCCACGATCTCGTAAAGCACGCCGTCTATGTGGGTGCGCCCCCGAAAGATTTCCACCGTCGTGCCAGGGTAGTTGGAGACGGTGACATAGATGCCCGTCAGCCGATTGAACAGCAAACTCTTGCCGACATTGGGGTTGCCGACAATCGCCACCCGCTTTTGAGGCGGGGCTTCCAACGAGCGGCGCTTCAGTCGGCTCCACCATTCCGCAAGGCGCGCCCCGATGGAACGGGGGCGCTGGGAAGGCACGGGTTCGTGACAAGTCGCCATCCGTCGGTCTCGCCCCTTTCACTGTGGTCGCCACTTCTTTTTACGAAAAATCGCCGGGCAAAGTTAGCCCCTGTTGGGCGTGATCACTAAGTCGCAAACGACCATCCGATGGTCAGACCCAAAGGTTCGGACGGCGAAAACGGCGACGGGGCGGAAGTGGCGGCTGAACCACACTTGGTCAATGCGGATGATAGGGAAATCGTTGTGGAAGGTGCTGCCCCAACCCAATCCTGCTTCGGCGAAAGCATCCCCCAAAAGGGACACAGCAACCGAAAGATGACATCGCCCGCTGGAGCGTTGAAATCGCCCCCGAAGATGGGAACTCGGAAAGGTGGTCAGGAAGTGTGAAAAAGTTAGCGAGTAATGGGCACCCAACCTTTTAGATTGGCTTTTTGCGCCAATCCAGGAAAGGGCATTAACATCCAAGTTTGTCCCGTTAAACGATCAACGCAGACCAAGACAGTGATGGAGGCACCTCCTGAGGACATTCGGCAAGGATAGTATTGGTAGCGCACGAGGGGAGACAGGAGAAGTGCAGCCAGGATGAGACAAAGAACCAGACACCATTTCAGGAGGCGGTTTTGGCGTTGTAATAATTGAAATCGCTCCAGCATCGTCTCCATCGGCAACACCTCCGTCTTAGCCAATCCAAAGTCTGATCATCCAGCCGCCTTACTGCAGATTACTCCCAAATCTTCTCGCCCCAAGTATGGCACTTGGGACGATGGTGACGCTTTTGAAGGAAGGAGAAGTATGGCGAATCAGTTGCTTCACAAAAATCAACGCACCAAGCGGGCACGAGCGTCGGTGAGCATCGCAGGTTGAATGGGCGCCAGCATTTGGGCTTTGCAGGCTTCGGGGAAGACGGCGATGACTTTTGCCTTGCCCAATTCCTCTTCCACCTGCACCGTCTTGCGCTCCGTCTTCACGGTCACTTGCCGATAGACCAGCAACACATCGCCGACTTTGAGCCCTTGATTTGCCCCGATGTCCAAGTAGAGCATGACCGTGCCGTCGGGAAGCGCTTCTACCCGCCCGACGATGCCTTCCACAGCGGGGGTCGGAGGGGCGCTGGGGGTCAAGATGATGGCGGGTGCCTCAGGGAGCCAGTAAACTTCTGTCCTCAAGGCTTCCACCAACTCGTTAACGGCGGCGGTCGCCGCAGCCCCATACAGGCGCTCATCGGGGACGAAAAGGGAGCGGCGTTCAGGACTCAACACAGGTGGTTGAGGCGCTTCCGTCTGGCTAATGCCTTCTACGGTTCGCTTGGTCGTTGTGCCTTCTATCGTGCGCGTCCAAAGGGTTTCGCCCGTCCGCCCGTCATAAAGGCGCACTTGCAAGGAGGCAGTCACTTGCTCTATCCGCACTGTCGCCACTTCCCAAATGCGTCGGTCGGCAGCGGGGCTGGGTCGGCTGGATAATTCCTGTCGGCGCACCGTTTGGGTGTCAAAGCCCGCCAATCGCCCCGCCAAAACGATTTCGGCTGCGTTGTCTTTAGCGAGGGCAGCGATGTGGTGGGTTTCCGCTAATCCGCTTTGAAACGGCTGCCAGTCCAGCAAAGGTTCGGGTGGCTTGCTCGGCATCACGACTTCACCCGCCAAGCCCGCCGATTGAATGGCGCGAAAAACTTGCACCGCAAAATCGCCCACGCGGTCACGGTAGATGGCGATGTCGCCGAAAGGCACGAGGAGCAACCGCTTGGGTTTGGGGATGGCAGGGTGGGTGATGACGAGGGGTTGTTCGGGAACGGTCAAGGGGTCGGCGTAACGGCGGATGAGTCCTCGCAAGGCATCGGGAAACGCCCCGTAAAGGAGCACTTGCCAATAATTGCCGCCTTTGCCCTTCCGCACAGCCACACTTTGATGCGGACCAAGCAAATTCGGGTTGAAGGGCAACCGAACCCGCAATCCTTCAGGAACGGGCGGAACCAGAAGGTAAATTTCCGTCTCCGTCACGAGCAAATCCTGCACTTTGGCAAGGTTGTCGGGCGTCGCCCAGACGAAATCCAACAGGGTGCGTTCGGCGAATTCGTTGAGCAGGTCTTGCCCTGCGTTGGTGACGACGACGCAAATCGGCACGGAGGTCGCTTGCGCCCCTTGCAAATCCCGCAACTCACGAATTTTGCGGGTCGCAAAGCGTTCAACGGCTTCCTTGAGGGCGTGAAAAGACGGGGCGGAGATGAAAACGCGTGCCCATTCGTTTCGCCCTTGCTGTCGCACTTCCGCTGCGACGACGACATCTTGCCGACGCACCAAGGTCAAGTTGTAAGGCACGAACTGCCGATGCTCCAGGGGGAAATCGCCCCGTGAACGGTCCACCAAGATGACCAAATGGCGATCGGGTTTCGTCAACTCCGCTGCCTGTTGGGGCAAATCCGAAAGGGCGATGAAAGTCGCCGAATGGACGGGCGGAAGGTAACTGCGGAAAAGGTTGAACAGCGTCTCATCGTTGGCGACGACGGTGATGGGCGAACGAGCCAGCAACTCGGCAGCGGGTTTGGGTTCTCGCAGGGCGCGGGCGATGTCCCGCAAGATGTCCTTTTGCGCCCCGCCCCATCCTTGCCAAAGCGTCAACAACATCAACAGCGTCAACCATCGCCACATCGCCGACCACTCCTTACCTTTTGCGCTTTGTGCTTTACGCTCCGACGCCCAACTTCTGCCGCACATAGTTGATGAGCCCACCAGCGTTCAAGATTTGGCGCATGAATTCGGGGATGGGCATGGCTTGGTAAGTGCGTCCCGTCGTCAGGTTGCGGATTGTGCCCGTTTCAATGTCCACTTCCAGTTCGTCACCATCGCGGATGTCCTCGGCGGCTTCGGGGCATTCCAAGACGGGCAAACCGATGTTGAAGGCGTTGCGGTAGAAGATGCGGGCGAAACTTTTAGCGATCACGCAACTGATGCCCAAGCCTTTGATGGACAAGGGCGCATGCTCGCGGGACGAACCGCAACCGAAGTTTTCACCCGCCACGATGATGTCGCCCGGTTTTGCCCGTTGAGAAAAATCGGGGGCGATGGCTTCCATGCAATGCTTCGCCAACTCTGCTGGGTCGGTCGTCACCAAGTAGCGGGCGGGGATGATGACATCGGTGTCAATGTTGTCGCCGAACTTATGGGCTCTGCCCCGAAAGACCGTCTGCATCGTCGCACGCCTCCTTGAACATTGCTTTCTCCACGCCCAAAATTGTGACACTCGTGGGGTTGACAGGTGCTATTGGGTCGCTGCCCGCCGTCATGGCGGAAGTTGCGTCCCGCTCAATGGCAGGACGGTGAAGTTGCCCTGAAAGGCAAGGAAGTGGCGGTCAACACTCAACGCCACCTTTAGGCTCAGCCGCTCCATGACGGCGAAAGAGACGGCATCGGTGAAGGTAAAAGTTTGGTCGGCGTAGTGTCGCAAAATCGCCTTCGCCCGCTCCTCGTCTCCTTCCGTCACACGCTCTACATGTGCCAATCGTTCAACCTGATCCAGCCAAGCCAGCGCCACCTTTTGCCCTTTGCGGTGAAGCAGCAACGCATGGGTTTCTGCGATGACAAAGTTGGTCGTCACGATGATACAGCGACGCTGTTGAATTTGTGTCAGCAGTTGCAAGCAAGCCTGATGCCATTGATCTGTCGGGTCGGTAAGTGCGTAGAAAAAGCCCGTGTCGGAAAAACAGCCAACCATCGGCAGCAGGGAAACAGGCACGGTCATTTCGTTTCACTGCCTTCCGCCGACGGGGGTGAATGCTCCCGACGCAAAAACGCTTCCGCCAAATACTCGTCCACTTTTTCGCTCACATCGGGCGCTGGCTGTTCGCCTTCTCGCAAACCAACGGACCAAGCCTCTCGCAGGAATTGCCAAAACCCGTCCCAATCGGGTCGCCATTCCATCGCTTCCTCCACGATGACCCGCACCTTTGTGCCCTCAGGCAATTCACCGCCGTCTTCCAAAACGATGACGCCGTTTCTGACGACACCCCGATATTCCTGCATCATCGCTCACCCCCTTTTCGTTGCTTTTGGGCGAAAAAGCCCTCCACCAAATACTCATCCACCCGCTCGCTCACATCTGCCTTGCCCTCTCGGTCTCGCAACCCGCCGACAAATTGGCGGGCAACTTCCCAATCGGGTCGCCATTCCATCGCTTCCTCCACGATGACCCGCACCTTTGTGCCCTCAGGCAAATCGCTGCCGTCTTCCAAAACGATGACGCCGTTTTTCACGATGCCCCGAAATTCCCGCATCTTCGGTCACCTTCTTTTCGTCGCCCTCACGCTTGATAGCGTTCCAGTCGCCCTGCATGAGCCAGAAGCAAACTCATCAGGAACTTGGCGGGGATTTTGCCCAGCGTCCCTTTGGCGCAAGCCCGCTCGCCAAAGCCGTCCACCGTCGGGTCAGGGATGACCCAACGGGAGTGAACAAGGAGCGGGACGGGATGCCAACTATGGGCGCGATAGCGAGCGGGCGTGGAGTGGTCGCCCGTGATGGCGAGGACATCGGGTCGCAGCGCCAAGAAGTCGGGCAGGTGGTAGTCAAACTCCTCAATCACGGCAATCTTGCCCTGAAAGTCGCCATCTTCGCCCCGCGAGTCCGTCGCTTTGATGTGCACGAAGAAGAAGTCGTAATCGCCCCAAGCCCGTCGCAACGCGGCGATTTCATCGGCGATGGTGTCGCCCTCAAAGTCCAGCACCGTCATGCCGACTAATTGCGCCAAGCCCCGATACATCGGATAGACGGCGATGCAGCAAGCGTTGAGTTTGTAAAGGTCGCGGAAGGAAATCCAGTTGGGGCGCTTGGCGAACCCGCGCAGCAAGGCGAAGTTGGCTTTCGGTTCGTCCCGCAAAACCTCGGCGATGTGCGCCACCAATTTCGCCGCCACTTCGGCTGTCCGTCGGTTTTCAGGCGTATCAGGGTCGGGAACGGGCGACAAAGGCGGTTGTTCGGTCCCTTGCGGGTCGGTGTCCCGCACTCCGTCGCCCAACCCTTCTCCCCGCAACACGACGACGAAGCGATGTTCCTTGACGGGTTCAATGAGCACCCGAACGCCGTCCACTTCGGCGATGGCGTCCCGCAACTTGGCACAAAGCCGTTTCGTCTCTTCCGTCGGCGGTCGCCCTGCCCGTCGGTCAACGACGATAGGTCGGTCGCCTTCGTAGCGGACGGTCGCAAAGTTGGCGCGGATGGCGACATCGCCTTCCTGCAGCGGAAAACCGATGCCCAACGCTTCCAAAACGCCTCGCCCGACATAGTAGCGGAGCGGGTCGTAACCGAACAGGGCAAAGTGCCCCGCGCTGCTGCCCGGGGCGATGCCGGGGAAGACGGGCTCGCTCAAGCCGAGCATGGAGCGTTTCGCCAGTTCGTCCAAGTAGGGCGTTCGGGCGGCTTCCAACTCCGTCTTGCCGTTCAGTTCGGGCACGGGCAACCCACCCAAACCGTCCAGCACGATGAGCAAGATTTTCGTGTCGGCGGGCTTCGTCAACTCTTGCATCAGCGCCTCATAAGTCCATTCGGGCACGGGCGTCACCTCCGTTGTCAAGCGGTGCTGGGTGTGAATTCGTCCGTAGGTTTCAGCGAAGCGACGAAAGCGGCGATGAGTTTGGCGGCGTTCTCCAAATCGCTCAGCGCCACCATCTCCACAGGCGAATGCATGTAGCGGTTGGGGACGCTGATGAGTCCTGTCGCCACGCCGGAACGGCTGATTTGGATGACATTGGCGTCCGTGCCTGTCGGGCGCGAAGCGCCTGCCAGTTGATATGGGATGCCCTCGCGTTCCGCTGTCTCCACCAACCGCCGAAAGACGACGGGGTTGATGTTCGGACCGCGATAGATGACGGGACCAGCACCCAACTTGATGTCGCCGACTTGTCGCTTGTCGGTGGCGGGATGGTCGGTGGCGAAGGTGACATCCACGGCGATGCCGACATCGGGGGCGATGCCGAAGGCGCTGGTGATGGCGCCCCGCAAACCGACTTCCTCTTGCACCGTGCTGACGGCGAAGACGGCTGCCTTCAGTTCTCCTTTTCGTTCGCTCAGCAACCGCAATGTTTCCATCACCGTCCACGCGCCCACCTTGTCGTCAATGCCCGGTGCGTTGATGAAGCCATTGCTCATCTCCCGCACTTCCAATCGGAAAGTGATGGGGTCGCCGATGCGGACGAGTTTTTTCGCCTCGTCGCCGTCTTTCGCCCCGATGTCCACCCAAATCTCGTGGAACTTGGGGATTTGCTTGCGCTCCTCTTCCGTCAGCAGGTGGATGGGCTTGCGGGCGATGACGCCGTTGATGGGACCATCTTGCGTCCAAACGACGACAGGTTGCCCGATGAGCACTTGCATGTCAAAACCGCCGATGGGGTTGACATACAAAAAGCCTTGCTCGTCAATGTGCTGCACCATCAAGCCAATCTGGTCGCAGTGTCCCGCCAGCATCACGCGGGGCTTGCCGTCGGGGTTGAGCGCTGCGATGACATTGCCGTGCACATCGGTGCGCACTTCGTCGGCATACTCCTTCGCCCACGCCCGCACGACTTCCTGAATGCGTTCCTCATAGCCCGACGGGCTGGGCGTCTCCAGCAAGCGGAAGAGAAACTGTTTGCCTCGCTCGTGCATGGTTCTGCCTCCTTTCCGATGGTCGTCGGTCGCCGACAATTATGCCGTCTGCCATAATTGGCAGCGCCCATCGGTTGTCAGCACGCTTTGGTGGAAAGGGGTGTGACGGGATGAGTCGTTGGCAGGAATTGCTCACGCTGGATTACGGCGTTCGCTTGCCGCCCAAGACGGATTACGGCATCGGGTTGATTGGCTGTGGGAGCATCGCCAATCACGCCCACTTGCCTGCCTACCAAAAGTTCAATTTCCGCGTCGTCGCCTGTTGCGACATCCGCGAAGACGCTGCCCGCCAAACCGCCCAACGCTTCGGCATCCCGAAGTGGTTCACCGATTACCGTCGGTTGCTGGAATTGTCCGAAGTGGACATCGTGGACATCGCCATCCACCAGCAAGGGCGAGTGGAAATCGTTCAGGCGGCGGCGCAGGCGGGCAAGCACATCCTCATCCAAAAACCCTTCGCCCATCGCATGGACGACGCATTGGCGATGGTGGAAGCCTGCGAGAAGGCGGGCGTGAAGTTGATGGTCAACCAACAAGCGCGCTATGCCCCCGGGCATCGTTTCGCCAAGTTGCTAATTGAGCGGGGCTTTCTGGGGGAAGTGTTCCACCTGACGCACCATGTTCGGGGCAATCAGGATAGCGGTTGGCCCGCCGAGACGCCCAACTTCCTCATCGTGGATCACGGCATCCACTACCTTGACTTGATGCGCTATTGGACGGGGCGCGAGCCGCAAGCGGTGCTGGCGACGACGGTGCGGATGCCGGGTCAGCGCGCCATCTCGCCGATGGTCTACAGCATCACTCTCGTCTTTGACGAGCGCTTGATGGCGAACTTGTGGTTCAACGATGTCGTGCAGGGCAAAGACAGCCATTACGAATTCACCGTTGACGGGACGCAAGGGTTGGTGCGGGGCAATGCGACGCAAGTGACGATTGCCCTGAAAGACGCCGAACCGCCCGTCTTGCGGTTGGAGTTGAAGGGCACTTGGTTTCCCGACGCTTTTGCGGCGACGATGGCGGAGTTGATGCGTGCCATTCAAGAGGATGACGAACCTGCCGTCTCAGGGCGCGATAACCTCAAGACGCTGCGCCTTGCCTTAGCGGCAGTCCAGTCCAGCGAAGAGCATCGCCCTGTCTTGCTGTGACGGTGGCGAAATTTCAGCGATGGGTGTCGGTCGGAAGCCGTTGGGCTCGCTGCTGTCGGGCGCGGGCGAAATAAGCGTCTATCGGCTCTAACTCAAACTCCCGCACCCAATCCCAAACGCTGGTGTCAACCCGATGACAAGTAAGCAGGCATCGGGCTTCAGGTTGCCGAATTTCCAACTCGGCGTCAGCGCCATAGCGTTCTTTGAGCCGCAGCAACTTGGGATGGTTGTAGTCAAGGTGCAAGACGACGGCATCTAAGTTAAGCCGTTGGCTGACGATGGGCATGTAACTGGGTTGGGCATGCGCCAAGATGCGACCTAAGGGGTTGACGATGACGCTGTGGGGCGAAGCGATGGCGGTCACCATCCAAAAGCCGAAATCCAACGCCCAAAGTTGCACTTGCATCCCGCCGGGATACATGGAGACGAAGCAAACGAGTTCCGCCCCGTTGACTTTCAGCCGCTCGGCGACCTCGCGGAAATTCAGGTCAAAGCAAATCGCCATGCCGACCCGCCCAAAGTCCGTCTCAAAGGCAGGCGCATCGGTGCCTGGTTGAATGCCGCCCTCCAGTTCGCCGATGGTCGGGAACATCTTGGCGTAGTAGCCGACGACTTTGCCTTGACGGTTGATGAGCACGGCGGCGTTGACCAACTTGTCGCCCTCTCGCAACACCATCGGGCAAACGACCCAAGTTTGATGGCGACGGGCGTAATCGCTCAGGCGCGTCACTGTCTCGCCGTCCAACGGTTCTGCCGTCGCCAGCCAATTTTCGGTGCTCATGCCCAATCCCGTGAAGGTTTCGGGCAAGCAGACCAAATCGGGGCGCTCCCATGCCGCCTGCTCCAACAACCGCATCGCCGCTTCCATGTTGCGCTCCTTGCTGCCCTGCCCTTGCAGCGAGATAGAAACGACCCGAACCCATCGCGCCATCGCCCATCCCTCCTGAAGGCGGCGAGTAGCGAATAGCGAGTGGCAAATTCGCGCCAAAGTATGCCCTACTGCCTCCGCAACTCGCCACCCACCATTTCGCCATCTGTTGCCGCTCAGTAACTCCTTTGGGCGCGCTATTATGTTGCCCTGACAACCTTGACATTAGCGACGGTTGGGCGGATGGGCGATGAAGGCGGTGCAATTGCGCAAAAGCATCGGGCGTTACCTGTTGGTCAAAGCGTTGGGGCGACGCTTCCCCGCATTGGTGACCAGTTCCTTGGGTTTGGTGGCGATGCGGGAAGTGCCACCTCTCAAGTTGCCGTCGCCTCAATGGGTGCGGGTGCGACCGAAACTGAGTGGCATTTGTGGCAGCGACTTGGCTGTCATCACAGCGAAAAGTTCGCTCCTTCTGTCACCGTTGACTTCCACGCCCTTCACCTTCGGGCACGAAGTCGTCGGGGAAGTCGTGGAAGTCGGCGATGCCGTCACGCAGGTGAAAGTCGGCGACCGCGTGGTCATAGAGCCAGCGCTTTGTTGCTTCGTGCGGGAAGTGAACCCACCTTGCCCCCGTTGCGCCGAAGGCAATTACGCTTGCTGCGAACGGCTCACGGAAGGCGTCATCGGAGCGGGCGTGCAAACGGGTTATTGCCGCGACACGGGTGGCGGGTGGGGCGAAGAGTTGGTGGCGCATGAGTGGCAACTCTTCCGCGTGCCCGAAAACCTCAGGGACGAAGAAACTGTCCTCGTTGAGCCTTTCAGTTGCGCCCTGCACGCTGTCTTGCGGGCGTGGAAGGCTGCCGAACGCCCACCGCAAACGGCGTTGGTGCTGGGCTGCGGGACGATGGGCTTGCTGACCATCGCCGCGCTGCGGGCGGTGGAGCGAGCGGCACAAAGGACGCCAATGCGCCTCGTTGCGATGGCGAAGTATCCGCACCAACGCGACTGGGCGAAGCGCTTGGGGGCGGATGAAGTGGTGCCGACGGGCGGCGAAAGTTACCGAGTGCTTCAACGGTTGTGCGATGCTCAATTGTTTCAACCCGAATTGGGCAAGCCGACGGTGTTGGGCGGGTTTGATGTCGTGTTTGATTGCGTTGGGTCACAAAGTTCGTTGGACGATGCTGTCCGATGGGCGCGAGCCAACGGCATCGTGGTCGTCGTCGGGATGCCCGCCGAGCCGAAGGTCAGTTGGGCGAGTTTGTGGTTCAAAGAGTTGCGGGTGCTGGGCGCTTACGCTTACGGCGTGGAAGAGTGGCAGGGAAAGCGGGTGCGGACTTTTGCGTTGGCGTTGGAATTGCTCCAGCAAGGCGCCGCCTCGCTGAAAGGGTTGGTCACCCATCGCTTTCCGCTAACTCAATGGCGTCAAGCCATTCAAACGGCGTTGCAGGCAGGGCGACACCGCGCCATCAAAGTCGTGCTGGAAAATGCGTCGGTGGGAAATTCGTGAGCGGGAATAGGATGGAGCGGGCGACGGGATTTGAACCCGCGACCCTCGGCTCGGGAAGCCGATGCTCTGCCCCTGAGCTACGCCCGCATCGGTGCAAAAAAGTTTGCCAAACCGTCGCCGACCCGTCAAGCGCCCCTTTTTCCGAGCGCCCTGTTGGCGGTCAGTCGCATCTTACCCACAAGCCTTCTGGACTTCGCGGCGCAATCAAGGCGACGGAATTTGCCGAAAGAGCGTGTCAGCCCAAGTAACTGCCTCGGCGTAAAGCAAAGGCAGTTCGTTTTCCGTCAACCCCACCTTCCCAATCAATTCGCTTACCCTTTCCCAATCTGCCCGCTCGTAAGCGGTGACAAGGTTGTGCACAAAGCCGAGCAAAGTCGGTCTGCCTGAAAGCGCATCTTTGATTTCGGGTGCGACAGGTAAACTGTCCAAAAGTTGCGGCAAAGGTTGGTCAAGTAGGGCATCAAGCACCGAAAGAAACCCGACGAGGAACGGGTCAACACCGAGGACTCGCCAACCGACTTTTTGGCAAATCAACTCGCAAAATCGCCCACGAATCACTCCCGTCAAAATCAACTCCTGCGGCTTGTCTTCCAGCAACGAAGTGGTGAGAGCCAGCAATGCCCATCGGCGGAAGTTTTGTTCGCCCAGCAAAACCATCGCCTGCCTGAGCGAAGTCACAGGGTAGCGCAGCCCGATGGCTGCCGAGTTGATGTAGCGGAGCAGTTTGAGCGAAAGCGACAGGTCGCTTTTCAAGACAGCCTCAACGGCGCTGAAGTCAAGTTCTGGCTGGTTCAACTCCTGAATCAGCCTCAAGTAAGCCAGTTTGTGGCTGGGCACTTCCCGCCCCGAAACGATTTCTGGCTTGCTGAAGAAGAAGCCTTGAAAGTAGGTGTAGCCGAATTTGACGGCTTCCCGAAAATCGTCCATCGTCTCAACCTTTTCGGCGAGAAGCCGAACTTGTGAGCGGGCGAAGGTCCGAGAAATCTGCCTTCGTTCCTCGCCCTTCACCTGCAGGAAGTCAACCTTGATGATGTCGGCGACGGAAATCAGCGGCTCGTAGCCGGGTCGCAGGACGAAATCGTCCAAAGCGATAAAGTAGCCATGCCTTTTCAACTCCCGACATGCGCCCAAAACCTCCCCGTCGGGTTCAATGGTCTCAAGCAACTCAACGACCAGATGACTTGGCGGGAGGAGAAGGGCTAACTCGCTGACGAGTAACGGCTTTGTGAAATTGATGAAGGCGGGTTTGCCACCAGTCAGGGAAGTCAAGCCGAAGGTGTGGATGGCACCGCCAATGACCGTTTGCGTTGCCCAATCACCGTCGTCTGCCGAGAAGAGGTTTTCAAAACCCGACCGAAACAGCAACTCGTAAGCGACGACCCGCTTCAACTTGTCAAAAATCGGCTGCCTCGCAACAAAGACTTTCATGCACCCCTTCACCCCAGTTCGTTTTTCGTCTCGGTCGGCAAATTTGTTTAGCCTCCTTGGGCGGGACAAGGGACAGGGAACGGAAACAGAATGGGACGAGGGGCGTGGGACGCGGGACGGAAACAGAATGGGACAAGGGACACGGGACGGGGGACGGGATGAATGGTAGGGCAAAGCCCCTGCCGAGCCGAAAACGGCAGCGATTGGTAACTGGCGAATAGCGAATGGCGAGATGGAAGTGAAATGACAAAAGTAGCGTCGTGGCATGCCCCAATGGCGGTTGAACTTGACATCCTAAATCGCTCCTGCTACTCTTTAGCACGGCTACTTTTTGGCACGGATAGGACGGTCGGCGATGGACGAAGGAGGATGAGTGCCGATGAAGGCATCACATAGTCTGAAAGCCCTGCGGCGAGCGACCGTTGGGTTGGTGGTGGGCTGGGCGTT